>Ga0070706_100002093_pt1 | contig 20344 bp, 15 predicted proteins | sample KBSK5501metaG_FD_65476 | JGI IMG/M metagenome (GOLD analysis project Ga0070706, IMG submission 65476) | Corn, switchgrass and miscanthus rhizosphere microbial communities from Kellogg Biological Station, Michigan, USA - KBS K5-50-1 metaG | ecosystem: Host-associated > Plants > Roots >... | reverse complement strand
TATATGATAAATGTCTTTTTCTGCTCAGATCGCCTCACCTCACCCCAAGCAAAATATCAATAGTCAACTGATCCAAGCGCTCATATGGCAACTTCCTGCCGGCAAGCTCCGCTCGGTCGAGGGCGAGCGTCTTAACGCGGTCTGCATTGGCTCGGCTATAACGCCCGAGGGGCGCGGCAAACTCCAGCGTTGTGCCGCGAATTTCAGCAAGCAAAGCTTGAATCTCAGTATCTTCGTTAAATTGACGCGCCTTATCTTTAAGGATCAAATAGTTTCTCATGCAGCCCCGTGCGAATTCCCACACGCCTGCCTCATCTTCGCTACGATACGCATGTGCATCGAAATGGCGAGACCCCTGGTAGCCCGAGTCTTCCAGCAGTTTGACCAGGAAGAAGAGATTCTTAATCGACTCGGAGCCAAAACGCAGATCCTGATCGAAACGCGGCCCTTTTTGATCGTTCAGATCAATATGAAAAAGCTTCCCAGCTTCGACTGCCTGGGCGACCACGTGATAGAAATTGAGGCCGGACATCTGTTCATGCCCCACTTCGGGATTGACCCCAACCATTTCCGGATGATCGAGCGTTGCTATAAAACCGAGCATGGCGCCAGTGGTCGGTAAGTAAATATCGCCGCGCGGTTCGTTCGGCTTGGCTTCGAGAGCAAACTGGTAGTTGTAGTCCTGGTCCATCGAATACTCGCAAAGAAAGTTGAGTGCTTCACGATTCCACTTGAGCGCCTCGCGAGCGTCTTTGGCTGCATCAGTTTCGGCGCCTTCCCGTCCGCCCCAGAACACATACACATGCGCGCCGAGTTCTGCTCCCAGATCCATTGAACGCATGGTTTTTTGTAACGCATAGAGCCGGACGCGTGGATCATTGGAGGTAAAAGCGCCATCCTTGAAAGCCGGGTCATAAAAAAGATTCGTTGTCGCCATCGGCACTTTCATCCCGTGATCGTCCAATGCCTGTTTGAATTCGCGCACTATTCGATCGCGCTCCGGGGCCGTGGCATCGATCGGGATCAGATCATTATCGTGAAGGTTCACACCGTAAGCGCCCAGTTCGCTTAAGCGCCGGACGCTCGTAACAGGACTCAGACTGGGGCGCGTTGCGTCCCCAAACGGATCGCGCCCGCGATTACCTACCGTCCACAAGCCAAATGTGAACTTATGTTCCGGACGCGGAGAATAGTTGTCTGTTGTCATGACGCAAATCTCACCTTCCCTGAGTATTACAGTCCGACCCACGAACGAAAATTTCCGGAAAACATTCGCTCTACGTCACGCGCTATTTCTTGTCGCGTTACCGCGCGACCGTTTTGCAACAGTCGTTCGTATGATTCATAGAGCGATGAACCGATGACACTACGTGCATGACGCCACTTGTAGATCAATTGCTCGAGCACTCGGGCATCGGAATGCTGAGGAATAAAACTCGGCCCGAGAAGTTCGAGCCGCTCGCGCGTTATTTCAGAAACGATCGATGGATTGTTGAGAAACCACCAACAACCGAAGGGCATCAAGTTATTGAACTTGCGCGCAGACACACAGAGTTCGTGTTGGTTTTCCCGCGACAGAAAAGTTGCCAAGAACTTCAGATCAGGATTTTCTTCACACAGCCGTTCCAGGCTCCTGACATCAGCTCGGCCCATGCCGTCGCCTGCGGATCTGAGGGCAGGATTGACTCCGCGACGCACACCGATCATCAGGGCCAACGAAAGACTGTGTTCTCGTGCCGTCGGGAGTACAACCTTTCGAATTAACCGATCACGCATGTCATCATCAGGAAACTTGAATTCCGCCGGAAGCGACACAGCCATATAGAGGGGCTGCATGCGCGCTATCCACGCGTCGAGGAAATGGCGCAGTTCACTCACGGTTGAACCGTTTAGGTCGGCGTCGATTTGCACTCCCTGGCGCGCAAGTGTTTGCATCGCTTCCGGCCAGTCGTTAAGCAATGCATCCAACCGCAGTGAAGCGTGTAAGCGAGGGTCGTTATTCCTGGCGCCGTTCCAAAGAAGCACTTCCCGTTCATGGAAAGGGTCGTTCGTCATCACGATGTCGCTTACACCGGCAATCTGTAAGACGCGATCAAGATGATCGTATCTGTCTCGCGAACTGAAGAAAGCGCGTGCTTCCTCCAAATTGGGCGACCTGGGGTCGAGGCCAAACACGTCCAGAACCGAAACAATTCCGCAAGCAGCTTCTGATAGAGGTGTGTTCTCGACAAAGAGCGTTCGCCAGACAAGGTCGGCCCTTTCTGTCTTGGTCATCCGCCAAAACTCTTCGTGCGATAAATCAGTGGAGCGGAAGGTCTCGGCGATCAGGTAGTGATATGTGAGCAGGTCGTCGATGCCCTGGAGAAACATCCCGTCAAACGCCGGTGGAAAGACGTGTGTGTGAACATCAATCACGTGTGTCGTCGTGACTATTAGTTCTACCTGTCGTCTGAGTTCAGAGTTATCGGTTAACAGTTCCGATCGCGCTACACGGTTGTCCATCAGGGTTATCATGCTCACTCCATTTTGCATGAGTGTCAAAGGCTGATACTAATGTGTCGACTGGTAGTATTGTCTTACCAACTGGTAAATAAAAAAGCCACTTGTTCTTTTCACCACGCCAGACTCTTCGCTTTGTACTCCGCCAACGTCTTCTGAGCTGGTGCAACGCCTGCCGGCAGAGGACGCTTTGCGAATGTCTGAAAATAGAGCAACACCGCATCTCTCCACCAAATTGCGTCGCGCTCCTGAATGGCCAGCTTTTGCGCAACCTCATTGTAACGCTGGTTGTCTATTACGCCCGCCAGACCATCCCAATCCTTACGCGCGCCGCGCACCCAATCTACTCCTCGCTGATAGTGTAAGGCCAACTCGTCCCACATAGTCCTGCCCGAATGCATTCGATAATCCCACGGCACGTGATGAAACCAAAGCAGATATTTTTCGGGGCAAGTGTCCAGGTTAGCAAAACGATCCCGGACTTCGACATGATACCGGCTTACGGCGTTGCTGCCCGTTGCGGTACGATCAAATCCCAGTCCGAGTTCGTCAGCGCGGTGGTAATAAACCGGATTCCAGTCGGGACGCGGCTCAGTATCCCACCACGGAGCGGGGCCGTAGTGATGCCCGCCCCACATTAGGTGGTGAAGGCCAAGTGGAGTCATGTAATCCACTATGGCTTCGTGTGATTCAAGCATGATGCGCGCGATGACCGTGACCGCCTTGGCATTGTGAGTGAATGTCATGTTGATCCACTCTTCCGCAATTCGCCGAGAGGCTAGATCTGGATTCCACGCGAGACGTCCGAAGGCATACCAGTTTGCCTGGGCAAAGTGATGTCCGGTCCAATTCCGATCTGATCCGGTGTTTGCTACTCCCGCTATCCCAGTAAGACGATGTGCGTAGAGACTGCCATCCACCACTTTGGATACAGTCGAGCCTACACCTCTGTCGTAAGTGTCGGAGTCGAAGACTTCACGCCACATCTGGGCCAAAAAAACGAGATGGTTCGAGAAGCCGAGATATTCCTGGGTGATTTGGAACTCCGGCATCAGCTGCGTTTTGGGCATTGCTCCGAAAAGCGGATGAAAAGGCTCGCGTGGCTGGAAGTCAATCGGACCATTCTTGACTTGCAAGAGAACGTTAGCGGCAAACTCCCCGTCGAAGGGCTGGAGATTGTCGTAGGCCGCCGCTGCTCGATCGTAGTCGGGCTTCGCGTCATAGATAAAAGCACGCCAGATTACGACACCCTTATGAGGAGCAAGAGCGGCTGCCAGCATGTTGGCGCCGTCTACATGACTGCGATTGTAGGTGCGCGGACCCGGTTGGCCTTCGCTGTTAGCCTTAACGACGAAGCCGCCAAAGTCTGGGATGAGATGATAGATTTCATCAGCCTTTTTCTTCCACCAAGTCGCGACTTCGGGATCGAGCGGGTCAGCGGTCTTTAGGCCCCCGAGATCAATGGGCGCAGAAAAACGAGCAGAGAGATAAACGTGGATGCCGTAGGGACGAAAGGTGTCAGCGAGCGCGGCGGTCTTAATTAAGTATTCGGCGCTCAAGCTCTGCGAATTGGCGTTGACATTATTGAGCAACGATCCATTGATTCCGACGGATGCGTTGGCGCGCGCATAGTCAGTGAGTCGCGGATCAACCCTTTCCGGCAAAGTTTTCCAGTCCCAGAGAGACTTTCCCGCATAACCGCGCTCGATGCTGCCATCAAGGTTATCCCAATGGTCTAAGACGCGCAGTCGCAAGTGTGGTTTTTCGCTGACATCCAAATGACTGATCGGCTGCAGAGTCTGAATCAGACGTAGAAGATAGAACGTGCCGTAGAGAGAACCGATCTCACCGATTGAAGCGACTACAATCGCCGAATGGTGATTCAGCTCGAGGGAGACGATGCGAAACCCCTCGGGTCCCAGGTCTGCGAGTTGCCGATCCCAATGAAGGCCGGCGATCAACGGAGAACTCACCGGTGTTCCCACAACGACGGCACCGTTGCGGTCAAGAGTCGCCGCGGTTTGAATAGAACTGCCAAGCAGACCCGAACAACCATCAACGAGTTCACTGCGCACAGCATTGAGAGTTGCTGAGTTTCCGCTTATGACCACAGACGTGACGCGGGTGCGATAGGCATCGATCATTTCCTTTGGCAGAGAGTCGTACCGCAACCACAAACGATAGCCGTCTTCAGCCTGTGTAATCGCTCCACTTAGAAACAGGGCCGCAACTGCCAAACCCACTACAAACCTGCGACAGCTTCGATTGTGCACCGTCATCTTCTTTGTTCCCACAAACTACCCAATGCCATCAGGTTTTCATGTCCGCTACTCCTCCTGACACTCATGCTCCTCTACGCACTTCTGAAACGCGTGCATCTCAACCGGGCCGCCAACAATGAGGGGTGTCCGTTCGTGAATGTTATGCGGCTGCACGTCGAGGAGTCGTTGAGTTCCATTGCTCGAGGAGCCGCCGGCCTGTTCGGCGAGAAATGAAACGGGGTTGGCCTCATACAGCAGGCGCAAGCGTCCCCCGGGATATTCTGTAGTCGGCGGATAGATGAATACGCCGCCGCGCAGAAGAGTGCGATGAAAATCGGCTACCATTGAGCCCACAAATCTCGAGGAGTAGCGTCTGCCCAGAACTCCCAACCGCAGTCGTTCCAGATATTTTAGATAAAGCTTCGGGAATCTCTCACAGTAAGCTTCGTTAATCGAGTAGTACTGACCTTGCGCAGGGATGCGAATATTCTCGTGCGTGAGGATGTAAGATCCCACTGATGGATCAAGGGTGAATCCATAGACGCCGCTTCCGGAACTGTAAATCAAAACAGTAGAAGAACCATAGACAACATAGCCCGCAGCAACCTGCTTACTGCCGGGCTGCAACACCCACTGCAGTGGCTCGCCTGCTTTCGAGTCTTCGGGACGGCGAAAGATGGAAAAGGTTGTACCAATAGTGACCGCAACATCAATGTTTGATGAACCGTCCAGCGGATCGAAGACGATTGCATATTGCGCATCGGGCGAAGTGTGACCGAGCGTGATCGGTTCCTCATTCTCTTCCGAGGCTATGATTCCAATCTGACGAAGACTCAAACAATGGATGAGAGCCTCGTTGGCGTAGACATCAAGTTTCTGCTGCACCTCGCCGTGGACATTAACTTCGCCATGCACACCCAGAATGTCAGTCAAGCCGGCACGCCGAACCTGGGATTGAATCATCTTCGTCGCGAGTGCGAGACCAGATACCAGAAGGTTAAACTCGCCAGTCGCGCTGGGGAAACGCGCCTGTTCCTGCGAAACATGCTGTTCAAACGTAGTGATCATTTGCCTTTACGAACGAGATTGGTTGTTGCTCACTTAACTTTAATGGAACAGCTGCTACGGCCACCCGCAGAAATGACTAGCCGGTTTTGATTGAACTATTTCGAGAAAGCGTTCTTCGTAGTTTTTGGCATAAAGGTCCACGCTATGTTTGATCCGGCTAAAAAGCAGACAGCGCGGACCATCTTCAGTAACTCTATCGCGCAGATAAACCAAAGCATTGGTCTCGCCCCAGTATTCGCGATCTTCCCAGATCTCCACTGGTGTACCGCCCATCCGTTGAGCCAGTTCGAGCAAGCGCGGATCACTGGTGTCGCGACCGTTACTTAGAAAGATTTTGTTGTACTGGGGCATCAGTTGGCTCTGAAGTTGATAGAGGGCTGCATTAACTTTCGCCGTTCGGTTTACGTGTCCAAGTTCGTGGGCCAGCTTGGTCGCGGCAAGAGTGTTGCCACCCACTCTGTAAGATGATTCCGTGGGCGACAGCGAATTCATCACGGGAAAATAAATTGGATTCGGGTAGCCCTGATCGAGACGAAGACCCAGGGAGATAGTGGCGGCGACCAACCGTCCCACGTCATTCCATTTGTATTTGCCCGTGCTAGCACCTTCGGCATTGTCCGAGGAGATTGTAATTGTCAGCGCGAAGTAAGCGTTGTCCTGGTAAGCAGCCCACTGGCTGCGTCCGGTTTCAGTGGAAAGAAACTCCTTTTTCCATTCAGCGTATCGCGACGCGTACTTTTCGGGAATCTCCTCCTTGATGCCGTTACCCTGCTCGCTGACCGACCGGCCTTCGCCGCTGGGTTCCGCTCCATGATACGCGGCGACCGACGCTGGATATGAAACACTATTCAACTCTGATGGGCCAATTGTTGGGGTAGAGCGCCCGGCCACTGACAATGAAAATGAGACTGTGGTCAGGAAAGCGAGAATTACAGCAATGCGCGAAGATCTCATGGCAACGTCCCTCGGAGGTTAAATGACGCCGATCCCCTTTTTGGAGGTGTCTGGTGTTATAAAAGGGTTTGGAATTATCTAAACCATGCCTGGTGAGAAGTCAATGTTTTTACCGGCACTGATGAAGTTTAGATGTTACCGATTGGAGGAACCTTGTTAGCAAAGTCACTTCTGTTTGTAGTACTTCTCTTGGCCTTCGCTGCCTCTGTGGCAGCCCAGGCGAGATTCACGACGAGTTCTGCTGGTCTGCCGGCGTGGGTCGAACACGTAGGCGCCCGGAGCCAGCCGAATGACAGACGCATCTTCTCAGCAAATTCTTTCGGGGCAGTAAACAATGGGGCTACCGATTCAACCGCTGCAATCCAGCGAACGATCGACGCCTGCGCCAAGGCCGGCGGTGGTATCGTCGCGTTTAAGCCTGGCAGTTATGTGACCGGGTCGATCTTCTTGAAAAGTAACGTACACCTGCGCATCGACACGCACGTGACGTTGATCGGCAGCCAGGACGAGGCTGCCTATCCTTCGATCTGGACCCGTGTCGCCGGCATCGAAATGCGATGGCCCGCCGCGCTAATCAATATTAACGACCAGACAAACGTCAAGCTGTCCGGGGGCGGCACTATCGATGGGCAAGGGCAGAAGTGGTGGGACAAGTACTGGGACCTGCGACTCGATTATGAACCGCGAGGATTGCGCTGGGCGTCAGACTACGACGCCGAGCGCGTGCGTCTGATGGTTGTCTGGAAGTCGACCAATGTTACTGTTGATAACCTCAGCCTGAAGCGCGCAGGTTTCTGGACCATGCAGGTCGTCTATTCGGACTACGTCACTGTGTCTGGAATCAAAATCAGTGAGAACAAAGGACCGAGCACCGATGGCGTTGACATCGATTCTTCCAGCCACGTGCTCGTCGAACACTGCGATATCGACAACAACGATGACGATATCTGTCTGAAAGCCGGACGCGACTTCGATGGATTGCGAATCAATCGTCCGACCGAGTACATCGTTGTTCGCAACAACATCACCCGACGTGGTGGCGGTATGCTCTCCTTTGGGAGTGAAACCTCCGGCGGCATACGTAAAGTAGTGGCCTACCAAAATCAGGGCATCGGTACGACTGAAGGCATTCGTTTTAAATCAGCCAAGACGCGTGGCGGATTCGTCGAAGATGTGCTGGTCCGGGATATCAAGATGAAGAATGTTCTGCTGCCATTCACCTTCACCTTGAACTGGAACCCGAGTTATAGCTATGCCACCATTCCAAAAGGCCTTACCGACATACCGTCGCACTGGAAAGTATTGACGACACCCGTAACGCCACCTGAACGTGGTCTGTGTGAGTTCCGTAACATCACGATCGAGAACGTTCAGATCGTGGGAGCCGGCCGTATCTTTTCCGCCACTGGTCTGGTTGAGAAGCCGATTACGAACGTAAGCTGGTTGAACGTTACCGCTCAGGGTAACGCGGCCGGGGAAATCGAGCACGCGCGCAGTTGGACAATGAAAAACGTGAAGCTGGAGACGGTGGATGGCGAAGCATTGAAATTATTTGACTGCGATACGCTTGGCGCGCCTGAAGTTGTTAGGGCGAAGAAGGTTCCATCTCACGCGCGACCTCGACGCAAATAAAACGTGGATCCGTAAGCATTCAGGCAACTCCTCATTAAAGTGCGGGCTTGAAGTCAACCCACGACAAGAAGTAGCCTATTTATCACATGAAACCGATCATTAGACAGCCTTTTAGGGCTTCACACCCTTGCCTTCGATGATTGTGAGTTTTCGATCGACACCAGACACCGCAACCACTTCAAGCAAACCATCAGGCCACTTTATCTCGAGTTTGTCGACCCGAGTTGCCTCACCAAGACCAAAGTGTAAAGTCATATCATTTTGCGAGCAGTAGCCTGCGCCACTTATAACATCCTGCCGCTGACGAAGTTTTCCCGTAGTGATGTAGGCAATTGCACCGATTGCTCCACGCGGGCTCTTCCGTGCCGTATCTCCTACAAGTTGGAGCCCAAGCCAGTGCCCCGTCGGCGTGCTGACATTTCTCAAGATGGTCGGCTTTGAGTCCGCATTATTGATCACGACATCCAGCCGCCCATCACCATCAAGGTCCCCCACAGCCATCCCTCGTGCACACCAGGCCTCGGCGAGACCACTGTTCGGGGCCGCACCAACTCGCTCAAACTTACCGTTGCGGAGATTGTGAAAAAGCAAAGGCTGCTGGGCATAACTTGTGCCCCACTGGTGCTGATCGACGGCTGGATAAACGTGACCATTGGCGACAAATAGATCACCCCATCCATCGTTATCGTAATCGAGAAAACTCGTTCCCCAGCCGAGAAAAGGAATCGTGACTTCGCCGAGTCCAGCCTGGAACGTTACATCCGAAAAATTGCCGTCGCCATCGTTGTGATAAAGGACGTTCGAATCGTCGGAGAAATTTGTGATGTGAAAATCTATCCGGGAGTCGTTGTCGTAGTCTCCGATAGCGAGACCCATGCCGGCCTGTTCGCGCCCATTCTCATTCAACGCGACGCCCGAAGGGTATCCGGTTTCTTCAAACGTTCCATCGCCTTTATTGATGTAAAGTTGTTTCGGCGTCGAGTCGTTGACGACGATTAGATCCAAAAGATTGTCATCGTTCGCGTGCACGAAAGCCGACGAGAAGCCGTAATACTTTTGCGGGTCGCTAACGCCCGCCTTCACGCTTACATCTTCGAATGTGCCGTTAGCCTTCTGATGGTAAAGGGTATCCCCTTCTCCCACTAGACCACGAGGACCGCACATAACAGGCACGCCGCGAAATTGGCAAAAGTTTTGGCCCACGCCGCCAGGCTTGCCGGCTTCGCTCGGATTCGGAGGCAAATTATTGAGATCGATCTCGGCATAGCCAGGCACGAAAAGATCGAGCCGGCCGTCGCCATCATAGTCTCCCCAGCTCGCTCCGGTACTCCAACCTTTGCGCGCTACTCCGAGTTTCTCCGCCACATCAGTAAATGTACCGTCGCCGTTGTTGTGATAGAGCCGCGACACGCCGAAATTCGTAACATATATGTCGGGACGTCCATCGTTATCATAGTCACCGATGGCCACGCCCATTCCCCAACGGTCATTCGCCACTCCCGCTTTATCAGTTACGTCTTCGAACTTCCAATCCCCCAGGTTGTGATAAAGCGCAGCTCTGGGTGGCTTCTCTTTTCCCTGCATTGCCGGGATCGTCGAACCATTTACGAGATAAATGTCCGGCAACCCATCGCCGTCGTAGTCAAATATCGCAACACCACCCGACGGTACTTCGAAGATATAGTTCTTTTCCGGAGTGCCGGCGCGATGACGAAAATTTCGTAGCTCGGTCTTGTCTACCACATCTTCAAAGACCACGGGCGCTTTCGGATCAGTAATACCGACTGTGCGTTTGGAAGTGTAGGTTAGCGCCGCCCCCGTGGAAACTCCGCCCATTGGCTGTTGCGTTTCAGTTTTCTTTGGTGGTGTTTGTGCGAAGAGAACGAAAGAACCAGCTATAGTCACAAGCACAAGCAGACTAATAGCTTTATGTCCGGCCCGCCGGGATTTCAGTTTATTCATTGGAATCAGTATCGACGAATCGCTGCTTCGCTTGATCAATTAGACGATTGTTCCGTTCATATGAGGTCGCAGTTAGGTTCTTGTCTCCTGCATCGGGCGGATACTGATGGTGCTGGTAAACGGGGTACGCCTCGGCGCGCAAGTGCGCTGGCATATGATGCCCGCGACGAGTGGCCCGCTCATGACGTAACGCGGTGACGTCTATCGGCGCAACGACGATTCTCTCACCTGGGCCTGGCGAAGCCTGGGCCAAAAGGCGACCGTCATAATCGATGACCTGACTGCCACCCGGCCAGGAATAGGGTGGATAGTGTTTCAGGCTCGCTCCTTGATTTGCCGCCACTACGTACCCGACATTCTCTATTGCCCGCGCTCTGTTGATGACCGTCCACCAATCCATTGGTTCAGTTGCGCCCCAGGGATCCATATACGCTGAGACACGCAGCAACACTTCGGCACCATTTGCCGTAAGTTGCCGCATTGCCTCGGGGAACAACCAATCGTAGCAAATCGCGCAACCAATACGGCCTATCGGGGTATCGGCAACCGGAAACAGGGGCTCGTCGTAGCCTTCGAGATCATGAGGACTGGTATGGACCTCGTAGGGAATCCAGGTATTGACCTTGCGATACTTATAGAGGATACCGGTTGGACCCAGTAGACAAGTTGTATTAAAAACGTGACCTGGCCACCTGGCATCGACCTCAAGCATCGAGCCACTCTGAATATAGATACTGCATTCGCGGGCTTTTTGCTCGAGCCGTTCAGTGTGTTCATTGGGAATCTTGATTGCGAGTTTCTCGATCAACTCCTCGGCAGTTTGAAAGATTGGCGCTGAATGGGCGAACTCAGGAAAAACCACGAGCCGCACTGGCAAGAAAGGCGCGGCTCCCGCCACTGCCGAGTCGATCATCGATAACATGCGATCCGTGTTGGCACGCATGCTGCGCCGATCGATCGGATTCGGCATGTCTGTCTGACAAGCAGCCACTGAATACCTGATGTGTGCCATAAAAACTAAACTCGTCAGCAGCGAAGCGTTTAAGTGTACTCACTCCTTTCAATTGTGCAACTGTGCTGCGACGATATTCGCAAAGTCCTTGGCCAGGCCTTCATGTCGATAGATAATACGTCCGTCGGCGCCAATGATATAGACGGCCGGCAGCAACTTGACTCCATAAAGATCAGCGATCTCTTCCCCTTTAAGCAATAAACCGTAGGTGTAATGCTTCTTCTTCATCACCGCTAACGGATCCTTTTTTTCCCATGAGTTGACGCCGAAGACTTCGAGGCCTTTATCCTTGTATTTCTCGTGCAATTTTTGCATGCGGGGCATCATCTCCTCGCAGGGACCACACCATGTTGCCCAGAAGTCCAACACTACCACTTTCCCGCGATAATCCGAGAGCGAGTGAACCTTGCCTTCGGCATCACTCAATTGCCAATCGGGTGCTGTGATACCTACAGCAAGCAGTTTCGTATCTTTCTCCTTGGAAGGTCCCGACTTTTGCGAAGCGACCATTGGATCGAGACAACCCAGGACCACTAATAGCGCCGCGATAACGAGTCTCATGTACTTCTCTCCAGGTATTCTTGCGATAAGTTCCAAGCTTAGGGGAAAGTCTAGAAGCGATGCGAATACCCCGCAAGAATGATGTAATCAGCGAAGGCGGCATCGCCGCCAGGATTACCTACCAGGATATCTGAAACACTTCTTTTTCGATTGCGTCGCGCTGCGATGGGTACAGTCACTGACCACGTATCTCGCGCCCTGAAGTACTGCAGTCCTGGTTCTATCGACATCCCGTAGCCAGGACGACGGAAACCATTACTCTTGCCGATCAAGTCCCGAACCGGCACGCCCTCAATCCGCCAGCCCGCAGTAAACGCCCATTGCCGCGTCTTTGGAACAGGGCGCGAGATACCGACGCGCGCCAAATATTGATCAGCCACCGACATGATCGCTTCTGATGGACGTCCACGGCCGGTGGGAACGCCGTTCGTATCTCGCGGGTTAAGCAAATACGTTCCCGAAGCATATAAGGTCGTCTTTCCAAACCTTTTGTATGCCTGCACGTCGAGCGGAATTCCCCAGCCTCCGTCACCCAACTGGATCGATTGATCCACAACCTGAGTTACGTTGCCTCTTCCATCTGCAGAAGGCACAGTAGCTCTGACGTCTGACTTTCCGGTTGGCAACTTCAACCCTATTCCGAACGAGATGTTTTGACCTGACTCTGTTGGCGGCTTCCACAGCCACATTCGGCCCATCACGCTGATGTCGCCGATCCCGAAACTCTTAAAGACCTGGGGGGAAGTGCCACGCCTGCGCGTCGCGCTCTGAATGAAACCCGAGGCGGTGACATTGAACTTGCGATTGAAGGCATAGGTCAGCGCTACGTCGTACAGAAAGATGTTGTTAACAACCTCGGTCCCCTGTATGGCGCGTTGTTTCTGCTCCTCAGTCCCAATGAAATGGCGATGTGAGCGTTGTTTTCGAAAGCCGATAGAAAGTTGCCAGCGACCGCTATCCAGAAAACCACTATCGTGCGAACCAGAGCCTTCACCGCCTGCGCATTGCACGCCAATCACGGGCGCGCTTTGACGAGCGGCAATTCAACCCTGCGCCCACGCATGTTGTCCAGTCGCCAGAAAACCGAATAGCGCGAGAAGGGATGTAAATAGAGCCGATCGGTACGTACGATCAAGTCGGTTCATCATACAGATACTTTCTCGTTGAAATGGTGAGCCCGGTCCCAGGTTCAAATCTTATCGATTCAGCGCTCGAGTCTTAGGTCTGCAACAAACTAAGGTAGGAATGAAAGCTCTGAATCAAAGAACCCCGGAACCGGGAAATTTGTGAAATAACGGGCGCAGAGTAACAGGACAACTCGCCCCCGTCATGGCCCGCAAGTTGGGTTTATGTCTCAATCTTTAGTTGGATCAAACCGCTCGGTATGTCTGAGGCTCGCTTGACGCACCGCACGTCGCATGCTAGTTTGCGGCTTCACCTGTTAGTCGTGATTTGATTTGGCATGAGACCCAAAACCTGGGTCCATGTGGTGAGAAGCTTGACTGCGACCGCCGGCCCGCAACTAAAGAAAACTCCTCTAAATGTCGCTCATCGACAAATGGGCGGACGCATGGTCGATTTTGGCGGTTGGGATATGCCGGTGCAGTATCCCGCCGGCACCATCGAAGAACATCTCCGGACGCGTTCACACTCAGGACTGTTTGACGTCTCTCATATGGGAGAGATAGATGTGCGCGGGCCGGACGCCATACGGTTCGTCAACCGCCTCACTTCGAACGATGTCACCAAACTCGTTGACGGTCAGGCACAGTATTCCGCATTAACGACTCCCAAAGGCACCGTAGTCGATGATTTACTTGTCTACCGCCTCGCCGAAGATCATCTAATGCTGGTCGTCAATGCCGGCACTACAACCAAAGATTGGGAATGGATCAGTTCCCACCGAACAGCAGAATCCGTCGCACTAAAAAATGTCAGCTCCGAATATTGTCAGCTCGCACTGCAAGGTCCAGACGCGCTTGGCATCCTACAGCCGTTGACCAGAGTCTCGCTAGCGGAAATAAAGTATTACCACTTTAGTCCGGGTACAGTGGATGGCGTAGCTGTTATTGTTTCGCGTACCGGTTATACGGGCGAGGACGGTTTTGAAGTTTACGCCGCAGCAGACAAGGCTGAACAGCTTTGGAGCAAGATTCTGGACGCCGGCGATTTTGGTTCGCCGACTGGAGTGTTGCCCTGCGGATTGGCGGCGCGCAATACACTGCGACTCGAGGCAGGCATGGCGCTTTACGAACACGAGATTGACGAGACGACGACCCTGCTGGAAGCCAATCTCGGTTGGATCTGTAAATTGGACAAGGGTGAGTTTATCGGTCGCGAGGCACTAGCCCGGCAGAAAGAGACCGGTGTGCGCAGGCGGCTTGCGGGATTTGAAGTAACCGAACGCGGTATCGCTCGTGACGAGCAGGAAGTTATTATCGACGGACAGCGTGTGGGACGAGTCACTTCCGGCAGTCCCGCGCCCTATCTGAAAAAGAATATAGGCTTCGCGTATGTTCCGGCCGAATATGCGACGATCGGGCAAGATATTAAGATCGATGTGCGGGGCCGCCTTGTCGACGCGCAAATCGTGAAGACTCCTTTTTACAAGCGCGCGCGGTAAGGTTATGTTTGCAGTGTTTGATTTTTCGCCGTTCTGGTTTGGCAATTTGATGAGGACTTTGGCGATTGAAGAAATCGCAGATCGCCAATCGACAATCTAAATTCTAAAATTCACTTGGAGGAGCCATGGCTAACGTTCCAGAAGACTTACACTACAGCAAGGACCATGAATGGGTTCGTGTGGAAGGTGATTCAGCAGTTATTGGGATCACTGACTATGCTCAAGACTCTCTCGGTGATGTGGTGTACGTCGAGTTGCCGAAGACCGGCGAGAAGTTTTCAGCGAATGAGTCTTTCGGCTCGGTTGAATCAGTGAAAGCAGTTTCTGAAGTCTTCACTCCAGTGTCAGGTGAGGTCGGCAAGATTAACGAGACCCTTGCCGACGAACCCGAGAAAGTGAACACCGATCCTTACGGTGACGGCTGGATGATCCGTGTTCGCATGTCCAGCCCTGGCGAAGTGGACAGTTTGCTCACTGCTGCCGAATATGAAGACTTTACGAAAGCTGAGACAGAATAATCTTGCGCTACATTCCTAACTCGCCGGAAGAACGCGCCGAGATGCTCGCCGCGATCGGACTCGGATCGGCGGAAGAATTATTCGATTCCATTCCTGAAACCTTACGTCTACGTGGCCTCCTCAACACTCCTGCTGCGCTTTCGGAGATTGAACTCCTGTCACGCTTTGAAGAGATGGCAGCGCGTAATGCCGGGGCCCGCAGGACCACGTTTCTGGGCGCCGGCGCCTACTCGCATTACATTCCCACTATCGTCGATCATGTTATTTCACGATCCGAATTCTTCACCGCTTACACACCTTACCAGCCAGAGATTTCTCAAGGCACCCTGCAAACAATTTTTGAGTTCCAGACTCTCGTCTGTCAATTGACCGGCATGGAGGTGGCAAATGCTTCCATGTATGACGGTTCAACCGGGCTCGCGGAAGCGGTGCTGATGTCCGAACGCGTTACCAGGAGATCCAAAATCGTAGCGTCGACATCTGTGCACCCTGAATACCTTGAAGTTGTGAAGACTTACGTACAGCATGCCGGCATAGACCTGGAATTGATTGAATTCGACAATGAAACGGGACAGGCAGGCGCGACGCTGGCTGCTGCCATCGACGACGAAACAGCTGCCGTCGTAGTTCAGTCGCCAAACTTCTTTGGCTGCGTAGAAGATCTCACTACGCTGGCAGATGCTGCGCATGCGCGCGGCGCACTGCTTGTCGTCGCGATTACGGAAGCAATTTCACTTGGTCTTCTCAAGCCGCCGGGAGCCTGTGGCGCCGATATCGTTGTGGCAGAAGGACAGTCATTCGGTGTGCCTCTCTCGTTCGGCGGCCCGTATGTGGGACTCTTTGCAACCAGGGAAAAATATGCAAGGCAAATTCCCGGCAGACTCGTAGGAGAAGCTTATGACAAGCAAGGGCGGCGCGGCTTTGTGCTCACTCTTGCAACGCGCGAGCAGCACATTCGTCGCGAGAAGGCCACGTCCAACATTTGTACTAACGAAGGACTGATTGCCCTGGCTGCCACTGTCTACCTTGAAACAATGGGTCGACGTGGAATTCAGGAAGTCGCACAACAGTGCCTGCAGAAAACCGCGTACGCCTCACAACGCATCGCGCAACTGCCTGGCTTTTCTCTTCCCTTCAGTGGTCCGCGCTTCAACGAGTTTGTTGTCCGCGGCCCGATAGCGGCAAGCGACTTGTTGTCGCGCCTCGCCGGCGAGAAAGAGATTGAGGGAGGCATCGCTTTATCCCGCTTCTTTCCCGATCTCAAAAGCGATTTTCTTGTCTGTGTAACCGAGACAAATACCCGCGCTCAAATAGATGCTCTTATTGAAGCTTTGACTTCACTTTTCGCCAACAAAACCGCCAGGACTCAACCATAGATGTTTGCGCCTTTGGTTTTTCTAGTCAATTTGTCCTTATGACTTCCGAAATTACAAAAGTTACGACGCACCTCAGCCCAAATGAGCAGCTGATCTTTGAACGCTCGCAGAAGGGACGCATTGGCTATCGTCTTCCTCCATTGGATGTGGAGGAACTGCCCCTCGACAAGCTCATCCCGCGAAACTTTCAGCGTGATGACGATCTCGAGAGTATGCCGGAGGTCAGCGAAGTTGACGTCATTCGTCACTTCGTTCGGATGTCGACCTGGAACTATTCAATCGATCTGGGGATGTATCCCCTGGGCTCTTGTACGATGAAGTACAACTCGCGTCTGAATGAACGAGTGGCGCGAATACCCGGGTTTGCCAACCTTCACCCGCTTACCGACGAGCGTGACTCGCAAGGCGCGCTGCAAGTTATCTATGAACTCCAACAACACCTAATCGAAATCACTGGTCTTCCGGAAATATCACTGCAACCGGCCGCGGGCGCGCACGGCGAAATGACAGGCATCATGATCATTCGCGCTTTCCTGGATGCGCGCGATGGCGAAGGGGCGTCGAAAAGACGCACAATGCTCATACCAGACTCTGCTCACGGCACTAATCCAGCGTCCGCTCACCTTTCCGGTTTTTCAGTCAAGACTATTAAGTCCACGAGTGAAGGTCTCACGGATCTGGACCACTTGCGTGAGCTTTGCGCCCACGGCGACGTTGCAGGTCTAATGCTTACAAACCCGAATACCCTTGGACTATTTGAACGAAACATTCAGGAGATTTGCCAGATTGTTCACGCCGCGGGTGGATTGGTCTACATGGATGGCGCAAACATGAATGCCCTTGTCGGTGTTGCACGTCCCGGAGACATGGGTGTCGACGTCATCCATTTGAACCTGCATAAGACCTTCTCAACTCCGCACGGTGGTGGTGGTCCTGGTTCTGGTCCCTGCTGTTGTACTAAAGCGTTGGCGCCGTTTTTGCCGGTTCCGCGCATCGTCAAAAGTGGTGAGAGCTACCGCTTGGACTATGATCAGCCGCAATCGATTGGACGCGTCAAAGCTTTCTTTGGTAACTATGGCATGATGTTACGCGCCCTGTCGTACATACTAACGCACGGAAACGATGGCCTGCGTGAAGCAACCGAGGCCGCTGTTCTTAACTCTCGTTACATCGCGGAAGGACTGACTGGCACTTACGAAAAACCTTTCAGTAGCCCACCAATGCACGAAGTGGTCTTCACGGATAAACTACAGGCGCGAAAAGGCGTCCACACGCTGGATATCGCAAAACGGCTGATTGATTACGGCTTTCATCCAATGACCATCTATTTTCCTCTCATTGTGCAGGGTGCAATGTTGATTGAACCAACTGAATCGGTCGGCCGGCAGGAACTAGATCAGTTTATTGCCGCGATGAAAATGATCGCGGGTGAAGCTCTTGAGAATCCTGAATTGGTTCTCACTGCTCCACACACCACTCGGATAGGCCGTTTGGATGAAGCCGCTGCTGCGCGCAAACCCGTGCTTCGCTGGAAACCAAAGGCGAAGGCTGATGCTGCGTAAAGAAAAACCGAATCATTTTTCATTTTTCATTTTCTTTTGGATCTGCGTTAACCTTGAGTGCCAGAAGAGCACCAAGTCTACTGATGACAAATGATTAGTTTTCGGCAAATCAGGTTCTGGCTGTCGCTTGGTGTTTCTCTTTTCTTACTAATTGTCGCTAACGAGTCAAGTGGCGGACTTCTGCCCAAAGCAAGTGCTGACAAAGGCCAGCACCCACTTCCCGTCCAAAACAAGATCGGTCCCAGACTCTTCGACCAGTTTGCCAAGAAGGAGCAGCGCCTAAGAAGAATAAGCAATGGGCCGGCAGTCGAGCTTCTGCACCCATTTGAAAAACGTGAGGCGATGATTCCGATGCGAGATGGCGTTCGCCTCCATACCTTGATTTTTGCGCCCTCAAAACAATCCGTAGCCCTTCCTCTACTGTTGAATCGAACGCCATATGGTGTCGGGCAAAGCAATTCAGAATCCCTCAATCGACGCTACAATGAGTTAGTAACGGACGGTTACATCTTCGCGCTTCAGGACATTCGCGGACGTTATGGGTCGGAGGGAAAGTTTTTAATGAACCGCCCGCTTCGCGATAAGAACAACCCCAATTCGATCGACGAAAGCACGGACACTTACGACACCATTGACTGGCTGTTGAAGAACGTTCCGAAAAACAATGGCAGGGTTGGCATACTTGGCGTTTCTTATGATGGCTGGCTCGCAGCGGTAGCGACAATCGATGCGCATCCCGCGCTCAAGGCTTCTTCGCCACAAGCACCCATGACTGACACGTATCTGGGCGACGACTTTTTCCACAACGGCGCTTTTCGCGAGACCTACGGGTACGAGTATGTGAAGTCAATGGAGTCGTCCAAAGAGGATGCGGACGTCACGCTTGATAGAGATGCTTATGACTGGTATCTCAGCCTGGGATCCCTCTCGACGATCACCGAAGACTCTCAAGGCAAGTTTCCCACCTGGAACGCATTTGTTGCTCATCCTAATTACGACGACTACTGGAAAGCGCGCGCCTCCGTTCGCTACCTCAGGCAAACAGCTGTTGCGACCCTCGTAGTCGGTGGGTGGTGGGACCAGGAAGACTTCTACGGAACACTTAAGACTTATGAAGCGCTGGAGAAATTTGATAGGGATCATAAGAACTTCGTGGTGCTTGGGCCATGGAATCACGGAGGGTGGAGTGGCTTTGGCAGGACTCTAGGCAACGTAGATTTTGGCAGTTCGACCGGACTCTATTTTCGGTCTCATATTCAAGCGCCGTGGTTTGCTTACTATCTGAAAGACAAAGGCAGGCTGAACGAACCGGAAGCTGTCACGTTCCAAAGCGGCACGAATAAATGGATCACTTCGGATCGATGGCCGCCGAAAGAGGTAGTTGAACGTGACATGTTTTTGCGTAGCAACAAAGAACTAGCGTTTGAAAAACCGCCAGCGAATAGAGAGCAGGAGTTTGAAAGCTACGTGTCAGACCCAGCCAATCCAGTTCCCTATCGCAAGCGACCCATTGAGGCCACCTACGATCCCAGGGGTTCGGGATGGTCCACATGGCTGGTGCAGGATCAGCGATTCCTCCAGGGCAGAGCCGATGTACTGACATGGCAAACTCCCATCCTCGACCAACCCTTAACTATCAGCGGTGACGTCATCGCGCATCTTTTTGCTTCGACAACGGGAACCGACAGCGATTGGATAGTCAAACTGATCGACGTTTATCCTGATAGTTATCCGGAAGACAAAACGATGGCGGGATATCAATTGATGATCGCGGACGAGATCTTTCGCGGCAGATTTCGTGAGAGCTTTGAGCAGCCCGCGCCCATTGCGCCCAATCAGGTGAACGAATATGTGTTCAATTTACACAGCAACAATCACAGTTTTCTTAAAGGACATCGCGTGATGGTTCAAGTACAGAGCACGTGGTTCCCACTCTACGACCGCAACCCGCAGAAGTTTGTTGAGAACATATTTACCGCCCGACCTTCCGACTATCAACTCGCTACCGAGCGGGTTTATGAATCCTCTCGCTATCCTTCGCATGTAACTCTGCCGGTAATCAAAAGCCGGTGAGAACTTGTGCGGGGAGCAAATTTAGGCCTCCCAGTTCACTGTCTCATTCCCTGAATCATTGGTAGTGCCTTGAGATGGCACTCTGAGTAAAGCCAGCCTTTCAACGGTGCGGCCATTTACGATGTGTTCCTCAACGATCTGGGGCACGTCCGCTGCGCGCACCTGCGCGTACCAGATTCCATCCGGATAAACCATCACCGCGGCGCCAATAGCACAGAAACCTACGGATGCGCATTCCGTCAG
>Ga0070706_100002091_pt1 | contig 20346 bp, 18 predicted proteins | sample KBSK5501metaG_FD_65476 | JGI IMG/M metagenome (GOLD analysis project Ga0070706, IMG submission 65476) | Corn, switchgrass and miscanthus rhizosphere microbial communities from Kellogg Biological Station, Michigan, USA - KBS K5-50-1 metaG | ecosystem: Host-associated > Plants > Roots >... | reverse complement strand
AGGTGGAACGCGGCCTTCGACATCTGGTTCGGCACGCGGCCGTTGACCACCGGGCAGGCCGACGGGGCGGAGCTGATGATCTGGCTCAGCGCACGCCACATCCCGGTACCCTCCGGAACCCCGGTCGTGACGGTCCACCACGCGCGCTGGTACCTGTTGTCCGGGCGTGCCTGCCACGGCGGCATCTGCTGGACCTACGTCCAGTTCCGCCGGGTGCGGCCGGTCAGCCGCGTCACGAACCTGCCCCTCTCCCCCTTCTTCCACCGCGCCGAGGCCCGCGGCTGGGTCAAGCGGGGCTGGTGGCTGGAGAACATCGAGGCCGGGTTCGAGCTGTGGCAGGGCGGCACCGGCCTGGCCACCGACTGGTTCTGGGCGCGGCCCTGACGGCCTGAGGACGGCGGACCGCCGGGGTACCCCGCCGCACCCAAACATGTCCGCCGCCCTCATCAAAGAGCGCGCGAGCCGTCCACTGGTTGTCCGCGGCAGGTCACGAATGCGTAAACGTACCCGGGCCCGCCGAGCTCGCCCGCGGCACGGCCCGTCTAGCATCGGCTCCATGCCGAGCGCGCTCTGCTCCATGCTAAGCGCGTTGACAGGAAGGTGACAGCCATGGACGCCGAGGCCCTCCGCACTATGCAGCAGCCGCTGAAAGACGCCTACCGCAGCGACCCGGCCGGTGCCGTGGTCACCCTCCGGGCGCGCGGCGAACTCGGCACCGAGAGCATCAGCTGCTCGGTCGAGACCGGGCGCGCCCTGGCCGTCGCGGGTCTGCACCCCGCCAGCGGCGGGGACGGCTCGCTCGCATGTTCCGGGGACATGCTGCTGCAGGCGCTGGTCGCGTGCGCGGGGGTTACGCTGCGCGCCGTGGCCACCTCGCTAGGCATCGAGGTCACCGGCGGCGCCGTGCACGCCGAGGGTGACCTGGACTTCCGCGGCACGCTCGCGGTGGCCAAGGACGCGCCCGTGGGCTTCACCTCGATCCGGCTCAGCTTCGAGCTCGACACCGGCGCCAGCGATGAGCAACTGGATGCGCTGCTCCGGCTGACCGAGCGGTACTGCGTCGTCTACCAGACGCTGGCCCGCCCGGCGGCGCTCACCGCCAGGCTGACCAGGACCGGCTGACCCGGCCTCAGGCAAAGCTGGCACACCAAACAGAAGGGGGCCGGTTGTTCCGGCCCCCTTCGTTCGGTCCGGTCCCGGCCTGGGCCGGGTCCGGTCTGGGTTCAGTTGTTGATGGTCAGGCTCGTCGATTCACAGTTGCTGGAGCTCGTCACGTTGGGATCGGAGCTGGTGAAGGTGACCAGCCAAGAGACACTTTGGCTGGTGGTGACCGTAAAGGTCGTGTTGTTCGTGCTCAGCGTCGCCGGGGAAGCGGCCTTCGACAGTGTCGTCGAATACAACTGCCCGCCGACGGCGTTGCCCCCGGCGGCACCGCATGCGCCGTCCGTGTAGAGCTGCATGGACAGTGTCCCGCTCAGCGGTGCTCCGTGGGCCGATGTGATGGTTGCGCTGTCGTTGGGCAGCCAGGTTTGGGCCGAGGTGCTCGCCGTCGTGTCATTGACGGTGAAGCACTCACCGGAGCTGGCGTCCTGCGATCCGGTGTAGTTGCTCCCGTTGGCGCCGCCCGGCGTGTACACCGCGCGGAAGCACCACAGGCCGGTCATGTTGACCGTGACCGCGGTGGAGTCAGCGGACGATGCGGGTGGATTCGAGAGCGGCACCGCCGTCGCGGTGGCCGTGTTGAGCTGCGTGCCGCCGGACGAGCAGGTCCCCCCGCTCACCTGGGTCGGGTCGCAGATGAAGAAGGTGACGGTGCCGGTCGGGGTGCCATCGCCGGACGTGCTGGCCTGCACTATCGCGTGGTCGGTGACCGTCGAATTGAAGGTGGTCGTCCCTCCCGAGCCGACCGATGGCGTCGTGGTGGTGGTGGTGGGGATCGTCCGGACCGTGAAGCACTCGTTCGTGCCGTCGGCACCGCCGGTCAGGGCCCCGGGGTAGTTGCTGTCCCCCGGCCACTCGGCGCGGAAGCAGTAGAACCCCGGTGTGAGGGGGCTGGCCGATGTGTTCACGTCGGGCGAGGTTGCGCTCGCGGTGCCCGGGGCGCCGGTGGCGCTGAGCGTCCCGGTCCCGACGTTGCTGCCGCCACTACTGCACGAGCCTGATCCGCCGGGGATCGGCCCGCACAGGAAGAAGGTCACGGTGCCGCCCGGTATGTCCGCGGCCTGGTTTCCGACGATGGTGGCCGTGTCGTGCACGGGCTGGCCGGGGAAGACCTGGCCCGTGGCGGACTCCTGGGTCGTCATGGTCGCGACATTCTTCTTGTTGACGTAGACGCAGGTCACCAGCCCCGTTGGCTGCAAGGTGATCGTCGCCGTCTCACCCGACTTGGTCACCGTCGAGCCCGAGGTGGCATCCGCCGTGCAGGTCAGGCTCTCGAAGGTAAACCCGCCCGGCTCGGCACCCTCGCTCACCGTGTAAGTGCCCGCGACGACGTTGGGGCCGGTATCGACGGTATTGCCCGTGCTGTTCTGGGCCGGGTCGGTGCTGCCCAGCGTCTTGCCGGTGTTTCCGGCGTCGTTGAGGCAGAAGCTGCCGTCCGACTGGATACCTGGGCCGGGGTTGCCCGAGCAGGTCACGCCGCCAGCACCGCTGTTCTTCGGCAGGTTGGATGTGAAGCTGAACACCTGGTCGTGTCCCCGTGGGTCGGTCTGCTTGATGATCTTGATCTCACCGCAGTTGGCGATGTTCACCGGGATCGGCGCGATGAAGTCCTTGACCTCGGCGGTGAAGGACGCCGAGGCGCGGCTCTTCAGGAACGCGCTGCCGAACGCCTTGCAGGTTCCGGGCGGGAACACGCCCGCCGCGGTCAGGTCGATCGCCGTCTCGCCGAACTGCAGGGCTGGGACGGGGTTGATGTAGTTGGGCGAAGTGGGGAAGAGCGGGTCGGTGACGCCGTCGAGGTTGTTGACCGCCCCGATGGAGTCGGTGCCGTTGAGGATCTCTTGCTTACCCCAGCACGGCAGCGTGTTGCTGGAGAAGCACTGGCTGGCCGTGTTGCCCGCGGCTGCGGTCAGCCAGAAGAGCAACCCCAGGGTTGGCCGGCCGCCACCGTTGGTGAAGTCGTAGGTGACCAGTAGGTCACCGGCCGTGCGGTTCAGGGTGACGGGCCCGGTGGTGTTCGCGTTAAACCCTGTGGTGGCGTTCTGGTTGATCTCGAAGTCCATGTTGGCCGAGCCAAGGACGTTGCTTCGCTCCCACGCCAGGTACAGGAAGTTGTGGCCGTTGGTGCCGATCTCGGATGCCTCGTAGAAGCGGGTCAGGTCGCTCTTGTTCGGCGGGATCGAGCCAGTCACCACGGTGACGTTGGCGTTGTCCTCCTTGGTGCCCTGCCCGAACGAGTTGTCGGTGGTGCCGCTGAGCTTGTCGAAGCCCTTGTTCAGGCCGGCGACGTTCTCCCAGTCGGTGGCGCCGAAGGTGGTCGGGCTGGCCAGCAGGTTGCCGTCACCGCCGGCGAACGTGCTGCCGGTCAGCGGCCCCGAACAGCCCTGGACGCCATTGTTGAGTGGGGAGAAGTCACAGCCGCTCGTGTTGTCCGCGAAGCTGGCTGCGGGGATACCGATGGTGATGAGCGCGGCGGCGGCAATCAGCACGCCCCACGTTCGCTTGCTCTTAAGAAATCGCCGGGACCTGCGGCCCGGCGGCCTCGCGCCGTTGCCGCGTATATCGGGTACGCTCATATTTTCCGCTCCCTCAGGAAAGCCTTGAACGGCGGGACCAGATCGGCAAAGGCGCGGTTAACTTATGGCGTCAATCCCTTCCTTTAGCCGCGCAGGTCACCGCCAGACAGTTCGCGTTGCTGGTTGACGATTGAGGACGCCTGAATACTCGGCGGTGCCGCGGTCGCCGTGCGGCCGCAAGAGATCGTGCCCTGCCTCGCGGCAGCGGCAGCCGAGCGGGCTGGCCGGGGGCCCCCGCGCCGTCCGGGCCTTCCACACCCGCTGCCGCGGCGGCAGCGGGTGACGCTGACCGGTACCCGCCGCGGTCTTAACGCGGTACCCGCAGGGTGCACCCTCCCAGTGGCGGTGCTGCCCCGCAGACACTCGTGCCGAACCAGGCGCCCACGGGCAGCGCCGCTGCTGCCCCACTCGAAAACCCCCCCAAGCAAATCTCAGTCGGGGTCAGAACCAAATTAAGGTAAAGACCACGTCAACAAGGTCAAGACGTTACTATCCGCGGAACCGGGACGCAAGGGGAGCAAGGCGCTTATATCGAATAACAAAGAGATAACTACTCATAGTCGCCCAAGCGATGCTGGCTGTGCCCGGATGTTGGCGTTGGCGAACGGGTTCAGCCCCGGCCTGGCGAGATGCCTAGCCGACAGTTCAGTGCATCCGAAGGATGAATCCGGGTACCCACCGTTGACCGGTTTGCGCGGCGCCCTGCAACCATCCTCGTGAGCGAATCAGCGCCCGCCTCGAGGGCGGGATCCAGGCGCACGGGGCGGGCTCATCGCGGGGGCCGGTCACCTCCGGGATAGTACTGGTCACGCCGCCGGCCATGGTAGGCATGGCGCATGGCGGAACTCATCCCACGGCGGGTCCTGTTCGGGAATCCGGAACGCGTCAGCCCCCGCATCTCCCCTAACGGGGCCAGCCTGGCGTGGATCGCGCCCTACGAAGGCGTTCTCAACGTCTGGATCGCCCCGCTGGGCGCCGACGGCGTCGCCTGGGGATCGGCCCAGGTCGTGACCGACGACACCGACCGGGGCATCCGGGTCTTCAGGTGGGCCCACGACGGGCGGCACCTGCTCTACCTGCAGGACACCGGCGGGGACGAGAACTGGCGCCTCTATGACGTGGACCTGCACACGATGCGGCGGCGCGACCTCACCCCGTTCGAGGGGGTGCAGGCGCAGATCCTGGCCACGGAGAAGAAGCACCCCGGCGACATCCTGGTGGGACTGAACCGCGACAACCCGGCCCTGCACGACGTCTACCGGCTGGACCTGGTCACCGGCGACCTGGTCAAGCAGGTCGAGAACCCAGGCTTCGCGGGCTGGGTCGCCGACACCGAGCTCGAGATCCGGGCGGGCGTCGCGCTGGAGCCCGACGGCAGCATGGTGGTCAAGGTCCGCGACGGCGTGGCCGGCGACTGGCGGGTCCTACTGAAGATGCCCGCCGAGGACGCGCTGACCAGCGGGCCGATCGCGATCACCGCGGACGGCTCGATGCTGGCGCTGAGCTCGGTCGGCGCCGACACGGGCCAACTGGTCCGGATCGACCTGGGCAGCGGCGCGACGGAGGTGCTGGCCGCCGATCCCGAGGCGGACGTCAGCGGCGTCAGGCTGCACCCGGACACCCGGGAACCGCAAATCGTCACCTGGAACAAGGAGCGCCTCGAATACCGGGTGCTCGACGACGCGGTCGCGGCCGATGTGGTGGCGGTGCGCGCGCTGCACCCGGGCGACCCGGAACTCGTCTCGCATGACCACAGCGACATGGTGTGGCTGGTCGCCTTCACCAACGACGCCGGCCCGGTGCCCTACTTCCTTTACGACCGCCAGCGCCGGGAGGGCCGGTTCTTGTTCGATCACCGGCCCGAGCTGGCGCGTTATGAACTGGCACCCATGGAGCCCTTCTCGTACACCGCGCGGGATGGCCTGACCATCCACGGGTACGCGACGTTCCCGCCCGGGGCGGCGCGGACCGGCCTGCCGGCCGTGCTGAACGTCCACGGCGGGCCGTGGGGGCGCGACAGCTGGGGCTTCAACCCGGAGGCGCAGTGGTTCGCGAACCGCGGGTACCTGTGCCTGCAGGTCAACTTCCGCGCCTCCACCGGGTACGGCAAGGCGTTCGTCAACGCCGGCGACCGCGAGTGGGGCGGGGCCATGCAGAACGACCTGACGGACGCGGTGGCGTTCGCGGTCGGCCAGGGCTGGGCGGACCCGGCGCGGGTGGCGATCTACGGCGGCTCCTACGGCGGCTACGCGGCGCTGGCGGGCGCGGCGTTCACCCCCGACCTGTTCCGGTGCGCGGTGGACATCGTGGGCCCGTCCAACCTGAAGACCCTCATCGAGACGATCCCGCCGTACTGGCAGCCGCAGGTTTCGCTGTACCACCAGCGCGTGGGCAACCCGGAGACCGACGCCGAGTTCCTCTGGTCCCGGTCCCCGCTCTCCCGCGCGTCCAGCATTCGCACCCCCCTCCTCATCGCGCAGGGCGCCAACGACCCGCGGGTCAAGCAGGCGGAGTCGGAACAGATCGTCGCCGCGCTGCGCGACGCCGGGATCGACTATGAATACATGCTCTTCCCCGACGAAGGTCACGGATTCGCCAAACCATCGAACCGGCTGAGGTTTTATAAAGCAGCAGAACGATTTCTCGCGCGCCATCTGGGCGGCCGAGCCGAGGAGTAGTCCGGCGTGATCGAGATCAAGAGCGACGCCGCGCTGGACGCGATGCGGGAGGCGGGACGGGTTGTCGCCCGGGCCCTGGCCGCGGTACGGCAGGAGGCGGCCGCCGGGGTGTCGCTGGCCGACCTCGACGAGGTGGCACACGAGGTGCTCCGCAAGGCCGGCGCCCGGTCGCCGTTCCTGAACTACCACCCGTCGTTCGCTCCCACGCCGTTCCCCGCGGTGATCTGCGCGTCGGTCAACGACGTGATCGTGCACGGCATCCCCGACGGCTACCGGCTGCGCGGCGGCGACCTGGTCAGCATCGACTTCGGTGCCGAGCTGGACGGGTGGACCGGCGACGCCGCGGTCAGCTTCATCGTGGGCCGCGCCGACCCCGCCGACGAGCTGCTCATCGAGACCACGGAGAAGGCGCTAGCCGCGGGCGTCGCGGCGGCGGCCGTGGGCGGCCGGCTTGGGGACATCTCGCACGCGATCGGCTCCCGGGCGCGCTCGGCCGGGTACGGCATCCCCGCGGGCTTCGGCGGGCACGGCATCGGCCGGCACATGCACGAGGACCCGCACGTGCCCAACGAGGGCAGGCCGGGCCGCGGGATGCGCCTGCGCCACGGCCTCGTCCTCGCGATCGAGCCCATGCTGATGGCCGGGGGCCGCAGCGACTACGACGTGGCGCCGGACGGATGGGCGCTGAAAACCGTGGACGGCAGCCGCGCGGCGCACGCCGAGCACACGGTCGCCATCACCCGCGACGGCCCGCGCATCCTGACCCTCCCGTAACCCCGCCGGTTAGAGTGCCCGGCATTAGGGCGCTGGAATAGTGAGCGGCGGTCCCAGGCAATCCCTGGCAAGGCCGAGGAGGGAGGCAGCCTGGAGGGCTGTTGACCGACGAGAACGCAGCCAGGGGCAGCCTGGGCGCCGAGCCCAGCAGTCTCTATTGCCGGGTGCTCTTAATTCCGGGCTTCGGCCAGAAGGGCGGCCAGGGGTGCTTCGGGTTCGAGGACGTACAGGCCGCCCGCGATTCGGTCAGTTACCCAGACCAGGCCGCCCGAGTCCACGAACAAGTCGTTGATCTGGGGCACCGGCTGGCCGGGCGGCGGCTCGGGGATCCAGTGCGCCACCTCTACCGGGTGCCCGGGGTCGGCCAGGTCGTAGACGCGAACCCCGGCGCTGAAGTAGGTGGCGAACACGATCCGTTCGCTGTTGTAGGAGCCGGGCTGGTTCTCGTGGAGGTTGTGCGCTCCGAACCGCAACGGCAGTGTGTCGAAGCCGGCCGGATGGGGGCACTCGGCGAGGACCCGCGGTACCGTGCCGGAGACGTCCAGGACGCGGATGGACCGCCGCGGTGCGTGCGGCCCGTCGCGGATCTGCTCGTCGGTGGCGACCAGCAGCCCACGCCCGGGCAGCGGCAGGCAGGTGTGCGTCGACCCGCCGTCCCACCGGGCCGCCGAGGTCGCTGTGCGCGATCAGCCGGAGCCCGGCCGCGGCCGCCGTCCTCGCCGGGGGCGTCATCGCCCGGTCATGCCCGCGCGGCCACCCGGGCGCCGAGCTTCTCCGCCGCCCAGTCCGCGGTCTTGTACCGGTGGAACGGGGCCAGGTTGGCGCACCCGTGGTTGCCCTGTTCGAGCAGCAGCAGTTCGGCCGGCCCGCCCGCCTCGTCCACCAGGCGCTCCGCCTGCTGCCAGGGGATCAGCCTGTCGCGCTTGCCCATCACGGCGAGCAGCGGGCACCGGATCCGTTCCGCCCGCCCCACCAGGGTGAGCTCCGTGGCCTTGGCGCGGGCCGTGTCCAGGTCGGGAGACTTGGACCGGACCCGGAACGCCTCCCTGGTGAGGACCGGGCGGTTCTCCCAGTTCTCGGCGAACACGAACGGGCCGGCCAGGGCGATGCAGGCCTGTACCCGCGGGTCGCCGCTGGCGACCCGCGGCGCGTAGTACCCGCCGAGGCTCACGCCCCACACCCCGATCCGGCTCGGGTCAAGCGCCGGCTCGGTGATCAGGTAATCGATGATGGCGCCGCCGGGGACCTCCCAGTCGCCGCGGATCGCCAGGTCGTACTCGGCCTCGCCCTGGCCGGGCCCGTCCACGCTGAACGTTGCGATGCCGCGCTCCAAAAACAGCTGCTCGGTGCTGCGCAGCTCCTCCTTGGTCGAGTCCAGGCCGGGAATCATGATCATCACTGGGTACGGGCCTCTCCCCCGCGGCTGGCGCAGGATCCCCACCATGGCGGAGCCGTCGAAGGGGATCTCCACCCGGCGGCCCGGCGGGTCGAGATAGGGCAGCGCGTCGTCCAGGCACCGGACGGCCTTGCCGTGCGCCTCCCGCATCTGGGCCAGGTCGTTGACGAACAGGAACTTGGCGAAGTGGTAGTAGACAGCCGCCTGGGCCAGGTGCGCTCCCGCGGACTGCTCCCGGCCCGCGGCAACGGCGTCACGGCCGAGAGCTTCGTGCTCGGCGGCGACCGCGCTCCATGCCGCGCACCAGTCATCCCACGAGTCAAGGCCGCTGGTGATCCGCTCGAAATCACCCGCGGTGACCCCGTTCATGGTGAATCTCGGCGCCCAGTGCGAGATCGCCATGGCTACGCGCTCATCCACGCGGCCTCCCGAGGTTGCCCGGCTAGAATCTGCAAACGAATGCATACTCTCATGCCCGGGTACGGCATGCTCCGTAACCAATAGCTTGCTGCCACGGAGAGACGATGGAGCAGCGCGAACTGCACGTGACCGTGAACGGCACCGGGCACACGCTTGCCTGCGACCCCGGTGCGCCCCTGCTTGACGTGCTCCGGCACGAGCTGGGGCTGGCCGGGCCGCGGTTCGGCTGCGGCCTTGGCCTGTGTGGCGCGTGCTTTGTCATCATCGACGGCACGGCCAGGTCGTCCTGCGACTACCCCGCCGGGGCCGCCGAAGGAACGCAGGTGACCACGGTCGAGGGCCTCCTCGATGGCGGCGCGCTCAGCGCGGTGCAGCAGGCGTTCCTCGACGAGCAGGCCGCCCAGTGCGGCTACTGCACCTCCGGGATGATCGTCACTGCGACCGCGCTGCTTGAGCGCAACTCCGCTCCCACCGAGCAGGAGGTGCGGGAGGCCCTCGACGGCAATCTGTGCCGCTGCGGCACGCAGCGGCGGATCGTGACCGCCGTTCTGACGGCGGCGGCCCGGCGGGAAGCGCAGAGATGACGGCCGCGCAGCCCCCGCGGCTGCCCGCCAGCCTCGCCGCCAACCCGGTCCTGTCGGCCTGGCTCTCGTTCTCCCCCGCCGGGGCGGTCACGATCTTCTCCGGCAAGGTTGAGTACGGGCAGGGGGTGTGGACGGCCTTGGCGCAGATCGCGGCCGAGGAACTCGACCTGGCGCTGGCCCGGGTGACGGTCGCGCCGGTGAGCACCGGCAGGAGCCCTGATGAGGGGGTTACCTCGGGCAGCCTGTCCATCCAGGACTCGGGGTCGGCGCTGCGCCAGGCCTGCGCGCAGGCCCGCGCGGTGCTTCTGGCGGCCGCCGCGGACAAACTCGGCACCGGTGTGTCGTCTCTGGTGGTGGACGACGGCCAGATCGTCGCCGCCGGGCGGGCCACCGGGCTGAGCTACTGGGAGCTGGCCACCCCGGGGCTGCTCGGCCGCGAGGCGGGCCCGCCCGTGCCCGAGAAGCCGCCGGAGCGGTGGTCGGTCGCGGGCCGCAGCGCCCCCCGGCTCGACCTGCCGGACAAGGTCGCCGGGCGGCCCAGGTTCCTGCACGACCTCGTCCTGCCCGGCATGCTCTACGGCCGGGTCGTCCGGCCGCCCGCCGTCGTCGCGGACCTGGTCAGCACAGGCGACCCGGAACTGCCGCCCGGTGTGGTGACTGTGCGCGATGGCTCGTTCCTCGGCGTCGTGGCCCACGCCGACCGGGATGCGCTGCGCGCCGCCCGCCTCGTGCACGCCGCGGCCCGGTGGCACGTCACCGAGTCGCTGCCGGACGCCGATGACCTGAAGGGCTTCCTGCTGTCCTCGCCGGCCGAGGCGGTCCCGGTCGAGTCCCGGCACGATGCCACCGCCGCCGCGTCGGCCACGCTGGCCCGCACGGCCGAGTACAGCCGGCCGTTTCTCGCCCACGCCTCGATGGCGCCCAGCTGCGCGATCGCCCGCTGGGACGGCGACGGTGGGGGCGGGCGCGGAGCGCGGGGGCGGGAAAAGCAGAGCGTCACGGTGTGGAGCCACAGCCAGGGCGTGTTCGCGCTGCGCGGCGCCCTGGCGGCCGGACTGGGCCTGGAGCCCGCGCGGGTCACCGTCAACCACGTCGAGGGCGCGGGCGCCTACGGGCACAACGGCGCCGACGACGCCGCCCTGGACGCAGTGCTGCTCGCCCGGGCCGTGCCCGGGCGGCCGGTGCGCGTGCTCTGGTCCCGTGAGGACGAGATGGGCTGGGCGCCGCTCGGGCCTGCCATGCTGGCCCGGCTCTCCGCGGGGCTCAACGCTCATGGCCGGATCGTGACCTGGCGGCAGGACGTGTGGAGCAACGGCTTCATCGGCCGCCCCGGCCGTGGCGGTGAGCCGCGGCTGCTGGCCCTGGGGCACCTGGCCGGGGGCCGGCCGATGCCGCCCGCTCCCGACGGCCCGCCGACCGGGGCGATGGGCTCCACCCGCAACGCGGTGCCCGGGTATGACATCCCCGACCTGGAGGTCGTCCGGCACCGGCTGCTCACCATGCCGATCAGGACCTCCTCGCTGCGGTCGCTGGGCGCGTTCCTCAACGTGTTCGCGATCGAGTCGTTCATGGACGAGCTCGCCGCCTGCGCCGGAGCTGACCCCGTCGAGTTCCGGCTGGCCCACCTAACCGACCCGCGGGCGATGCGGGTGATCGAGGCGGTGGCGGGCCTGTCCGGGTGGGCCGGCCGAGCGCCTGCCGAGGGCACCGGCTACGGCCTCGGCTACGCCAGGTACAAGGGCCTCGCCGGGTACTGCGCCGCTGTGGCCGAGGTGACGGCCGGGACCGACGTGCGGGTGAGCCGGCTGTGGCTGGCGGTGGACGTGGGCGCGGTCATCAACCCGGACGGGGTCATCAACCAGGTGGAAGGCGGCGCGGTGCAGAGCACCAGCTGGGCGACCAGGGAGCGGGTGACCTTCGACCGGGCCAGGATCACGTCGGTGAACTGGGACACCTATCCCGTGCTCCGGTTCACCGAGGTCCCCGAGGTGGCGGTCCGGATCGTTCCCGCCACGGAGCCGTCGGTCGGCGCGGGCGAGATCGCCCAGGGACCGGTCGCCGCGGCGATCGGCAACGCACTCGCGCGGGCCGCCGGGGTGCGGGTGCGCGACCTGCCGCTCACCCGCGACCAGGTGATCCGCGCCATCGAGAAGAGCTGATCGACCTGGGTCAGTGCTGCCCAAACAGGGCGCTGACCGACTCGCCCTCGTGGATCCGCCGGATCGCCTCGGCCAGGGCCGGGGCGACGGAAAGGACCTGGAGCTTGGGGGTCCTCGCGGCGTCCGGCACCGGCACCGTGTTGGTGCAGACGATCTCCCTGACCTCCGGGATTGCGGCGATCCGCTCCAGCGACCCGGCGCTGAACAGCCCGTGGGTGCAGGCGATGCGCACCGAGGTGACCCGGTGCTCCCTGAGCCGGTCCAGTAGCTCGACGATCGTGGTTCCCCGGGCGATCTCGTCGTCGAACACGATCACGTCCTTGCCGTCGACATCGCCGATGATCGAGGTGATGCTGACGTGCTCGTCGTCGATCCGCTCCTTGGCGCCGGCCGCCACCGGCAGGCCTAGCCTGGCGGCGAACGCGGCCGCGCTCTTGGCGTTGCCGAGGTCGGGCGACACGACCATCGTGCCGGACAGGTCCTGGCCGCTGAAGTGACCGGCCAGCTCGCGCAGCGCGTGCAGGTGGTCGACGGGCACCGAGAAGAACCCGTGCACCTGGCTGGCGTGCAGGGTCATCGTCAGCACCCGGCTGGCGCCGGCGGTGACCAGCAGGTCCGCCACGAGCCGCCCCCCGATGGAAATCCGGGGCATGTGCTTCTTGTCGGACCGGGCGTAGGAGTAGTGCGGGATCACCGCGGTGACCCGCGCCGCGGACGCGCCGCGCGCGGCGTCCAGCATCAGCAGCAGCTCGACCAGGTGCTCCTGAACCGGGGAGGAGAGCGGCTGGATGAGGAATACGTCCCGCTCCCGGCAGTTGGACTGGAGCTGGACCTCGAGGCAGTCGTCGGCGAACCGGCGCAGCCGGACCGGGAGCAGCGGCTCGCCAAGCGCCGCGCATATCTCGGCCGCGAGCTGCGGGTGGGCGCTCCCGCTGAAGACGGCGATCTCCCGCACGCGGCCCAGGCTAGCGGGAATGCCGGCCGGAGTGGCTCAGCCGGGGGTCTCCCGGGCGAGCCGACGGCCGGCCGCGCGGAGCCAGCGCGCCGGGCTGGCCAGCGCCGCGGCGGGGCCGCCGGCGAGGTCCGCCAGCGTGACAACCCGGGTGACACTGGGTGGGGTGGCGGGGTCGGAACCAGCAGAGCGTGTGGGGCCGTGGAGCTGGCCAGCGACGAGCGCCACCGGCACCCCGGCCGCGACGGCGGCCGCGATGACGCTGCCAGGCGTCTTCCCGGTGAGCGAGGTCGCGTCGAACCGGCCCTCCCCGGTGATGACCAGGTCCGTACGGGCCAGCGCCCGGTCCAGGCCGGCCAGGCGGCTCAGCTCCGGCGCCCCGGGCACGATGGCGGCGCCCCAGCCGGCGGCGAGCCCGTACCCGGCGCCGCCCGCGGCGCCGGCGCCGGGGGCGTCCGGGTCGCCGGCGAGCACCCGCGCGAGCCGGGCCAGCCCCGCCTCCAGGCGGGCGACCTGCGGGGGGTTCGCGCCCTTCTGCGGGCCGTACACGGCGGCCGCTCCCCCCGGGCCGAGCAGCGGGGCGGTGACATCCGCCAGGCAGGTCACGCCGCGGTCCGGCGGCGGCCGCAGCTGGCGCAGATCCGCCCCGGCCAGCATGGCTAACGCCCCGCCGCCCGGGGGGAGCGGCTGCCCCGCGGCGTCGAGGAACCGGGCCCCGAGCGCGGCCAGCGCCCCGGCGCCGCCGTCGGTGGAGGCGGAGCCGCCCAGCCCGACCAGGATCCGCCGGGCACCGTGATCCAGGGCGCGGCCAAGTACCTCGCCGAGACCGGTGGTCTGCGAGCGCATCGGGTCCGGCCGGGCCAGCAGCGTCAGCCCGCTGGTGCGGGCAAGCTCGGCCACTGCGATCTGGCCGGGAAGCTGGAGCCAGCGGCAGTGCACGGGGTAGCCGCCGGGCCCGGTCACACGGGCCCGGCGCCAGCGCGCTCCCGCAGCCGTGGCCGCCAGCACATCCAGGGTTCCCTCGCCGCCGTCCGCCAGCGGCAGGCGGGTCACCTGGTCGCCCGGGCGAACCGAGAGCCACCCCCGCGCCAGCGCGGCGGCCACCGCCGCTGCACTGGCGCTGCCCTTGAACGAGCCGGGTGCGATCAGCACCCGCACGGCAGCTCCCCCGCCATCACGCCTTGTACGGCGGCAGGCCGAGCCGGTCGCGGATCGCCTGCTGGATCTCGTCCTTGTCCGGCCGCGCGTCGATGACCGCGACGTACTCCTTGCGCCGGAATAGGTCGAGCACCGGGTCGGTCTTCTCGTGGTAGTCGCGCAGCCGCACGACCAGCGCTTCCTCGGTGTCGTCCTCGCGGGTGGTCAGAGTGCCCCCGCACACGTCGCAGACGCCCTCGGTGGCCGGGCGTCCCTCGATGAGGTTGTAGTCCATGCCGCAGTCCGAGCAGAGCCTGCGAGCCAGCACGCGCCGGCGAACCTCGGAGTCGGGCATGTCCAGGTGCACGACCCCGTCGATGTCGTAGGTCTCCAGGAAGAACTCCGCCTGCCTGGCGTTGCGGGGGAACCCGTCGATGACGAACCCGTAGTTCCAGTCGTGCTGGGCGAGCCGTTCCGCGGTCACGGCCTCGGCGAGGTCGTCCCCGACCAGCTCTCCGGCCGCCATGATCCGCCGCACCTGGGCGCCCAGCTTGGTGTGGTGCTGCACGTGCCAGCGGAAGATGTCGCCGACGCTGATGTGGACCAGGTCCAGGTCCGCCGCGAGCAGCGTGGCCTGCGTGCTCTTTCCGCTGCCGGGGACCCCCATGATCACGTATTTCCGCATGCAGTCACCCTCGCCCTTTCAGCCGGTGGCCAGGCCGGGTCAGCCCGCCAGCTTCAGCCAGCGCTCGCAGCCGCGGCGAATCTTGGGGTCGAGCGAGCCGCACAGCAGCGGCCAGTCCTGCCGCAGCAGCCGCTCGTTGACGAAGCGGGCCATGTCGTTGCGCCGGCCCTGGGTGAGCACGATCCCGTAGAGGCTGCGGCGGAGCCGATCGTCCGTCACGTCAAACTCACGCAGGCCCGGCGGGGAGAGGTGCCGTGGCAGCACCACGACTCCCTGCTCGGGACCGTGCAGGTCGTCCGGGCTGGCGGGCAGCCGCCGCGCCAGGCCGGCCTGCCCGGGCCGGAACAGATCGGTCAGGGGCATGCTCCATTATCACCGTGACCCGCCCGAAGGCCGCCTATTCCCCCCGCCGGGCGCGGCGCCAGCGCCGGTTAGACTCGGCGCATGCCCGGCTCCCAGGCCCCGCGGTGGCGGTTCCTGATCACTCCCAAGTGGCTCGCCTGGCACCTCATCATGGTTGCCTCGGTCGCCGGCATGCTCGCCCTCGGCGACTGGCAGCTCCATCGCGCCTTGGCAGGTAACGGTCTGAGCTGGGCCTACACCTTCGAGTGGCCGATCTTCGCGGTCTTCGGCGTGGTGTTCTGGGCGAAGACCATCCGGGACGAGTTCCGGCCGCCGGTCAGCGCGACGCCGGGGGACGAGGCTGTCGCCCTGCCGGCCGGTGCGGTCCCGGCGCCCGCCGGTGCCCGGCCCGACGGCGAGGGGGCCGAGGTGGACGCGGAACTCGCCGCGTACAACGCCTACCTTGCCCGGCTGCACGGAGAAGTGAAGGGCCACGGCAGGTGGCACGGCCTGCGGTAACAACGCGACGGCCGGCCAAGACACCAAGGAGGTGGGGCGCGTGCGCATCAACGTCATCCTGTACCGGGTGATGGCCTACGTGACCGGTGTGATCTTGATCGTGCTGTGCGCCCTCGCGATCGGCCAGGTCTGGACCAGCGATGGCGCGGCCGTCAACGCCGTCGGCACGGTGCACGGGTTGCTGTACATCGTCTACCTGATCGTGTCCTACCCGCTCACCCGGAGGCTGCGGCTGGCCGTCCCGGCCACGATCGCCGTGCTGCTGGCCGGCACCGTTCCGGTGATGACCTTCGTCGTCGAGTACCGGATCCGGCACCGCTACATCGAGCCCGCGCTGGCCCAGCAGGACGCCGGACCGCGGGAGGCGCCGCGGCCGGTCGCCTAGCGGCCCGGCGCGTCACCTCCTGTTCACCGCTCAGGCCCGGCCAGTTCGCACTCTGGTCTCACCAGTAGCGCATACTCACAGGTATGGCGACGGCGTTCCTGGACCACCCGCGCCCGCTGGCGTTCGCGCACCGGGGCGGCGCGGCGCACGCGCCGGAGAACTCCTGGCGCGCCTTTGAGCACTCCGTGGGGCTCGGCTACCGGTACCTGGAGACCGACCTCCAGGCGACGGCCGACGGGGTCCTCCTCGCCTTCCACGACCGGACCCTGACCCGGGTCACCGGCCAGCAGGGCCGGGTGTCCCGGCTCAGCCATGCCGAGGTGTCCGGCGCCCTCATCGAGGGCACCGAACCGATCCCCCGGCTGGAGGACCTGCTCGGCGCCTGGCCCGACGTGCGGTTCAACCTCGACGTGAAAGACATCTCCGCGATCGCACCGCTGTCCGCCGTTCTGCGCCGCACGAACGCCTGGGACCGGGTCTGCGTCTGCTCGTTCTCCGCGAGCCGGCTCCGCGCCACCCGGCGGGTGCTCGGGCGACCGGTCTGCATGGCCGCGTCGCCGTGGGGCACGGCGGTGGTCGGGCTCGGCGGGCCCCGCGGGCGGCGCGACTGGCTGGGGCCGGGCCGGGCCCGGCCCGGGCGCCGGCCGAGCCCGCGGCCGCTCACGGAGTGGCTGGCGCGGACCGGCGTTCGCTGCCTTCAGGTGCCCGCCTCCATAGCCACCCCGTCGTTCATCGGGCGCGCCCAGGCTCTGCGGCTCCAGGTCCACGTCTGGACCGTCAACGAGCGGCCCGCCATGGAGCGCCTGCTCGACCTGGGCGTTGACGGGATCATGACCGACGAGACCGTGGCGCTGCGCGAGGTGCTCACCGCGCGCAGCCAGTGGCACCCGCGCTGACGGTTGGAATTAGGCGCAAGCGGGAATCTTGTCCGCGTAGCCAGCGTTGACGTCGGGGAAGGCTGATCGCCTGGGAGGCAATGCCACATGGCCGAACGCGCACTACGCGGCACCCGGCTCGGAGCGACGAGCTATGAGAACGACCGTAACACGGACCTGGCGCCACGCCAGGAGATTGCCTTCGACTGCCCGAAGGGTCATCACTTTACCGTGCCGTTCGCCGCTGAGGCCGAGGTTCCCGCCACGTGGGAATGCCGGGTCTGCGGCGCGCTGTCGTTCACCTCAGCCGGGGACCTCCCCACCCCGAAGAAGGTCAAGCCGCCGCGCAGCCACTGGGACATGCTGCGCGAGCGCAGGTCCATCGCGGACCTGGAGCAGGTTCTGGCCGAGCGGCTCGCGCTGATCCGGGGCGAGCGGGACCTTGACGGCCACGTCAAGGAGCACTCGCGCAAGAGCGCTTAAAGGATAGTTTTCCCGCCCCGGGCGCCGCGCCCGGTGACGCCCCACACCGCGACGCGCCAGAGCGCCTCGAGGACCACCGCCCGGCTCATCTTGCTGGAGCCGTGCACCCGCTCGACGAAGGTGATCGGAACCTCCACGACCGTCAGCCCCGCCCGTACCGCCCGGAGCGCGAGGTCGATCTGGAAGCAGTAGCCCTGCGACTCCACCTCATCGAGCGTGATCGCCCGGAGGGTGCTGGCCCGGTAGGCGCGGTAGCCGCCCGTGGAGTCCTTGAGGGTGATGCCGAGCATCAGGCGCGTGTAGGTGTTGGCGCTGCGGGACAGTAGTTCCCGCGACTTGGCCCAGTTGCGGACGGTGCCCCCGGGGACGTAGCGGGAGCCGAGCACCAGGTCCGCGCCGGTCAGCGCCTCAAGGAGGCGGGGCAGTTCTTCCGGAAGGTGGGAGCCGTCGGCGTCCATCTCGACGACCACGCCGTAACCCTGGGCCAGCGCCCAGCGGAAACCGGCGATGTACGCGGCGCCGAGGCCGTCCTTCCGGTCCCGGTGCAGCACGTGAACGTGGGAGTCTTCGGCGGCGAGTTTGTCCGCGATCTCGCCCGTGCCGTCCGGGCTGTTGTCGTCCACCACGAGCAGGTCGGCACCGGGGACCGCGCGGCGGACCCGGCCCGCCGTCGTCTCGATGTTGGCCCGCTCGTTGTAGGTGGGCATGATGACGGCGACGCGGTCATTGCCCTGGTCCGGGCCCTCCATAGCGGTCAATCCCCTGTCTGCCTTGTGCCTGAAGTACCAGTGCGGCGGGCATGCGAAGCATGCCCCCCATGGGCGTCCCTGCAGGTTACCGTGCGCGAGAGGGCCCGGGACTCCCTTCGGACCGGAGCCCACCCCGTCGGCCGCAGTAACTTAGGAGTTGATGTCCATGGTGTCAACCGCGGCTTTTGCCCGCCCGCCCGCCGGCCGTTCCGTGGCAGAGTTGGGCTCTACTCCGCGCCGTCTGGCGGCGGTACGCTCCCGAGCAGGCAGCTTCTAGCAGGAGGCGCAGCGTGACAGAAAGCCCAGAGGCGGAGGTCTCCGAGGCGCAGATTGCCGTGCACTGGCGGGAGGAGGAGTACTACTACCCTCCCGAGGACTTCGTCCGCCAGGCAAACGCCAACGACCCAGCCATCCTCGAGCGGTTCACCGAAGACAAGTTCCCTGACTGCTTCACCGAATACGCCGACCTGCTGAGCTGGGACAAGCGCTGGGACACCGTCCTGGATACCAGCAACGCCCCGTTCTGGAAGTGGTTCGCCGGCGGCAGGCTGAACGCCTCGTACAACTGCGTCGACCGGCATGCGGCGGCCAGCCCGGACAAGACGGCGATCGTCTTTGTTCCCGAGCTGGAGTCCGACGAGCACGTGCACATCAGCTACGGCGAACTGCTTCGCCAGGTGAACGAGTTCGCCGCGCTGCTGCGTGACTTCGCCGGCCTCAAGACCGGCGACCGGGTCACCCTGCACATGCCGATGGTCCCTGAGCTGGCGGTCACCATGCTCGCCTGCGCGCGCCTCGGCGTGATCCACTCCGAGGTGTTCGGCGGCTTCAGCGGCCACGCCTGCGGGACCAGGATCGCGGACTCGGGCAGCCGCGTCCTGATCACCATGGACGGCTACTACCGGGCCGGCTCGCTTACCGATCACAAGGTCAAGGCCGACGAGGCGCTCGAGGAAGCGGCCAAGGAAGGCCAAGAGGTCGACAAGGTGCTCGTGTGGCGGCGCCACCCCGGCCAGTACGCGTCGGCGACTCCGATGGCCGGTGGCCGTGACTTCTTCGTCGATGAGGTGCTGGCCGATTACCGGGGCAAGACCGTCGAGCCGGTTTCGATGCCGGCCGAGGCCCCGCTGTTCCTGATGTACACGAGCGGGACCACCGGCCGCCCGAAGGGCTGCCAGCACAGCACGGGTGGCTACCTCGCGTACGTGACGGGGACGTCCAAGTACTACCAGGACATCCACCCCGACGACGTGTACTGGTGCATGGCCGACATCGGCTGGATCACCGGGCATTCCTACATCGTGTACGGCCCGCTGGCGCTCGGCACGACGACGGTGATCTTCGAGGGCGTGCCCAACTATCCCGACGGCGGCAGGCCCTGGCGGATCGCGGAGAAACTCGGCGTCAACATTTTCCACACCTCGCCGACGGCGATCCGGATGCTGCGCAAGGTCGGCCCGGAGGAGCCGAAGAAGTACAACTACCACTTCAAGACGATGACCACCGTGGGGGAACCGATCGAGCCGGAGGTGTGGCGGTGGTATCACTCCGAGGTCGGCAAGGGCCGGGCGGCCATCACCGACACCTGGTGGCAGACCGAGAACGGTGGCTTCCTCGGCAGCACCCTGCCAGGCCTGCAACCGATGAAGCCCGGCAGCTGCGGCCCCGGCGTGCTCGGGATCTTGCCCATCATCTACGACGAGGACGGCAACGAGGTGCCGAAGGGCAGCGGCAGGGCGGGCAACATCTGCATCCGCAACCCCTGGCCCGGCATCTTCCAGACGATCTGGGGCGACCCCGACCGGTTCCTGGCCACCTACTACCAGAAGTACAGCAAGGACCCCAACAGCACGGACTGGCACGACTGGCCATACTTCGCCAATGACGGGGCCGTCCAGGCCGCCGACGGTTATTTCCGGATCCTCGGCCGGGTCGACGACGTCATCAACGTCGCGGGGCACCGGCTCGGCACCAAGGAACTGGAGTCCGCGGCCTTGACCGTGCCCGAGATAGCGGAGGCGGCCGCGGTTCCGGTGATGGACGACATCCGCGGCAGGATCGTCGAGATGTACGTCTCACTCAAGCCCGGCTTTGAGCCAAGCAAGGAGATGGAAGCCAAGGTCAGTGGGGCGATCGAGACGGAGATCGGCAAGATCGCCCGGCCGAAGAACGTCTGGATCGTCCCCGACATGCCGAAGACGAGGTCGGGGAAGATCATGCGCCGCGTGATCGCGTCCGTGTCCAACTTCGCCGATGTCGGCGACGTCACCACCCTGGCCAACCCGGAGGTTGTCGAGGGGATCAGGCATCACGTGCAGGCCACGAAGGTGGCCAAGGGTGAGCTGCCGCGCGAGCTCTCCGAAGCCGAGTACGAAGAGATCGCCAAGTTCGGCGCGGAATAAGGCTTGCCCGCCAGAACCAGGCCGGCCTCACATCATGCTTAACGGCTACCGCGGGGCCGGCCTGGTATG
>Ga0070706_100002090_pt1 | contig 20346 bp, 19 predicted proteins | sample KBSK5501metaG_FD_65476 | JGI IMG/M metagenome (GOLD analysis project Ga0070706, IMG submission 65476) | Corn, switchgrass and miscanthus rhizosphere microbial communities from Kellogg Biological Station, Michigan, USA - KBS K5-50-1 metaG | ecosystem: Host-associated > Plants > Roots >... | reverse complement strand
GCATCTTCAGCACGATAGGCGAGCACCTGTTCGGCAAAGGGGTACACGCATGTACTGGTCTTACCGCTTCCCACGGCTCCGAAGATGGCGATCCCGGTAAACAGACCCCGCTCGGGCACGATGAGCCACTGTGGAGTTGTGGCGGGCTGTGGACGCTTGGCATGGTGCAGCTCGCCGATTACCAGATAGAGTTCGCTCCGCATTGCTGGCGGAACATACGGAGCGAGTCGCCTGGATGCCGCTCGCTCTTCTCGCCGCACTGTAAAGATGTAGAAAAACGAGAATAAAATGGAGAATGCGATGTAGGGAGTTGTAAATAGCATGGCGACAAAGCAGTACTTGATTCCGTAGAACAGGTACGGTTTCTGCAGCAGCACCATTTGCAGAACGTTGTTCTCGACCGGAAACCGCCAGCCTCGAAAGAGGTAGAAACCTAGAGTTGTACTCACAACCAAGCTCACAAACTTTCGGCTCTCGCCCGCTTGCCTCACGACTCCATCCTCCACCGTGCTAGGCCAATTCTCTTTGCCTCTCGCCCGCCCCTTCTCCACGGGGACGCTTCCCGCTGTTGTTCCCGTCTGATCCCGGCTGTAGCGAACCGGCAGGGCCGGGGACGACCGGCCATTGGTTCGGCAGGGCTCTGGTACTTCCCGCCTCACTTTCTGCAAGCGCTCTGAGCCCAGGCTGGCGTGAACCATTCACCGGATCGCAGGCTTCTGCCGCCACGATCCGCGATACTCCCCACTTGTTTCACGCTGGTATCTTGCTGCTAAGGTCCCCGAACAGTTCGTAGTCATGATCTAGCCGGTATGTCGCAAAGTGACCTGAACCATCGTCCAGAGCGTCTCGATCGCCCCCCAGAACGGAATCGCCCTGTTTTCGCCATAGCTGATAGACCGCCTCATGCTCCGGGCCTCCAAACTCGACTAACTCTTCTCGCAGCAAATCCAACCTGCTCTTGCCAAACGAAGTTGTCTCGCGCCGCTCGAACAGGTCACGAGCGCGAAAGTGCTCGCGCAGTCGCTCACCCCCATTCCTGTAAAAACGCCTGAATATTCGCCCGGCCTTCGGAAACAGGCGCTGATCCGCAGCTACATAGATGACCTGAACATCCGCTAGCCGACCAAACAACGCTCTGTACTGTCCCATGTAGGTAGAGAATCCCGAAGGCTTCCCGACGTTGCCGTCCACATAACAAAACGAAACCGCAGGCAACGCCGCGCCGGACGCGTCTGCGAGAAACACCGGAAACTTATCGACGAAATAGCGTGTGGTGGTAGCGAGGCCGTTTCGCGACTGGTAGGTTCGTTGGGGGAGGTAGGTGTGCTTCAGGCCGAGTGTGCCGACGAAGTAGTCGAGCTTCTCCACTTCGGTGGCCAAGTAATGATGCTGCTGGTGCGCTAGAACGAAGTCCAGACCCATCAATTTGACTTTAACCGGGTAGGGCTGGCGCCAGCGACGATTGCGGTTGTCTTCTTCCCCAATAACGTCGAAAAAACGACTGGCTCGCAGGTGATAAATCTGGGTCCGATTGGCTGATTCGTGGACACGGACGTGATTTTGGGAGACTGCCTTCTCGATCAGGCGGTCGCTATTCCCGCCGCGCCGGCGTTGCAGAAAAGCATCATACTGGCGGCGCAGGAAGTAGCCGCCATGAAGAGCGGCGAGGCACAAGAATGCCGCTTCGCGTCCGGTGTATCCAAACCTCCGGATGGCCGCTATGCGCTCGTCATTTGTCATCAAGAGGTGGGTCATAATGCCAAGATCGGGGTAATCAATTCGGGGCCTTCATAAGACGAGCCGCGGCCATAGGTAAGTGAGGCATTCAGCCGCAACGCGGAAGCTCGATCTGCGTACACCTTGAATCCCGCCTTGAGCTTTCCGGCTGCCAGCCCCCCGCGGTAGTGCTCGGTGGCAAGCTCCAGGTCAACCTTCGCCAGTTTCCCCTCTGCGGTTTCGTACTCGATCCGCAGATCGGGCAGCGGAATCTTGCCGTCGACCACCTTGAGTCGATTGTCTGCGGCCACTTCTGCCTGGCGCCTGGTGTACTCGAGCGCAGACAGGTCTCGAGCTTTCGCGAGCAACCGATAGAGGTTTTTCATGAGTTCACATTCAAGAACGACGCGCTTGATGGTCCCGCCTCGCTTCTCAATCTGAGCCGCTTCGGCCTGGTACATGCGGTAGATGGCAGCATCGTGCGCGACTTCCCGGGGCCTGACGAATTCGGCGTAGAATTGCTGTGCGCCGTCGGTTCGACATTGTTGCTGGACCAGGTGCTTGCCCTCTTTCGTCAGCACCAGAACCAGGAGCTTTTCCTGTCCCTTGCCGGCCATCACCCGCCACTGGCGGACGAGCTTCTGGGATTTGAGGTGGAGAAGATCCCGTCGCAATTTGTCTGCCGCGCAGGGGTAGTACTGGCGAGCGAGATCCTGGACCGCGATGGTGCCGAATTTGCCGACCTGAGTCATCAATTCCCGCTCTGCCGAGCTCACGCGACAACGGCGATTGCGCACGAAAACAATGTCGCGCGAGCGGCTGAGCGCGGCGGGCTGCTCGCGTTCGAGAAAAGGAATGGATCGGGCTTGGGGCTGGGATATGGGTTTTTGATTGGGGCAATTTCTGGATGGCTCTTGGTTCCCGTCGGTGGACGCCGCTCCTCCGCTGCGGCCCGGGGACAAGGGTATTCTGCCTAACTGCGGCGGTTCGGCCGCCTGGTCGCGCTCATCTCTGCCGCTTCGGCTCACCGATTCCCCTCATTCCTCACTTAAACGGCGGCTCAATTCTTCCGAGATGCTCTCGCCGGTACGCAGCTGCTTCTCGATGTGGGCCAGCTTGCGACCGGTGTCTTTCAGAAACAACTTGCGAGCGGCGAGGTAGACACCGGCAAAGACATTGAAGAAAACTGCGGCTGCGTACAGCGCAATTGGCGGACCGTATTTTTCGATCAGAAGCATGCGATACGGAATCAAGAACGCGCACTCCTGCAGCAGTAAGAACAGCAGGGCTATGAACAGGATGGTGGTCGCAAAAAAGACATTGGCAATCACAGGTGCGCCTCCTTGCGGAACCAGGTGCCCTATGCGGGCGCCTCGTCCTGAACCGGCTCGGCGCCGAGGTTTTTAGCTGCAAAGCGCGGGGTGTAGTCGAGTTTCGTGATGGAGCGAGCCCGCACTTCAGAAATGCGATGTTTGGTTTCGCCAGCGACGTACTCGCGGTTCTGGAGCTGGCCTTCGACCTCGACGTAGGTACCCTTGATGAGCGACTTGGCGGATTCCGCCAAGCGGCCAAAGGCGACTACGCGATGCCAATCGATGCGCGAAACCCATGCACCCGCTGCTTGCTTGTCCCTGTAGGAGCTCCTGGTTGCGAGCGAAAGGACGACAATGGATTGTTGGTTGGAGTTAGTATGCTCGAGCGCCTCTGCGCCGAGGAAGCCTTTGAGGGTGATCGTGTTTTTGTAGATGGGCATGTTGTTTCTCCGTTTCTGCCCTGATCTGCTCAGGGCACGTCTGGCAATGCGATGCGAGTGGGCCGGGTCCCAAGCCCAACATCTGCTTTCTCGCAGGAGACCTGCAAGACATCCGGGAGGCTTGGCCGCGCTCTTGGCTGGGAGACTGGTCGTGGGAGACCGGGACCGAAAGGGCCTCTGGAAGTAGGAGACGGCCCGTGCGCCGGGGCGCCGGATAAGCCCCACCGCCGCGCCCGAGTGCCGCATAGCGGAAATGAGAACATGTCTGAGACGACACTCGATCGTCTTCGGCACCCCGCAAGCATGCGAGTCCTGACGGAACCCCCACCTGGACCGTAGATGAGTTCGCGCGGCAACCGCTGGAAGGGCAGCGACCCGCAGGTTTGTGGCCCGACCGCGAAGGTAGACAGTTCCGCGCATGACTACTGGAAGGCCTGGTCCTCTCGGAAATAAGTGATAGTCAATCCAAGCGGATTTACCGGAATCAGAGCGTTAGGCACACGATCTTTGACGACGAACACGAAATGGCCGAGATATCGTTCTCGCCTGGTCTCCGCGTGATCTAGGGCGGTGTAGAAGACCTTTTCAAACTCCACCGTGGCTTTATAAGGTGAGTTGCGGAGGTCTTCGATTGCGACGTTCCTTACATTGACTTCGATCTCATCGCCTTGGGCAGCCAGGAATGCCTCAATCGTCTTGTTTTTCTTGTTCTCCTCGATGGTCGCATCGACCAGTCGTCCGTCCAGGTAGTAGAGCGATCGCGCGTAGTTCTCGCGTACGGTGGCCCGTACGCGGCTGTAATGACGCTGTACAAAATCCATTAGGAAGTAGCGGATCTCTGCCTCACGAGGCTGATATTGGAAGCTGTCGTAGGCGACGGCCTCGGCCCGACCCACGTCATCGATGCGAATGACGAGCGGCTTCAAGTGATGCAGCGCCTGCGACGTCGTCCGGAGGTTCAGCGCCGCCAACGCCAGCGAAACCGCGGCTAGACACAGAGCAGCGACCTTCAAGTAGCTGTTCGAGACCAGTGCCGTGCCAAATTGCTCAACGTAATGGCGCTTGGCGGCATTGAATTCCTCTGTGGGTGGCGGCAGTAGGCCCGTAACAGGCATCAGGATCTCCTTGCGATCACTGGTTAAGCGGCACTGCGGATTCACCCGAGCGCCCAGCAAAGAGCGAGCTCACGAGCGAGGGAATCAGCTGTACTCCCCAGGTGAAAGCAATCAGCAGAAACAGTAGCGGCAGGAACAGCACGGCCAGTGTGGCGCCGTCGTAGGGCGGTGGATGAGAGTCCACAAAGTGGATCAGAAGCTGGCCGAAGACGAATATGTAGGCGTTTGCGACCACTGGGTAGAAGGCATACTGCAAGAGCGACTTAAGCCAGCCCCAGAAGAGCCATTCCATCTTGGGCACGATGAAAAAGGGAATGAAGACGGGGCCCAATAAGACGGCAATCGCCGCGGCGATGTAACCAAAAGCAATGACGACAAAGGAAGCGATCTCGGCGGCAGCGAGAGCCAGGATCGTAATCGCATAGCGCAGGATTTCCAGGGCATTGATTGCGATCGACAACCCCGGTTGTTCGGTCTCAAAGTAAATGGAGTTTAGTCGGTCCCACAACTCGGTGACGATGCCATTATTCAGTGCATTTGCCAGGTTTGTTCCCTGGTCGATGACCAGGTGATAGAAACTGACATCCAGCCCAGGAAGGGGGCGGTCGTAGAACGTGATCATCGCGAAGCCGAAGGAGATTGTCATTAACAGAGATGCGAAGTGATCGAGCTGGAACCCGAAACGGCCGGAAGCCGATGCCAGCGCGCTCTTCACACCGAACCAGACAATCAGGATGATGGCCAAAGCCCGAAACAGGTTTAATCCCAACGCCACGAATATGGCGGCATGCGTGGTCATCAAGGTGGTCAAGAACGCAACAAGATCGTTCATCGTCTCGGGCGGCATGACAGCGGCTCCCAATTCCGGTTGGTTTACGGCATGCGGTAAGCGAGCATGCGGGCGCTAGGGTCACCGGTCTGCGCGCGCAGCACGGACTGTTCTTGAGCCATAAACTGGATGTGACTGTTGATCGCCGTAGCTTCAGCGTCGCGCTTGCGCTTGGCGTCGATGATTTGCTGTTCCGCCAGTGCGACGAGCAGTTGGTTGGTGTCTTGGCCGTTGCGCAGAGCAATCAGGTTGGCGGCGTTGATCTTGTTGAGCACGGAAATCTCGGTGTTGAGATCAGGGTCGGTCGAGAGCGAGTCGGTTTCGACGCTCTGGATGGCGTTCTCGACGTCGGGAGCGTTGGCGCGGAGCCGTCCGAGGAGATCCATTCCACTTTGGTTGGCTCCGTCTGCCAGCTCCACCGTAGCGTAGCTGGTTTTGATGCGATCAACCTGGTCGGCAGGGATGTTCGACAGCGCCGCACCATAAGCGTTCAGCGGCTGGATCGCCTGCTGATAGCCGTCGTTAACACCGTGGCCAGTATTGATGGCCGCAATCCACCCTCCCGTGGTCCCGTAAGTGTCGGTGGCTGACGAGTTGCGCCAGGGCGTGACCATGGCCCGATAGTGCGCGCGCAGATTGGCCGGAACCATCTTCGCCATCCAGATCATTTGGTTGTACTGCGCAGTGACCATCTGATAGGTCTCAACCAGTGCCGTATATTGCCGCTCCATCTGCGCCAACTGCTCGACCAGCTTTCCGAAATTGCTGGGATCAAAGACGATGTCGCCGAGTCCGAGCACGGCGAAGGCGGCAGGTGCGATCATTGCGGCAACAAGGGCGACAACGGCGATCTTGCGAGGTTTCGTGAGTTTCATTTTTCCGTCTCTCCTTCGTTTTGGAGTCCTTTGCGCTTGCTCTTCTTGCGTGCGTTTTTTCTGGGTTCCTCAGCCTTTGTACATCTTGATCGCGGCCGTGTTGGCCGCGCCGCTTGGTCTTGGCCGCCCTCTGTTCTGCTTCATGCCGACGAGCACGTTGCTGAGGTTGTCGCTCTTGTTCAGCCGGATCAGGGCTTTTCGCCGTTCTTGCACCCAGACAATCCGACAGCCAGCGCCACCACAAGGGCGAAGCCAGCCGCCTCATCGGTGCCCTCCTGCGCGGAAGAAAAGGAAAAGCCAAGTCACGATGCCGGCCACTAGTACCCAGCCGACTCCGCGAAAGAGGCAGCGATATAGCCAATGAACCGCTGATAGAGCTTCTTCTTTCTTATTCATAGATCCTCTGGTATGCGATGGTTCTGGTATACGGGAAGCAACAGGTCGCCGGATAAATAGATTTTCACCCGGTGCCCCTCGCGAATGGTTAGGGTTGGGAGCACGTTGAGATAACGGTCGAGAATGCGCAGCGAAGATTGCGAAAGGCTATCCGCCACGCCTTGGCGATAAGCCTCGGTCGATGACTGCAAGACTCCCGCTCGCGTACCTGCCTCGGCTAGGCCGGCAATCGCTCCGATTGCGAGGGAGGCCCCGAAGATCTGGGCATAGTGATGATTGATCTGGTCACGCAGACCGGTCTCGCCAATCTGATTCAGACCTTTGAACTGATCGAGGCTTAGCGAATACCCATCGGGCATAATCACACGGTGAAACAGAACCGCTAGCCGCTCCTGCCCGACGGTGGTCACCCGCCTGGCTTCTCCGAGAATGCGGCTACCCTGCGGGATCAGCAGTTGCTGGCCATCGTGCGAGAAGACATTTATGGTCAGCATGCAGTTCACAGGACCTGCGAACGAGCCATTGAGTCGATTCGTCAGTACCGCCTCTAGAACCGTTCCTTCGAACAGGCGATACTGCTTGCCGTCGGATGGATTGAGGTCGGCGAATCGATCGCGAGCGTTCGTCTCCGTAGCGCTGGGCTCGCCGTGCTGGTTCGTTTGCCAGTTGCTCGGCTGGGCTTCCGATTCGGCACCGGATAGCGAAGTGCCAAATGGAACGAACATTCCGTAGGGCGTAGCACTGGGCAAAGTCGAACCTTGCGGCGGGGCCCCTGTGTTGGCATTCGGTACAAGGCTTTGGGGAGTGGAGGCTTGATTGTCTTTGCGGTAACTGAGCGCAAGGTTCGATGCGAAAAGCGATAAATAAGCCCGTCGTCTGCGGTCGTTCTCGATACCGTTTTCGTCCGCGTGGCCCGCGGGGTAAGACCCATTGCCTGCCGCGGCGCCCACAGGCTCGGCCCTGGTGGCGGCTACGAATTGTTGCTTAGTCTGGAGAAATTGAGCTTGTTCAGCGGCCAGCCTACGTGCTTGTTCGTCCAGCCGTTGGCGATACTCGGCAATCCGCGCTTGATTGGGATCGACCACGGCACTCGACGGCAACGCCGGCTTTGCTGCGGTCTTGGGGGCGCGGGACCCGGAGAAGGCAATTGCACCCACCATCACTACTGCAATCCCAGCGATCACCATTGCTTGCGTGTTCTTGGGCAAAATTCCCAGGGGCTTCGCTGCCCAGTTCTCAACCAGCGCTGGAGTTTTTTGCTCTGCGTTCGGGGCTTGGGACATTCTCAAACTCCCAGTTGTCAACTCGCGTCAGGCTGCTGCCTCAGGTTTCATCTTGGCCACGGCGGTTAACAGGCAACCGCCTTATTCTTGGCGAATGAAATTCATTCTTGCTTTGCCGATGGTCAGATAGCCGGAGTCAAGAATCTTACCGACGATGTATGTCCGGTTTCGGTACTCGAAATTAATCAGGTTCGGCTTGCCGTCCTTGATTTCGTAGAGCGAGGGTGTCTCCTGAGCATGGGCCCGGATGTAGGTGAATTTGTCGTCGTGGTAGATCGCGTCTACCAGAAACGGTTTCTTGCCGCGTTCAAACTGATAGACAAACTTGAGCCCCGTCGGATAATCACTGCGGAACTTTGTAACCTCTCGGTCAATTGCTGACTGGGCGGTGTTTTTCGTCTGGCGCGTCTCTTCCTTTGCCATCTCGATTTGCTGCCGATAGTCCTCGGCCTGGGCTGCCGAGACAAATCTGGGTGCGCCATTCAAAGCCGAAGTCATCGCTCCCTCTTTGGGCTCAACGAACACTTTGAGATCTGGCTCCACACCGGGGCTGCCGGAGATTTCGTTCAACACAAACGAGTACACATTGCCGCTCGCGGTAATCAGGTTGAGATTGGTCTGCGAATTCGCTCTGGCCGGCTTCACATAGGCGAAGTTCTGCGTGCCGTTGACGATCCAGAACTCCTTGTCCCCGCAGGTGAAGTCCAAAATCTGCTCGTTCTTAGGGAGCACAATGAGCGTGGTGTAACGTAGTTTCGCCTTCAGTCGCGGCACGTCCCGCTCACCGTATTCAACGACGGTGGCCGAGAGAGCAGGAGGGGCGACTGCCCCTGCCTCGAATCGCTTGGCCGAGAAAGCGGCAGTCGCTGGGGGGGAGGGAGACGACTGGGCGGATAAGGCCGGACCACAAACCGCGAACATAAGAGTGAACGAATGAACCAATCTTGATTTCATGCTGTCGTCTCATTGGCGAGAATTTCCAATCCACGGTTGAATCCATGGCGCTCAAAGGCTTCGCGTCGACGCGCGTTTTCGTAGGGGCTGTTGGTATAAAGCCAATAACCCGTGGGGTCAACATGAAGGTTGACCACCTTGGCTAGATCTGGGCGTTTGATCAGAAATTGTTGCTTGGGAATGAGGCGAGCGATCAGCTCAGCCTCGGTCTCATTGAGATGGAATCGCTCGCGATATGCAGTGCAATCCATTCCAGCGTTAGCGAGAAATATCTTGGTCGCACACGACTCAACGATCACCGGCAATAGCTCGGATCGATAGAGATCGTCGCCTGATTGTGTGGCCAGGATCATGGCGGCGTTCTTCTTCCTCCACGTCTTCAGGGCCGCAACGACATACTGCTTAATGGTCGGGTTGTGGAAGAAGCGCCAGGCTTCGTCCATCACGAACACTTTGAAGGTGGTTGCCAAATCAAGGGCATGGACGGAGGCGTTTGCCCGGTGCAGGATGTAGAACAGGAGCGGTTCCAAGACCTGCGGATATTTGTCCATGCCCTCGAAGTCGAAGCACTGAAACCGCGCCAAGCTAAGGTTGTCTTCAGGGTTGTCAAACAGCGAACCGTACTGACCGTCGCCAACCCATTTGTGCAGGTGTTCAGCCATGCGACGATTTACGATGTTCCGCAAGGTGAACAGTCGCCGCAGGCTGGGTTCGATCTGGTACAGGTTCTCAATCTGCTCGTAGAGATCGCGCTCATCGGCGCTGGTCATTTCGTAAGCGCTCGATTCGATCAGCACTCGAACAAACGAGTAGACGAAGTGCAGGTTCTCTTTCGTCGGCGGTAGGGAGAAGGGATTGATAGTGAAGGAGTGGGCCTCCACTCCCACCGGCAAGTAGCTGCCACCGAAGAGCCGGGTAAGGCTTTCGTACCCACCGCCCAGATCGAAGATGACGGTGTAGGGGCGGTATTTCTGCAAATTTGTCAGCAGAAAGTTCAGCAGGAAGCTCTTCCCCGCGCCCGTCGCACCGAGGATGAGGGTGTGTGCGTTGTCCTGGTAATGGAGGTTTAGGTAGTAGGGTGTCCCGTGATTGGTTTCAAGAACCGCAAGATACTCCTGGCCGAGGTGGCGGTTGTGGCGATCACCCGCATGCAGCGTGAATATCAGGGAAAGATCAGCGCAGTTGCCGTTCAGCAGGTACAACCGTCGCAGGTTGTATTGGTGATTGCCGGGCAACACTGCCAGCCAGGCATTCAAAAGATTGTAGCGTTCCTCGATCACGGTGGCGTCTTGGGTGGTGAAGACCTTGACGCATTCGGCGACGGAGCGGTCGAGCGCGGTCCGGTTCAGGTCGTACAGGATGGCCGTCATCGACCATTCGCCAAAGTAATTGCCGTTTACCTCCATCTCCCGCAGTGATAGACCGAGTTCGTTAGCTAAAGACTCGTCGGCATCGTCCACTAACAGGTGACGGTCCGACGGTGGCCCGTCATGGAGGTAATTTGCTAGCGATGTTTTGCTGTTGTGGAAATGCCGACGTTTGCTGCGGATCAGCGTGCGAATCCTGGCATTGCTGGCCCTTTTCCATTCCGTAGCCACGATCACGTTCGCTGACAGCTCCAATAACGCGCGGAGCATGTGAGAAAAGGTCTGGGCAGGCGGTTCGGTTACGCCCAGAACCTTCACGTAGCAGTCGTCCAGCCGAAGATGGTCGCGATGGCATTCAAGTGATGAACCTGCCAGTTGCTGATCAACGAAGAGGTCATATTTCAGCCGCATGTGATCGGTGCGGTAAGGTGCGTAGTTGAGCAATCGGCCGAGGAATCGGAAGGCTTCGTCTTTGGTTAGCCGCTCGGCATTCACTAGGTCTTGGAGCTGCACCAGGAAGCTCGTCACCTTGGAGGAAAGTACCTGCTGAGCCAGGTTTAGCTCCGATTCCAGAACCGTAAACTGCGCTGCGGAAAGAAAGCCTTTCAGAAAGTGACCAGGACTTCGAACCAATTGGCTCAGGCGATTCTGGGAAGCGGCGCGTCGCCGCTCCCAGCCCTCATACATAAGGACAAAGTACAGCTCTACCGAATAAAGACTGTCTGCTTTACGTTGTAGGAACCCCATCCGGCCCTGGATGGCACGATCGACCACGGGTAGGTCTGGGTACTCCCGATGGGGAATCGTTGGTCTGTTTCGCTTGAGCAAATATTGGTACAGGCGAAATTCGTCACTGAGGCTGCGCAGCGCCGCTTCAAAGCGGCGGGCGAATGCGTCGACCTGGGAACGATCGAGGCATTCGCAATCAATTCCCTGAACTCGCAGAACCACTCCAAGATCGCCACTCTTGGTCAGGAATGTGTGCTCATCAATGAACGAGAAAACATTGAGCAGTGCATTGAGCGCACCCGCGATTTGATGCTCCTTCCTGATCTCACTGACCTTGCGCGGCATCATCGAAGAACCTCGACCCGGAACCGTTCCCGTTTCCCAGCGTCATACTGCGGTTTGTACTTTGCGGAATTGAGCAGAATGCGAAGCATCTGAATGTCTGTCACCGTGGCCCAGCGAGCTGCAAGGAAAAGCGCCGAGAACATGACGATTCCGCTCACGAGGCTCGCGAAGAAGTTGAAGGTCGCGCCGCCCATAATCAATGCGAGAAAAAACAATCGCCGCTCGGCTCCCCAAATGGTCAGCGGCTTGTTGATGGCGCGGTAGACGGGACGCACTTGGACTTCGTTCGACATGGTCGCAATCTCCTCATGAACGCTACGGAAACAGCCATGCCATGAAATTCACGGCGCCTATGGACATCCCAACCCCAAAGATGATGCCGGCTAGCGTGCGCTTGGACTGCCCCTCACCAAACGCGAAGATCAAACCGCCGACCACAATCGCGACCAACGAAAGCCCACGCGCGATGGTCGAAGTGAACGCCGTCTGCAGAACCTGCACCGCATTCTCCCAAGGCGAGCCACCGGCTCCCTGCGCATAGAGTGGTGCCGCTGTCAAGAGAATGCACGCCGCGATCAATGCGGGTTTCGATATCGCGGGCTTTAGATTGCGGATTGCGATTTGTCGTGGGTGGCGAATTGTGGAATCCGGAAAACCCTGATGCACCTTTGGCCTCCTCGAATCATCCCGACCGAATCGGATGATGCTGCCGAGAATAGCGGGTGAGAACTCCGAGTTCTTCCGGCGCTTTAATCGCGATGTCGAATTCCATGAAAAAATGTAAAGTCCTCCAACGTCCGTGTAGGATTCACTGCGAGGGGTGCGCAAGGCGGGCCGCGCAATTCAGAGCTCCAAGGCAAACCGGCCAAGCCGCGCGTCGAAGACGAAGTGCGAGCCGTGCGTCTACAGCAAGGAAGCTATGGCGTACTGCGAGAGGCACATCGCGCTGAACACCAAGAGGCCGGAACTTGCTGGTCGGCGCTGTTCCGGTTTGGGAGCGCGCCCACTTGAATCGCGCGGGCGTTTGCAACCGTGGTGTTGGCCGGATTTCGAGGATTCATGCTGGATTACTGTGCGTCTCACGATGGCAAGCGTTTAGATCGTGCCCTGGCCCTTTGGTTGCAGGCGCTGGACGCGGTTCCTTTGCGCTCTCGCAGACGTTTGTAAGTCTCCCGGCAGGTGTTCGCAAGACCGGGTTTTGTTTCTGAAGGAGGTAGCTGACCGATGCAATGGCACAGCTCACCACATTTCATGCCTTCGCGCTTTCGCGTTACCAGGCTATTTGCCCTTTTGTTCGCGATTTCAGTCGCAAGCGAAGTATCGGCCCAAATCGTGCCAGGAACAACGGATGTGCACTGGAATGACGGCGCGGAAGACTGCAAGGCGAGCACGCCACCTCCCATCCAGATCCACCGCTATGAGCCGCAGACATTTATTCTGCGGCAGAATCTTTGTGTGAGCTTTGAGGGCAATTTTCTTTTTCTGCTTGTCGGTTCCCAAAAGGCGCTTTTGATTGACACCGGCGCCGTCGCGGATCCTGCCAGGATGCCGGTGGCAAAAACAGTGCTGGATTTGTTGCCGGTTCACGAAGGTTTGAGAATTCCGCTCTTGGTCTTGCACACGCATGGACACACGGACCACCGCGATGGCGATCCGCAGTTTACGTCGCTACCGAACGTCCAGGTTGCACCCTTCGATCTGAACGGGGTCCAGGCCTTCTTTGGCTTCAACGCGTGGCCGGCTGGGGTGGCTCATATTGATTTGGGCGATCGCGTGGTTGACGTGATTCCCGCTCCGGGACACCATCCTGCCCACCTAGTGTTCTACGACAATCGGACAGCATTGCTCTTCACTGGGGACTTTTTCCTTCCCGGTCGATTACTGATCGAGGATACCGCTGCGGACAAGCAGAGCGCGGCACGTGTGATCGAGTTTGTGAAGACGCATCCTGTCCGTCATGTCCTGGGAACACACATAGAGGTCAATGCGAATGGGGATACCTTCGCGTGGGGCTCGCACTATCATCCGCAGGAACACTCTCTTGAGCTTACCCAGGAAGACTTATTCCAGCTTCCCTCCGCGCTGAATGAGTTCAATGGATTCTACACGCGACACGGGAGGCTTATTCTGATGAATTCGATTCGCATCCTGGAAGCCGAAGCGATTGCAGCTCTGGCGTTGCTCGTGCTGATCATCTGGGGCGTGTGCCGCTTTGTACGACAGCGGCGAAAAAAGACAATGGCTATTTCTGTCAATGGTTAAAGAAGGTTTGCGAATTCGGTTTTAACAGCCAGTAAAGAGGGGCGTCAGCGGACGAACAACCTTGAACCCATCGTGGCGTTCGGATTCCGAAACGAACGCGCGCAGAGCCGGGGCTATCTCTCCGCTCACTTCTCTAGCCTGTGCGTGGCTTGCGCGCTGCCCTCAGTCCCCCATGATGCCTGTGTTCAGAGTCTGGTGAAGCCGTCGGGGGTCCACTGTTCTGAGCCAACTCCGTTGTGGACGAAGAAGAGGCCGTCGGGGTCGTATTTCTTTTTGATTTGGGCGAGGCGGGCGTGGTTGGTGCCCCAGTAGGAATGCTCAAAGTCGGACTCGAAGAAGTTGCTTTCGGAGAGGTAGGCTCCGCCGTTGGAGGCGACGGCGCGGAGTTCGTTCATGCAGCGGCGCACGGTGGCCGCGGCCTTGCGGCCCTTTGCAACGTCGGGCTCGTGATTGGGAATTCCGGGATACGCGGGGCCCTGGCCGTCGGCGACGATGGCGAGAGCAAAGGCACCGCACACCGAGGGATTCATAGCGGTGTCTCTTGCAGCCTCGATGGCTTCCGAAGGCGAGCCTGCGAGCCCCTTATTAAAATGAAGCTCCACCTCGCTGAAGCGGGAAGCCGAGAACAGTGCGTTGGCCAATTTTTCTTGTGAATCGTCCTGCAGCAGTGATGCGGGCATCCAAAGCGACTCGAAACCCCAGACGACCCAGCCGACTTGGCCGGCGTCGCCGTTCCACCAGACGTTGATTGGGCTGGCGCTTGAGCGGGAGTCTGCCTTGAAAACGTCATGGTGATGTTCCTTGCGCCAGTCAAGATCCCACCAATGCCGGGCGGGCATGCTGCCGATTTCGGGCTGAGATTCGATCGTGTAAGCGGTGGAAGACTGCGCCAGCCAATTGAGGAACGGCTGCCAGACTCCTCGCGATTGCTCCGTGTCCAGTCCAAGATGAACCATGCTGATTCCGAGCTTGTTGTCTGGAGAGAAGTGCGCTTGTTCGCCCCAATGATCGTTGAAGAGAGCTTCGCGGTAGAAACCAACGAAGTGGCGGATCAGACGGCGATAGGCGTCATCTGAAGAAGCTTTGACGATGAAATTGGCGCCGCCGGCAAGTTCTGGAAGATCTCGCACGCGCAGGGTTAATTTGCTGATTGCGCCGAAGGTGCCACCTCCGCCTCCTTTCAGAGCCCAGAACAGATCCGAATTGGTGCAAGCGTTCGCGATTCGCACTTTGCCGTCGGCGGTAACGACTTCGGCTTCAAGGAGGCCAGCGGCGGCCATGCCGTAATGCTTCGAGAAGCTGCCGAAACCGCCGCTTTGAATTAGGCCGGCGACGCCGACGGTGGTGCAGCCGCCGCCTTGAACGTAGCCGCCGGCCTTGGTGGTGACGGCGTCGTAGGCTTGCAACCAAATTGTTCCAGAGCCGACAGTGACGGCCCGCTGAGGAGCCTGAGGGGACTTGCAACCACGAGCAACAAAATCATGCTGGATGGTGACGTCATGCATATGACGTGTCCAAATCAGGAGAGAATCGGGTGCGTTCGATGTGCCTTGATAGCTGTGGCCACCTCCTTTTACGACCAGGCGCAAATTGTTTTCGCGGGCAAAATCCACGGCGGCAGCGATGTCGTCGGCGTTTCTTGCAGCGACGCCGTAGACACTGGGCTTGGCGGCCCAAGCGTCGACCCAGCCCAAGGTTTGGGTTATACCGGGGTTGTCGCCAATATAGTAGGGGTTTTTCAAATTTGCGAAGACAGTCTTGCAGTCCGCGCTCTGGAACGAGGATGTGCATAAGTTTATCGGAAAATCGACCTGGATCAGGTTGCCGCCAACCGCCTCGTTGAGGCGCTTCCACGCTTCTTTGGAGGGCCAACTCGGGTCGGAAGGACGCACTCGGCGAATGGCGGGACTTGCGAACGGGCCGCGTGGCCACAGCCGCGAAAGTGATGCTGCCCCGGATGCCTTCAAAAACTCTCTTCGGTTCAATGTAGCTACACCTGCCTCCTGAGGGTCACCCGGAGAGTCGTCCATCTCGATGGTTGTCAACAAATTCAACCATGACGCACCGTGGGAAGCAAGGGCTCGCTTTCGGCGCCAACGGCAACGTTGGTCTCCGCCCGGTAGTAAGCTCGACCCTAATCGCGGGATCAGTACCCTGAAGTCGCTAGCCTCGGTCGGAAACGCCTCGGGCAGGACACTTCGCAAAGGACTGACACTCGATCCGAGGCGTTTTCGATCAAGGCTAGCGACCCCACTCCAAATGCCACCCGAAGAGTTGGAGGCCATCGGGGCTGGAGATCGGGAAACGCTCCTCGACTGGATAGGATCGATCCGAACCTCCCGGGAGCCTTACTCTCGGCTGCGGATTGTAAGAGCCGTCTTCACGGTGCTGGTTCGTGCCGCTAGCAATGGAGTTATGCCCTTACTTCCTTTTGAATGCACATCAGCGCCCCTCGAAATGAGTAGCTTGGTCACCTCGGCCTGGTCACAATTGACGGAACGCCGAAGGGGAGTGTCGCCGAGACTATCTCGCGCTTCTATGTTCGCGCCACAGTCTAACAACGCCTCGGCGACATCAACGCTACCTCGCCGAGCCGCCATGTGCAGTGCCGTGCAGTGCTTCACTCCATCCTGGGCGTCCACGTTTGCGCCAGCTTGAACCAGGACGCGCACTACGGTTGCACCTGCCTTCACCCTGCACTCGTTGCCCACGCAATAAAGAGAAGTGTGTCCGCCAGCATCGGTGACATTGGGGTCCACGCCAAGACGCAGAAGCAACTCCACTGTGGTTACATCGCCCGCAGCGGACGCGGCGTGCAACAGCGTGCGACCACTGTAGCGTTCCCGTGCGAGATCGGGAGCGTCGAGCAGCTTTTCCCGCACGTAGTCAAGCATCCCTCTGTCGCCGTTGCCAATCATCAGCGCGAGCAGGGCCGCAAAGACAGAGGAGTTGTGCTTAAAGCAGGCCTGTAAAGTGGGACTCTCCGCCAAGACGATGGCGCCATCTGCATCGCCACGGCGAACAGCGGTCACCGCCTCGTCGAGCCCACGCTGCGCATTCCATCGCCGCGCGATTTCCTGGTGGATATGATCCTGGGGCGGATCGGTTCGTTCCAGCGAAACAGGAGACACCCGCTCTTGGTTGACAACATATGCGGACGCTTGCCCAAAGAATCCGCGCAACGCGCTGCGCACCGGCTCCTCGATTCGGACGTCATCGAGAGCCCTGAGCATGTTCTTCATCCATGCATCCCTTTCCTTGGGCCCGATCTCAAAACGAAGATGCGATTCGCGTAGGCTCAGCCACCACCGGCGCTCCGCATCCTTGCTCGGGCCACCGAGGAACTGAGCCAGGAACGCGGCGAACTCTTCCACGGCGCACTTGAGAGTCTTTCCTGGAAAGAGAGGACGGAGCAGAGGATCCTGTTCCACGCGGGCATAAAACAGCGCTGAGAGTTTGCGGCATGCCGCTGTTCCGCCAACAGCTTGATACAGGTTGGAGGCCTGCGCACCTGTCTGTGCAGATGGATTGGAGTGCCTTCTAGCCATGAAACATTCTCTCCCACCGTCGCGAGATTCGGTAGGTCCACGCTGGGCATTTTCCGCCCGAGGGCTACCCACACGTCAAGTGATTGAGTAATTGTTGCACCGCCGAGGCGACGTACGCCCATCCGTCGCGGATCGGTCCTGGTTACGGCGGAGCACGTGGTGGCTGCTCAATGGCGGACGGAATTGGTGGCCGCAACCCATCAGTATGAACGCGTGCGATGCCGCGATGGCGCATCGCGCTGGGGCATCTTTCATGATACTCAGGTTGCAGATCGATATTTGGAGATATTCCTAGTTGATTCGTGGGCGGAACACTTGCGTCAGCATGAGCGGCTGACACAAGCGGATCGCAAGCTAGAGCAGAACCAGTACAAGCTACGTGCTCATTGAACCAAATGTGTGACACCTCATCTATGCGACGAATGGAGATGAAGGCGATGCTGTTGTTTCGCCGCCATGGTTCTCATCGCAGCACCGTGATCGACTTCAGCGAGGAAGTGCGTCCTCGCGCATGACACTGTCTTCGCCACCCATTCGGGGCCTGCGTGTGGCCCTATTTTGGGATCACGGATACACCGGTGGTAAACTGCGCCTATGGCCACTAAAAAGAAAACCAAGAAAAAGCACAGAAGACTGAAAAAGACTGCCGCGAAGAACGTGACACCAGTCAAGAAGCTGGTTAGAAAGAGACTGGCTAAAAAGAAAGTCTCCGCGAAGAAGAAATTGGCCAAGAAGAAGCCCGCTCTGAAAAAGGCGGCGGTGAAAACGAAGGCCCTCGCCAAGAAAGGAGCCGGTGCTAAGACTCCGCTTGTGGTCAAGAAACCGGATTCGGGCGGAAATCAGAGCTTGGATACGGGGACATTCCCAACCCAACGACTGAGGTCTCGGTCGGCGGGGCAAGCGGGAGATTTGCAAGGACTATCTAACCTCGAAGGTGCAGATTCGGAGAGTGTGGACGAGTTAATCGAGGAAGGAAACGCCTTCGAGGCCGACGTCGTCGCGGGTGTGGAAAGCGCCGCGGACGCCGACGAGAAGGAAGTTCGTACGCATGAGGTGCCCGAGGACGACGTTCCCGGCGAATATCTGGATAAAGAGTAAAGCGGCCGTCTCGGTTCAAAACTCGCGGTACAAGGACGTTACGTATCCGCTTGGGGAGGAGGCCTTGCCGGCGGGTGAGACGGTTCGGTTCCGCCCCTTGACGAGTTCGGACCGCGAAGAACCAAGGGTACCAGCTGCTAAGAATGGCGGTCTGGCGCAGCGCCTTCCTACATGCCAATACTAGGTTGAACGGTTAATACGACTTTCCCTCGCGCATGTCCTTCTGCCAGATAACGGAGAGCTTCCGCCGCCTCGCTCAACGGGTAACGTCTATCGATGACCGGCGCAACTTTTCCGGCTTCCAGAAGATCCTTCAGAAAAACTAAATCCTTCTGATTTATATTCGCTAAAAAGAAACCCATCTTCTTGCGCCCAAGTGACAGTAATGGCCCCAGGAACAGCGCTTGGAGAATCCGAACCACACCACCCCCGGCCGCGATATAAATTCCGTCCTGACTCAGCGCACGCCGGTAATCGAAAATCGAATGATGAGCGTTCGCGGCCAGGATCAGATCGTACCGCTGCCCGCTCCGCGCGAAATCTACCTGGGTGTAATCGATGACATGGTCTGCGCCAATCGATCGCGCCGTGTCCACATTCCTCGTGCTGCACACAGCAGTGACTTCAGCCCCGAACGCTTTGGCAATCTGCACCGCAAATGTACCCACACCACCAGACGCACCTTCAACAACAACCTTGTGGCCTGGCTGGATCCGTCCCTTGTCACGAAGACCCTGCAGCGCCGTGCTTGCCGCGATTGGTACCGCGGCCGCGTCCTCAAACGATAGGTTGGCTGGCTTCGGCCCCAATTTCTCTTCGATAGCACATACATACTCGGCAAACCCCTTCCCTTCGAAACCTGTTACCCCGAACACCTCGTCGCCTGGCTGAAATTGCCTTACGTTTCTGCCAACCGCCTCCACTCGCCCGGCGATATCACAACCGAGGACCTTGTGTTTTGGTGTGCGCAGTCCCGGGATCACGCGGTTCCACGGCGCACCTTTCATTAAGAACAAGTCCAGGGGATTCACCGGGATGTCGGGGTCGGCGTCTTTCCAGAGGGCGAAGAAGTCCTGGTACGTGGTGCGGGCTTTGGGCATGTCGCCGGACAGGGCATGGAGCGGTATCGTAGGTCGGCCCACAGGGCCATGGGATTGGCAACGTAGGGGCCATTTCTTCGATTCGTCAGCGGCAGTCGCTGCGAACTAAATGCCATCACATTAAAGAGCAGCCCCACCAGATCCGATTTTGAGGATCTTCCGTGCCAGACGGCCCAGAAACGGATACTCGGCCCACTCGCCACGTCCAGCTTTGATGCCATAGATGATTGCGATCACAAGCATCACGATCCACGTCCCCATGAGCCCCAGCCAGAGTAAAGGAGCGAGAATGAAGAGACCCAAAGGTGGCGGCGCGTCCTTAGCATGGGCATGCTGAACCATCATCAGGACGAAAGAGCCAAACCACAACACCATGAACCCAACAATCAAGATCAGATAGATGATCTGCAGGAGCAAAGCCTGTAGAGCATGGAAAGAAGTGAATCGGGATTCACGTTTTATCAAGAGGATGACTAGTGGTGCCATCCACCAGCCGACAGGCTGCAAAATGTGGGCCAGCATAGCCATATTCCGCTCATGCTGCGATGGCAACTGAGCAGCGTCTGGTGCTTCGCTCACGGCTCACTCCCCGATTGGCGTCCTAGTATATCGCACGTCTGAAACGGACTCGCTGGCGGGGGCGAGCAAATGCGATGTCTTTGCCCCCTTACCTCCCTGCGTCGTAGTTCCGCACGGAGCGACTAAGATCGAACCTGAAGTCACCGTGCTCAAAACGGCTACGCTTGGGCCTCATAGGATCGGAGCGTGGACGGCGAACAGTCAGCGTCCGAAACCGCCGAGCGGCGCACTGCAATCGCGATTTTACGTCAGCTTGGCGCGTCCACTGACGTCCACTGACAGCCGTTTCTGAACCTCAAATGGACGGAGATCGGTTCCGTGCAGCCGGGGCACGGCGGTAGTTGTCGTTGAGGGTTCGCGCCAAGGCTTTTCTATTTTCGCGCTCGCAAAAATGATT
>Ga0070706_100002088_pt1 | contig 20346 bp, 18 predicted proteins | sample KBSK5501metaG_FD_65476 | JGI IMG/M metagenome (GOLD analysis project Ga0070706, IMG submission 65476) | Corn, switchgrass and miscanthus rhizosphere microbial communities from Kellogg Biological Station, Michigan, USA - KBS K5-50-1 metaG | ecosystem: Host-associated > Plants > Roots >... | reverse complement strand
GGGATCGCGGTCGGCGAGCAACTCCATCGAGCCCTTGAGGTCGGCGAAGAGCACCGTCACCTGTTTGCGCTCACCCTCGAGCGCGGCCCGTGAAGTCAGGATCTTCTCGGCGAGATGCTTCGGCGTGTAGGCATCGGGAGAGGCGAAGCGCGGCTGCCCGGCGGGCGCGTGGCCGGTTACAGCCGTACCGCACTTGTTGCAGAACCGGGATCCCGTCGGCAAGTCGCTTCCGCAGGCGCCGCAGATCGCGCCCAAGCGTGTCCCGCAGCCCAGGCAGAAGTTCGACCCGGGTGGATTGTCGTATTCGCACCGCGGACACTTCAAGCTGGAGCCTCCAAGCAGTCGAATCGGTGACAAGTGGAACAGCGACCGCGCAAGCTCGAAGAGCCTATCACGCAGCAGCCTCTCTCGTGAAGCGCGCGAGGATGCTTCGACGGTCGTGCAGGGCAATCGCGCGCGAAGATTCGGACGGGGACAGCGTGGCGGCCGGGCAAGCCTCTCCCGCCAGGATTGACTCCAGAGCCACTATGAGGCTACTACGGAGCAGCTGGACCATCTATGCGGCCTTGACGATGCCGGAGAAGGCACGGCAAAAGGCGCTAAACTCCCCCGGGGGCACCATCAAATACCTATCAATCACCAGAGCCTGAGATCCGGCGCCGTCATGGGGGCGGCGCTGCCGTACGCGGCGACGATCTTCCTTTCGTCGTTCCTGCTGTTCCTCGTGCAGCCGATCATCGCGAAGCAGATCCTGCCGTGGTTCGGCGGCGCGGCGGCCGTGTGGGCCACCTGCCTCGTGTTCTTCCAGAGCGTGCTCCTCGCGGGCTATGCCTACGCGGACTGGACCACGCGGCTCGGGCCGAAACGCCAGGCCCTCGCGCACGTCGTCCTGCTCGCCGGGTCGCTCGCGTTCCTGCCCATCCTTGCCTCGAGCGGTTGGAGGCCGCAGGGTAACGAGCAGCCGATCACGCGCATCCTGTTGCTGCTGGCGGCAACGATAGGGCTGCCGTATTTCCTGCTCTCGACCACCACGCCGCTGCTCCAGGCCTGGTACTGGCGCCGGTTCCAGAGCGCCGCGCCCTACCGCCTGTTCGCGCTCTCCAACCTCGCGTCGCTGCTCGCGCTCCTCGGCTTTCCGCTGCTCCTCGAGCCGGCCTTCGACCTCGGGCAGCTCGGGTGGAGCTGGTCGCTCCTCTATGCCGGTTTCGTGGTGCTTTGCGCAGCCCTCGGGTCGCGCTCGGCTGGCGAGGCGGCTCCGCCGCAACCGGCCGAGGCGACGAACGCGTCGCTGCCCTCGACCACCGTCCAGCTCCTGTGGCTCGCCCTGGCGGGGATGGGCTCGGTGATGCTGCTCGCGGTCACGAACCACATCACGCAGAACATCTCGAGCGTCCCCTTCCTGTGGGTGCTGCCCCTCGCGCTCTACCTCCTGAGCTTCGTCTTCGCCTTCGACCATCCGCGCTGGTACGTGCGGCCGCTCTTCATCGCATTTCTCGTTGTCCTGTTGCCGGCCATGGCGCACTTCGTGCCTTCGCTCAACCTCGCCGTGGCGGCGCCCCTGTACCTCGCCGGCCTGTTCGCCGTCTGCATGTTCTGCCATGGCGAGCTGGCGCGCGCGAAGCCGGATCCCGCGCATCTCACCCGGTTTTACCTGATGATCTCGCTGGGCGGCGCGCTGGGCGCGGCGCTGGTCGCGATCGTCGCGCCTCTCACCCTGCCGGGCTATTTCGAGCTCGGGATCGCGCTGGTCTTCCTGTCTCTGCTCCTCGTGCAACAGCTCCGAGGCATGGCGCGCTGGGGCGGCGTGGCCGTGGCGACGGTCACGGCCGTACTCGTTGCGCAAGGCGCGCACGATTACACGCGGGGCGTGCGCGTCATGGAGCGCGACTTCTATGGCGTGGTGCGCACCGTCGACCATCCCGATCCGGTGCCGTACCGCTCGATGCAACACGGCGGCATCAAGCACGGCGGCCAGCTGCTCGGCGATTCCTTCCGCAACACGCCCGCCGACTATTTCGGGCCGACCTCCGGCTACGGGCGCGTGTTCACCTCGCTGCGCGAGATGGCGCCGGGCAAGCCACTCTCCGTCGGCGTGCTCGGTCTGGGCGCCGGCGTCATCGGCGCGTGGATGAAGCCCGGTGACCGGCTGGTGTTCTACGAGATCAGCCCGCGCGTGGTCGACATCGCGCGGCGCGAGTTCACGTTTCTCGCCGACAGCCCGGCGCGCATTGAAGTGATCCTGGGCGACGGCCGCCTCTCCCTCGAGCGCGAGCCGCCGCGAGGCTACGACGTGCTCGGCATCGACGCCTTCTCCGGCGACTCCATTCCGATGCATCTGGTGACGCGCGAGGCGATGGCGCTGTACGTGAAGCACATCAAGCCCGACGGCGTGATCGTGTTCCAGGCGACCAATCGCTTCATCGACCTCCTGCCCGTCGTGAAGCGGCTCGCCGCCGAGTTCGGCTTCGGGGCGGTCCATGTCGCCGATCGGCCCGATGCGAGCGAAGGCCCAGCGTACTGGTACTCCTCGACCGACCAGATCATCGTCTCCCGCAACGCCAGGCTCCTCGCCTGGCCCCGTCTCGATGAAGCCGCCGAGGAGATCGAGGATCGTCCCGGTCTGCCGACCTTCACCGACGCGCATCACAACCTGCTGCGGATCTTGAAGTAGGATTGGCCCCGATACTCGGATCAGCCATGACAACAGAGCACGTGTGTCCGAACTGTCGCAGCAAAACGATCACGCGCAGCGTGCCGAAAGATGCTCGAGATCGTCTGATGCTGAAGTTTAGGGGCAAACGCCCCTACCGATGTCTCGATTGCAACCATCGCTTCTACGATCGTCCGCTCCCCAAGCAATAGGGCACCCGCGTAGGGCCGCTGAAGGTCGTCGATGCTCTACCGGATCACTTCGTCCGCCCGCTGCAGGAGCGACTGGGGGACCGTCAGGCCGAGAGCCTTGGCGGTCTTGAGGTTGATGACCAGCTCGTAGTGGGTGGGCGACTCCACGGGAAGGGTGGCCGGGCTGGCGCCGCGGAGAATCTTGTCGACATAGACGGCGGCACGGCGAAACTGCTCGGTCAGCGGCGCGGAGTAGGACATCAGGCCCCCCACCTCGGTGTACTCCCGGAGCGAGTACATGCCCGGCAGCCTACGCTCGCGGGCCAACTCGGCGACGCGCTGCCGCTCCGTGAACAGAAAGGTGTCTCCCGGCACGAGCACAGCGTCAACGTGGTCCCGGGCCATGGCCGCGAAGGCGCGCCCGAGATCGTCGCGGGTGCGCACCTCGATGAACTGGACGCGCAGCTCGAGGGCATGCCCGGTGGTCTCGTACTCGCCCAGCTCCACCGTCGTCGTCGGGCTGCGTAGCACCACCACCAGAGGCCGAGAGCCCTTGGTGAGCACCTCCTTGAGAAGCTGGAGCTGCTTGGCGCGGATCTCAGGGGTGAGCTGCTGGCTGAGCCCGGTGACGTTGCCCCCGGGCCGGGCCAGGCTGGCGACGAGGCCCGCCTTGACCGGGTCCGCGGCATTGACCATGACGATCGGGATCGTCTTCGTCGCCCGCTGGGCCGCGAGCGCCGCCGCCTGGGAGGAAGCGACGATAACATCGACCGGGTGGCGCACCAGCTCGGCGCCCAGCTCGGCAAGGCGCTCGCGCTGACCTTCGGCCCAGCGGTATTCGAAGAGGACGTTCTTGCCCTCGGTGTGACCCAGCTCGCGTAGCCCGTCCACGACCGCCGCCGCGATATGTGACGCCGCCGAGCGGGTGGTAGTCATCAACAGCCCGATGGTGCGAACCTTCGCGTGCGTCTGAGCGGAGGTGGCGGTCGGCCATGGCACGGCGGCGACACCGCTCAGCCTCCACATGAACGCGCGCCTGTCCATCATCGAATCACTACTTCAGCGCGTAAGGATTCCTCGCTCATCCGGTCACCGGACGTGTCGGCATGGCGGGGAGTCTAGCAAACCCGATCGTGGAGCGGGGAGCGTGCTGCGGTGAAGCTAGTCGCGGCCCTGTGTGACGGCCTGGGTCTCCGCGGCCTGCATCTCCTCTTCCGCGTCGCGGCCGTCGCGACCCATCACCCACTTCGGGCTCGGTCCGAGCTGGACCGCCCAGGGCACGGTCGCCGCCACGGCAGGGCGGGGCGCGTCGAGAGGATCGCCCCGAAGCCTGTCCGCATCCGGCACGCTCACCGCGGCGACGGGGCGGGGCACGTCGACCGGCTCGGGCCGACGCTTCGGGGGCTCCGGGACGGCCACCACCACGGCAGGCGCGCGCATCTCGGGCGCGTCGCTCCGCACCTTCTGCGCCTCCGGCACGGCAACCGCGGCCATGGCGGGCGAGCGGGCCTCGAGGGCCTCACCGCGCATCTTCGCGATCAGCTCCGCATAGGAGTAGTCGCGCAGGACGCGGTTGAACTGGGCGCGATAGTTCGCGATCAGGCTGACGCCGTCAACGATGACGTCCTGCACCTTCCATCGGTCGCCGTGCCGCACCAGCCGATAGTCGACCGGGAGCTGGTTCCCTGTCCGGCTCAGGAGGGTGGTGGAGACGCTTGCCGAGTCGTCGACGATCGCTTCGCCGAGGAACTGGATCCGTACCCCGCCGGACACGCTGGCATTGGTGACGATGGCCGCGACGAAGCCCTTCTCGAGCACGCTGGAAAAGAGCCCCACGAAATCGTCCCGATCCTCGGGCGGCCGCGAATTCCAGACGGGCCCCAGGGCGAGCGCGGAGGCCGCCCGGAACTCGATCACGTCATTGACGAGCTCGCGAACGGCTTGGCGCGGCTCGTCGAGCCCGTGCATGGGATCCACGGTCCGCATGATGGCGTTGGCGCGCTCGAAGAAGACCTCCAAGGCCGCCGTGGGCGATCCAGGCGACGCCGCTCCGGCGGGCTGAGCGCAGAGCAGGCCAAGCCCCAGAACCAAACCGAGGCTTCGCGGGAGGGCAAGTCGAGTCATCGCCGGTCTAGCGGAGAAGGTGGGCCAGAGAACGATCGGCACATGGAAGGGCGTCCATGGCCCTAGCGGAGCGTGCCGCCGGGACAGTGGAGCGTGGTCCGGTGCTCTTCCCCGATCGTTACGTTCGTCGTGGAGCAGAAGGGGCTGGTAGGTCTGCCGTATTCGCCCGCGTCTCCGGGCTTACCGTATTCTTCGCCCTGCAGCGTCCCGTTCGTGGTGGAGGTCGTGGTGGGGGTTATGGTCGTGGGCCCCGTCGCGGACTTGCCGCCCTGGGATCTGTCGAGCAGCCTGTTGCTCGGATCGGGGCTCGTCGGGCCCGTGTTCACCGGCTGCGCCCTTTCGCGAATCTTGCTCGAGCCGGGGCTCGCCGCGCTGTCGTTCGCCTTGAAGTCGATGCCACCCACATTGACCTGAGTGGTCGGGCCACCCGAGGATGCGGAGGGGAAAGCGGCGAGGAGCCCTACGACGAGGGCCGAGGCGAACAGCAGGTTCCCCACAGGTGTCTGTCTCATTGACGGAAACACTCCCCCGAAGCCGGACGAGCACGTGGCATGCCACGGCACAGACGTGCACCATGTCAACTAGATAGGAAGCCCCCGCTCCATCCCTTCCCAGTGGCTGTTCAGTTCTCCGACAGTCCCGGCTGAGGGGTACCACCCGGGGGTCGCTCTCTAGCCTCATCGAAATCCAGGCCGGTGGGTGGAAATCCAAACCAACGCCGCGCTGAGCAAGGAGGGCAGCCTCGACCCGGTTCGACTAACATAGCCGCTCGTATGCCCACAGACGGCGTGGCCGCGAGCGCCCCGATCCGACGGTCGAGCCTCAGGGGCGACATCTCCGGGGGTATCACGGCCGGGGTGCTCACCATTCCGGTGAGCATCGGATACGGTCTCCTCGCGCTTCAGCCGCTGGGCGAGGGTTACCTCTCGTACGGAATCGTGGCCGGGCTGATGAGCGCCATCGTCGTCCTCCTCGTCTGCGCGCTCCTCGGCGGCTCGGCCGGGCTCATCTACACGCCGCGAAGCGTGGTGACGCTGGTGATGGCCGCCGTGGTCCTCGAGGGCGTGGCTCGCGGCCCCGCCGCGATCGCGGCGCACGGCGATGTCGGGCGCACCCTCAGCCTCGTCTTCTTCGTGGTCCTGATGGCGGGGCTCTTGCAGGCGCTCGTCGGCGCCGTACGCATCGGGCGCCTCATTCGTTACATTCCCTCGCCGGTCATGTCGGGATTCCAGAACGCCGCGGCCGTTCTGATCATGCTCTCCCAGGTGGACGCGCTGCTCGGATTTCGCCGGCGCGTGCCCCTGAGCGCAATCACCGCCAATCTGTCCGCGGTGCAGCCGCTGACCCTTGCGGTCGGCATCGTCACCTGCCTGGCCATGTGGTACGGCCCGCGCTTCGCGAAGAGCGTTCCGCCGGCCCTTCTCGGGCTTTTCGTTGGAACCGGCGCGTACTACACGCTCTCGGCCGCCGGATATCGCGCCTCGCTCGGGCCCATCATCGGGCCCCTGCCGTCCACGCTGCCCGTGCCCCGCTATCTTCCCGGCTTCGGCAGTCTTCTGGTTGATCGCGAGATATGGCCCGTACTCCTCACTCTCAGCGTCGGCGCCTTGGGTCTGGCCCTCGTCTCATCGCTGGATGTTCTCCTCTGTGCGCGGGTCATTGACGGGGTGACCGGCGAGCGATCCAGCGGCCCTCACGAGCTGGTGAGAATCGGCCTGGGCAACGTCGCCGCGGCCTGCTTCGGCGGGATTCCGAGCGGCATGAACCTGGGCGCGAGCTCCGCCAACCATCGCGCAGGAGGACGGACGCGCCTGGCGGCGGTGGTCGCGGCCGCGGTGATCCTCGTCGCGGTGCTCTTGCTGAGGCCCGCCATCGCCGCGCTGCCACGGGCGGTGGTGGCGGGCATGCTCGTCGTCGTGGGCCTTCAGCTCTTCGACCGGTCGAGCTTCCAGCTCGTGACCCAGGCGATCGGCGGGGAGCTCCTCCACTGGCGCGTGATGGTCCTGGACCTTCTCGTGGTCATCCTGGTCGCCGGGACCATCCTCGTCTTCGATCCCGTGGTCGGCGTGGGCATGGGAGTGGCGCTCGCTGTCCTCTTCTTTCTCATCCGGATGAGCAAGTCGGTGGTGCGGCGCACGTATCACGGCGATGTCGTCCCTTCCCGGAAGGCGCGCGACCCGAGGCTGATGGAGCTGCTCGGCGCGCACGGGCGGCAGATCGTGGTCTTCGAGCTGGAGGGGCCCATCTTCTTCGGCACCGCGGAGGACCTGGCCACCCGGGCGGAAGATCCTGCGGCGGGAAATGGCGGCTGCGTCGTCCTGGACTTCAAGCGCGTCAACGAGTTGGACAGCACGGGCGCGCGTATCCTCGTCCAGATCAACGACCGGCTGAAGAGACGGGGCGGGTGCCTGCTCCTCAGCCACGCGCACGACAACGACCTCGTGTCCGCAGTCCTTCGCGATCTGGGCGTGACGGGCGCCTTGGGCGCCCACGCGTCGTTCGCGGACACGGACGCCGCGCTCGAGTTCGCGGAGGACCGGCTCATCCTGGCGCATGCCCCTGGCCATGCGCTCGACGCCGAGATGCCGGTGGATCGGCTGAGCGTCTTCGACGGATTGATCGAGGAGGAAGTCACGATCGTACGCGCCCTCCTCGTTCGTCGCGCATACGCGAAGAACGAGACCATCATCCAGGAAGGCAGCTCCGATCGCGACCTCTTCCTGATGGCGCGTGGCGTGGCCAGTGTCAAGGTCGGGCGCCCGGGACAGAGCCGCCAGCGCCGGCTCGCGTCCTTCTCCGCGGGCACCGTCTTCGGGGAAGTGGCGCTGCTGGACCAGCAGCCCCGCTCGGCCACCGTCACCGCCGACGAGGGCGTCATCTGCTACGTCCTCTCCGAGGACGCCTTTCGCGCGCTGGTCAGGGATCACCACGCCATCGCGATCAAGCTGCTGACCAACCTCGGGAGCGAGCTGAGCCGCCGGCTGCGCCGGGCGAACGCGATGATCTCCGAGCTGGAGGCCTGATCAGGTAGACTGGCTCCATGTGCGGACGCTACACGCAGACCGCCGCCTTCGACGAGCTGGCCCTCCGCTTCGGCATCACCGTGGAGGAGATCCCGGACGAGGACCTGGCCTCCCGCTACAACGTGGCGCCCTCGCAGCCCGTCCCCATCGTCGTCGCCGACAGCGGCGGGCGACGCCTCGTGATGGCGCGCTGGGGCTTTCATCCCGGCTGGATGAAGTCCAGCAAGCTCGCGCCCATCAATGCCAAGGCGGAAACGGTAGCCACGAGCGGCATGTTCCAGGCGGCCGTCGAGCGCGGCCGCTGTCTCGTCCCCGCTTCCGGCTTCTACGAGTGGAAGCCGGTGCCGGGCCAGAAGCGGAAGCAGCCCTTCCATGTCCGGCTCAGGGACGGGGCGCTCTTCGCTTTCGCGGGGCTCTGGACGCGGCCCGATTCCCGGACGGGAACCCCGCCGACCTGCGCCATCATCACGACCACGGCGAACAATCTGCTGGCCCAGATCCACGATCGGATGCCTGTGATCCTGGAGCCGGACGCCGAGGCGCGCTGGCTCGACGCAAGGGTGACCGACCCCGCGAGCGTGTTGCCGTGCCTGCGCCCGCTACCCGCGGAGGGGATGGAGGCCTATCCCGTGTCCACGCTGGTCTCCTCGCCCGACAACGAGGGCGCGCAGCTCGTCGAGCCCGTCGCGGTGTAGGGTCACCGCCACCATCCCATGAGCGACACGGATCTGCCGGAGCACGTCCGGCTCAACCGAGCACACTGGGACCGGCTCAGCGTGGAGTATGCGGCTTTCGGTCGCCGCGCCTGGGCCAGCGACGATCCCACGTGGGGCTTGTGGCGGGTGCCCGAGCGTGACCTTCGGGTCGTGCCAGACGTGGCCGGCAAGGACGTCATCGAGCTGGGGTGCGGTACCGCCTACTGGTCGGCCTGGCTCGCGCGCCGGGGCGCTCGCATGGTGGGCATCGACAACTCGGCCAAGCAGCTCGAGACGGCCAGGGACCTCCAGCGAGAGCACGGCCTCAGCTTCCCGCTCCTGCACGGTAACGCCGAGGAGGTCCCGCTGCCCGACGCCAGCTTCGATCTCGCCCTCTCCGAGTACGGCGCGAGCATATGGTGCGATCCCTATCGCTGGATCCCGGAGGCCGTCAGGCTCTTGCGGCCCGGCGGCCATCTGGTCTTTCTGAAGAACGGCACCCTCTTCACTCTCTGCGCCCCGGATAGCGAAGATCCCGCCTCGGACCGCCTGGTCCGAGACTACTTCGGGCTGCATCGACTTGAATGGTCCGACGACAAGTCCGTGAACTTCAACCTGCCCGTGGGTGAGTGGATCCGTCTTTTTCACGCCCACGGCCTAGAGATCCTTGATCTCGTCGAGCTCCAGGCACCCGAGGGTGCCCGGACGAGCTTTCGCTACGTCACGGCGGAGTGGGCGCGCCGATGGTGCTCCGAGGAGATCTGGAGCCTGAAGAAAAAGCTTGCCTGACCTCGGCCCCGCCATCCAAATGGGCTGCAATGCGGCGCGTGAGCGTCGTACAATTCCTTGCCGGGTCGACCCGCGGCTGACCCGTGAGGACCGATCAACAGACCCAGAGAGAGGCGGACCATGGCGAGCTCGACGATAGGCCTTCTGCATCCAGGGGACATGGGCAGCATGGTGGGCGCCTCGGCACGGGCGAATGGCCTGCGCGTGCTCTGGGCATCCGAGGGGCGTAGCCCCCAGACCCTCGAGCGGGCCGCGGCGGCGGGGCTCGAGGACATAAAGGGGCTCGCGCCGGTGGTGGCGGCCAGCCAGGTCGTCCTCTCGGTCTGCCCCCCGCACGCGGCCGCCGACCTCGCCCGCGAGGTCGCCGCGCTGGGCTTCTCGGGAATCTATGTCGACGGCAATGCCGTCTCGCCGCAAACCGGGCGGGAAATCGGCCGCATCGTCGAGAAAGGAGGCGCCACCTTCGTGGACGGCGGCATCATCGGCCCTCCCCCCCGGAAGCCAGGGACCACGCGACTGTATCTCTCGGGTGAGAAGGCCGGCGCCGTCGCCCACCTCTTCGAACAGGGCCCACTCGAGGCCATCGCCATCGACGGCGGGCCCGGGGCCGCCTCGGCGCTCAAGATGGCCTATGCCGCCTACACGAAGGGGACCTCGGCGCTCCTCATCACCATCCGCGCCCTCGCGATGCAAGCGGGCGTGGACAAAGCACTGCTCGAGGAGTGGGGACGGAGCCAGCCCGCGGTGCCCGCGCGCTCCGAGAGCGCGGCTCGCGACAATGCCCGCAAAGCCTGGCGCTTCACGGGTGAGATGGCGGAGATCGCGGCCACGCTGGAGAGCGTGGATCTTCCCGGCGGCTTCTTCCATGCCGCCGGCGAGATCTATGAGCGGCTGGCCAAGTACAAGGACGTGGCGGGGACGCCGTCGGCCGAGGAGGTCATCAGGGCTGCGCTGCAGCGGAACCGCGTCTAGTGGAGAACGGCCCAGAGAGACAGGTGCCAGAGAGACCGGTGAAGGTGTACCGGGCGGCCGACGCGCCCGAGCGGTCGCTGGCCGGCGAGTCGGTGGCCGTGATCGGCTACGGCAATCTGGGGCGCAGCGCCGCCCTCAACCTCCGCGACTCCGGCGTCAAGGTCCAGATCGGCAACCGCGAGGACGAGTACGCGGCCCGGGCGCGCGCCGAGGGGTTCGAGGTGGCGCCCATCGCCATGGCCGCCGCGGACGACATCGTCTTCGTGCTCCTCCCCGACGAGGTCATTCCCGAGGTCTTCCCGCGCGAGATCGCTCCCGCGCTCCGGCCCGGCAGCGCGATCGCCTTTGGCTCCGGCTATAGCCTGGGCTTCGGGCTCATCCGCCCACCCGACACCGTCGACGTTCTCCTCGTCGCCCCCCGCATGGCCGGGGCCTCTGCCCGCACGCGATACCTCGCGGGGCAGGGCTTCTGGGCCTGCGTGGGCGTGGAAGCGGACCGCAGCAAACGCGCGCAGCAGCGGATGCTGGGCCTGGCCGACGCGCTGGGCGTCTTGCGCGCGGGGGCCGTCGAGATGAGCGCGACCGTGGAGGCCTCCCTCGATCTCTTCGTGGAGCAGTCGATGGGAGCTCTCCTCGGCATGGCGATCATGATCGCCTTCGACGTCGGCCGCGAAGCGGGGATCCCCGCCGAGGCGCTGGTGATGGAGATGTACATGTCGGGCGAGATGGAAGTGGTCTTCAGGTCGTTCCGGGAATCGGGCTTCTTCCGGTCCTCGGAGGAGCACGGGCCCACGGCCGTCTTCGGCGGGTTGACCCGTACCCTCGAGATGGACCGGGAGGCCATGACCAAAAGCTTCCGGACCATCCTGGACGACATCCGCAGCGGGGCTTTCGCGAAGCGATTCCAGGACGAGGCCCGCCAGGGATACCCCGTGCTCGACATTGCCCGGGCCATGATGCACGGGCCGTCTCCGATCACCGACGCCGAGGAACGTCTCCGCAGCCTGGCCGGAGCTCCCGCACCCCCACCTGAAGAACCGGGCAGGGCGGGAACCTAGGCCCGTGCCCGGCTGGCTCGCCGTCACCATCCTGGGCGTCATCGAGGGCATCACGGAGTTTCTTCCCATCTCCTCGACGGGCCATTTGCTGCTCGTGGAAAACTCCCACCTGCTGCCCCAGCAGTCGGACCTCTTCAACATCACGATCCAGTCGGGCGCGGCGCTCGCCGTCCTCGCCGCCTTCTCCACCCGTGTCCGCGATCTCCTCCTGAGGCTGGGCGATCCTGCCACCCGAGACTACCTGTGCAAGCTCGTCCTCGCCTTCGTCATCACGGGGGTGGGCGGTCTCATCGTCAAGAAGCTGGGCTTCACGCTCCCCAAGGAAGTCACGCCCATCGCCTGGGCGACCTTGATCGGCGGCTTCGTGATTCTCGTGATCGAGTGGGCGCTGCGCGGCAAGCGACTGAGCTCGGAGGTGACCTGGATGATGGCGGCGGTGGTGGGCCTGGCGCAGCTCCTCGCCGCCGTTTTCCCCGGCACCTCACGCTCCGCCGCCACCATCATGATCGCCATGGTGCTGGGCCTGAGCCGGCCGGCGGCCACGGAATTCTCCTTCCTGCTCGCCGTGCCCACCCTGCTGGCCGCGGGCGGCTACGAGACCTTGCACGCCCTCAGGCACCCGGGCCCCGTGCCCACCGACTGGGGACTCCTCGCCCTCGGCACCATCGTCTCGGCCATCACCGCGTTCCTCGTGGTGCGGTGGCTGATACGGTGGGTCCAGACCCACAGCTTCACGCCCTTCGGCTGGTACCGCATCGCCCTCGGCCTGGCCATGCTGATGCGCTTCCTGTAGCTTCCAGAAGCCATCCGATCAGCAGGGCGCCCGCGAGGAGCAGTCGGCGCGCCAGGTGACTCAGGACCGGCTCACTTCACGCGATAGACCACGAGCCGGTTGGTCCCGGACTCAGGGGCCCACACCTCACCCGGCCGGCCGAGGATCTGGCGCACGTTGGCGCCCGGGCGGTCGCTCGGAAACACCTCGAACTTCTCCGTGGCGGGGTCGAAGCGGACCATGGCGTTGGCGCCCCAGTCGCTCAGCCACACCATGTCGCGCTCGTCGACATAGACGGCATAGGTCCGCGGCTTGTCGCCAGGAAGCTTCCAGGTCTTCCAGCTGTTCGAGCGAGGATCGAAGGCGCTGACGTTGCCGCTGTTCCACTCGCTGACCCAGATCCGACCCTGCGAGTCCGACCACACCCGCCGCGCGCCCTGGCCCCTGGTGGGGGGCTCGATGATGGTGGCGGCACCCGTGTCGAGATCGACGCGGGCGATGTGGCTCCCGGCGAGGGAGGCGTAGTACACGGCGCCGTCCGGCGTGGTGGCGATGCCATAGGGCCCGCGGCCACGCGGAGCATCCCAGATCTGCATCTCTCCTGTCCCGGGGTCCAGCCGGCCGTAGATGCCGTTCTGGCCGGTGAACCAGACGCGCCCGCGCTTGTCGAAGGTGAGCGTGTTGAGATTGGCGTAGCCACGCGCCTCGGGCAGCGGCCAGGACTTGACCCGGCGAGTCTGCGGATCGACCCGGACGATGGAGTTGGTACCGCCCTCGGTCACCCAGGGCGCGCCATCCGGCCCCACGATGACGCCGTGCGGAGCGGCTCCGATTCCCAGCGAGATGAGGTCGACCTTGCCGGTGGTCGGATCGAGGCGGCCGAGCTTGCCATCACCCTGGGCCGTGTACCAGACGATGCCGTCCTTGCCGACGGCGACGTCGTGCGGATGGCCACCTCCCGAGGGCAGGGAATAGGCCTGCGCGGCTACTTGCGCCCGCGCGCCCGACGGAGCTCCGAGGAGGAAAAGCGCGACGAGGAGGACGAGATGCACACGCGGGTGGCGCATATCGTCCTCCTCGGATCGGATCAGACGGTGACGGGTCTGTACACCGGCGTGCGCCACTCGGGGAAGCGCTGGTCGATGCCGCGCACCACGTTCATGTACGCGTTGGAGAGCCGCTGCGTGACGGGCCCGACGCCACCATCACCCACGGGGAAGCGGTCGACGGACACGATGGGCGTGATCTCGTAGCCGCTCCCGCAGAAGAAGGCCTCGTCGGCCACGTAGAGCTCGGTCCGCGCGATCTCCCGCTCGACGACGTCCATCCCCAGGCTGGGGCCGAGCGATTCGATCAGCGTGGTCCGCGTGATCGACTCGAGAATGTCGCTGGTGACGGGCGGCGTCACGAGCTTGCCCCGGCGGACCATGAAGAAGGTCGCCCCCGTGCCCTCGGCCACCGTGCCCTGCTGGTTCAGGAAGATGGGGGAGTCGTAGCCGTCAGCCTTGGCCTGGAGCGTGGCGAGCCGGCCGTTCTGGTAGTTGGCGCCGCACTTGAGCCGGATGGGGATGGCATTGTCATGCGTGCGCTGCCAGGAGCTGACGCAGGCCTTGAGGCCGTTGCCGCCTTCCACCCGCGCCCGCCGCCGCGGATTGATGTACAGGCCCGTGGGGGAGGTCGCGTCGAGGCCGGGGCCCGCGACATAGGCGACCAGGTGCATGTGGACGTCCTCGCGGACCTCGTTGCCGCGGAGCATGTCGCGCACGGCATCGTACAGATCGAGGTCCTGGTAGGGGACGCTGAAGCGCATCATCTTCATGGATTCGCGAAACCTCGCGAAGTGCTCGGCAAGCCGGAAACAGTAGAGCTCGCCCTCGGCCTCGTTCCAGTAGGCCCGGATGCCCTCGAAGACGTTGGTCGCGTAAAATACTGCCGCGCTGTTGACGGGCAAGACGGCCTCCGCCTGCGTGACGAGCTTGCCGTTCATCCAGATCTTGAAGTCTTTCATCTCGATCGGCTCCTCCGATGTGGGTGTCTGTGCTGTCCGTCCGACCCGCCAAGATTATCAGGATTCCTCGAAATTATCAGGATTTGTGGGGGCGCTCAGCCGACCTGGTAGCGCTTGATGGCCGCCTGATCGAAGGCCAGACCCAGGCCGGGCTTCCTCGGCACCACGAGCTGCCCGGCTTCCAGCGCGGGCGGCTCCTCGAAGAGCCGGAGGGACCACGGCATGTACTCCACGGTGAGACCGTTGGGGATGGCCGCCACGAGCTGGAGGTGGATCTCCGGGATGAGGTGGCTGACCACGGGCAGATTGAACGCCTCCGCCATGCCCGCGACCTTCATCCACTGCGTGATGCCGCCCACGCGCAGGAGGTCGATCATCACGATGTCGATGGAGCGCGCCTCCAGCATGTGGCGGAAGGGAACGATGCCGTAGTGGTATTCGCCCGCGGCGATGGGAGCGGTGAGGGCATCGGCGATGCGGGCGAGGCCCGGGAAGTCGTCGTGCGCGGTCGGATCTTCCAGCCAGAAGAGGTGGTAGTCCGCGATGCGGGTCCCCACCTCGATGGCCTGGTTCACGCTCCAGAGCTGGTTGATGTCGCACATGAGATCGATGTCGGGCCCGATGGCCTCGCGCATGACGGCCACGCGCTCGACGGAGGCGGCCACCGTGGGCTCGCTCCCGCACTGCATCTTCATCTGGCGGAAGCCCATGTCCACGAGCCGCGGCCCCGCCTTGGCCAGGTAGTCGACGGGATGCGCGCGCAGGAGGGCGCCGCTGGCGTAGGTCGGTACGCGCTCGCGCGACCCGCCCAGGAGGGCGCAGACGGACTGGCCCGCCGCCTTGCCCTTGAGATCCCAGCACGCCATGTCGATGGCCGAGAGGGCCAGGGTGAAGAGACCGCCCGGCCCCGAGCCGCTCGCCGCCCGCCGCAGCTTGGCCGCGACGCCTTCCACCTGGCCGGGATCGTCGCCCACGAGCAGCCGGGCCAGGGTGTCCACGGCGACCTTGAGGGCGGGCGTGAGGGCGGCCCCGAAGAAGGTCAGGCCGATCCCCGTGAGGCCCTGATCGGTGCCGAGCTCGAGGAGGACGAACTCGCGCGTATCGGTGGGCGCGGGCAAACCGACCACAAGCGGGTTGTCGGCGGGCGTGCTCAGCACCCGCGTGGTGACGTGCGTGATCTTCATGGTAGCCTCACGGGACGGAAGAGTGATCGACGGACGCGAATTCTAGCACGGGAAGGCTACGTGGAAAGACGCCGGCTCGGCCGCACCGACATGATGGTGAGCGTCCTGGGCTTCGGAGGCTCGGAGATCGGCTACCAGCGCGTGAGCCGCCGGACCGTCGGCCGGCTTCTGGACGGCGCCCTCGACGCCGGGCTCAACGTGATCGACACCGCCGAGTGCTACGAGGACAGCGAGGAGCTCATCGGCGGGGCCGTCGCCGCGCGGCGCCGCGAGTTCTACCTCTTTACCAAGTGCGGCCATGGCCGCGGCTGGGGCAGGGGGAACTGGCGGCCCGCCGCGCTCCTCGCCAGCATCGAGCGGAGCCTCAAGCGCCTGGCCACCGATCACCTCGACCTGATCCAGCTCCACAGCTGCTCGCGGGAAGAGCTGGGCAAGAGCGACGTCATCGGCGCTCTCGAGCGGGCGCGCGAGCGCGGCCTGACGAGATACATCGGCTACAGCGGCGACGGCGAGGCGGCGCGCTACGCCGTCGAGTGCGGGCGCTTCGACACGCTGCAGACCTCGGTGAGCATCGCGGACCAGGAAGCGCTCGACCTCACCCTGCCCCTGGCGCGGACGCGGGACGTGGGCGTCATCGCCAAGCGCCCACTGGCGAACGCGGCCTGGCGATACGCGCGCAGGCCGGCGGAGCCTTACTACCAGACGTACTGGTCCCGCCTGCGCGCCCTCGACTATCCATTCCTCCGGAACCCGGAGGCGGGCGCGGCCACCGCGCTTCGCTTCACGCTCGCCGTGGCGGGCGTCCACACGGCCATCGTGGGCACGGCGAAGCCGGAGCGCTGGTCGCAAAACGCCGCCCATCTCGAGGCGGGCGCCCTCCCCGCCCAGGAGTTCGAGACGATCCGCGCGCGCTGGCGCGGGGCCGCCGACGCCTCCTGGGCCGGGCAGACCTGATCTCGTCGCCGTTGCCGGGCTAAGACTTTGGCGCGTACTTGCCCGTGAGCTGAGGCGTCGTTCCCTCGAGCTTCTTCTCCTGCCGGTCCAGACGCGTCTCCCTCGCCCAGGTGCGCTTCAGGTCGTCACGCACGTTGAAGCGCAGTCGCCCCAGCCCTTCCGTCTCGAGCTCGATGCGGTCGCCGTCCTGGAAGCCGCTGAGCCCGCGATGATTGGTCCCCGTCGCCACGACGTCGCCCGGCTCGAGCGGATGGATGGAGCTGACCCATTCGATGCACCGCGGGATCTTGTGGGCCATGTCACTCGTGTTGAAGTTCTGCTTGAGGGTGTCGTTGACCCAGAGACGGATCTGGAGCTTGTGGGGGTCGGGCACTTCGTCCGCGGTGACCAGAAACGGCCCCATGGGCGCGAACGTGTCACGCGACTTCATCTGGTAGAAGGTATTGCCGGGGGGGAGGAGCCCGCGCGCCGATCCGTCGATGAAGTTGAGGTAGCCGAAGACATAGCTCATGGCCTCGGCGGCGGGGACACGCGAGGCGCGCTTGCCGATGACGAGTGCCATCTCCGCCTCGCCCTCGAAGATGGTGGCGGGGACGTCGGGGAGAATCATGGTGTCGCCGTCGCCGATCACGGCGTGCGGCGACTTGTGGAAGGCGTTGATGGGCGCGGGCTCGGTCCGGGTCCCGTCCTCCATGTAGTTCACGGCCATGGCCACGATGTTGTAGGGCTTGGGCACGGGCGGCCTGATCCGCACCTGGGTGACGGGGATGCCCTTACCGCGGGCTGCCGCCTCCTCCAGGGGCCGGCGATACTCGGCGAACCTCGCGATGAGCCCGTTGATGAGCTCGTGCGGGGCGTTGTGGGGAATGGACTTCACGGTGTCGGAGACGTCGACCACGGCATCGGCCTTGAGCACGCCCAGCTTGAAGTCGTCGAAGAGGAGAAGCTTCACGGTTTCACCTCCGTTATGAGTTGAACTGCGGCCCGGTGACTGTCGAGCAGGCCCGGCACGCGCGCGGGGTCCGTCCGTCCCCAGCCGCATTCCGAGGCCACCCCGAAGACGTCGACGACGTCGCGCGCGACCTTGATGCGGGCCCGGTCGCCCTCGCGATCGTCGTGGTGGATGAGACCGAGATAGAGCGCGCACTCCTCGAAGCCGGCGAGCTCGGCGAGCGGACGGACATAGGCGGCATCCGTGCGATCCTTCGGCACGGGCACGTGGAGGAAATCGACGCGGCGGGCGAGGGCCTGGCGAACCTCGTTGGCCATCTCGACCATGATGGCCATGTCGCGCGGCATCACCAGATGCTCGTCCGCGGGCGAGCCGTAGCAGAGGTGATAGCCCATCTGAACGGCGGGGGGAACGAGGTCGCCGAGCCGCGCCAGCTCCGCCACTACCTGATGCTTGTAGTCGAAGGGTCGGTCGGGAAAGAACCCCTCGTAGACCAGCACTTCCTGACACACATCCCACTGGATGGCGAGGTCCCCGGCGGGAATCGACGCCAGGATGTCCTCGAGGGCGTGGGTGAGCGCGCGCTCATAGGCGGGAAGATAGCCCTCGCGCGCGTTCGGGCTGACGTACATGTAGCCGCTGGCCATCGGGGTAGGGAGGCAAACCTGGAAGCGGGTGCCCGCGGCAATCGTCGCGTCGCCTCGAAGCCGTCGGAACGCCTCGTAGGAGGCGCGCGCGGCCTGCGCGTATCCGGTCTCGAAGGTGACGCGGCCGGCATCGGTGTCGGCCCGGAAGCGGAGCAGGGGCATCTCCCGCAAGAGCTTGCCATCCCATTGCCTGAGGGCAAAGGGAGGCACGGTGGGATCGATCTCCATGGCGGGATGATTCTTCAGCATCACGCTCTGAAAGAAGATCCATCTCCGGCGCTCCCCCGTCTCCCCGTCGGGGATACGGCGCAGCGAGGGACCGAGGGCCGCCGCCACGGTGCGGAACACCGCCTCGGCATCGGCGAGGGGGACGCTGCCGATGAGATGCGCCTCGCCGCTGAGTCTCCCGGAAGTAGCCATGGCCAAGGGTCGCGTCCAGCAGTATAACCTTCCGTGCGAGTCGTCGATCGACCAGGAATCATGGCCCGGTGGCCAAGGGCAGAGCCGTGGAGGGACGCAATGGAGCTCGGGATCTTCGATCATCTGGACCGGCGGGAGGCGCCCCTCGACGAGTTCTACGAGAGCCGGCTCCGCCTGCTGGAGAGATACGACGCCGCCGGCTTCTACTCCTACCATCTGGCCGAGCATCATGCCACGCCGCTGGGGCTCGCCCCCGTGCCCGGCATCTTCCTCGCCGCGGCCACCCAGCGGACGCGACGCATCCGCCTCGGCCCCTGCGTGTACTGCCTGCCCCTCTACGATCCGCTGCGCCTCATCGAAGAGGTCTGCATGCTCGACCACCTCTCGCGCGGACGGTTCGATTTCGGCGTGGGCCGCGGCATCGTGCCCTACGAGATGGCGTACTTCAACCTGCATCACTTGGAGACCGAAGAGATCTACCGGGAGGCCCTCGAGGTCATTCTCCAGGGCCTCACGAGCGACGTCCTCGATCACCGCGGGCCCCGTTACGTCTACCGCAAAGTCCCCATGATCCTGCGCCCCCTCCAGCAGCCCCACCCGCCGCTCTGGTACGGCCTCGGCCACGCCGCGGGGGCGGAGTGGGCGGCCACCAACAAGGTGCACGTGATCAGCAACGCGCCGGCGGACGGGTCGAGGGCTCTCTTCGACCGCTACCGCGAAGTGTGGGAGCGCAAGCACGGCGGAAGCGCCTCGCCCAAGCTCGGCATCTCGCGTCACGTCGTGGTCGCCGCCACGGATGACCAGGCCGAAGCCCTCGCGCGCTCGAACTATGCCGTGTGGTTCGGGAACCTGACCAAGCTCTGGCGCGATTTCGGAGCGACACCCATTCGCTTCGCCCGGGATTTCGACGAGGCCCGCCAGCGGGGCATCGCCTTCGCGGGCACGCCGGCCCGCGTGAGGGAAGAGATCGAGAAGCAGATCTCGGAGAGCGCCTGCACCTACTTCGTGTGCCGGCTCATGTTCGGCAACATGAGCGAGGCGGAGGCCGCCGGCTCCGTCGACCTCTTCACCTCGGAAGTCATGCCCCACCTCACGAAGCTCCCCGCCTGACGTCAGCATGCAGGCGGCTCAAAAAGGTCCAGATGCGAGGCGGCGCCCGAAGACCGCAGGTGAGGCGTACTCTCTGTACGTTGAACCTGCGGTCGAGGGCGCCAACGAAGCAGATGGGCCTTTTTCAGCCGCCTGCTAATCGACGGGCACGAAGATGCAGTGACGCAGCTTCCCGTCGATGGCCTTGGAGAGGTGGCCCTTGCCCGTGGTGTCCTCGACGAGGATGACCTCGCCGGCCCCGATGACGCGGCTCTCGCCGTCGCTCGCCGTGATCTGGACTCCCGCGTCGAGATTGATGATGTACTGCCGTCGGGGCGCCGGATGCCAGTCGAGGTCGTAGGTGGGGGGTACCTGACGGAAGATGATCCCCGTGGCGGGCAGGCGCTTGGAGAGCTTGCCCGCGCGCGTCTCCTCCGCCCACTCGACGTCGATGTCCCGGAAGTGCGATTGCCCGCTCGTGTCCGTATACAGATTGTGGATGCGCATATACGCCCCTCGTCACGGGAGCTTGACAGCCGTGACTTCATGGTGAACCATGCGTGAGCCGCCAGGATTGTCCGCGGACGACGCTATCGGAGGTGGGCCGTGAGCGCAAGGAGATACGTACTCGAGTTCGGCATGGGCGTGGACGTCCATGGCAACGACTCGACCAAAGCGGCCTGCCGTGCCGTGTCCGACGCCATCCGCCATTCGAGCCTGCCCTTTTTCCAGGACATCCGCGCGCGCGGGGGCAAGATGCTCGTGGATGTGACGGTAGGTGTGCCCGATCCCGACTCCGTCAAGGTCGACGTCGTCCA
>Ga0070706_100002085_pt1 | contig 20375 bp, 19 predicted proteins | sample KBSK5501metaG_FD_65476 | JGI IMG/M metagenome (GOLD analysis project Ga0070706, IMG submission 65476) | Corn, switchgrass and miscanthus rhizosphere microbial communities from Kellogg Biological Station, Michigan, USA - KBS K5-50-1 metaG | ecosystem: Host-associated > Plants > Roots >... | reverse complement strand
TGCAGCAGCGCACGTTTCTTGGCGATATTCAGAATGCTGAAAGGAATGCCGGAGAGAATATAATCGCACTGCGCGATGCCGCGGCGCTCGAGTTCCTCCGGCAAAGCCGCTGCGTCTCGATTGAGGACATGAACGCGGGCGTCATCTGCAAATTGCCGCTCCAAATCGCGTGAAAACGCCGAATCAAGCTCGAATAACAGCAACTGCGCGTCCGGGCGCATGCGGCGCGCCAGTTCGCGCGAATGCGCTCCTTCACCCGGACCATATTCGGCGATCACTCGCGCACGCGCGAAATCAACCTTGTCTGCCACCCTCTCCACCAAAGCTTTCGAACTCGGAATAATTGATGCCACCTGCAGGGGCCGCTGCAGAAAGCGTTTGAAGAAAAGCGCGCTCATCGGAGTCGAAATAGTCCACTGCCGCTTTCGCATTGTCCAGTCGGGAGTGCCTCGCCGGTTGCGGCAGGCGGGTTGCAAATGAGCGGTTCTTGGGGCAAAATCGGGTTAAAATCCCTGGTAAACAGGGGGTGGTGAGCGGAACAAGTTGACATTGATTCTGAAATTTATAATCATGAATATTGCGAAATGTCTTGCCCCAGCCCCCCCCAATTGGTGTTTATCTTGCCATGCACAACCTTCTGACCGTTAAAGAAACGGCCAAGTATCTTCGCATCCCGTTGCCCACGGTTTATTATCTGGTTCAGCGCGGTCAACTGCCTGCGATCCAAATCGGCGGCCGTTGGCGCATTAAGAAATCATCGCTCGATAAGGACATCTTAAAGGAAGACAAGTCCGGTCAACCGACCGTGCTTGTTGTCGACGACGACGAAAGCTTACAGAATCTGTTCAAGCTCTTTCTCAAGAAAATCGGGTTTAGTCGAGTGGTCGTCGGCACGGTCAAAGAAGCATTGGCTGCGCTCGATAAGCAGAAGTTTGATCTTATATTTCTCGATCTGAAATTGCCGGATGGTCCGGCCGATGACGTTTACGATACGGCCAAACAAGAACAGCCGGAGTGTCCCATCATTGTTATAACCGGCTATCCCGACAGCGAAATGCTCAATCGCATTTTGGCTAAAGGTCCGATCACGGTCTTGAAGAAGCCGCTTAAAGTCGAGCAACTCAAAGAAACCGTCCGCATTCTCGGGCATAAAGACGCGGTAAAGCTGGCTGCCTAGTCGCCGACGCGATTTTTGGTGATTGGTGATCAACGAAGGGGATTAGTGGTTTCACTGATCGCTCACCAGTATCTGGTGGATTGTCACTTTTCTCGGCTCTTGACTGGTCGCTTATCACTCATCACTTATCACTTCTGCTCAACGCGCGGTTAGCTCAGTGGTAGAGCACTACCTTGACACAGTGGGGCTCTAGCTGACTTCTCATAGGTAAATAATCGAATTGTAGTAAATTCATTGTAGTAAACTGCCTCGTTAAGCACGCAGTCAAACAGCGCCAGAGCGTGTCCAAGCGTCTGTTACCGTCGGCGTCACGTTGTCCGAGGGGACAATTATCGAGGGGGAAATGTCCCCTTGAGTAACAGAAACAGGCCAATAGGACTGTCCCCATGGTGACAGCCTTGAAACCAATTCTCATAGGTAAATTCGGTGTCAAACCTTGTCACCGTTGGCTCAAACTAAGCGGCCCGAAGTCCTACTCTCCATTTGTGGGGACACGAACGCTGGCGCTGCCCGCAGAGTTCGTGAGCGGACAGGCGCGAATTGTGATGATTGAGCCGTTCGTGACGATGCGGACTTTTCTGGCCGCAAGCAAAGCCGAGCGCGGCCAACCACTTCCCATTTAGCCGGATGCTGGGCACAGAGCATTCGTTTTTCCTGTCCGCTCCGCCCCATTGTCGATACAGCGTCGAGACAGATTTGCGTTCTGCATTTCGGAATGCCCTGATTTGCGTGAATTCGCAAGAATTCACTTGAATGTCGTGTGCCACAGCATACGGTGCGGCCGTTGATTTAAATGTTTTTTGTATTTTTTGATAAGCCGGTGATCGCCGGTGCCTGATCTTCTCACGGTCAAAGAAACGGCTCAGTATCTGCGCATTCCCCTCCCCACGGTTTACTATCTGGTGCAACGTGGGGGGCTCCCAGCCATTCAAATTGGCGGGCGTTGGCGCATTAAAAAGTCCTCTCTCGATAAGGACATCCTTAAAGAGGAGAAGTCCGGTCAGCCGACTGCGCTCGTCGTTGATGACGACGAGAATCTGCAAAGTCTTTTCAAAGTCTTCCTGCGGAAAATCGGCTTCAGCCGTGTCGTCGTGGGCACGGTCAAAGAAGCGCTTGCCGCGATTGAGAAACAAAAGTTCGACCTGATTTTTCTCGATCTTAAATTGCCGGACGGGCCCGCCGATGACGTTTACGACGCGGCCAAGGAACAACAACCTGATTGCCCGATCATCATTATTACCGGTTATCCTGACAGCGCAATGCTCGACCGGATCCTGGCCCGAGGTCCAATCACTGTCCTGAAAAAGCCGCTCAAGGTCGAGCAATTAAGAGACACCGTTCGCATTCTCGGGCACAAAGAAGCCGTCAAACTGGCGGCGTGATCGCCCGCCCGCGCGGCTGCGAGTGGTGATTGGGTCAGATCGACGATCGCGTTTGCAGTTCTTGACTGATTACTTATCACTATTCACTTTTCGCATTAGTGTTCTTTGGCCTCTGAGTTGAGCCTGCGGTTGTTGTTTGCTGTTTTCCATGACCCGGTCGCGCGATGGCTTTGCCGCCATGCGCTCGCGCGCAAGAGAACTTTCAAAATCGGGAGGGCCACTCCTACCCCTATGATGGGGGCGTGCGAATGCCGATGACGCCTATACGGAGGTGAGAGAAATTTTTGCCCTCCGAAACGCACTGGCTTAACGAGTGTCGGCGGACGCACTGAATCGTGGTTACTCCGGTTACTGGGAGCATGAAAGGATGCGGTCACAGTGATCGACAGACAACTTGCATCCTTGACGCCTTGCCTCACGAAATCCGGGACGCAGGGCAGGAGTGAAGCGTTGCTGTAGGTTAAATCTTTCTACCCCCCGAACCTCGCCGAACTCGCAATTCAAGGCCGCGCGCCACCGCCTCGTCTCGAATCGCCTTCTGGCACCATGCTAAGATCGCAGCAAAGCCAACAACAGCAGTTCCAAAAGTGCCGGCAAACGAATGAGAAACAAAAAAGCCAACTGCGCCGCCCACAAGCGCCGCAACCGAGGCAAATCTAAGGCTTACAACGAGGATTCGACGTGAATGCACTTCAACAACATTTCCGGGCTCCTTCACCGATTTCATCCGACGTGCTACTTCATCCACGGCTTCCAGCGAATCGAGGGAGCTGAACATCATAAGGTTCAGCCGCGAATCCGCTATCAACGCCGGGCGCATGTCAAAGCTCATGACTGTCTTCTCGTTCCCTCGCGTCAAGTCATACTCATTTCGCCAGCCGTCGACGAATAACCTTCCTATACCTTTGATCCAGCCCTGCGCTTTCGCTTTGCTTAAATGTGTGACTATGATCCTGCCGGCTTCCGCGGCGGTGCTCGCCTTGACTTCAATCAGCGGGAATCGAGACACAAGGTGCGCGTCAGGCACCGGAATATTTGCAGCAGCCCGCTGAAGAGCGCCGCGAAACTGCTCCGGAATAGGAATCGCGTAGTCAAGCGCACTCTCGTCAAAGAACACGTTCCGAATCTGGCCGGATGGTAGACGGATCTTCTGCTCGCAAATTTTGTTCGGAAGGTATGTGCGACCGTGGTCGAACCAGTCCTTGTTCTGTTCTCCGTAGATGCGCGAGATCAACATCTTTTGCGATGCAGCCCCGAGAGTGGGATGCGTTGCAGCGAGACGATAAGGATCATCGAGACTAGCGCCGCTCCCGCGGCTCTCTTGGCGCTCCGGCATGGGCTACGTGGGTTAGTTTAACGAGAGTCGTATTAGACCTAACCGTGATTATGCCGACAATTTCGACGGTTATCCAGCGTATTAGCCCGCAAAAGCCGCAAGTCCTTTTGCAACCGAGTGTATTCAAGAAATCATTCGACGGGTTTTGGCAAGCTTTGCTCCGGTGAATGTTCACGGATCAACTCGTCTTGTGTATTCATTAAAACAATTGTTTGATTGGAAACGCTGTTGAGATCGGGCGCACGGCCATATCCGCGCCAAGAACCCTAAGGCACTGCACCCCTGTCTCCCTGTTGCACTGACGCTCTGTTTTCGGGTCGCAAGATAACGATACCGCAAATGCACCCAGTGCGGAGCACGACAAATTAGGAAGCCGCCCCTGCGGTGACCGCTGCTTTTCCGCGTAACCGTTAACGAAAAAGCGCGATGACGAAGAGGACTATACCGGTCAACGCGGTGTTCCAGAAAATGACCGAACGCAGCAGGCCATATCCGGCCACCGAAGCGAGCAAATATCCTAAACGCGCCCAGAAATACAGATGTGCACCCCAGAGGGTGAGTAAGCTGTGATGCTGAGTGACATGCGCTATCAACACCAGAGCCGCAAAGAAGGGAAAGGTTTCTAAAAAGTTCGTTGTTGCTTGGTCCACTCGATTCGCGACACCGCGCAGGGGCGGAACCGGCTCCTCTCGACTGCTGGCGGTCCAGCGGTAACCATATTGAAAGCTAATCAGGTGCGAAGCTGCTATGAGATGCACAAGACCAAGGATGATGCTGGCGACTAAAAGCCATAACTCACTGGTCATAACGCCCGTGATTATGCCAAGCGTTTCGATGGCTATCTAGCGTATTAACCGACCCTGCCCACACCGGTTGCACTGACGTTCTGTTTCCCAAGTCGTCGGGTTGCAGTGGCGGAGCGAATCAACAGCACATCGCGGCTTAATGAGCAACCTTTCGCCGATCGCCAGAAGATAATCGCGCGACCCACCCCTACCGGGGTAGGCCCCCCTGTGCAGAAGGCGGCATCTCGCGGATTTCGACTCTCTCTGTTCCAAAAAAATTTCCCAAAAATTAAAATTACCGGTCCCAAAACTGCGTGAACGTCGAAAATGCCGTTGCCGAAACGGGTGGGTTTAAGCTAAAATCGAGAGAACAGCATCAAGAAGGCGCATCACGAGTGCTGATGCGCCGCCAACCGAGCCGTCATTCAAATGGCGAGTCGCGGTGGTCAAAAGATGCGGCCAAAAAAGGAGGCAAAAATGCAGGACTACCTAATTTCATTCTTTCGCGATCAAGAGGTCATTTGCATCGACGACCGGTTTTCGGGCCAGATTTGGGAATGGACATCGTGCGTTCCGGGAAAAGGGATTATTTATAGGATTCGGTCGATTGTGTTGGGAGACTGCCTTTATTCCGGCAAGCCGACGATCGGATTGTCGCTGCACGGACTTCCGACAATTGATAATCGGCTTACCTTCCGTGCCGATCGCTTCGCTCTCCTTTTGAAGAAGTTTGACGTATCGTGCCAAGCGACGGCTCGGGAATTAGTCGCTCCGCGTCCGGTTTCCCCGCCATTTCTCGTTCCGACCACAAACAAACCGGGAGAGTCGCAGTCATCTGTTCGACTGGTCACTGCCACTCGGCTGGTGCGGGTCAAGCAAAGCAAACGACGAATCGCAGAGAATCTAGCGATCAGAAATGCTGTGTTAAAGGCAGTCGCTCAAGAACAACGCAAAGCCGCGTTCAACTTATTTGGGCGCGGTCATGAGCCGAGAGTAAGTTTGAGCGTTTCCGTGGCTGCACTTCTGCGCGATGTTAATATCCCTTGCGTTCACTTCAGCGGTTGGGGTCCTAACTACTACTATCCGCGACGTGTGTTTGTTACGACGATAAAAATCCTCAGGAAAAAATTCCGCCGCTCACCAATTGTGGTTGGATATAAAGTATATCGGGCTCTGAACCGGCAGAACTATCGACGCTGAACCTCAGACTTTGCCGTACAGGTCCAGACTAAATCTGGGCTGCTAGAGGGACAAAGACGGGTGCATCCCACTTGAAAACCGGGTCAAAGTTCTCCCGTTAAGCCGGCCGCGAAAAGTCACGCCTTTGAGCCGCGTGAACCCTAAGCTTGACTTAACACGTTCTGACAGTTTGTATTTGCTGTAATGTATTTTGGAACTCGTTGTTACCAAATCTTGTTAATTGCCTCAGTTTTCGCGCTAACAAAATTTGGGTACAGTGAAGGCGTTCCCACCCCCGTCCCAGAGGGCAATTGCACTGCGAAAGGAATCATCTCCGACCTAGATGCAGATTCGTTCGTACTCAAGGAAATCGGAACCGCCAAGGAATACAATTGCCGAATCATTGTCAAAGGTCGCCGTTACGATCCTTATCAGGATATGCCGGAGCCGAGTATCATCGTGATTAACGGGAAACCCAAGCCGAGTGTCATCGAGATTAACGGGGAAGCCAAAGGCCTAAGTGACGTAAAGAACGGAATGCACGCCGAAGTAATATACTACTGCGACAGACATCACGAACCCTATGCTGCATGGGTTAAGCAACTAAAAGTGACGACGCGCTAGCAGCTATTGAATAATCCGCAGCCGGCGCGTTCAATGTTGTTGAGGATTCTTAATCGCGGTCTCGATTGACTTTGCCTGCGCCAGCCACGGATCGTTGGAGGAAAAAAGGTAGGATTTTTCGTCCAGTATCTGCGTAAGCTTTTGTGCAATTTTTGACTTCTGGAGTGCAGTCTCTGCGTTGCGGTATTCGCGGATTACAGCGAGGACTTTGAATTTGATTGTCGATTGTTGATATGGATTTAGGGCAAGAGCCTGATCAATATCATCGCGCGGATCCTGACCTAATTTGGCCTTTGCTGTTGCCCCCAACAAAAGTGCGTCGATTTTTACTGCGTGAGGAGCTTCCGATGCGGAGATTGTCTTGAACAAGTCGATCGCGCCGGGGTAATCGCCCCGCATAAGTCGCACTAAACCTCCCACAAAATTTACGATTTCTTTGTCATTTTCGACATCCGGCAGCTCAAGCCAACCCTTACGATGGTCTTCATCGCGGCTTACATAAGCGAAGCGTCCCTCATAGCGTAGGGCCGTAAAGTTTGGGCCCACGATGCCGACAAATTCGCCACGTCCCTTACCCTCGTAGAGCTTTAGCGCAGACGGCGTTCGATATTTTTCCACAAATGCCTGGTCCAATAAGATCGGCGAGAACTCATACCGGCGGCGAGGCAGATCGACGGTGATTTTTGTGGCCCCAGAATCATTAGGGACCTCCTCAGACCACTCTTCTAACCGTTGAGGCCGCAAATCTTTGTAATATGGGATGGTCAGATAAGACTGGACTGCAGTCGATTTACCAAACGGGAGCGCGTTACCCCAAAGCGTTAGCTGTACACTAAGATCCTTTGATACGCGTTCTACTTCTGAATGGGTAAACTCCGAAAACGGGTTTGGTAAGAAAAACACCTTCCCGCCTGGAGCGGACCCTCCGTGTGCATTTTGAGGAATACGCAAGGTGCGCAAGACCTGTAAATTGAAGATTGTACCGACGTTTTGACCAAAGGAATCTCCGCCAAATGACGGAACAAATACGTTAATTTTGTTGTCATCCGAACCGAGTGCTGTGGCCAGCTGAGAAAGGAAGATAATTAACGCCGTGCGCAGCATGCCTAATCAAGGAGTTCGTAACGAAGTTATCTCGTGCCGCACGGCGCCCCGCAGCATCGTTACATTGGCATCTTGTTCGGAAATACCGTCGAGAAGCGAATTCGCGCCTGCCAGAAGTTGCGTTATCACACCGTTTGGCTTGGCCGTAGCTTTGGCATTCATCGCAAGCGTGTACAAAGTAAGTGCTGCATGCATGTCATAGTTAGGTCGAAAAGCCTGAGGAACTACATCGAACTCGATGTCCACCAGGTTTTTCGGTAATGAGCCACGAAGGTCTCCTACGAAAACGCTACTTTTAACTCGTTGTGGGTTACGGTCTTTAAACAATGTACCCGACAGAATTTGCAGAACAGAATTTTGGTTCCAGTAGGTGTTGAAGTCAGCAGGACTCGGTAATGTTGTTCCGCTAGTGTGGATCTTTACTGACGCCAGGGTGTTACTTAACTCCGGCGAGACCGATTGCGTTTCGGCCACTAAGTTCAGTAGTTTTTGAAGCAGAATCGCTGCGACGCGTTCAGCGTCCTTGGTATCAGTAAGTGATCCGTATGGTAGAAGTTCTATTGTCGTCCGCGAAGCAGCCAGAGGCACGGAGGTTTGTCCAGAGGGATGCACCACCGCGAGCGGGGAGTGAATATCCTTGAGTAAACCTTGTTCAGCATAGCTTATCGGAACGAGCTCGTAGATGGCATTGTATCCCTTTTCAATTGCCCGGACGACCGCGACAACCTCGCCTTGCTCATTAAAGACAGGTCCTCCACTCATCCCCTCATTAATGTTGGCGCCTGTGAGGACCCAACCAGATTCGTCATGAGGCTGAGTTATGGCTCCCTCTGCAGGGTAGAGGTCTTTGTTCTTGGGAAACCCAATAGCAACAATCCACTGTCCTAGCTCGGCTTTGGCAAGAGCTCCGACTGGATGTACGGAACTGCTCCCCGAGAGCTTTAGCACAACCAGATCGTGTGGCTTGTCCCGCTTTTCCTCAGCGGCCTCGTACTCGCGTCCGTTCAAGCCGCCAATACGAGCAAAAATTCTTACTGACTTATATTTCGGACCGACTTCGGGAACGACATGGCTACAGCTTAGAATGTGGCCATTCGAGTCGACGATAAAGCCGGTTCCACATGGCTCGTCTGGCGTACCGTTCTGTGTCAGCGCCTCAACTCGAATGAAGACAATTGACTCTGCCGCCCGGTTCTGGACGTTGGCAATCCGGTTATTACCTGAGCTTATCCCCGCCGCTTTATTTTCGCCAAGCAGGGGTAGATGTAATGCTATACTGACACAAACTGCGACACGCGTCCCGAAGCTAGCAGTCACGGGAACCTTCGAACCGGCGTCCCGTAGCTACCGGGATTGAATAGCACCTCGACATGAGGTGAATTCATGAGCTGCTTCGGTGAATACCACAGCAGGCGATTGGGATTCGGATTGCCATCAGGAGGCTCGCTGGTAGCGGAATAGATACACAGCCAAGCTAGTTTGGAGCAGTAGAAGACCGAATCATCCTTTAGGTTGAAATTCCAAAAGTTGTATCGTTTGTGCAAGTAGCTCGCGGCCTTATCCCCGATCTTTGCCCGCTTTTTACTAGAGACGCCTCGCAAACGACCAAGCCAGACCGATTCGATTGGTCGCTCATTAAGCCAGTTCGCGTACGAAGTCTCGCGAACCCCTTTCTTCATCGCCGCCTCTACTACATATGGTTTGTTATGGATGAAGTGAACAATCGCCACGTGTCCAGTCGATACAAAACCAGTTCCGGCTGGAACTGATTCGCCCGGTTCCAGTCCGTTCTCATACCTCGCCAGAAACTCCTGGTAAGTCATACCGCTCAGTACCTTGTATCTCGCTTTCTCCTCTTTGCTGGGGGTAGGTTTGGCGAGAAGCGAATCCAGATAGGCTTGTTTTTCTGAATCCCAGCGGTCTTCGTCGGACTGATCGGCCCTCCCAGGATGGGAATTATATGGCACGACGGCGTCTGGTGGCTTTGGCCATAGTAAATCGCCAGCCTGAAGCATTTTCGCGCTTGGCCGCTCAACCCTAGAGGCGGAATCCGCGAAAGCGCATCCAGTGTCGCATACTGCCATTAAAACCCCTGCTAATGCGAGCTCAGTAAGCGCGTTCACTTTAAGTGAACGGATGGTTTGAGTATTGATGCCGCAGGATAACTTCTCAGCGATGAAAAAAGCAATTCGAATGCGCCGGCAAGCGCGAAACCACGGACATCGGCTTGGTGCAAACCCTATCGGCACTGCTGCCCTGCCTCACGGATTTCGTGGTGAAGGGCAGAAGGGGCGAAGAGTCTGTCGAGCTACAGTCGCAAACTGAACAGAGGGCCTGAAAGTTTCTTGAGTCCGGGATTCAGCCGCGATTCAAGCTCCATGATTTCGGACGTGGATTCGCCGAGAGAAAGCTCCGAACCCGCAAACGAAATTGTTAGCGCCTTAGGATTAAACCGTTTCCCGACAATTGTATCGGCGTCCGGCTGTTTCTCGTGAACAGAGAGTGGAGCTACACCACCTTGGGTGAAGTCCGCCAATATTTCATCGAGGCGCTCGTCTACATGCTCGAACGAATTGCGAACGGGAAGATTTCGCAGAAGGGGAAACTCGCAATCAGTTATGTTTAATAATTCGCGAAGCCGTTTGCATCGATGGGCGATCTTCTTATCTCTCCGGCCTCCGGGAAAAAGTATTTTAGAAATGACGGCAGCAGCCGAGAGAAAGGCCGTACAGTCTATCATTATATCTCTTGGGGCCGCGCTATTCGCGAATTGCTGAGATGTGGCGTTTGTTCGCCACGCGGGAGCCGCACTACAGAGTCGCCGATGACACTCTTTGGCACATTGGCACTGAATAGACAGCTCGAGTATGAATATCGAAGGGGCGAAGTTGTAGCCTTGAATTGGCATCTAATGGTAATGAACCGAGGGAGCACCAAGCATGCAATTTTTCTTCGGGTGTCGGTTTCCAGAATAAACCGTGTTCCCGAACTACGATTGCCCGGGACCATGCACACCGGGTTGCAGGGATGCATGGGCTTCGCGCAATCCTGTCGGCACGAACGAACTGAATCATTGGCTGCAAACAGAAATTGTTGGCATAATTTTAACCGCATGAGCATTCGGGTTTCAAACCAGGCTCCCAGCGTCCAGAAGCTACTGAACAGCGTCGCCTTGTTGTGTGAACGTCGGCTGCATTGCCAGGCGGATATCGCGCCAAGATTCAACCTCTTTCGCATTCTCGGCGTTGAGGAGAAGGAGGTTCTCACGCACTCTGCATTCTTGGCGCACCTATTGAACCCGGCCGAAACGCACGCACAGGGCGATCTGTTTCTACGCCAATTCCTTTTGGAATTAGATCACGAGGAGCTTGCGTCGTTCGATGGATGGGTCATTTCGAAAGAAGTTCCGTTCGTTGGCGGAAGATTGGACATCGTCCTCCAATCCGCGAAGGCGAGCGCCATCATTGTAGTGGAAAACAAGATTGGCACGGAGGACCAACGGAACCAACTGGACGCTTATCGTCAATGGCTTGATGCGCCGCACCGCAAAAGGTCCTTCAAGACTCGGCTATTACTTTATCTCACACCAACAGGCGCCCCGGCCAAAAAGGCCCCCGTAAACATCTACGAGCCGCTTTCCTATTCGGGCCATATCACTCGATGGCTTTCTTCGTGCACCGTGAAGGCTCCGAGGGTCAGCGAATCAATTAAGACATACCTGCTCACAATCAGCAATCTTACGACCCAAAACTTTATGAAGGACGACCTTGACGATGATATTATTAACCTGATCAAGACACCAGCGGAGCGCACAGCGGCGCTTAGAATCGCCCGAGTAGTAGGCAACTTTCTGAAAAAAGAGATTCTTCGGGAGTTCTGGGATCGAGGCGAGGCCCACCTCAATAAAAAGCTTGCGGAGGAAAAGCTGACATACTGGTTGCTGGATAGAAGCAAAGGCAGCCCTCTTCAATCGCGTTATGAAATTGCAATTGTGGGCAAGGGAGTTGACAAGGAAAAACCGCATCCGCGATTCTCGTTTTTTCAATTTACTAGCGACACCCTTTTTCGCTGGGAATGGACTGTGACATTCGGCTGGTGCGACAACCGCCAAAAGATTGAAATGCTTCCAGAGGCAAAGAAGCTCGCGCAAGTGATGGACGGAACTTTTTCAATGCGAAAGAAGCACGGTTGGGACGGATATTTGCTTTTCACGGATGATTCCAAAGGCAGTGAACGAACATTGGAAGAAGAAATTACGAAACAAGCTGACGTGAGCGAATTTTTCGAAACGGGATGGCAGAAGTTTCAAGGACTTGAGCCTCATTTGAGACGGCTGAACAGTGCCGTTCTGCGCATGTAGATAGTCGATTGCTGAACCCCAACTGCCCGAGACTTTTGGAACCCATTGCCGCCGCCGGGCTCACGGCGACGGCAGCAATTGGAATCCCGTGGCATCAACATTTAAATGGCCGCCATAAATGTCAGCCGCTAAAACTCCCTCAAGAGTAATCCTATCGCCACGGTGAAGGGCGTAGAGGCGTTGCCTAAAATCCTCTCCAAACCTTGCCGTAGTCACCCAAAGTTGGGAGTGAGACAAGCATAAAAACGTCAGACAAATGTGCGGTTGGCAGTTTCCCACGCTCAGGACTTCTACATCCCAACGAATTTTCTTGCCATTCGATTCACGAACAAGCGCCTCTTGCTCGGCGAACCGTCCATCCAAGCTGCGATATTTCTTATCCAGTTCTTCGAGTGTCATGCCAAGATCGCCATCACCTGATCGTGAAGCTGGCGGCACTTTAGCTTGCACGCTCAGTTGAGAAGTAGGCTTCTGCTGCGTCGGCTCAACCGAGCGCTTTGCTTCTACCCCCCTTCCTATCAACCACCACCCACCACCAAAAAGCACCGCTCCGATCAACGCGGCAATTGCTGTGGACGCGCGCGGATAATTCCCGCCGAGAACTTCATACAAGGTTCTCAATAGATCGAGCACGGTTTAAAAAGATAACTGTTTGCCGTGCCATGTCACGACACGCAAATGAGACTCGAATCCCCACAAGTTTGCGATCAACCGGATAGGCTTGTCAGCCTGTCGCCCGAAGCCTTTTACTCGGGCAGCAGGGTGGCAGGTGAATCACGGCTGCGGCCGGGTTGGTTACATAGCTGTGGTTAGACCTTCCAATGTCTCTTCCACTCTGAGGCTGGAATTGTTCCGTCCTTCTCCAATATGTCGTAGACGTGCGCCTTCAACGCGGTTACCTCGGCGACACCGGTTACATCATGGGCGGACAACATGTCGAATCGCACAGTTGTCTGCTCAAATTCCCAAAAAAAGAGGTTCAAGAAACGGTCAATAAGCTCAATGACCGCTCGAATCTCGGCAAGCGTCACGTCGGGTAGTTCAGCGGCTTTCAAGCTCACGTTCCGGTCGAAGTGAGCAATTCTTTTGTGACGGTGTTTGCGCACTTTGTCGGCCGCGCGCGAGATTGTCTGCAGCATATCGTTCACTTGGACTCGAAACTCGCGCGTAGTCGCGAATGGAACTGCCTCTTGGAGGCACCAAAGGGAAAGATTCGGTTGACTGGGATTATCTTTGTCGGTGAGACGTGCAATCGAAAGAAACATCACATCTTGAAGAGTCGTCTGGAACAGTCTTAGAAGCGGGCCGAGCCGATGGCTTATAATCGCAGTTAGTCGAGCGTCATCCATAAACAGGCGGTGATAAACCGACCACGCCTGCTGGAGTTCGCATGTCTCACCTGCAATGTAGGGAAGGGTTTCCTTAATCGCCTCGGGATAGCTTGTGTAATCACCATTCAGTGCAGCGGGCATCGCGATAGCCTAACAAATCTTGGAATTTTTCATCAAAAACCAGCCAGTAAGTTGAAACAATCAAGCGGCAAATCCCAACCACTGTTTGCCGAGGGGCGATGCTGAAAAGATTTCAAATGCCTTTTGGATTGGGAAGATCAAGACGCCACCGCGGGTTTCTGCCGAATCGCAGCCGCAGAAGAAGACGAGATGCCGGATACCTGCATCTCTGTAAGTGATTAGGCGGTCAAGCTTCCACTGGCAATTCGCTATCCGCTGGTATGTAACCTGAGCCAAAATCCTGCTGCCATCCGGTGCTAACCCCGCAATGTCGATGTCTTTCATCGTGCGCCCGACTGGTAACAGAAGACGCGCCAGAGAAGGCAAGCCAAGCTCCGCCGCCTCGGGAAGTCTCATGAATTCGCTGCACATGATTTCCTGTTGAGCGGCAGAAAGGTCGGACAAACTCGGAGGACTGCGGCGTTCCTCGACGATGTTCTCGATAGTCTTACCTGCGTTCGGCCATTTCATAATCGTGCCTTGCCGCGGACGGCCGACCATAATCACGGCGTAGTCCGCAGGTTTGACGATCTTGACACGAGTAAGCTGCAACGTTTTGAGAACCGCGAGTCGGCCTTCCAAACCCCATTTCTTGCCCCAATGCCCCTCGACCAGTTCGATTTTCGATTTTGGCTCGACAAAACCCACCAAGTAGTCCTCATACGGCGGAAAATACCTTCCGCACACGTATCCCCCAGACTGAGCGAGGGCGGCCATCGCCCGCATCGCCTTACGCGCCGACCCTGAATAGGATTCAGCATCGAGCTTCGAACTGTCTTTATCCTTATTGCCGCTGCTGTCTTCTGGGAAGTGAATGGCAATCCTCCGTTGGTCCCAAAGATAGCGACGAGTGTCATCAGCGATGTCCATATCTGCCGTGTGGCGAATAAAGTAAGTGTTCATTTCGGTATCCTCAGGAAGCTGTTGCTACTATAGCGGAAGTAATCGAAACAAAGTTGCTTCCGACGTTATTGGCAAGATCGTCTGCGAACTCCGCAAGCGTAGACGCGGGTGCCGAGAAAATTAATCTAGTTCCGACAATCGTTGTCACGACGACTTGCCTCTCTTCAACAGTAACAAGAGTGACGTGATCGCGGTTCAAAAACGATGCGGGAGAATATTTGGCATTCATTTATGCGAATCACTTTCTTGTAAGCACTAAACGTGCCGGAAAATTGATGTGGTAGAGGGGAAGGGCGCTTTAGCCTCTGAAAGTCTGAATCGAAAATTTCTTTGACGCTTCCCGCGCATCGCCAAATAGCGGCTTTTTTGGCGCCCGAGAATTGCGTATCTGAATCTCAGAATTGGAAAAATGACGCGGCGATCACTGAACCTTTGCCGCCCTTTCCCCCAGTTTCCCGTAGCCACAGGAGCCCGGGTCACGAGGGGTCAGAGGAACAGCGGAACAGGGATGCAGGGGTGCACGAAGGCACTCAAATCACGACTGCAAGGTCACGAGGAATGAAAATCGCGAGGTTGCGCTTAGACGGTGGCGAGACCGTCGTAGCTCGTGGAGGGTTCACTCCGGGTGAGCGGTAACGTAGTTGTATTCGTCAATAGCTTTCGGGAGTGAGAGACTGTGAGTTGCCACAGGAATCCGTACGAAGTTGCTATGGTGGATTCAAATTGGCGCTTCACCCTCTGTAATCAGAGGCGAGAAGATTCAATTTGCTTGCATCGAGGGTGTACAGAAAGATGACGGGCTGTGAGTGCCGACTCGCGAGAAGAAGGGTTGACTATTTGGGAGGGCTTGCAGGATCGCATTTACACAGTAACTCGCCCTTCGCCCAGTTCCCCGATCATTCAAAACGACGGCCAATTTGGCGAAGCGATGATTGAGTACTTTGCTGCAATCTGTCGGTTCGGTGAGACGGTCAATACCGAGCGCGCGGAATTATACAACGCCATGGGGGATTTTAATTACGCGCGCCGTCTCGCGCCCATGCAGGATCTGGCTGCCGAGATCAGTAAAGACTTCGAATGCTTTAAATCCGCGACAATTCTAAGTGGTAATGAACCACCGCCATTCATGGTCAGTGCGGTTTCCTATGACCAAGCACACAACACCCGATTGAGTTTCGAAATAGTCGATCTCATTCGGCTGTTGGGGAGGGTCATTGTTAAAGCGGGACCGAGCAGTTTCCACGACATCGAAACTGCGTCTGCATTCCCCGCGAAGCTAGAAGCATTTGCTGAGGCCCAAGGGTTAACGCGAGTTAATGCGGACAGTTCCGCCGCAACACCAAGTGAAGAAGAAACAGCGCCGGAAGATGATCTGAACTCGGTTCTGCGCGAGCTAAACGATCTAATCGGACTCGAATCTGTGAAAGCACGCGTGACGGAGATGACTAATTTCGTTCGCGTTCAGCAACTCAGAAAAGGGCAGGGCTTAAAGGCTCTTCAAATAAGTCTCCACACGGTTTTCACCGGAAATCCAGGTACCGGTAAAACAACTGTCGCGCGCTTAATCGGGAGGATTTACAAAGCGTTGGGAATTCTTAAAAAGGGACATCTCGTGGAATGCGATCGCGCTGCTCTCGTGGGGGAATACGTAGGACAAACAGCCCCCAAAACGAATGCAGTCATCAACTCTGCCCTTGATGGAATTCTGTTCATTGACGAAGCATACGCGCTCGCTAAAGGAGGAAACGACTTCGGCCAGGAGGCAATTGAAACGCTTCTCAAGCGCATGGAAGACAGCCGCGAACGGCTCATCGTGATCGTGGCTGGGTATACCGGCGAGATGAGCACATTCATCGCCTCGAACCCTGGTCTTCAATCGAGGTTTACGACGTTCCTTGAATTCCCAGATTACACACCGATGCAGCTATCAGAGATTTTCACTTCTATGGCGCGCGAGAATAAGATGCTTTGTTCTGCGAATCTCAGGCGGAAAGCGCATCGATACTTCGATCGTCTCTATGAAAATCGAGGAAGGCATTTTGGGAATGCCAGATTAGTTCGAAATATCTTCGAGGCCGCTCTCAGTCGGCAAGCAACGCGCCTCTGCAGCGCGGGAACTTTTTCTCCCCAAGCTCTATCGCGCTTGGAACCAGAGGACCTCGATGTGACATGATTGGACGTTAAACGCGTTGCTCTTCTTGCGATTTCCAATCCGGAACCGGCTCATCATGCGGAACTGAATATTACCGACGGGTGACGAAATCCCGAAGCAGTTATGTATTCCTTGCTGGGATCAAATTCACGGGTTTTGGATGCGGAATCGAATTTAATGGAGTCAACTGCGGCGTCAGGAATCCTCTTCATGCCATACTGAATGGCACTGTCACTAAAGCTCACGAAATCATTGAACTTGTCAGAGATTACAACCCGCGGTTCGCGTATCGCGGAGACGCTGTAATAGTGCTTTGGCCTCTTTGGCATCCTTGTAGGTTGAACCGGTCGTATCCTCAACGGGGACATTCTGGACATGCTCGCGGATATAGTAATCCGGCAGTTTATGCTCTCTCGCTCCCTCCAACACAAGTCCGTGATACCAGTCGTAGGGAATAAGGGTCGCGTCGGTGCGATCCGCGACGTGAGCGACCGCCGAAACGACACCAAGCTCAGGCGAATGAACAACCAGCTTTATGGACGAATAACCCTTCTCGTAAGTATTGAGGTCGTCGAACTGTGCCTTCGGAATCTGATATAAGACGCCATACACGATCGCTTTTGGATCGGCGTCTATGCAAATGTCGCACTTCCCGGTCGTCGAGCCGTTCCTTCGGGTGCCGATCTTGTGAAAGGTAAGTCTCCGGCCAGTGATGTGGGCAACGCCGAGCTTCTTAGCATCCTTGGCGCGACCCGTAATTCGTTCGGTCAGCATGTTTGAACCGTATGCGAAGTAGATGATCACGGCGTGCTGAGCGGGCGGTAACGCGCACGATTTATGTCCGAGAGGTTGTTTATCTTTTAGCACGGATTTTAGGTCTCAACATGTGATTATGCCGACGAATTTCGACGATTATCCAGCGTATTAGCGACAAAAACCGCACCTGCCTCATAAAACTACACATGGTGCCTAGTGGCGTCCTGCAACCGCCAAATGCTGTCGCCTTATCGCCCTGTCACCCTGTCGCCTTGATGCCCCTGCCCCAAGGAATCCTTGGTGAGCGTTGCAGGGATGCGAGGATTCGAGTGACAGGGTGTCAGCGGGCCGCAAGAGTGCGGGAAGCGAGGTCGCCGCGGCAAGGCTCGTAGTTAGCAGATCGGACAAAGACGGGGAGGCGGGGAGGCTTTTCTCATTTGTTTAAGAGGAATTAAATAATAAAATCGCCCAAGAGCTTCGCCCCTCTTGGCCGCCTTGACGTTTACGCGCTTCCCTGCCTCCCCGCCTCCCCCGAGATCGTGGTAAAATTTGCATAACTGTCTTGTTCATAAAAGTTTATGCAACAAAGCATCGACGGGGAAGCTTCGGGTAGGCTATACCCAAAGTTCGGGGAGCCCTTTACTTTGGGTATGTGCTTTCGTCCAGATTGACAAGGTAGTGCGGGACGCCTTCTCGTTTTGTGCTCTTCCTGTTCGTTGCCGGATTTCGCTTAATCAACCAATCTGGAAGTTTTGAGAGCGCGATGCCCAGCCGATTGCCCGAAAATTTAGCCAAACTGCTGCGCAGGCCTGGGGTGTCAAGGATGGCGCGAATTTCGGTGTTGTTCATCCACTTCTCTTTCAGCTTTTTGTCGTTCACCATCGCGTGCTTGATTGCATACGGAAGCATCTCCGTTAGTTGACCGTGCGGCGCGGCGTTAATCGTCGCATCCAAAAGTTCTGGATGGTGGTAGCTCTTCACTCCAAACCGCTCCTCGCCAATCACACGCTGCGGCGCTTTCCAGGTCCACAGGAGCGAGCGCAAGAAGTATGGAAGTTCCCGCCTGATCACATCCTCCACATCTTTGAAGATGGGCTTGAATTTGTCCCCGATTTTAAAGAGTATCAATTTGTCTTCGATCGACTCGTCCATTTCAGGCAAGATGCCAAGACTCTTGATGTCATCATTGCACGTGACGACAATGCGACCGCGCCAGGTCACGGTTGTCTCATCCCGATACTTGGGGTGATAAGGGATTTGTGGATTGGCGACATACCGTTTTAGAGCATTGGAGAACTCGTCATGTTTCTCCCAGTTGGCGCCGCCACGACTGTCGTCCACGCACCACACGGCCGTCTCCGCGCATTCCTTGTTGAACCCGGTCTTAGCGAGCAGGTAATTTCCCGCATCCGTGAACCCACCAAGCGCCCCGCCGATCACGTGCCGCGAGAACAGAGTTTTACCGAGCCCAGTTGGACCAGCGATGATAATCGCCTGGCCGGATTGTAGATTGCCATTGTAGGCGGACTCGTAGAACCGTTTGAACCAAGCCAGAAAGGTATCGCGCTGAATGTCCAGGAACGCAGGGTCCCAAATGTTCTCGACGAACGACTTGATCCACGGGAATGGGCCGTCGTGATCCGCCGGCTGCCGCAACTTCCGGGCGCTGATATTGAGGAAGAGCGTCCCCGAGTCGTCCGATACGACATCATTCTTGTTGTGGATGAAGGGAAATACGCCGGTAACCCGGTGAGTATTCCGAATTGCGCTGAGTGCTTCGACCACTTGGGGTTGCTTGAGGTGAAATTTCACTTTCAGGTCCTCAGCTAAATCCTCTTTTTTGTTCGGCGCCCAGCGGCCACTCTCCAGTTTCCGCCAGTAGTATTGGTTGTCGAACCAAGTATCTTCGATTGCGGCGCCGATTTGTCCGGATTCGTAGTTGCGGACGAAATCGCGCCCCAGTATTTCGCCCCAGTGAAGAAAGCTTTTACCGGCCCGATCGCTGTAGGCAATGATGCCAAAGTCACCAACTTGGCAGCCCACTCGATCAATTCCATCGTCGATCCAAAATAGCGGGCCGCGCGCTCCGACAGTAAATTCGCCCGGCCAGCGCCCCGGCCAGCGGCGCTCGACTTCTTCCGCCACTTTTTCAATTGGGATGTCGGGGCCGTTACTTTGAATTGGTTTTACTGAGGCTGCTTTGAAAGACAGAAGCATCAACAAATCCGATGAGATCGGGGAAGCGCCGGGAATCTGTTTCCAATCAATCCCCAACTCCTGATACTGGGTAAGCTTGAAGCAAGTATCATCGAGGCCGGGAAGGAGGTTCCGTAACTTACATTCTTTTGCGAACAGCTTGATGAACCGTTCGGACATTTCGGCATTGTCCACAAAGATCGGTGTTTGGAATTCAAACACTAATCGCCGACCATTGCGGAAACGGGAACGAGATACCCATGTCGGGAGGAGCCCGGCGACACCGTTGACCCGAATCTTGGCTACCATGTCTTCGGTGATGTCGGCGTCGAACTCGCAAACGAAGCCGTGTAAAAACTTCGGTGGGTTGTCGGCCGTGACGCGTAGCGATGGGGTGAGCCCTTCGCAGGCTGAGTAGAAACAATGCTCCGTCGTCGGGAGCGATTTCCACTGATTGAATTGTTCCTTGTCGTTCGGGAGGTCCGCGGCCGGACTCATCGTCGGCGGACAGACCTGCGTGACCTCAAGCGAACTGAGATTCGGTAGGGCGAAGATTTTCATGCTCATCGCCGCGCTCCCACTTCAATCGGCATCTCTCCGGCCAGAATTCGCGCCCAGCAGGATGCGATATCACCCCGGTCGTAAAGCGTCAATTTGTGGCGCTTGACGACGGGTTTAATCCACCCCGCAGTGACGCATTCAGCGAGGAGTTTTTCACTTCCAAGGACGTAGGCGGCTTCCGATGGACGGAAACCATACTTTACTATGTTTGTTGATGAAATAGTATTCATCTGTTTTACCCATCATATGCATTGCATAGGTTTTGGTCAACCCTTTTCTCCGGCCAAAGACGCGAAATCCCCTTTGACAAATGGCCATAGATATGCCATGCATAGGATATGTCCAAGCA
>Ga0070706_100002083_pt1 | contig 20391 bp, 22 predicted proteins | sample KBSK5501metaG_FD_65476 | JGI IMG/M metagenome (GOLD analysis project Ga0070706, IMG submission 65476) | Corn, switchgrass and miscanthus rhizosphere microbial communities from Kellogg Biological Station, Michigan, USA - KBS K5-50-1 metaG | ecosystem: Host-associated > Plants > Roots >... | reverse complement strand
CGGCAAGCGCAAGCTGAGCCTGCCGAGCTTCCAGTTCGGCCCGCGCACGCAGCTCAACGTCGCGATCACGAACCAGCGCTCGTATGCGGCGCGCTCGCTGGCGCTGGCGGAGGTCAAGGCGATGGCGAAACGCTCGGGCACCAGCCTGAACGACATCGTGATGGCGATCTGCGCCGGCGCGCTGCGGCGCTACCTGAACGACTACGACGTGCGGCCCGACAAGCCGCTGATCGCCGGCGTGCCGGTTTCGCTGCGCGAGGCGGGCAACACCGATGCGAACAACCAGGTGTCGATGATGCTCGTCAGCCTCGCGACCGACATCAAGGATCCGCTCGAGCGGCTCGCGGCGATCCACGCTTCGGCGAACCAGGGCAAGAAGCTGCAGGGCAGCGTCAAGGGCGTGATCCCGACCGACTTCCCGTCGCTGGGCGTGCCGTGGCTGATGAGCGGGCTCGCGTCGCTGTACGGCCGCTCGCGGCTCGCGAACCGCATCCCGCCGATCGCGAACGTCGCGATCTCGAATGTGCCGGGGCCGCAGTTCCCGCTGTACTTCGCGGGGGCTCGGCTCGCGCACTTCTTCCCGGTCTCGATTCCCGGCCACGGCGTTGCGCTGAACATCACGGTGCAGAGCTACAACGGGCTACTCGAGGTCGGCTTGACGGCCTGCCGGCGCGCACTGCCCGACGTCGACGACCTGGGCCACTACATCGTCGAGGAGCACAAGAAGCTGTTCGCATTGATCGAGGCGCGCGAAGCCGTCGGCGCAGCGGCAACGACGGCCGCGGCGAGCACGCTGCGGGTCGCGGCGCCGACGAAGAACGAGAAGGCGGAGAAGGCGGAGAGAAAGCGGGCTCCAGCCGCCGCGAAAAAGGCGCCGCCGCGCAAGCGGGCTGCGGCGCGTGCCGCCTGACCTGGGTGCCACGGCGGGTTCGGAAGTCATTAATCGAAGGCTCCGGCATGGCCACGACCTCCGCACGCAAGCGCGCCCCGGCGAAGAAGAAGTCCTCGGACCAGGCGGCGCCCCCTCCCGTGCCGGCGCTGCGCCGTGGCGACAAGGGGTTGCTGACGCTCGCGCGCGACCTGCGCTCGTGGACCGACTTCGTGCTCGGCATCGCGAACACCGCCGCCGACCTGTCGTTTCGCGTCGCGACCGCGCGGCTGACGAATCCGGCGCACAAGGCCGCGGTCGAGAAGGCCGGCGGACTCTTCCGCGATCTGCGCGAAGGCGCGGGGCTGACGCTCGCCGACCTCGGCCGCGCGATCAACCTGAAGGACGTGTCGCTGCTCGAACAGGTCGAACGCGGCAAGGTCGGGCTGCCGTTCGAGATCATCCTGCGGCTGGCCGGCGTGCTTGGGCGGAACGACCCGATCCCGGTCGCGATGAAGCTGACGCGCACCTACAACCCCAAGCTCTGGGCCACGCTCGAGAGCCTAGGCGTCGGCCGGCTGGCGGTGCAGGCCGGCCGCGAGCGCGAGTTCGCGAACATCTACCGCGCGAGCGACGCGGCGCGCAGCCTCAGCGACGAGGAGTTCGCCGCGGCGCTGAAGTTCGTGCGTGCGTCGTTCGAGTCGGCGCTGGTATTTCGGGCCGAGGTGGCCGGCAAGACCAAGCGCGCCGGCAAGGCGGCGCACGATGACCTGGACAGCGTCCCGGCCGTCGACTGAGTGACACCGGCGCGTCACGCGGCGCGCGACAATGGCGGCATGCCACGCCCCGTGATCGCCCTGGATGCCGACGGCGTCCTGCTCGACTTCCACCTCGGTTATGCGAGTGCCTGGCAACGCGCGTTCGGCTGGCATCCGCCCGAACGCGACCCGCTCGCCTACTGGCCGATGGACCGCTGGCAGGTCGAGCGCCTCGACGCGGCCGGCCGCGAGCGCTTCCGCGCGGCGTTCGACCAGCGGTTCTGGGAAACGGTGCCGGCGATCGAAGGGGCGATCGATGCATGTCATCGGCTGCACGATGCGGGCTTCGATCTCGTCTGCGTCTCGGCGCTGGAGTTCGAATTCGAAGCGGCGCGCCTGCGCAACCTGCGCGACCACGGCTTCCCGATCGAACGCGTCATCGCGACCGGCAACGCCACGATGGAACGCAGCCCGAAGGCCGACGCGATCGCGGCGCTGAAGCCGATCGCGTTCGTCGACGACTATCTGCTGTACTTGCGCGGCCTGCCGGCCGACGTGCACACCGCGCTGATCCTGCGCATGCCCAACGGCAGCCCGAACATCGGCGAGGAGATGGTGCTCGCCAAGTCGACGCACGAGGACCTGGCGGCGTTTGCGGACTACTGGCTGGCGCTTTGACGCCGCTGTGCCGCTGCCGCGATGCCGCTGTGACGTTTCACCCCGAACGGTGCGGCGGAGGGCGACGCTCGGGCTCGACCGGCTCGATCGGCGACTCGTCGTCGCCCTCGCGATCCGGCCGCGCCTCGACCGCATAACGCTCGCTGGCCCAGGCGCTCAGGTCCTGCAGCTTGCAGCGCTCGCCGCAGAACGGCCGGTAGGCATTGCTGGGCGCGTAGACGCTGGGCCCGCCGCAGTTCGGGCAGCGCACGATGCGTGGCGTCGAGGCGGATGAGCTCATCGTCGTGCTGCGCACCTCACGCGCACAAGGTCAGTTCGAAGCTCGCGTCGGCCGTGCTCGCCTTCAGCCGGCCTTCGGCATCCTGGCGCATCATGCGCACCGACACCATCAGCCGGTGCCCGCTGATCTCGGGCACGATCTCCGGGTCGTCGTACAGCCGCACACGCATCAGCTGGTAGACGCGCCCCTGCGGCAGGCTCTGCTGGTACTGGCCGCCGGGCGCGACGACCTTGTGCGGCGTGCCCGAGTCGCGCAGCAGGCCCAGCAGCACCTGCAGCGCCTCGGCCAGCGGCATCAGCGTGCTGACCCACTGCAGCAGGTCGGCGCGGCGCCGCGCGGATTCGAGCTTCTGCCAGGCGTAGTAGGCCGGCAGGTCGAACTCGCAGGTGCCGCCGGGGATGCTGATGCGGCTGCGCACGCTCATCAGCCATTCGTTGCCGGTCAGCGCGGCGCCGGCCTTGCCGGGCACGTTGTTCAGGCCGTTGAACGCGTGGTCGATCTTGGCCGTGATGTCGTTGAGCGCCGCTTCGGAGATCGACGGGTTGCCGCGGTAGCTCTCGAACTGCAGCTTGTGCTTCTCGAGCTCCTTCAGCAGGTCCGACTTCAGGTCGGCGCGCGACGCGACGTCCATGATCTCGAAGATCGTCGCCAGCGCGAAGTGGTGGTCGACGGCGGCGTCGCGCGCGATCAACTGGCCCAGGCGGTCGAACAGGACTTCGAGCCGCAGCATCGTGCGGATGCCTTCGTGGAACGGGTATTCGTAGAGGATCACGCGCCCGATTGTTTCACAGCACGCGGCGGCGAACGTGTATCGCTTCGTCAATGCGCCGAGCGCTTGTACGGGTTGCGTGCGGTCAGCGGCGCCAGCGCTGCCATAGCGAAGCCACTTCCCCCGCGAGTTGCTCGAGCGAGATCGCATCGTTGAAGACCACGGCGTCGGCGCAGGCCCGCCTGGCCGCGCGGCTCGCCTGTTGCGCGACCACGGCTGCGGCCGCGTCGCGCGACCAGCCCGGGCGCCGGGCGACGCGTTCGATCTGGGTCGCTTCGAGGCAGTCGATCACCAGCACCTTGTCGACCTTGCGGCGCCAGCGGTCGCCGGATTCGACCAGCAGCGGCACATCGAAGACGACGACCGCGTGCTCGCTCGCCTCGAAGCGGCGCTCGGTCTTGGTGCCGATCAGCGGATGCAGGATCGCCTCGAGGCGCCGCTTCGCGTGCGCGTCGGCGAACGCGAGCTCGCGCATGCGGGCACGGTCCAGCGCGCCGCTCGCGTCGATGAAGTCGGCGCCGAAGGTCGCGCGGATCGCGGCGATCGCCGCGCCGCCGGGCAGCGTCAGCTCGCGCGCGATCGCGTCGGTGTCGATCAGGAGCGCCCCGTGCTGCGCCAGCAGGACGGCGACCGAGCTCTTGCCGCTGCCGATGCCGCCGGTCAGGCCGATGCGCAGTCGATGGGAGAGGGGATGCTGGCCCGGCAGCGTGTTGTTCACGCGCGCGAGCTTAGATCAAAGCGTCGGGAACCAGAGCCGCGACAACTGCTCGCCGAAGAACAGCGCGGCGACGCCGCCACCGGCGAGGTACGGACCGAACGGGATCGGCACGTCGCGGTCGTGGCGGCGCAGCACGATCAGCGCGATGCCGACGACCGCGCCGACCGCGGAGGCCAGCAGGATGATCGACGGGATCGCCAGCCAGCCCATCCACGCGCCGAGCGCGGCGAGCAGCTTGAAGTCGCCGGCGCCCATGCCCTCGCGGCCGCGGATGATGCGGTAGGCGTGGAACACGAGCCACAGCGACAGGTAGCCGGCCATCGCGCCGTACACCGAATCCTTCAGTGACACCGGGATCCAGCCGAAGGCAGCCGATGCGATGCCGGCCCAGAGCAGCGGCAAGGTCAGGCTGTCGGGCAGGAACTGCGTGTCGAGGTCGATGAAGGCGAGCGCGATCAGCGTCGCGACCAGTGCGCACCACAGCAGCGTCGTCGCCTGCGCGCCGAAGCGCACGCCGCAGGCCGCGAACAGCAGTGCGGTCAGGATCTCGATGGCCGGGTAGCGCATCGAGATCGGCGCCTTGCATTCCGAGCACTTGCCGCGCAAGCGCAGCCAGCTGAGCACCGGGATGTTCTCGTGCCAGGCGATTTGGTGCCCGCACGACGGGCAGCGCGAACGCGGCGCCGACAGTGTGATCTGCGCCGGCTCGGCGATCTCGACGCCGAGCAGCTCGGCGCTGTCGAGCTTCCACTCGCGCTCCATCATCATCGGCAGGCGATGGATCACGACGTTCAGGAAGCTGCCGATGCACAGCCCCAGCAACGCGAGCACCCACGGCGACAGCATCGCCGCGCCGAACTGCGGATCGAAGGCCAAGGCAGGCTCTAGACCACTTGGCCGAGCTTGAAGATCGGCAGGTACATCGAGACGACGATGCCACCGATCAGCACCCCGAGGATCACGATGATGAACGGCTCCATCAGGCTGGACAGGCCCTTGACCGCCTCGTCGACCTCATCCTCGTAGAACTCGGCGGCCTTGCCGAGCATGCCGTCGAGCGAGCCCGACTCCTCGCCGATCGCGCACATCTGCACGACCATGGTCGGGAACACGCCGGTCGTCTGCATCGCGGTGGTCAGCGACGAGCCGGTGGAGACATCCTTCTGGATCTGCTCGGTCGCTTCCTGGAACACCGCGTTGCCCGAGGCGCCGCCGACCGAGTCGAGCGCTTCGACCAGTGGCACGCCAGCAGCGAACATCGTCGACAGCGTGCGGGTCCAGCGCGCGACCGACGACTTGTTGACCAGATCGCCGAACACCGGGACGCGCAACAGCAGCCGGTCCATGAACTTCTGCATCTTCGCCGAACGCTTCCACGACTCCAGGAAGAAGTAGACGCCGCCGCCGAGGATGCCGAAGATCAGGTACCAGTACTTGACGAAGAATTCCGACATCGCGATCACGACCAGCGTCGGCGCCGGCAGGTCGGCGCCGAAGGATGTGAACACTTCCTTGAACGCCGGGATCACGAAGATCATGATCACCGCGAGCACGACGAACGCGACCACCAACACGGCGACCGGATAGATCAAGGCGGACTTGATCTTGTTCTTGATCGCCATCGTCTTTTCCTGGTAGATCGCCAGGCGGTCGAGCAGCGCCTCCAGGATACCGCCCGCTTCACCGGCCTCGACCAGGTTGCAGTACAGCGCATCGAAGTACAGCGGGTGCTTGCGGAACGCGGCCGACAGGCTCGTGCCGGTCTCCACGTCGCTGCGGATGTCGGTCAGCAGGCGCGTCATCTTCGGGTTCGTGCTGCCGCGCGCGACGATGTCGAACGACTGGATCAGCGGCACGCCGGCTTTCATCATCGTCGCCAGCTGGCGCGTGAAGATCGCGATGTCCTTCTGCTTGATCGAGCGGCCGCCGCTCATGCGGCGCTTCTTGACCTTGTTGACCAGGATGCCCTGGCGGCGCAGGCTCGCGCCGACCATCGCCTCGCCGCCGGCGCGCATCTCGCCGCGCACGACCCGGCCGTTCTTGTCCTTGCCTTCCCACTCGAAGACGATGTCCTTGATGTTCCGTGCGGCCGCTGCAGTCGCCATGATGATTCACGAGGAGTTCGTCCCCGTCCCTTCGATGTGGTTGTCTTGCTTTTGCTCTTGTCGTTGCCGCTGCTTCGAGCGGCTCATTCGTTGGTCACCGAGATCACTTCTTCGAGCGTCGTCACGCCTGCACGCACCTTCACCAGCCCGGATTGGCGCAGGTCGCGCACGCCTTCGCGCTGCGCCTGAGCGGCGATGTCCATCGACGTGCCTTCGTTCAGGATGATCCGCTGAATCTCTTCGGTGATCGGCATCACCTGATAGATGCCGACCCGGCCCTTGTAGCCGTTGTTGCACGACGAGCAGCCGACCGCGCGGTACGGGCGCCAGGTGCCGTCGAGATCGCTTTCCTTGTAGCCGGCTTTCAGCATCGCCTCGCGCGGGTAGTCGGCCTGCGTCTTGCACGTCTCGCAGAGCTTGCGCGCGAGACGCTGCGCGGTGATCAGCAGGACGCTGGAGGCGATGTTGAACGGCGCGACGCCCATGTTCAGCAGCCGCGTCAGCGTGGTCGGCGCGTCGTTCGTGTGCAGCGTCGACATCACCATGTGGCCGGTCTGCGCGGCCTTGATCGCGATGTCGGCGGTCTCGAGGTCGCGGATTTCGCCGACCATGATGATGTCCGGGTCCTGGCGCAGGAACGACTTCAGCGCGACCGCGAAGTTGAGCCCGGCCTTGTCGTTGACGTTGACCTGGTTGACGCCGGGCAGGTTGATTTCCGCCGGGTCCTCGACGGTCGCGATGTTGACGCCCGGCTGGTTCAGGATGTTCAGGCAGGTGTACAGCGACACGGTCTTGCCGCTACCGGTCGGCCCGGTCACGAGCACCATGCCGTACGGGCGCTGGATGCACTTGAGCAGCCGCTCCTTCTCGATCTTCTCGTAGCCGAGCGCCTCGATGCCGACCTTCGCGCTCGACGGGTCGAGGATCCGGATCACGATCTTCTCGCCGAAGAGCGTGGGCAACGTGCTGACCCGGAAGTCGATCGCCTTGTTGCCGAACTTCAGCTTCATGCGCCCGTCCTGCGGGACGCGCTTTTCCGAAATGTCGAGCCGCGAGATGACCTTGATGCGCGAGGACAGCTTGTCCTTGATCGCGATCGGCGGCTGCGTGATCTCGCGCAACTCGCCGTCGATGCGGAAGCGCACGCGGTAGTGGTATTCGTACGGCTCGAAGTGCAGGTCGGACGCGCGCATGTTGATCGCGTCGATCAGCATCTTCTGCAGGAAGCGCACGACCGGGGCGTCTTCGACGTCGGAGGTCGTTTCCGCTTCCTGCGGCGCCGTGACGTCGTCGGTAACGTCGAACTCGAAGTCGCCCGACGAGATCGCCTCGAGCGATTCGCTGGCGCTCACGCCGGCGTTCTCGAGGATGCGCGCGAGCTTGTCGTGCTCGACGATGACCCACTCGGGCGAGAGCTGGGTCGCGAACTTGATGCGCTCGACGGCTTCCTGGTCGGTCGGGTCGGCGCCACCGATGAACAGGCGATTGCCGCGTTTGCCGAGCACCACCACCTGGTACTGCGCGGAGAGCTTGCCGTCGATCACGTTGCGCGGCAGGCGCGTCGGGTCGACCGACGACAGGTCGAGCAGCGGCAGCGCGAGCGACGACGACAACGTGTGCGCGAGGTCGGACGGCGACACCGCCCCGGCCGCGATCACCGACGAGACGAAGCTGCTGCGTTTGTCCTTCGCGCTGCGGACCAGGTCCTCGGCGACCTTCGCGTTCAGCTTGCCGGCATGCACCAGCACCCGTGCCACGCCGGACAGGGAAGATTGCGGTGCTTCGGCCAAGGTATCCACGGGTTGGTCGGAGTCGGGTCTCGAAAGAAGTTTCGAAGGGTCGCGCAGATCGAGGGCAGCGGGCGATCTTCGGCGATACGCCGAGGACTGTAAACGCGGCCTTTCAACCCTGGCGCGAAGAATTCACGGGTGTGTGCCGGCAGTTGCAACAGAATGAAATAACGCCAATCGAACGCTGATTGTGCTAGGCGAATCAACAGCTTAGCATGCGTTCCGCACAAAAGGGTTGCACTCGCGGCGATGCGTGGACTCCACATCATCAACTCGCCAAGTCGTCAGGCCTGTAAGCGGATGCGCTCACGCACCGAATGCCGATGCATAGCGAAACACCGCCATCGCCAGCACGGCCGCGCCGAGCAATACCGCGGCGGCGCGGTTGCTCAGCGTTGCGCGCCGGCGCAGCGCCATCACGTCGCCGGCTGATGCCAATGACGGAGTCGCCGTCCCGTCGGTGCTGGCGGCCTGCTCCAGCGCCGCCAGGCGGCGCGCGGCAGGGCGGCCCACGAAGATGCCGGCCGCCAGCGCCAGCAATGCGGCGAGCGCGCCCGCGCGCAGCACGAACGCGCCGGACGAGTCGTCGTGTGCGTGCAGCGCGGCGAACAGATAGATGCCGCTGAGCACCGTCAACAGTGCCGAGACGCCCATCATCGGGCCGGCACGCCGTGCCACGAGCCCAGCCCAGCGGCCGGCGCCTTCGGCGGCATGCCTTGCCGCGAGCGGCGAGACGACGAAGGCGAGCAGAAATGCCGAGCCGGCCCACAGCACGCCGGCCGCGACGTGGAGGGTGTGAGCCAGGGCGATGAGCGTCAGTTGGGACATGATGGTGTCACCGGGCAGGGATTAGATATACACAGTGTATAAACTAGATCATGCCTGTCAAGCCGCCGGCCCAACGCCCAACCGGTAGAGCCTCGGCCGGTCGCGGCCGTGCGTGACTTGCCGGTGGGCGGGGAAGTGCTGGCGATACGCGAACGGAGTGCAGCGGCAGTTCGAGGAACTGATCGCACGGCTCGTCGAACAGACCGTGGCGGGACTCGGCGCGCACCGCAGCCTCGACCGCCCTCGAACGGGCCGGTCGTGATCTTCTTCAGAAGGGAAACTGGTCGGGGTGAGAGGATTCGAACCTCCGGCCTCTACGTCCCGAACGTAGCGCTCTACCAGGCTAAGCTACACCCCGATTCGGGTCGCGAATTTCGCTCAGGAAGAGCGCTCGACCGATCGAACACACAATTCTAGCAGAGCTTCGCGGTGCGCCGACTCGGGCAATAGCGCGAGGCATTGCGCGGCCTTCTGCGCCTCGGTGCGCGCGGCATCGCGGGTGGCGGTGATCGCGCCGGTGCGCCGCACGATCTCGACGATGTCGCGCAGCCGCGCGACCTCACCGTGTTCGATCGCATGCCGGATCAGCTCGCGCTCGGCCGCGCTGCCGCGCTCCATCGCCAGCAGCAGCGGCAAGGTCGGCTTGCCTTCGCGCAGATCATCGCCGACGTTCTTGCCGAGCTGCTCGGTCGCGCCTTCGTAGTCGAGCAGGTCGTCGACGAGCTGGAATGCGGTGCCGAGCCCGCGCCCGTACGCTGCGCAGGCTTCCTCGACCTCGGTGCCGGCCTTCGCGAGCACCGCACCGAGCCGCGCGCTGGCCTCGAACAGCTTCGCGGTCTTGAAGCGGATCACGCGCAGGTAGTCGTCGACCGAGATGTCGGGGTCGTGCATGTTCATCAACTGGAGCACTTCACCCTCGGCGATCACGTTGGTCGCGTCGGCCAAGACCTCGAGCACGCGCATGCTGTCGACCGAGACCATCATCTGGAAGGCGCGCGAGTAGACGAAGTCGCCGACCAGCACGCTTGCCGCATTGCCGAACAGTGCGTTCGCGGTCTGGCGGCCGCGTCGCAGCGCTGATTCGTCGACCACGTCGTCGTGCAGCAGCGTCGCGGTGTGGATGAACTCGACGGTCGCCGCGAGCTCGTGGCGCTCGCGTCCCTCGAAGCCGAGCGCGGCCGAGAACAGCAGCACCAGCATCGGGCGGATCCGCTTGCCGCCGGCGCTGATGATGTAGTGAGCGATCTGGTTGATCAGCACGACGTCCGAGGTGAGCCGCTGGCGGATCACGGCATCGACCTGATGCATGTCGTCGACCATCAAGGCAGCAACGCCATGGGCGGCGGACGAGGGTGGCGGGGTGGACGAGGTTGGCACGCTGATCGATTCGGAAGCCGGGCGATTATAGGAAGGCATCCCAGGTCCGCGCCCGCGCTCGATCGCAGTGCGACGGCGGCAGGGGCAACATGCTAGAATCGCCGGCTCCGCGTTTTTGCGGATGCTTGGGCTGTCACGCCCGAGCAGGCATGGCTAGAAGGCTGCTTGGCAGCTGGAAGCGAGCTAGAAACGAAAGGGCTGATATGTACGCGGTCATAAAAACCGGTGGCAAACAATACAAGGTTGCTGCTGGCGAAAAGATCAAGATAGAACAGATTGCTGCGGATGTTGGCCAAGAGATCACGATCAGCGAGGTGCTCGCCGTTGGAAGCGGCGCGGACCTGAAGGTCGGGACTCCCTTGGTGACGGGTGCAAGCGTGGTGGCAAAAGTGGTGGCTCATGGCCGCCACGACAAGGTCCGCATCTTCAAGATGCGCCGCCGCAAGCACTACCAGAAGCGGCAAGGGCATCGCCAGAACTTCACCGAGATCGAAATCGGTGCGGTGAACGCCTGACCGGATCGACATCAAGGAGTACTGAACCATGGCACAGAAAAAGGGCGGCGGCTCGACCCGTAACGGCCGCGATTCGCAACCGAAGATGCTCGGCGTCAAGGCATTCGGCGGTCAGACGGTTCCGGCCGGCTCGATCATCGTGCGCCAGCGCGGCACCAAGTTCCACGCCGGCACGAATGTCGGCATCGGCCGCGATCACACGCTGTTCGCGCTGGTCGACGGCGAGGTGAGCTTCGCGATCAAGGGGCCGAACAGCCGGCAGACGGTCAGCATCAAGGCGTGATGCGTCTGGCCTGATCGCTGCGGCAGCGAACGCGCAAAGCCCCGGTCCGCCGGGGCTTTGTACTTTGGAGCGCTGATTTACCATGCGTGTTCCACGAGCTCACGGGACGCACACATGAGCAAGAGCGGCATCATCCTGGTCATCCTCGGCTGCCTGTTCCTGGCCAACAATTTCGGCTATCTAGAGTGGGGCTGGCTGCGCCAATGGTGGCCGTTGATATTGATCGGTGTCGGCGTGTGGTCGATCCTGGATCGCCGCCCTGATGATCGCCAGCGTCACCGCGACGCGGACAACAAACCAACATGAAATTCGTCGACGAGGCCACCATCGACGTGGTGGCCGGTGATGGCGGCAACGGCTGCATGAGCTTTCGCCGCGAAAAATTCCTGCCGTTCGGTGGCCCGAACGGCGGTGACGGCGGGCGCGGCGGCAGCGTCTACGCCATCGGTGATCGCAACCTGAACACGCTGATCGACTATCGCTACGCGCGGCGCCACGAAGCCAAGCGCGGCGAAAACGGCCGCGGCTCGGACCAGTTCGGCGCCGCGGCCGACGACATCGTGCTGCGCATGCCGATCGGCACCGTGATCACCGACCTCGAAACAAACGACGTGATCGCCGAGCTGCTCGTGCCCGACGAGAAGGTGCTGATCGTCAAGGGCGGCGACGGCGGCTTCGGTAACCTGCACTTCAAGACCAGCACGAACCGCGCGCCGCGGCAAAAGACGCCCGGCTGGCCCGGCGAGCAGAAGAAGCTCAAGCTCGAGTTGAAGGTGCTGGCCGACGTCGGCCTGCTCGGGTTGCCGAATGCCGGCAAGTCGTCGCTGATCACTGCGATCTCGAACGCGCGGCCGAAGATCGCCGACTATCCGTTCACGACGCTGCATCCGAATCTCGGCGTGGTGCGCGCCGGGCCCGAGCAGAGCTTCGTCGTGGCCGACATTCCCGGCTTGATCGAGGGTGCATCCGAAGGCGCCGGCCTCGGCCACCTGTTCCTGCGCCATCTGCAGCGCACGCACCTGCTGCTGCACGTGATCGACATCGCGCCGTTCGACGAGTCGGTCGATCCGGTGGCGCAAGCGAAGGGCATCGTCGCCGAGCTGAAGAAGTACGATCAGGCGCTGTACGACAAGCCGCGCTGGCTCGTGCTGAACAAGATCGACATGGTGCCGCTCGACGAGCGCGAGCGCCGGGTCAAAGATGTCGTCAAGCGCTTCAAGTGGAAGGGCCCGGTGTTCCAGATCTCGGCGCTGACGCATGAAGGCTGCGATGCGCTGGTGCGTGCCGTCTACAAGCACGTCGCGACGCTGAAGAATGTCGTGCCGGACGATCCGGACCCGCGCTTCGATCACCCGAGCGGCGCTGCGGCGCCGTCGTTGCCATGAGCGGCGTGCTGGCGCGCGCGCGGCGCATCGTCGTCAAGGTCGGCTCGAGCCTGGTGACGAATGAAGGCCGCGGCGTCGATGCCGACGCCGTCGGCCATTGGTGCCGGCAGATGGCCGCGCTGGCGGGCCAGGGGCGCGAGCTCGTGATGGTGTCGAGCGGTGCGGTCGCCGAAGGCATGAAGCGGCTCGGCTGGCGCACGCGGCCGAAGGAGATCCACGAGCTGCAGGCGGCCGCGGCCGTCGGCCAGATGGGCCTGGCGCAGATCTACGAATCGAAGCTGCGCGAGCACGGCATGGGCAGCGCGCAGGTACTGCTGACGCATGCCGACCTGGCCGATCGGGAGCGCTATCTGAATGCACGCTCGACGTTGTTGACGCTGCTGTCGCACCGCGTGATCCCGGTGATCAACGAGAACGACACGGTCGTCAACGACGAGATCAAGTTCGGCGACAACGACACGCTGGGGGCGCTGGTCGCGAATTTGGTCGACGCCGATGCGCTCGTGATCCTGACCGACCAGCACGGACTGTATTCGGCCGATCCGCGCAAGGATCCGTCGGCGACGCTGATCGCCGAGGTCCGCGCCGGCGACCCGGAGCTCGAGCGCCTGGCCGGCGGTGCAGGCTCGAGCATCGGCCGTGGCGGCATGATCACCAAGGTGCTGGCCGCCAAGCGCGCGGCCGGCAGCGGCGCCAGCACGGTGATCGCGTATGGCCGCGAGCAGGATGTGCTGGTGCGGCTGGCGGCGGGCGAGGCGATCGGCACGACCTTCGTCGCCGCGACGCCCAAGCTCGCCGCGCGCAAGCAGTGGATGGCCGATCATCTGCAGATGCGCGGTGCGGTGATCGTCGACGACGGCGCCGCCAGCAAGGTGCGCGACGAAGGCAAGAGCCTGTTGCCGATCGGCGTGACCGAGGTGCAGGGCGAATTCCAGCGCGGCGACGTGATCGCGGTGCGCACGCTGGCCGGCGTCGAGCTTGCCCGCGGGCTCGCGAACTACGACAGCAGCCAGGCGCGGCTGATCGCGCGCAAGCCGTCGAGCGAGTTCGAGAAGCTGATCGGCTACACCGGCGAGCCCGAGATGATCCACCGGGACAATCTCGTGCTCGCCTGAGCGAACACGACATTGCGGTGGCGCTCAGCCGTTCCTAGGCTCCGCCGCCGGCGGCGTGACCGCGCCATCCTGCAGGTCGTGCCGTCGCGGCTCGAGATCATCGCGATGATGCGGCCGCATTCCTGATCGCAGATAGCGGTTGTGATGCGCGCCGCGTGGCAGGAAGCGAGCGAGTTCGGTCAGCGCCATCTGGTACACGTCGCGCTTGAACTCGATCACGAGCTCCAGCGGCACCCAGTATTCGTTCCAGCGCCAGGCGTCGAACTCGGGATGGTCGGTCGCGCGCAGGTTCATGTCGCTGTCGCGGCCGACGAGCTGCAGCAGGAACCAGATCTGCTTTTGCCCGCGGTAGTGGCCGCGCGCGTCGCGCCGGATGAAATGGTCGGGCACCTCGTAGCGCAGCCAGTCGCGCGTGCGCGCGACGATACGCACATGCTCTGCGGCGAGCCCCACTTCTTCATGGAGCTCCCGGAACATCGCCTGCTCAGGCGTTTCGCCGTACTTGATGCCCCCTTGCGGGAACTGCCAGGAATGGGTGCGGATTCGTTTGCCCCAAAAAACCTGGTTCTTCTGGTTGAGCAGGATGATGCCGACGTTGGGTCTGAACCCTTCACGGTCGAGCATAATCAACCCCAATTCATTCGTTGAATTCATTATTACACCGGCATGACGGGACGCAAGCCCTGGTGTTTCCCGCATCTCGCTCGCCTCCATCCGCCGCATGAAAGCCAGCCAGTTCTTTATCTCCACCCTGAAGGAAGCCCCCGCCGACGCCGAGGTCGTGAGCCACCAGCTGATGATGCGCGCCGGCTTCATCAAGCGCTTGTCCGCCGGCATCTACAGCTACATGCCGATGGGGTTGCGCGTGATCCGCAAGATCGAGGCGATCATCCGCGAGGAGATGAACCGCGCCGGTGCGGTCGAGCTCTTGATGCCGGTCGTGCAGCCGGCCGAGCTGTGGCAGGAGAGCGGCCGCTTCCAGGCCTACGGCCCCGAGCTGCTGCGCGTGAAGGACCGGCACGAGCGCGACTTCGTGATCCAGCCCACCAGCGAAGAGGTCGTCACCGACATTGCGCGGCAGGAGCTGCGCAGCTACAAGCAGCTGCCGAAGAACTTCTATCACATCCAGACCAAGTTCCGCGACGAGCGCCGGCCGCGCTTCGGCGTGATGCGCGGGCGTGAGTTCACGATGAAGGACGCATACTCGTTCGATCGCGACGAGGCATCGGCGCTGAAGAGCTACGAGCAGATGTACGCGGCCTACGTGCGCATCTTCGAGCGCTTCGGCCTGCACTTTCGCGCCGTCGCGGCCGACACCGGCGCGATCGGCGGCAGCGCGTCGCACGAGTTCCAGGTGATCGCCGACACCGGCGAGGACGCGCTCGTCTACAGCCCGCAGAGCGACTACGCCGCGAACATCGAGCTCGCCGAGGCCGTGCCGCTCCTGGCCAAGCGCGCCGCGCCGGCCGAAGCGCTGGCGAAGACGCCGACGCCGGGCAAGGCCACCTGCGAAGACGTGGCGCAGCTGCTCAAGCTGCCGCTCGAGCGCACGGTCAAGTCGCTGGTGCTGGCGACCGAGACGCGCAACGAACACGGCGACGTGCTGGGCGTGACCGTCTGGCTGCTGCTGGTGCGCGGCGACCACGCGCTCAACGAGATCAAAGCCGGCAAGGTCGATGGGCTGAAGGACGGCTACCGCTTCGCGACCGTCGCCGAGATCGAGGACCACTTCGGCTGCAAGCCCGGCTACCTCGGGCCGATCGGCACGAAGAAGCCGGTGAAGATCGTCGCCGACCGCACGGTCGCGAACATGAGCGACTTCGTTTGCGGCGCGAACGATGCCGACTTCCACTACACCGGCGTCAACTGGGGCCGCGACCTGCCCGAGCCCGACCTGGTCGTCGACATCCGCAATGCGGTCGCCGGCGATCCGTCGCCCGACGGCAAGGGGGTGCTGGCGATCCAGCGCGGCATCGAGGTCGGCCACGTGTTCTACCTCGGCACGAAATACTCGAAGGCGATGAACGCGACCTATCTCGACGAGACCGGCAAGCCGCAGCTGCTGCAGATGGGCTGCTACGGCATCGGCGTCACGCGCATCGTCGGGGCCGCGATCGAGCAGAACCACGACGAGCGCGGGATCATCTGGCCGAGCTCGATCGCGCCGTTCGCGGTGGTGATCTGCCCCATCGGCTACGACCGGTCGAACGAAGTGCGCACCGCCGCCGACCAGTTGCACGGCGAACTGCTCGCCAGCGGCATCGACGTGCTGCTCGATGATCGCGGCGAGCGCCCCGGCGCGATGTTCGCCGACTGGGAGCTGATCGGCGTGCCGCAGCGCGTCGTGATCTCGGACCGCGGGCTCAAAGACGGCAAGGTCGAAGTCCAGGGCCGCCGCGACACGCAAGCCAGCACGCTGCCGCTGGCCGAGCTGCTGCCTGCTCTGAAGGGCAAGCTGGCTGCATGAACGCGGGCCGCCGCATCCTTGCGGTGGGCCTCGTCGGCGTGGTGGCGCTGCCGCGCCGTGCCTGGGCGGGTGCGCAGATCGAGGAGCCGCTCGTCGATTCGGTGCGCTCCGCGCTCAGCGCGGCGGTCAACGACAGCGCGCCGCCCCGGCCGGTGTTCGACACGATCGAGCTGCGCCTGACCTATCTGCGCTGGCTGGGCGAAATGAGCACGCGGCTGCGCAGGCGCTTCGACGACAACGCCGGGCGCGTCGAGTTCTTGCAGACGCTCTGGTACGAGAGCAAGCGCGCCGGGCTCGATCCGGCGTTGATGCTCGGGCTCGTACAGATCGAGAGCGGCTTCCGGCGCTATGCGATCAGCAATGCCGGCGCGCGCGGCTACGCGCAGGTGATGCCGTTCTGGACCCGCGTGATCGGCGACGGCGACGCGAGCCGGCTGTTTCACATGCAGACCAACCTGCGCTTCGGCTGCGTGATCCTGCGCCACTACCTGAACCTCGAGGCTGGCGACATGTACCTCGCGCTCGGCCGCTACAACGGCAGCCGCGGGCGGCCCGAGTATCCGAACGCGGTGTTCGGGGCGCGCCGGCAGTGGGAATACAAGCCCGCGCCGTGAGCCTTGAGGGCCGCTAGAGCCCGGTCCAGGCCTTCGGCCGCGCCTGCTCGACGCCGATCAGCGCCAGCACCCGCTCGACCGTGTCGTCGATCAGCTCGTCGATGCTCGTCGGCCGGTGATAGAACGCCGGCAGCGGCGGGAAGACGATGCCGCCCATCTCGGTCACCGCGGTCATGTTGCGCAGGTGCGCGAGGTTGAACGGCGTCTCCCGCACCATCAGCACGAGGCGGCGGCGCTCCTTCAGCGCCACGTCGGCGGCGCGCGTCAGCAGGTTGTCCGACAGGCCGTGCGCGACCGACGCGAGCGTCTTCATCGAGCACGGGGCGATCACCATCGCGGCGGTCGCGAACGAGCCGCTCGCGATCGCCGCGCCGACGTCCGCCGGGCTGTAAGAATGATCGGCCAGCGCCTCGAGCGCGCTGCGGTCGAGGCCGAGCTCGTGGTGGATACTGAGCACGCCGGCCGGCGTTGCGACTAGGTGCGTCTCGCGGCCGGCCGCCCTCAGGCGTTGCAGCAGCCGCTGCGCGTACACCGCCCCGGTGGCGCCGGTGACGCCGACGACGATGCGCTGGGGTTGCTCGCGCGGCGCCGCCACCGGGTCAGACCCGTGCGCCTAGCGTCTGCTGCAGCTCGCCGGCCTGGTACATCTCCATCATGATGTCGGAGCCGCCGACGAATTCGCCGTTGACGTAGAGCTGCGGGATCGTCGGCCAGTTGGCGTATTCCTTGATGCCCTGGCGAATCTCGTCGTCTTCGAGCACGTTGACGGTCTTCAGCTCGTTCGGGCTGACGCCGCAGGCTTTCAGTACCTGCACCGCGCGGCCCGAGAAGCCGCACATCGGGAACTGCGCCGTGCCCTTCATGAAAAGCACGACCCGGCTGCTCTTGACCAGGTCGTCTATGCGTTGTTGGACGTCGCTCATGGTGGAATGCCCCGCGGAAATCGAGTGGAATCAGACGTGGTTATACGGGAAAGCGCGCGCGGCTTCCCGAGGTGCGGTGCAAACCCCTGGTGCCCGGGACGCGTCCCGTCAGAACGGTCAGAACGAATAGGAGACGCCGAGCTGGAGCATCGGCGACATCCGCAGATCACGCACGGCGTCGTCGAGGTTTTGCCCGGAACCGAACACGCGGCCGAGGCGCACCGCATTGCCGGGGTTCTGCGCGACCAGGCCGAGATCGGCGCTGAAGCTCCAGCCACCGCGGGCCGACAAGCCGGTGTACCCGACACCGAGATACGGCAACGTCGTCGTCGCCTCGATCGACGGATCACGCAGATACGGGACCGCACCGCCGGCGCCGCCGAGCAGCAGCCGGCTGCCGATGCTGAACGTCGAACCCGCGCCCGCCCCGGGCTGGCCACTCCACGCCTGCGAGCGCGGCCCCACGATCAGGCCGCTGGTGGCGCGAAATCCGCCTTGCGTGCCCAGACCGAACACCGAGCGGGTGAAGTAGTAGTCGCCCATCAGGCTCAAGCTGACGGGGCGGGTCGAATCCTGATCCAGCAGGCTGGGGGAGCGCCAGAACGAGTTGCCGGTGCTGCCGATCGAAATCCGGCCCTGCCAGCGCGACCAGCGCGCCTGGTCGTGGCCTACCGCCAATCCCTGTCCGTCATCCGCCGCGTAGACCCCACCCGTGGCGGCGAGGAGGGCGATTCCGACTCCGGCAAGCACGACGCATGACGACGACAGACGCATGGCAGGCTCCTTAGGCGGCGAGGCGCCCCGTGCCGCAGAAGCGACGGCACGGCAGTGCCTTGTCCAAAAATATCGTACGCCCGGCCCGAGCGCCCGTGTTGGGATTCGTTCTGGAACGGTCCCCCCAAACCGGTAGTTTGCCGCGGCACTCTGCGTCGGCTCAGCCTCGCTGCCCGCCGCTGCAGCGGGGTTGCCCGGCCAGATCGGCGCGGGTTTCGATCGAGGCAAAACCGTGTGCTCGAAGCAACGCCTCGACCGCATCGGCCTGATCGAAACCATGCTCGACGAGCAGCCAGCCGCCCGGAGCGAGCCGCTGCGCAGCGCCGGCGATGATCGCGCGCAGCGCGCCCAGCCCGTCGCCGCCGGGGGTCAGTGCCGCCGCAGGCTCGTGGTTCAGCGCGGCCAGGTGCGGATCACGTTCGGCGATGTACGGCGGGTTGCTGAGGGCGAGGTCGAAGCCGGCTCCGGCGGCGCCCGGCACGGCGCTCCACCATGAGCCTGCTGCGAAGCGGATCGCGAGGCCCAGGCGCTGCGCATTGTCCCGGGCGACGGCCAGCGCCGCTTCGCTCGCGTCGGTGGCCGTCATGTCGGCGGCCGGGTGCGCGTGCCGGACGGCGATCGCAATCGCGCCGCTGCCGGTGCCGAGGTCGATGACCCGCGGGGCTGCCCGGTCATGCAGCGCACCGTAGAGCAGTTCGAGCGCCCAGTCGACGAGGTGCTCGGTCTCCGGCCTCGGCACGAGCACGCGCGGGTCGACCTTCAGCATTAGGCCGCGAAATTCCTTCTCGCCGAGCAGGTACGCCAGCGGCTCGCCGGCAGCGCGTCGTACGAGCAGCGCGTGCCACGCCGCCGCCGCGGCGGTATCCAGCACCGCATCGTCGTGGGCGAGCAGCCAGCTTCGCGGCCGGTTCAACAGCCGGGCGAGCAGCAACTGGGCATCGAGCCGCTCGACGTTCGCGGCGCGCGCCTCGCGCAGCGCGTCGGCCACCGTCATCCCGCGCCGCCGTTGCCGCTCTCGAGCGCCGCGAGCTGCTCGGCGGCTTGCGCGGCCTGCAGCGCCGCGGTGATGTCGTCGAGATCGCCGTCGAGGATGAACTGCAGCTTGTACAAGGTCAGGTTGATCCGATGGTCGGTGACCCGGCCCTGCGGGAAGTTGTAGGTGCGGATGCGGTCGCTGCGGTCGCCGCTGCCGATCAGGCCCTTGCGCGTCGCGGCTTCCTTCGCGGCGCGTTCGCTGCGCTCCTTGTCGCGCAGGCGTGCGACCAGCACCGCCATCGCCTTGGCCTTGTTGCGGTGCTGCGAGCGGTCGTCCTGGCATTCGGCGACGATGCCGGTCGGCAGGTGCGTGATGCGGATCGCGCTGTCGGTCTTGTTGATGTGCTGGCCACCCGCGCCGCTCGCACGGAAGGTGTCGATGCGCAGCTCGGCCGGGTTCAGCTGAACTTCCTCGGCTTCGTCCGGCTCGGGCAGCACGGCGACCGTGCAGGCGCTGGTGTGGATGCGCCCCTGGGTCTCGGTGACCGGCACACGCTGAACGCGGTGCCCGCCGGATTCGAACTTGAGCCGCGCGTAGACATCGTCGCCTTCGATGCGGAACACGACTTCCTTGTAGCCCCCCAGGTCGCTGACGCTCTCGGACATCAGCTCGCTGCGCCAGCCGCGGCGCTCGCAGTGGCGCAGGTACATGCGCGCGAGGTCGGCGGCGAAGAGTGCCGATTCGTCACCGCCGGTGCCGGCGCGGATCTCGATGAACGCATTGCGCGAATCGTCGGGATCGCGCGGCAGCAGCGCGGTCTGCAGCTCGTGATGGAGTCGTTCGACGTCGGCTTGCGCGGCGGTCGCTTCTTCCTGCGCGAGCTCGCGCATTTCGGCGTCGTCGGCTGATTGCTGTGCCATTTCCTGCGCCGACGCGAGATCGCGCTCGCGCTGCTCGAAGCGTCGGAACCGCTCGACCAGCGATGACACCTCGGCGTGCTCGCGCGTCAGCTCGCGAAAGCGCTTCATGTCGCTCGCGACGCCGGCGTCGCCCAGCGTCGCATCGAGCTCGACAAGGCGAAGCGCGAGGCGTTCGAATTGTTGGCGCAGCGAGGGTTTCAACGGCGCTCGTCGGGCGGCGGCAGCCGCGAGTCCTGGCGCAGGAACAG
>Ga0070706_100002081_pt1 | contig 20404 bp, 16 predicted proteins | sample KBSK5501metaG_FD_65476 | JGI IMG/M metagenome (GOLD analysis project Ga0070706, IMG submission 65476) | Corn, switchgrass and miscanthus rhizosphere microbial communities from Kellogg Biological Station, Michigan, USA - KBS K5-50-1 metaG | ecosystem: Host-associated > Plants > Roots >... | reverse complement strand
GGTGCTTTTCCGAGTAGTAGGACACCCGCTCAGCCAGCTTGTCTGTATAGGTCAGAAAAAAGTCGATGTAAAAGGCGCGCGCAGCAGTCAGCAGGGCTAGTGTCTCAGCGAGAAACGTCCGTTTGCCAGTATTCGCTCCCCCGTGTCTGCGTTCGCCCAGATCAAGAACCAGTTTGGTAGTGCGAGTGGCTTGTCCCATCTGGTGATGCTCCTTATAAGAACAAAGGTTCTTGATGCCTCCAGTGTACTACTCTTGTCACTGATCGTCAAGTTTTTTCAATTGTCGTCTAAATTCACGTAAGCATGTTCCCATTATGTTCATAAATAGAACAGATGTCAAGAAAGAGGATTCTCGTTACTCTTGCCGCTTTTTCTTACCCCGGTGAGAATACTTCGCTAAAATGATCAACACAGAAAACTCTGCATCTACTATGTTGAACCCGAATCCGAATACAATAGGAGTCCTTACCGACAACGAAGTGCTTCTGGTTGACGTTGTCCAGAAAAAGCACGTGCTACGCTCAATTTTACTTCCACCTGATGTCAGTGAGCTGAGTGGACTGCTTGAATACCTATGGCAGTTGGGATTGACCTCGGTTTGGATAATGCCTGCTACCACCTTATCACGTACCGCCACGTGCACCTGGTTTGAAAAGGTCAATGGCCCCTGGGTCTCCGTCGTCCACCCCAATCCATCTGAGCCAGCCAGGCCCCTCTGTGCCTTCCTATGGCCAAAGGGGAGCGGGCAGCGAGAAGCACGTCGCCTTGCCTTCGTCTTCCCTGAGCACACAGGATGGGGTTGGGTGCTTCCCGATGCAAGAACCTTGCTGGCAACAGTGACCTACCTGGATCAAACGCTGGCCAGGCCTGTGATCGATTCACCTGATCTTGTAGCACACCAGTTGCTCACCGATCTCACCCTCGACCAACCTACTTCATGGCTACGTTCCTCGCCGGTTGACCTGCGTACTTTACCCAGTAGAGACGGGGCAACAGCTTTAATAACGGAGAGCTCAGGAGATCTCGTATGGATGCGCCCTTTGACACTGGTGGAACAGCGCCAAAGGTACCTGCACAAATACATCCACATCTCACCGTATCTGGAGGCTTGTACAACAGTCCGGCTTGGCGCAGGAGTACCGGAGTTTTCCTCCAATGGACGCGCCTACGATGGCATACGTCCGGGTATCTGGCGCGCCCATGCCGAACAAGCTGGCTCCATCTTCGACGGCAAAAGGCTCCCGCATTTTCTGAATGAGGAGTGGATCAGTACGCCTCAGGTCAAGTGCTGCCAGGACATCGGCTACCGTGTGTACGTGCAGGAGGGCTACTACTGGTCCCAGTCGCATGAGCTACTCAAACGCTGGAGTACGACCCTCTGGCAAGCTGCTCAGCGCCTGCACACACAGGGCTCCCGCCATGAGCATGGAAGAGCAAATGCTACTCATACTATCAAGCTGCTTGCCCAGCTCGGTGTAGCTATCCTTGCAAAAGAAGAGAACGATGGTGGATGGGCGCGGCCCGACTGGTGGGTGCAGATTGTTGGACGCAGCCGCGCCATCATATTTACCCACCTGGCAACCCTCGCGAGAAAGGGTGTTATGCCGGTGATTGTAAATCGGGACGCGCTCTGGATTGTATCCGATGATCCTAACCCGATCACGACGGTACCTGGCCTCATGGCTGCTCACCAGTGGAGGGGATTTTTTGTTGGCTATGAGGTTCCACTTCCCCTCTCAAGTGAAGTTAAAGCAATTTTCAGTTCAGCCGATTCTCCAGACCAGCTAACCATGGCGCTCGATACCCTGGCGTGTGGAGTCTCCCAATAGGATGACGTGCTACAATAGCAGTACAGGAACAATATGAATCGGTAGAACATTTTTTTCTCCAGGAGTGGCTATGACCGAGGGCCTGTCTTCGTCACATACCCAACTGAAACGCGTGCCTATTCGAGAGCGGGCGTTTACCATCGGTGACCTCACTTGCATCAATGGCTATCATGCCAATCGGATGCAATTGAAACGACGATTTATCGAAGGAGGCTACCTCCTTCAAGAAACGCCTCACTTCATGCTCTGTACTCGCACAACGGCGCCATCGACCATCCTTGTGCATTGGTTACCCCCCGAAGAGATCGATGCCGATATCGGGAACAGGTTCATGCATGAGTTAAAGCCACTTGGCCTGCTTTCCGATGCACAACAATTTGGGCAAGTATTTGCTGTGGTTGGCATTGATATTGAGACCGAATCTTTTCCTTTCGTGCGTGCCATTGCTGAACAGCAACAACTGAAACACGTCCGCTTTACACAAGCTGATCTGCTTGCCGGTGATTTTGCCTCACTTGGGGTCTTCGATACAGTCACTGCATTACATATCCTGGAGCATTTCAACGAGTCCGACATGTACCGGGTGCTTACCAACCTGCTCCAGATCACATCGCAACGGCTTATTCTCGCCGTGCCCTATGAATCAGACGAGCCGGAGATCGCCTATAGCCATGAACAGCTTTTTTCTCGCGACAAATTAGAGGCAGTAGGTTCGTGGTGTTTGCAACAGTTGGGATATCAGGGGAGGATAACATACGAAGATTGCGCTGGCGGCTTACTGCTCATCGAACGATCGTCCTCATAAGAAGGAAACAATCATGCTCCTTACACCCATCCCAAGCTTGACTTATCACCTTTCCCTGCTTATCATGGAAGAGGTAGCATATACACATTTCATCATCAAGGTTAGAGGAGGCACATTGTGAATATTGCGAACGACCCATTACCAGTAGATCAACCTACTCACCATACAGGAGCGTTGGTACGTCGTCTTGCCGCCGGGAAGGCGCTCCGCAAAACAGTACCCCGTTCCAGTCATGCTGAGTGGTCACCGGCTGCTGATCGTCCTGACCCGGTGAGTCTATTAGAGGAGCAGAACCGCACCAGGCTCGCGCACCTTGTGCCACTGCGCTTTGAACGCATGTCAGCCTCGCCTTTTACGTTTCTGCGCGGAACAGCGGTCGTCATGGCAGGTGACCTGGCAGCAACACCTGTCTCAGGTATCCGGGTACAGCTCTGTGGTGATGCGCACCTCAACAACTTTGGCATCTACGCGACACCAGAACGCAACCAGGTCTTCGATCTCAATGACTTTGACGAGACGCTCCCTGGTCCTTGGGAATGGGATGTGAAGCGCCTTGCCGCCAGCATCGTAGTCGCCGGAAGGAATAATGGCTTTCCTCGCGACCTCAACAGGCAGGCAGTCTTAAGTTGCATAGCATCCTATCGCCAGCGCATGTGGGAGTACAGCGAAATGCGGCACCTGGAAGTATGGTACTCGCGGATTGATTATGCTTCTTCGCTGGAGACTGTGAGCAGCTCGTTTCAGTGGTGGATCAATAAACAGCGCAAGCGGGCTGTGCGGCGTACGCATGTGGAACTTTTACCCAAGCTCACGCAGGAAGTAAATGGGCAAATCTTGATAAAACCTGATCCCCCACTGATAACGCGTCTCGATGACGACGAACTTATCCATATGCTGAGTGCATTGGTTGAAGCATATCGAACAACGTTGCGGGAGGACCGGCATGTGCTGCTTAGCAAATACCGCTACGTGGATGTAGCATACAAAGTCGTCGGCGTTGGAAGTGTCGGCACGCGTTGTTATGTCGCCTTACTACTTGGAAGTGACAGCAACGATCCGCTTTTCCTGCAAATCAAGGAGGCACGAGCATCGGTCTACGAACGCTACCTTGGCCCGAGCACTTACGCAAATCATGGAGAACGCGTTATCAACGGGCAACGGCTGATGCAGGCGTCTAGCGGTATCTTTCTGGGCTGGACAAGGTTAGGCTCCATCGACTTTTACATACGCCAATTGCGAGATATGAAGTTGTCCGTGGACATCTCAACCCTGATTGAAGGTGGCTTCATCGAGTATTGTAAATTCTGTGGGTGGGCGCTCGCTCGTGCTCATGCCCGTTCCGGTGATCCTGCAATGATCAGCGGCTACCTGGGCCAAAAAGATATTTTCGACCAGGCTATTGCTGCTTTCGCCGAGACCTATGCGGATCAGACCGAACGAGACCATGCTGCGCTTGTCGCCTATATACAGGCAACTCAGGCATCCGTTCTAAGCTAGAAAATACATAAGCAGAGGCTTAAGAGACCAGAAAATGCAACAGACACACAAGTTGTCCTTGCTGCTCAAAGACATGCGCACATTATTCATCTCAATGGACCATCGCCTGACAAAGCGGCAGATATCTTAATGCTCCCGACCATCTTCTCCTATCGCAACCCCTCCCACAACAGCCGCTCCTCTGATCGAGGATCTCCCACCAACTGCTGTATCGTATCGAATCGCATCGTCGTCCTCTGTTCCAGATCGTAGCGTGGCCAGCCTGGATCACCATCGCTCGCAAAGGCAACCCAGGCAGCATGCATCGCGTCAGCAAGCTGCTGCGGTGCACCGTCCCCCATGAGCGGCTCGTATCCCTCTTTGTCGAGGGTATCGAAAACAAATGGGATCTCCAGAGCATGGCAAGCACCGAGTTTCCCATCAAACTTCGGCGACCTCCAGGCGAACTCGTACATATAGGTAGCACCACTACCCTGTGTATGGGCCTCAGCCAGGCGGATTGCTGGGATACGGTAAAACCAGTCCGTGACAACGGCCGCGAGCAGTTCGCCAGTGCTGGCATCAGGACGTATTGCACGATAGGTGGCAATCGTCTCAGCAACCGGGAGTCCATATGCCGCTACTGTCCCGGCGAGAAAATCCTCGTTAATATAATTGATGGCGCCATTAGGTACCATGAACAATCGCTGCTCCTCAGCGTTGGTACCGATCATGACATCCACTCCCGCACCTGCCCCGCCAACAATGCTATCGATCGGTCGTGCGGCAAGAGCATTCCCATCTATCACTGGCTCGAATGGCATCAGATTTGCCGCCAGCTCACCCCAACGCTGCGGGTCGGGGTTCCTGAAAACATCAGCGCCTAGTTCCACCTGTGCTTGAAGCAGGCGGTCAATGGGTATCGCAGCAAAAGCCTCGCGGGTTGCTTCCACACCCAGTTTCTCGGCAAGATATTGGTATACACGCAGTGCGGTCGCAGATGAGATTACATGATGACCTGCACCGCTCTCCGCTATTACCCGGCGGAACAGGCCCCTGGCGTGAGGCATAGACAATAACGTGGAGACGCTAAAGGCACCAGCCGACTCGCCGAAGATAGTGACGTTATTCGGGTCGCCGCCAAAGGCAGCGATGTTCTCCTGTACCCATGCGAGTGCTGCGACCTGGTCGAGCAGACCCAGGTTAGCGATACCATCATCCAAATAGAGGAACCCATCAGTTCCAAGCCGATAATTGATCGTGACGCATACTACTCCATCGCGAGCGAAGCGACTACCATCATACTGTGGTATAGCGCCTGACCCGTTCGAGAATGCACCTCCATGGATCCAGACCATAACCGGCAGCCCGGCCCGCGCGGGATCAGGGGTCCAGATATTGAGGTTTAAACAGTCCTCACCTGGTATGACCGGCTCTGGGAGAAGTACATCGAAAGGTGGAAAATACGGCGGCTTGGGTGCCGTCGGGCCATAACTGAGCGCTTCACGCACCCTATCCCATCGCTCGGCTGGCTGAGGTGGCTGAAAACGATTGGCACCGAAAGGCGGCGCCGCGTAGGGGATTCCCTTAAACGTAGCTACTCCTTCTACCATTCTTCCTCGCACCACACCTTGCTGGGTCCTGACATCGATGTCCATCGTGCATCTCCTTTAAAAATAGGTAGGAACATTATGAGCAGAGAAGCTCTTCAAAAAGTATACCACCTCAGACGTGACTCTACTAAAAAAACGGAAAGTCCGAATAATCCCTGTAGCGTAGTGGCGGGAGTGGTGTAGAGTTGGGTGGAAACGCTTGCGTCGCCCCTTGCTGGAGCACCTACTCAGCCATAGGGCTCGTTGAAACCTCGACTCACAACCTCAATCATCCCACTTGAAAAGGCTGCCAAGGTACATGCAATGCTTAAATAAGGATGCTGAGTCAATTATAAAAGGATCCGCTCATCTTCCAGAGTAAGTGGTGACTTCATCCATGATAGCAGACTCTTTATTACTCGATACTCTACTATGATTTCACGATATGCACAAGTTCGGTGATTCCCCAAATACCCTTGTAAAATGATTCTCGCACAACACAATAGGACGGATTCTTCTCTCCTTGGGAATATTGAAAACCTCACTCCACTGGCTCTTCTGGACTAGAAATGAGAATACGCAGAAAACGTCTCAGCGCATAGAAGAGCAAAAAGTAGACAGCCATCGCGATAAGTGTCGACCACTCAATGGCTGCCCCACCAGTTCCCAACTTGGTGCTGGGCACGATGCTGTTAAACGGGAAGAGCGGGATTACAGACAAGGCATACAGGAAACCAACGAACAAGTTATTTTGGGCTGCTCCGATGAGTGATAAGAAGAATTGGATCAACAATATTACTTCCAATACCAAAAGGAACCAGAGAAGATAGTCGTTGAGTTTCCCAATGCGAAATTTAATAGTAAGAGCCTCACTTACTATGGGAGATTCATTGATAATAGCTTCAGTTACACTCTGCTGGCTGGCTTGAATAAATTCCTTTATTATTGGGCTGATGTCAACTGGGCGCTGTGTTATCCAATCTTGGGACTCCGCAAGGATTACTCCGCGCAATAATTCATCATTGTTACGGCCGCTATTCTCCCATCGAGGCAACCTTCTCCGCAACTCCTCTCGCCAGGTAAGGAATTTGCGATCACTATCTATCCACTTACGCAAGCGCTCCCATCTCCTAATCAAAGCCTCGTGTACGACCTCGACCGTTTCTTTACCAGTTGCCTCATCTCGTCCTGTTACAACCAGGTGGGCAGTGGCGAGACGCACAACAAGATCCCACTTCTCTTCCCCCAAATCATCGCGTGATGCCCGCCGGCGAATATCTGCTGTCCCTTCGCCAGGAAGCACTAATTTAATAAAGATTTGCTGTGCTCGCTTTTTCTCTTCCTCGCTTAGTCCAGCATAGACTTTCTCCGCATATGCAACCAATGCCTGTTCTACGCCACCAATTTCGTCGTAATCAGCATGGGTGAGTTTGCCCTCACGTTGTTTCTCCCATAACAAGGTCAGCGTGAACTCCAATAATGGCAGGTTTCCAGGTTCCTGGATTACTGCGTCTAAAATACGTTCAGTCAGTCCATCTTCAATCTTTACATTGAGTTTCTGTGCTGGCTTTTTAATTGCATCTTGTAATTCCTGATAGGTCATAGGACCAAGCTTTAAATCGGCATTCTGCAACGCATCAGCAAATGGACGATAGGCTAGAGCATGTTCGAAAAAGTCTGCTCGTAGTGTAAAAACTACAACTATATTGAAGGCGGGAGTAAGTGGATGAGATGCTACTTGGGCTGCTGACAGTAACCGATCTTGAAATTGCTGACGCTGATCTACCTCAAGGCAAAGAGAGTACAATTCCTCAAACTGATCGGCAATTATAATCAAATGAGTACTAGAGTGTTTCTGTAAGATACGTTCCACCACATCATGCAAGACAATGTCTTTTTGCTGGAGAAGCCCAGCCAGTTTGTCGATTGCATTCAGCCGATCAGTTTCACTCATCTGGGGATCTAAGAGGGGTTCGAGTGCGGCAGCCAGGGACCAGAAGGGATCATCGCCGGGATGGAACGAGGCGATGAGCCAGCCTCTCTGGAGTCGAATTTGGGGAACGAGGCCAGCGAACACCACAGAGGACTTGCCACTACCCGAGGACCCTATCACCGCGACAAGAGGCATTCTGCGTACAGCTTCCACCAATTGTCCTACAGCAGCTTCTCGTCCAAAGAAGAACGGAGCATCGTGCTCCTGAAAAGCAGATAAACCTCGGTATGGACTTGGGCCCAGTTGGGGCCAGACTTTGATCAACTGTGTGATAGGAATCATCTGAGCAACTTTAGTACTCGCTCGTTTATCGGATGCAACGACCATCCCGACTACACCCTTTAACTGTTCATCCCATACCGGTGTACCACTGAAGCCTCGCATCACACGATAACCTGTCTCCTTGACACCTTCAATCTGTAGCATGCCATTAGCCAACTTGTCTTTCAAAACACCATATGTCCATTCACCCTCGTTGTGCTCATCAGGAAAACCATAAGCCCGAAATGGATGGTCCCGTAAATCGTCAGTTGTTTCTACGCCGACAGATTGAGCAGTGACAGGTGGTTTCTCCTCCAGTTCCAGAACAGCGATGTCCTCCTCTTTCTGAGCGAAAGTAGATTTAGTCTGTTCGGGACACCAATGAACCACATGAGCAGAGAAAAACTTTCCTGATTCGACTCTAGGAAAGTCTAGACGAATATTACCACCAGGCTTATCTGAGCTACTGGACGAGATGCCTAGTGCTTGAGCTACTACATGGGCACATGTCAGCACATATTTTTCAGATACTAGGAAACCAGCTCCAACAGGTATATCCTCATCATTCAAAAAGATACGGGCGATTGAAGCTTCAAGTTGATCAGTCATAATAATCCCTGTGTGTTAGCACTAAAGATCTTCTGCGCCTTTCATTATGTATCCTCCTACGGATTCCGCGTCCATTTCATCGTCACTTTGTAGTTAGTCTCCGCACTCACAGAACCAATATATATACACCGACATCTGCATTTAAATTGAAGCCAAACTCCATTTCAACCTCATCTGGCTGCTTACTTAAGCCTGTAGTTTAGTGATGACTTTTTCAGTTGCAAAGCATGCAGTGTTCAGTACCCCATCAAAGGGGACTTTAGCCTTGACCTTCTGAAGCATTTCACCAAGGCGGCCCGCACGTTCAGTACCGACCTCTGATTCTGGCTCATTTGCTTCTATCCAGATGCTTTTGCCATCCCCCAAGTCAAATTCTACTAGACGTCTCATAGCTGACCTCCTTTTAATATTTCTCCCATTATATAGCATAAGTCATGCCGAGAACGGCCTTATCATCCGATTAAGAGTAGATTTGCAATTGTGGAGAATCATTTATCTTATTCGATATTCAAATAATTTCCCACCTCTACCAAATTCCCATCCGGGTCACGTACATACACAGATTCAATCTGCCCCATAGCTCCCATCCTTTTCACTGGGCCTTCCACAATCTTAATCCCCTGTGACCGCATATGCTCTATAACTTCCTTTAGCGGAAGCCGTGTGATAAAACAAATATCTCCCGACCCGGGTGTAGGTTTCAAAGCCTTCAGTTCAAATTCTTTCCCAAATTCATGCAAATTGATCTTCTGCTCTCCGAATTGCAGCGCCTTACGACCATCACCAAACGTTACCACTCGCATCCCCAGCACACGCGCATAGAAGTCGCACGTCACCTCAACGTCACGCACTGTAAGTACAAGATGGTCAATTCGATCAACCTGCATGACTGTTCCTCCCAGTGCCTGTATCGTTACCTCGCCAACCTGACCTTAGCCGGAAACCCGCTAAACCTCGACTGGAGCACCTCAACACCATCCTGGTTCACCGAACTGGCTACAGCACGAAACAGGCGCTTCTCCTCGTCCTTCTCTGCGAAAGTCACCGTACAGGTGATCGTATCACCGATATAGACCGGAGCTACGTAGTTAAAATGCATTTCGGCAGCCAGGAAGCCAATCATGCCACCAATGTGGGTAATCATACTACTCGTAAGCAGACCTGGAATAATCCTGCGTCCGAACCAACTGCTTTGAATAAATGTCTCATCAATATGGTAAGGGTTATAATCTCCGGTCACCCCGCAAAAGAGCGCAACATCCCCTTCTGTAAAGGTGCGTTGAAAAGTGAAAATCTGCCCTTCCTCTATCGAATCAAAGGCTATTTGCAATTGCTGCTTGAACTCTGGCGTCGCTTCGGGCATCGAATATGTCTCCCTGTCGGGTTAGTTCCCGATATTGCTGGCAAATCATCTTCGGTTGACCGACCGCGCAACGTCGTTGGCGAGTTAGTTAGATGCCAGCGTCGCCCTTTGCCGGAGCATTCACAGAGAACCGGGTTCATGTGATGATTCCTTAAGAGCACCAAAATAATCAAGTAAGGAATTATCCATTTTCCAGCTTGAGGGACATCTCCCTGGGCGTCTGACTCTATATTATTGGATACTCTATCACTATTTCACACTACTCACAAGCGAGGCTAACTACAGATCGTAGCAGGTTGGAGATTTCTCAGATGCAGGGGAGGGGTTTTGAAATTCCGCCCTAGCGGTTCATTTTAAGATATGATTGACTTGCACTATTCGACTATTCGACTATTCGACTTTCTTCTCATGCTCATTTTCCATAAGCGCACTATACTGTAAATGTAGCTGACTTTGAGTAAAGAATGAGGTATGGGAGTTGCAACCAAAAAAAGAGCCTTTCAAATTAAAGCCAGAAATTCTCGCAGCCTTCATTGGCGCTGCTGCTACGATACTCGCAGCCATCATTAGCGGTATCTTCCTGTTAAGAAGTACAGGTTCTACTTCGCTCACACCATCCCTCACAGCAACTCAAATACCTACATCCACCCTCGTCACTACTACAACTCAAACACCTACTATCGTAAACCCCACTACGTCACCACAAGACCTTTACACACGGACTACGAAGAGCAATTCCACTTTCACGGATCCGTTACATAGTCAGGATAATAACAATTGGTCTGTTGATACTGAATGTTCTTTCTCTAATGGAGCTTATCACGTGAGCGTGCCGAGTACGTATTTTGCGTGGTGTATCGAGCAAAGCATCGATTTTAGTAATTTTATTTATCAAGCACAGATAAATATTGTCAAGGGTGATTATGGTGGAATTGTCTTCCGTGAGGATTTTACGAACATTATATTCTATTACTTTTATTTTGGAGAGGATGGATCTTATAATCTCTTTCTCTATAAAGGCATTAAAGGTCAGAAAGGTGAGTCATTGCAAACTGGACACTCATCAGTTATCAACACCGGACTTAATCAACCGAATCTGGTAGCAGTGCTTGCCGATGGTAGCAACCTTTATCTATATATAAATAAACAGTTTGTAACTAGCGTCAGTGATAGCACTACTACTTCTGGGCAGATAGGTATTATCGCTTTACCAAATCCAAACCCAACCGAAGTAGTCGCTAGTAATATTCAGGTGTGGCAAATTTAAGGAACCAACTTAGCTCGACTTTATACAATTTGGGAGAGGGAACCTGGCATGAACCCCTTTTGAGGTAAGATAGAAGCTGATCAAAGCGATATCTCACTCAGGAGTGTAGTGGATCCGGAATCTTGGACACAGAGGAAAAGCAACGTGAGCACGTATACTGTGTCCAAGAGGAGGGAACACGAACATGACGAAACATCGGAGCTTTACGTCAGAGTTCAAAGCACAGGTAGTCTTAGAGGTGATAACCGGAGTCAGAAGTGCCAGTGAAGCGTGTCAACATTACCAGTTGAAGCCAGAGATGCTCTCCAGATGGAAGGCCCAGTCTCTGGAACGAGCAGCCACGGTCTTTGAGCGAGAAGACCAGAACAACCCTGTACTGGTGCGCGTCGCGGAACTGGAGCGGCTGGTAAGGCGTTTGACCCTGGAATTGGAGGTGTCAACAAAAGCATCCAGTCTCTTGGAGGCGCATCTCTCGAGAGGCGTGAAGTGATGCGGCAGTTAGCAGAGAGCTACCCGGTACAAGTCATTTGCCGGGTCGGGGAGACGCCGCGTAGCACCTACTACTACCGATCCAGGCATCAGACGATCAGGAGCTGCAAGTGGCGTTGCAACGGCTTGCTGGTACGTGGCCCAGATACGGGTCACGGCGCTTGACAGCCCAGTTGCAACGAGAGGGCTTCCAGGTCAACCGCAAACACGTCCAGCGCTTGATGCGAGAACTGGGATACAAGGCCACACGTATGCGAAGAAACGCCGGACGACCAACAGCGAGCATGGCTTCCCGCGCTCTCCGAATCTAGTCGAGCAGCTAGAGATCGTGCGTCCAGAACAGGTCTGGGTGTCTGATATCACGTACATTCGGCTGCGGGTGGAGTTTGTCTACCTGGCGGCGCTCATGGATGTCTTGCGCTGCATCAGAGGATGGCATGTGGGACGCAGTCTCGATCAAAGCTTGACCTTACGCGCCTTAGAGCGAGCGCTCGTCGCTCATACGCCAGAGATCCATCACTCTGATCAAGGGGTCCAATATGCAGCCTACGCTTATACCACCCGCTTGCGAGATGCAGGAGCGCAGATCAGTATGGCCGAGGTCGGAGCGGCCTGGCAAAATGGTTATGCCGAGCGGCTCATGCGCACAATCAAAGAGGAGGAAGTTGAATTGTCCGAGTATGAGGATTACACTGATGCGGTCAGGCAACTGGGACGGTTTCTTGATGAGGTCTACATGCATAAGCGCATTCATTCCTCCTTGGGCTACCTCACTCCCGTTGAGTTTGAACAGCACTGGCTGACACAACAATCGGGTCAGCCACCCATCGATTGACTACGTTTACGTGTGGTTGTGTCCAGCTTTTTGGATCCAGTACTTTGTTACTAATCTCAATTGGTGTGGTATCTACTGTCATAGCAGAACTATTATATCATTTCATCGTCTGCCTGCAACTAACATTTTTCGACTTGTTAGTTTTCAAACCGAAACCCTGGTAACGTAAGAATGCTTTCCCTAATTTTCATACACTCTTGGTGGATTGACTCTAGTTCTTCTAAGAACGTCTTTAGCTTCTGATTTTCCAGTAAACGCTCATATATTTGCTCACAAAATTCGGTAGTTGGTGATAGATAGCCCGCAGTCGTGACATGGTTTTCAACCTTTTGTTTATCCTCTGCTCGTAACCGTGCGTTACAGTATACAAGAATTTTTTGATAGTAGCCTGGCATACCACTCTTGATCTGGTAGTCATTCATGATGGTATCAAAAATATGTCTATCAATGGCACTGGCTAATCTCCGATAGTGCATTACGACATTTAAGGCTGTATTGAAAGCAGCAAGCTCATCTTCTGTTTCACATATCGCTGTCAGGTCTTCATCCTTTATAAGAGTAAAAAGGCCAAGCATATCAGTAGGTGCGGCTACGATGAACATTTTAAAACTCTCTGGCATTTTGACCTCATTATCAGGGTCAAATAAAACGTTTATGATTTTTCTCCGAATTGTGGTGTTATCTTGAATGCCTAAATAAATTTGACGTAGCTTCTTGTAGTGGTTATCCAATAAAACCTTGATGCGTCCGGCATCATAAAAGTCTACTTTTATACCTAATACTTCTTTTTGTGCCTTTATTGCATCCTTAGCTTGCGTTGACAATCGTTGATTGCTTCCAAACACAAAGGTCTTCATGTCGGAATTATGCCTTAGTGCGCTAGCAAAATCGCTGTTAAACTTTCTTCTCCATGTTTTCTGAATACTGAAAGCAAAGACAATCATATTGTCATTCTCAAAATATATAGCATCTTTTCCATTATCGGCTGAACCAGGGTTTTGCGGGTCTATTCCTTTGTATCCCACTAAGGACATGAGATCACACATCATCCATTCAAACATGATATTATCAGTCAAATGCGATAACTCTAGCATGGTTTGTAAATACATCGTCTTGTTCACTCCTTAAAAAATACTTCTGCTATAATCCCTGCTGCTTGGCGCAATGCTCCTACCTTGTTTTCATTATGTATATAAAGAAATCCAGGCTCCTTAGAGCCTGGAAACAAATGTTCTCCCTATATAACTTAACGTACAGACACGCAATGGATAACATTGAAATTCATTGATATATTTTTCGCGAGAGTAGGATACAAGAGCGTAGGAACGCGTCTCTACGCTCTTTTGTGGTATCCTATGCAGAGTAGGCCAGTTTGCCTTGCTTGCGTTCTTGAAAGGATGCTTTCTAGCAGTGCCAACATTCCGGCACCAATGGACATGTCACATCTGTTAAACTGGCAGGCTGCTAATCACCAGTCACCCCACAAAAAAGCGCAACATCCCCTTCTGTAAAAGTGCGTTGAAAAGTGGAAATCTGCCCTTCCTCTATCGAATCAAAGGCTATTTGCAATTGCTGCTTGAACTCTGGGGTCGCTTCGGGCATCGAATATGTCTCCTGATGATTTCTTTAGAGCACCAAATGATCAAGTAAGGAATAACCCATCTTCCAGCGTGAGGGGACCTCACAGTGGGCGACGGGCTCTTTATTACTCGATACTCTATCACGATTTCCCAGTATTCACAAGCAAGGCTGACCACAGAAAGGAGTGGGTGGAGATTTCTCAGATGCTGAGAAGAGGTATCATGTCCAGTACCTGATATAATGGTTAACCTAAGCGACGGGGGCTCCCCTGTCGCTTAGGTTAACCGTACAGTTGGGACCACCATAAAATTCCTCCTGGAAGGATAGAATGAGAGAACATGGTGAGCAAACAAGGAGCAGAAAAAGGAGGGAAGGAAATCATGAGTAGAGAGCCCAGATTAGACCAGTTAGTAGAACAGGCACGTGAGGGGGATGAAGAAGCGCTCGAAGCAGTCGTACGAGCTCTTCAAGATCGTATTTACAACCTGGCCTTACGCATGTTGTGGCACCCTTCTGATGCTGAGGATGCCACGCAGGAGATTTTACTAAAGGTGATTACCCGTTTGCGTCAGTTTCGGCAGGAAAGTGCTTTTACGACCTGGGTCTATCAGATCGCGAAGAACCATTTGTTCACCACACGGCGACATCGAGCTGAAACAACCCCACTCTCGTTCGCGTTTATCGGTGACGTCCTTGAAGCGGTCGAAGCTGAACGTGCTCAAGCCAATCCTGTTCTTGAGAGTCAAGATGGAGTGGAGCAAGGATTGCTCGTCCAGGAGATCCAGCTCCGTTGCACGCTCGGCATGCTGCTTTGCCTTGACCGAGAGCATCGACTCGCCTATATCCTGGGCGAAGTCTTTGAGGTGAGTAGTGCTCAGGGTGCTTCCATTCTCACGATCAGCGAAACGGCTTTCCGCAAGCGCGTCTCGCGAGCGCGAGCACGACTACAGAGATTTATGGAACCGCATTGTCGTCTGGTTGGTGAGGCAAAGGAGTGCAACTGTGTTCGACACCTGGATCAAAGATCCTCAACCGAGAAACGAAGACTCGCCACATTGCTTGCAACACATCCGCTAGGAGTGAGTGCTTTTCAGCCAGATGCGGGTTTGCTTGCTCATGGACGTGAACTCGGACAGCTGGAACGGGTAGCAGCCATCTTTCAGAGCCACCCATCGTTTGCCGCCCCAGACCGTTTGGTCCTGGCGATCAAGAGACTTCTTGCAAGTGACACATTTCGGATATTCGAAGTGTAGTACGAAAACCTGTCACACTTGCTTTCACGATGAGTCTCATTGTATGTGTACTACTCTCTCATGAGCGTTCAGAAAAAACGCGTGCATGAGAGGAAAAAGACAAGAGATGTGCCACAAGAAAAGGAGAATGCTCTATGACACCCGACCAAATCACACAGGTGATTCAAGGTGGCCAGTGGGTCAGCATCACCACCGAGCTGCGCCCAAGCACCAATAAGTCAGCCACAGGGGAAATCCAACCGTTTTATTGTTCACGCGTTTTTACCTATTCCCCTGGTGACAGATTTGCCTGTACCGTTCTGAATTATGCCGATGCCAATGGGAAAGTGCCGTTGGTGAACATTGTGATTCAAGGGCATAACGCCTGGCAGGGAGAGCACCCGATTGCACAAGGCGCATACAACCTGGACTACATTGCAGATGAAGCGTATGAGGTGACACCACTGCATCAAGGCTTTGCCGATGTCGCGAACAGATTTCCAGGCACTGGTCTCACCACGTGGGAAGTCAATGTCATGCAAGACGTAAAAGGAAAAGCCTTTCCGTTGTTTAGTCTTGTAGAAGGACAAACGTACATCGACTATGACCTCATTTACATCTACAACGACATGCTGTTTAATGGGAGTAAAAACGTGGACGGTCGTGCGTTTGACAAGCCTGAAAACAGGCCGACCAATTTGCAAATTCCGTTGGTGAGGCAGAAATAAGAGACCAGCATATATCCGCCGGAACATCCACGTGCCATCAGTTCTTGTCACAGGATGGATAGGCCGCTTTTGGGATGATAGCATGATTGATCCAGCAAAGACGTTTCGTCGTATTGCTTAGATGGGAAGCTTGATCTCCTAATTCACGTTTCTACTTTTTCCCGCCCAATACTTATCGCGCAGGTCTCGCTTGAGAATCTTACCCGCACCACTCTTGGGAAGAGCATCTTGTGTGAACTCAATACTGCGAGGAACCTTGTAACCGGCAATTAGTGTACGTGAATGCGCGATTAACTCTTCGCTGCTCACTTGCATACCAGTTTTACAAACAACGACTGCATGCACCGCCTCACCCCACACATCATCGGGAATACCAATCACCGCTGCTTCAAGCACCGCAGGATGCGTATACAGGGCATTCTCCACCTCTACCGAGTAAATATTTTCGCCCCCGGAGATAATCATATCTTTGGCACGATCAACGATGTAAATGAAATTCTCCTCATCAATTGTTGCCAGGTCGCCCGTGTGCATCCAGCCATCAACTATGGCAGCAGCGGTCGCTTCCGGCATGCGCCAGTAACCCAACATGACATTTTGACCGAGCGCAATGATCTCTCCAATTTCACCGGGATGGACATCTTCGCCATGTGTATTGACCACACGCACCTCTACACCGAGTATTTCCTTACCGCACGAAGAAAGTCGACGCACCTGTTCAGGTGTGCCATCCAGGATGTGATCTGCCGGATCTAGCATTGTCAGTAAGGGTGCCGTTTCGGTCATGCCATAACCCTGCATGAAAATCTGTCCCCACTTTTGCAAGCCCTGCTTGAGCAATTCTACCGGCATCGGCGAGGCCCCATATATGAGACGGCGGAGACTGGAGAGATCGTACTTATCTACATCGGGATGATTGAGCACCGTATTAACCATTGTAGGCACAAGCACTGTGATAGTCACTTTTTCGTTTTGAATAACCTTCAGCACATGCTCAGGATTAAACATGGGAATGAAGATATGGCACGCACCAAGCATACTTAGCCCGAAGGTCGCGCAAAGGTCAGCAAGATGAAACATGGGCGCGGCATGCAGCCACCGGTCCTGTCCCGTGAAGCCTATAGTGATAAGGGCGTTGATTGCATTGGCCATCACATTTTTATGCGAGAGCATCACACCTTTGGCGCGCCCTGTCGTGCCTCCCGTATAAAATAACCCGGCAAGATCATCATCTTCCATTGCCTGGTCGACGCTCTCTTGCATATGCGAACCCTTGCTCACGACATCATCATAATTGAACATGCCTTCGGGCGTCTCATCACCACAAAAGACAATATTCTCGACGGTTGGGATCGTATCCCGACCAGTGGCGTAGGGAGCAAACGTTTTGTCCACGATGAGCAGCTCAGACTCGCTATCATTGAGAATGAACACAATCTCAGGCCGTGCCAGGCGAATGTTGAGAGGAACAATCACCGCGCCCATGCGTGTACAGGCATAATACAGTTCGAGATAGCGATGACAATTGAGCATCAGAACAGCTACACGATCACCACGCACTACACCAAGCGCTGCCAGCCCGCGAGCAAGTGCATCGGTGCGAAGGTCAAACTCTTCCCAGGTATAGCGTGTTTCTCCACAAGCAACTGCTTGACGGGTTCCTGCAACCTTTTTGGCATGTGCCAATCCCTGTGCGATGTTCATGCTTAACCCTCCTTGATTATGTCTTTTAAGACAATCAACCGGACACCTGTAGGGGCCGATTTATCGCGCCCAGCGCCGATTGATCGGCCCTCTATTGCTTTATTGTAAGTTATTTCCTGCGGAATGAAAAGCTTTATTTGATCATCTCAAGCAACGTCGCCGGCTTGACAAACTCATACTCATTGCCAAGTTGCTGTATCACCTGTTTAAGATCCGAAGGCGTCATCGACCACGCCATGATATACACATTCAAATACCGCGCAGAAGCATTTCTGACCAGGTTAACCGTCTTATTAACACTATCACCTAGTCCCAGATTTTGTAACACGGGTACGCCGGATACAATTCTCCAACTTGACTGCGTCTGTCCAGATCCACTCAATATTCCTCGCACACCAAAAGGAGCTAACACATCCACATATTCTGCTTGCAACCCTTGATTAACAAAAGCCTGACCTGACCCTGTATCCAACACTTCTATGATGCTCAGATTCATCGCTTGCATCAACTCACCTGTAAGTCTCAGAAAAGGGGGCATTTGTTCTTGAGGCCAATCCGAGGGAAACATATACCCTGCGCCGCTCGGTCCCGCTATCAGTTGATCATTCGCTGAAGCAGTATTCATATAATACGTAGCTAATGATGGGGCAACCCGAACCAGTGCTGGTGAGATCGTCCAACCAATAGGCAAGGTACCTCGAACAGGGTCCCCCCACAACCGGGCCATTCGATGCTGATTGTATTGCAAATTATCGCCATCACTCATCGTAAATGAAACATACGCCTTTGGTACCCCAGCTGGAGCACTTCCCACATGAAATGTAGGGGCCGGGCTTACGCCTTGTACATTTTGAACACTCGACCAGACTTCTAGATTCTCGAAGTAATCCGAGGCCAGCACAGGCATGGCTGCCTTCGAAGTCAAACTCACACCTTGAGGCTCGTCCACAAACCAACCAAGATGAATCGTCCCGGCTGGAAAGGCGCTAAAAATACGCTGCATCAGCCCTCGTTCTGATATCCATCCATTCCGGATATCGGGAAGGAAATTCCGCGCATCAAGCCAGTAAATGAACGTGCGAGTCGCGACCAGGAATGACCGCAATGCGCCCGAAATCTTAGGATCAAACCCGGCAACAAGGTTTGACGCAGCGTTTTTAAGCAGGTTTTGTTCTGCCCAACTATAGACTTGTACACGACTTTTCCACTGATAGATGCGCAGGTCCGCCACTACAGGCAATTGCTGTGGAGGTCCTTGAAGAGCATCCGCCTGAGCTGGGGAAACAACAATACTGTCACGCTGACCAGCCAGCATCGTAGCAATATTGATGCTATCCACAAAATTGGGATCATAAATAATCAAACCTTTGATGTAACTACCATAACTGTTCAGGAGCGCATCGAGAACATCATTGCCCACTACAGGTGAAATGTCATGAGGTATCTGAGCAAAAGCTTGATTGAGCCAGAAAGCAGCGTCATCACTCCTGAGTAGATAGACCTTTGGCTGTTCACGGTTGATGACACCCGTCATCGTCGTTACACTGAGTTGTACTTCTTGTGAAGCATTGCGTATGTCGTAAACATCCAGGTGAGCCGGTGCTTGAAATGTTGGCCACAGTCCACTCCCAGACCAGTCAGCATCGGTCTCTCTTATACGCATACTCATTAAAAACCTCCCTGGTTGTTATTATTCCTTGTCCCATTGTAGCATTTATTCGGTAGTGCAAAGGGCAACGCCTCAGTTCCACCAATCTCCAGATACTTGACCTTAATCCCCATCTGGGGTATGCTACATCACATAAAAAAGCGTGGTCTCCCAGAACAAATCCACGTATGCCTCATACTTGGCCTACTCTTCTGAAAGGCTCACTGTTGAGCAAGAAAGGATCCCAAATATGTCTGAAAAAATGATAGCGCCCGAATTATTTCGTCCACCTGTAGATTTTCCTGATATCCCTTACGATCACCTGTTGCGCATGGCCGCGTACCGCAATCCCGACCGTCCGGCAATTATCTACCACGACCTCATCCTGACCTACCGTGAGGTTGTCTCAATGGTTAATGGTATCGCCAACGGACTGCTCAACCTGGGATTAACAAAAGGCGATCGTCTCTGCCTGTTCACTCTCAACCGACCTGAATATACAATCACCTTTATTGCCGCAGGCTCCATTGGTGTAGTGGTTAGCCCGATGAATCCTGCATACAAAGAACGCGAGATAGCCTATCAGCTCGAAAACTCCGAAGCCAAAGCTATCCTCATCCAACGCGAACTGCTACCACTACTCCAGCTTGTGATGACCCAGAAATCGCTGCCAAATCTACGGCACATCATTGTCACCGGTGACAAGGTTCCAGAGGGTATGCCCGAAGCCATACCATTTGCCAGACTGTTACGCGAGTCTTCGCCAAAACAACCAGTACATGACGAAATCAGCGGAGATGACCTGCTGGCTCTGCCATATTCATCCGGCACTACAGGCTTCCCTAAAGGAACGTTGCTGACGCACCGTAACCTGACCTCTAACAACCTTCAATTCACAACGGCTCTTCGAGTTGACATTACCGATGTAGCTCTTATCTTCTTACCCTTTTATCACATCTATGGTGTGATGCTCACCGGCAGTTTTCTCGCCT
>Ga0070706_100002080_pt1 | contig 20404 bp, 15 predicted proteins | sample KBSK5501metaG_FD_65476 | JGI IMG/M metagenome (GOLD analysis project Ga0070706, IMG submission 65476) | Corn, switchgrass and miscanthus rhizosphere microbial communities from Kellogg Biological Station, Michigan, USA - KBS K5-50-1 metaG | ecosystem: Host-associated > Plants > Roots >... | reverse complement strand
GCGACCGAGTTCGGGCGGATGGTCCAGTCGCTGGCCGAGACAGGGGTGGCGATAGCGCACGCGAGCCTCGCCGGTCCCGTTTTGGCGGAGCTGCGCGCCATGTACGAGCCATACGTGCATTCCCTGTCGGACTTTCTCCTCATGCCGCTGCCGCCCTGGGTCGCGGCGGCGCCGCCTCGGGAGAACTGGAGGACCAACGTCTAGCGAGCGCGCTTCCGACGCCGACCTCCGCCTGGAGCTCTCGACCGAAGAGCTGCGTCGCCTGATCGACGCGGCCGCCGAGCGCGTGCTCGCGCACCTCGCCTCGCTGCCGCAACAGCCCGCCTCCGATACCGAGGGCGGCGCGGCGCTCGCTCGAGAGCTAGCGGAGCCGCTTCCCGAAACGGGCTCCCCGGTGCCCGACCTCTTCGCGCTCCTCTTCGAGCGCGCGATTCCGAAGAGCTTCAATACCGCGGGACCCGGCTATCTCGCCTACATCCCGGGCGGCGGACTGCCCCAGTCGGCCGTTGCGGACTTCATCTCGGATGCGGTCAACCGCTACGTCGGCGTTTTTGCGGCGGCGCCCGGGCTTGCGCAGCTCGAGGCGAATGTGATCCGCTGGTTCGGCTCGATCGTCGGCTATCCCGAAGCCGCCCGCGGCATCCTTACGAGCGGGGGATCGCTCGCGAACTTCTCCGCGCTCGTGACCGCGCGCCGAGATCGGCTGCCGGCGGACTTCCTCGCGGGGACGATCTACGCCTCCGACCAGACCCATCATTCCGTACGCAAGGCGGCCGAGCTCGCGGGCTTCCCTCGGGAAAATTTTCGCGAGATCGCCTGCGACCCGACTTTCCGCGTCCGGATCGATGCTCTGCAGGAGGCGATCACTCGGGATCGCGCCGGCGGACGGAAGCCCTTCCTCCTGGTCGGGAACGCGGGAACCACCAACACCGGCGCGGTCGACGACCTCGCCGCCCTGGCCGACCTCGCCGCCCGCGAAGGCCTCTGGTTTCACCTCGACGCGGCGTACGGCGGCTTCTTCCTTCTGACGCAAGAGGGCCGGAGCCTTCTCGCCGGAGCCGACAGATCCGACTCGATCGTTCTCGATCCCCACAAGGGCCTGTTCCTGCCGTACGGCACGGGGGCCCTGCTCGTCCGCGACGGCGAAGCCCTGCGGCGCGCGCACGCGCTCTCGGCCGACTACATGCCCTCCATGCAGGAAGACCCCGACCTGGTGGATTTCAACCTGCTGTCGCCGGAGCTCTCGCGCGGCTTCCGGGGGCTCCGCGTATGGCTACCGATCAAGATGCACGGCATCGAGCCGTTTCGAAGGAACCTCGAGGAGAAGCTCGCGCTGACGCGCTGGGCGACCCGGGAGCTCCGGAGGATTCCTGCGCTCGAGGTTCTGGCCGAACCGCAACTCTCGATCGTCGCCTTCGCCCTGCGGCCGAGGGGCCTGGAGGGCGACCGGTTGGACCGTCTCAATCTCGACCTGATGGACCGGATCAACGCCCGCCGGCGCGTCTATCTGACGGGGACGAGGCTCGCGGGCCGCTTCGCGATCCGAATCTGCGTGCTCTCCTTTCGAACGCACCGCGACCGCATGGAGGCGGCTCTCGAGGACGTGCGGGCGGCCGTGCGGGAGGTCCTCCCCGGGGATTCTTTGATCCCCCGCCGAGAGGAGGCCTAGAATTCCGCTCTCGGAAGGAGGTCGCATGAAAAGGATTGTGACCGCGATCGGTCTACTCGCTCTGGCGCTTCCCGCCTTCGCCCAGCGGGTCATCGACAAGGATGGGCGAGCCCTGCAGCTCTTCCCGCACAAGGATCACCCCATGTTCCAGGCCGGTCCTCAGGCCGGTGGCAGCAACCTGATCAACCACGGCGGGCCGATCATCGTCAACGCGAAGGTCGTTTCGATCTTCTGGGGGAGTGCCTGGGGCAGCAACTCCGCCCCCAGCGCCTTGGCGCAGACGATCACCGGCTTCTTCGCACAGTTCGGCGGAACGAGCGAGTACAACACGATCCATCAGTACGGTGTCGGCTTCCCGAGCTCCCTGACGAATCAGTACTGGGTGGTGAGCACGAACCCGCCTCACATAGCGGTCACGGACGCCGACATCCAGGGTCAGGTCATCGCTTACATCAACGGCCACGGCTTCGACAACACCACGATCTACGAAGTGTTCCTGCCGAATGGCTACTACTCGACGAGCGGCGGGGCGAGCTCCTGCGGTGGCCCGAACCTTCAGTACTGTGCGTATCATGGCAACTTCGGCTACAACGGCCACGACGTCAAGTACTCGTCGATGCCGTATCCTTCCTGCGGCGGCTGTCAGTGGACGGGATGGACCACGGCTCAGAACTTCGAGCACTTCGGCACGCACGAGACGCGCGAGGCCGCGACGGATCCCGACCTGAACGCCTGGTACGACCACCGCGGATTCGAAGCCGACGACAAATGCGCGTGGTCGCCGGCGCCCTTCCTCGACGGCCCCTGGGGCTACCAATGGGAATGGTCGAACGCGGATCGTGGCTGCGTGAAGACGAAGTAGGATTGTTGCGAAAATCGAAAGCCCCGGGAGACCGGGGCTTTCTTTTTTGAACGACAATGCCGGCTATGACGCCCGCGAAGCTCAAGCCCACGATCCCCCTGTCCGCCTTCGAGGCGATCGACGTCCGAGTGGGGACGATCGAGCGCATCGAAGAGGTGCCGAAATCGGAGAAGCTCCTTCGCCTGATCGTCGACTTCGGTGACCACCGCCGCAGCATCCTCGCGGCAATGAAGCAGGAACGAGAGAACGCCCGCGAGCTCGAGGGCCGTCAGGCGCTCTTCGTCGTGAACCTCGAGCCCCGCAAGATGATGGGCGAGGTCTCCGAGGGAATGCTCTTCGACCTGGGCTTCGGGGACGGTATCGCCCCGGCGCTGGCGGTGCCCGAGCGCGAGGTTCCGAACGGCACGCGCGCCGGATGAGGAGTTCCGTCGGCTACACCAGAACTCCGGGCGCGCTGCGCGTCGACCGCGCGGAGTTGCCGGTGTAGACGGCCCATGCGCGCGAGAGCCGTTCGACGCCCTCGCGCATCGGCTCGGCATCGAGCACATAGGGAATTCGGAGCCGGTCGGCGCACGCGCCGTCGGGAGAGGCGAGCGCGCCCGGGACCACCGCCACGCCGTGTCGAAGCGCGACCTGCGCGAATGCGCTCGCGTCCGCGTTCGGCAGCCGTACCCACAGCGAGAGGCCGCCGGCGGGCGGCTCCCACGTCCATGCCGGGAGATGCCGGCTCAGCAGCCTCGTCAAGCGATCGAGCCGGATCCGAAGTTCGCGGCGGCGAATCTGTTTGACGGCGTCGGCCTGAGCGAGCAGCCGAACGGCGATGAGCTGGCCGACGAGGGAGCCTCCGAGGTCGGCCATGATCTTCAGGCGCGCGATCCGCGTCAGGAGCTCTTCCGACGCGCGAATCCACCCGATGCGAAGACCGCCCCAGAACAACTTGGAGAGCGAGCCGACCGTCAACACCGGAGCGGCCGGATCGAAGGAGGCGATCGGCGCGGGAGGACGCGATCCGAGCGAGAGGTCCGCCAGAGTGTTGTCTTCGAGGATGGGGACGCGAAGGTCCGAGGCCAGCCGGGCCAGTGCTCGCCGGCAGCCTTCGCGCATGACAGCGCCCGTTGGATTCTGGAACGTCGGCATCAGGTAGATCAATCGGGCACCGCTCCGCCCGACGGCCTCCTTGACTCGAAGGACCCACGCGGGGTCGTCGCCGACCGGCACCGAGCTCAGGCGGGCTCCCATTCCGGTGAAGATGTCGATGGAGCCGAGGTAAGTCGGATTCTCGAGCACCACAGCGTCGCCGCGCTCCAGAAACAGCGTGCCCGCGAGACCGATCGCTTGCTGTGCTCCTTGCGTGACGAGGACCTGCTCCTCCGTGCTCGGCAATCCGGTCCGGGAGAGGTGCCGCGCGATCGCTCGGCGGAGCGCCGGCAGCCCCATCGGAAGATAACCGGGCCCCCGGACCAGCTCTCGGAGCTCCTTCTCTTCCACCCGGACTGCTTCCCTAGCGACGAGATCCGCGGCGGGCAGATGTGCGCCGAGAAACTCGATTCCCCCGGCCGGGCCCTCGACGAGGCTGCGATACACCGGATGTCTCCGGAAGGAGCCCGCGGGATCCCCGCGGATCCGGAGCGCCTCGGGCCTCGCGGCGGCGCGCACGCGCGTCCCGCTTCCCCGTCGGCTCTCGATCCATCGGTCCCGCCGCAGGATCTCGTACGCGGACACGACCGTCGTGCGCGAGAGGGCCAGTTCCCTCGCCAGGACGCGCTCGGCGGGAAGACGGAAACCCGGAGCGAGCTCCCCGCGCGCGACGGCCGTTCGGATCGCCCGGGCCAGGCGTGCGTAGACCGGACCCGTGCCATCCGACCAGTTCCCGAGCGCCCGAGCGAATTCCGGCGTCACGGTGAACGCCGCGAGTGATGCCACTTTGTGCGCAAGTGGCTATTGATTCGCCCCGTCCAAAGGTCCATCCTGAGGTCCAATTGAAGCACAGAGACGAAATGGACTCACTAATTGGACTTGTCAGATCGAATGGGAGGTGAGCGGTGAGCACTCCGCGTCATGCGTTCTTCCGCGGGCGCATCGTGCCGTACTCGGAGGCCCGGGTCGGTGTCCTGACGCACGCCCTCAACTACGGCACCGGCGTCTTCGGCGGAATCCGCGCCTACTGGTCGCCGGAGACGGAGGAGCTATTGGTCTTTCGGCCGGCGGACCACTTTCGGCGGTTCCTCGAGTCGGCGCGGCTGCTCGACATGAACCTCTCCCACACCGTCGAATCGTTGACCGAGGCTCTGGTCGCGCTGCTGCGCGCCGAGCTGTACCGCGAGGACTGCTATGCCCGCCCGCTCGCGTTCTACGCGGACGAATCGATCGGCGTCCGGCTGCACAACCTGACGCCCGAGCTATCGATCGTGGCCCTGCCCTACGGGCGCTACGTCCAGAACGAGGAAGGGCTCCACGCCACCATCTCGTCCTGGCGCCGAGTGGACGACAATGCGATACCCGCCCGGGGAAAGATCGCCGGCTCCTACGTCAACTCCGCCTTTGCGAAAACGGACGCCCAGCGGGCGGGGTTCGACGAGGCCATCCTGCTCAACACGGACGGACACGTGGCCGAGGGGTCCGCCGAGAATTTCTTCCTGGTAAAGAACGGATTGGCGGTTACGCCCGAGGTGACCGACAACGTCCTCGAGGGGGTCACGCGCCGCACGATCCTGGAGCTCCTGAGCGCGAAGCTCGGTGTCCCCGTCATCGAACGACGGATCGATCGCAGCGAGATCCCGCTGGCCGACGAGGCCTTCTTCTGCGGGACCGGAGTGCAGATCGCCGCCGTAACGCGAGTGGACCATCGCCCGATCGGGACCGGGCGGATGGGCCCCGTGGTCTCCCGTTTACGTTCGCTTTATTTCGACGTCGTCCGGGGGCACGTGGCCGAGTACCGACGGTGGTGTCATCCAGTGTATTCAGACGCCCCGGAGCTCGCCAATCCCGCCCCGGAGGGGGCGGCTGCAAGCGAGTGAACGCCGCCCTGGACCGTCCAGATTTTTTCGAAGATTCAGGGTTGCCCTCGATGTAAAGAATCCGTTACCCTCGGAAGAGGTGACCACCCATCGATCCACGGTCGGGCTCTATTGGTGCCATCCCCTGGTACTTCCCCAGGTCGAGCGCCTGCTGTCGGATAACGGTTATCGACTTCTCGCTCGCCGCCTCGACGCAAACCGGATTCCGGACTTCGACCGGATCTCGGTGCCCCGCGCCGCCGCGTACGTCGTGGAAGCTCACCCGCAAGCATCGGTGACCGAAGCGGTCGTGACGGGAATTCACGCCCGCCAACCCGGGGCGAAGATCCTCGTCCTGGCGGAGCGCTTCGCCGACCCGACCGCCTTCGCGCTCCTGAGGCTCGGAGTCAAAGGGCTCGTGACGTACGCGGAGGCCCTCCAGAAGTTCCCGCGGGCGCTCCAGACGACTGCGGAGGGAGGGCTCTGGGTGGGTCGCGCCATGCTCTCGCGGTTCGTCGACGCGGCGCTCAGCACGGCGCCGCTCCGCGTGTATGCGACCGGATTCGATGGACTCACCCGGCGCGAACGGCAGGTCCTCGAAGCCGTGCTGGACAACCTCTCGAACAAGGAGATCGCCCGGCGGCTCCAGATGTCGGAGCGGACGGCGAAGTTCCACGTCTCCAACCTCCTCATCAAGCATGGCGTTCGCCGGCGGGCCGACCTCCTCTTCTGCGCGCTCAGAAGCTCCGGCGCGGCCCCATCCCGCAAGCAGGGCCACCACCTTCCGGGCACGTCCGCAGCCTGAGCGTCGGACAGTATCTCCAGACTTTTCCCATAAACCTCCTCGCCCGACGCACGTAAGAGACCTCCAGATCCTCAAGGAGGTCCCAATGAAGCGTCCCCTGACCCTCTTGTCGCTGGGCCTGCTGCTCACGGCGGGCGCGGCGACCGCACAGCTGCCCCCGCTGAGTCTTCCCGAAGCGAGCCCCAAGGCCTCCGTGTCGCAGACCGTGGGGCTCACCGACATCGCAATCACCTACCACCGGCCGGCCGTGAACAAGCGGAAGGTCTGGGGAGAGCTCGTGCCGTACGGGCAGGTCTGGCGCGCCGGCGCCAACGAGAACACCACGATCTCCTTCTCAAGTCCCGTCACGGTGGCGGGCCAGCCCCTGGCGGCAGGGACCTACGGCCTCCACATGATCCCGACGGAGAAAGAGTGGACGGTCGCGTTCAGCCGCGTTTCGAGCGCCTGGGGCTCCTTCAGCTACGACGCAAAGGAGGACGCGCTGCGCGTCGCCGCGACGCCGCGACCGGCGGATTTCGAAGAGCGGCTGAGCTATCGCTTCATCGATCCAACGGAGAACTCGGTGACGGTCGCGCTGCGGTGGGAGAAGCTCGAGCTTCCCTTCGAGATCGGCGTCGAGACCAAGAAAGTCGTTCTCGAGAGCCTCAAGAGCCAGCTCCGCGGTCTGCCGCGCTTCGGCTGGCAGGGGTGGAACCAGGCGGCCCAGTGGGCGGTCCGAAACGACGTCGATCTCGACCAGGCGCTCGCGTGGGCCGACCAGTCGCTGGGTGTGCAGACCACGTTTCGGAACCTGCGCACGAAGGCCGAGATTCTCGAGAAGAAGGGCGACGCCAAGACCGCGCAGTCGCTGCGGGATCAGGCGATGAAGATCGCGACCGAGCAGGACCTCAACGTCTACGGGTACGAGCTCATCCAGCAGAAGAAGATAAACGAGGCGATCGCGATCTTCCGCAAGAACGTCAAGGACCACCCGGACTCCTGGAACACGTACGACAGTCTGGGCGAGGCTCTCGCGGCGAGCGGGGACAAGAAGTCGGCGTTGGAGAACTACGCAAAAGCGCTCTCGATGACCGCCGATCCGACGCAGAAGAAACGGATCAACGACATTCTCACGAGGCTGCGCGCATAACGGTTTCAGGTTTCACGTTTCAGGTTTCAGGCGCGGAGGAAGCCGCGGGACTCGGGCTTCCTCCGCGGACCCCTCAGACTTTCCGCGACAGCAGCATCAGCATCCAGACGTAGACGCCATAGGCGGCCAGACCGAGCGCCACGATCCCGGCGAAGAGGGGGCCGAGTGCCGTCTTCGAGAATGCGCCGAGGGCGCCGCCGATCGTCCGAACTCCGTCCGGATCGAGGTCCCGGGCCGCTCGAAACACGAACCAGCCCAGCGCGGCGAGGACCAGGCCCCGGGCGAGCAGCCCGAAGCGCGCGATGCCGATCAACAGCGGCGCCAGGGCTCGCGGCCGTATCGCACGCCGAAACGGAAACTTCCGGGCGATTCCCTGCAGCGCCTCGTAGGCTCCGCCCAGAAACACTCCGGCGCCGACGAGCTCGATGAGGGCCGGCCCCCACCCCACACCCAGCAGCCAGACGATCCCGGAACGCTCGAGCGAGGCGTCGCTCCGGCGGATGCGCCAGAGGAGCCGCGCCGCGGTCCAGGCGAGCAGTGAATAGCCGGCCGCGTTGAGCGCCAGACCCGCTCGGGCGAGAGCCCCGCGACGCCGACTCCGGCCGAAGGCTTCCGCGAGACGCACGATCGCGAGTCCCGTCACGCCCGCCAGGACCGCGAGGAGAAGCTTCGGTCCGAGGGGCTGGCGGAGCAGGAACCTCAAGGCGCCCGAGACCCCGGCCTCTCGGTCGCGGGCGCCGAGAAGCGCGACGCGCGCCGAGGCGACCCCCAATGCGACGTAAACGGTCCCGATCGCTCCGAGCCCGAAGCGGACGATCAGGGGGCGCACCCGCTCATGATTCCACGCCGGAGCGCCGCGGTGAAGCGGATCCCTCGAGCGCCTGCGGTAGACTCGCCGAGGCCTCGACAGCCACGAGCAGAAAGGACGACAGACGATGACGAAGCGGATCTCCCGGTTGGTGCCGACGCTCCTCCTCGCGGTTGCGGTCGCGTTCCCGCTCACCGCCGACGAGAAGACCGCGTCCTCCTCCAACGAGCCCGAGAAGAAGAGTGAGGGGAAGATGACCAGGACACCGAGCGGCCTCCAGTACGAAGACGTCAAGCCCGGCACCGGCGCCTCCCCAAAGACGGGACAGACCTGCGTGATGAACTACACCGGCTGGCTGTGGGAGAACGGCGCGAAGGGGAAGAAGTTCGACAGCTCCCTGGATCGCGGGACGCCCTTTTCCTTCCCGCTCGGGCAGGGACGCGTCATCAAGGGGTGGGACGAAGGCGTCGCGACCATGAAGGTCGGCGGAAAGCGGAACTTGCTGATTCCACCCGAGCTCGGCTACGGCTCGCGCGGCGCGGGAGGAGTCATTCCGCCCAACGCCACCCTCTTCTTCGAGGTCGAGCTGCTGGACGTGAAATAAGCGTCCCCCAGTCCGGCGCTGGGCCGTCGCGTATCTGCGCCTTTTTGTCATGAGTCTCTCCGCACAGAAGGCGTATCCTCAGGCGTCGCCGGCGGTTGCGCGCTCGGATCGGGATCGAGGCCACGGCACGGAACCTGCTAAACTCCCAAAAACGTCGACATGAGCGACTTCCGAAAAGCGGGCGCAGGGCGGGAGCCCTCGCTCGGGTTGCCCGCCACGGTGGCGAATCGGCAGCCCGCCGAGGGAAAATCGTCACGGCATCAGACATGATGACGTCGCCTTTCCCTTCCAGACACCTCGGCGACTATCTGCTGGTCGCCCAGCTCGGCGACGACGCCCTCGGCACCGTGTTTCGCGCGCTCTACGCCGCAGACGACCGCAGGTTCGTGCGCCTTCGGATCCTGCGTTCCGAGGAGCTCTCGCCCGACGCGATCGTTTCCGCGGTCCGCCGGAACTCGGCGCGCGCGGCCTCGCTCAGCCACGAGGCGATCGTCGTCCGTCCGCAGCTCGACGTCTTCGAAGAGGTTCCCATCATGACGTGGGACGAGGCGGCCGGCTGGACTTTGGACGCGATGCTCGCGCGCGTCCGAGCGTTTGGAATCCACATTCCCGCCGAGTACGCGCTGTTGATCGCGGAGCGCATCGCCGCTGCGCTCGAACACGTGCATCAGACGCACTGGGAGGATCGGCCCGCCGATCATGGAATCCTCTGGCCGGGCTTCGTTTCGATCTCGCATGACGCGTCGGTCCGGGTCGGAGGATTCGGGATCACCGAGGGAGTGTTGCCGTCGCTCCAAGCGCCACGGCTGACAGCCGAGATCGCTCCGTACGTCGCTCCCGAGGCGCGCCAGACGGGCTCCGTCGGCGACAACTCCGACGTGTACTCGCTCGGCGCGATCCTCCTCGAGATGATGACGGGACGAAGGCCGTCGTTGGAGAGGCCCGCGGCCGATTTGAGAGCGAAGGACACTCGCTCCCGGGAGCTCGGGAGCTTCCTGAGGCACTGCCTGGACGAGCCGCGGGCTCGCTTCGCTTCCGCGGTCGAGGCCCATCGCGCGTTGCAGCAGATGGTGACGGGAAGCCCATACTCGCTCTACACCGCAAACCTCGCCCTGTTCCTCTACAAGCTCCTGAATCCCGAGAGCCAGAGCGTAGCCGCCTCTTCCGATTGGGAATCGACCAACCCGGTCGTTCTCGAGGCGTCGAAGGCCACCGGCGGCGAGGAGCTCTCCGCCGGTTCGTCGGAGGCGCCCCGCCCTTCGGAGGAGCCCGCGTCCGCGCGGGCGGCGACGAACCTCTGGCTTGCGCCGCCGGATGAGCCGCCGGCCCAGGGCCCGCCGATCGAGGCGCAGGAGGCCGCTCCCGCTGAGTTACGGGAGCACGCGGCGGAGTTGCTCGATGAATCGGAAGGATGGCGGCCGAAGCATCCGGCGTTTGCCTGGACGACGGGGGCGGCCGGACTGGCGGCGGCGGCCGGGGTCGTCGTGGCCGTCTTCCTGATTGCGAGCCAGCTCCGCTCGTCTCGGGCCGCGGCCCCGCAGGCGCGCGCGATACCGGCCGCCGCGGCTCCGGCGAAACCCGCGCCTGCACCTCCTCCGGCGCCAAAGCCCGAAGTCGTTCCCGATTCGTCGATTCTCTCCCCGGTGGTGCTCGAATCGGCTCAGCCGAAGACCGAAGCCCGCGGACGCTTCGAGCGCGCGGTGAAGCGATCCGATGGGCGTCCGACGAGCAACCCGCCACAGTGGCGAGGCGCGGAAGACCTTCGCCTGCGTGCGGCGCTCGCGCGCGTCGAGGCGGACAGCATCGGCTCTCCGGAGGAGGCCGGCGACCTCTTCGGCGAAGGCCGGAAGAGCGAGGAACAGGGACAACGCCTGATGCGAGAGCGCGACTACGCCGGCGCCGAGCTCGCCTTCCTTCACGCGACGCAGCTCTTCCAGCAGGCACAGGCGGTGCGCTGGGACGCGCGCGTCCGCCGCTCCGACCTGTCGGGCGGAAACTGAGGCGACGCCCAGGCGGCGCTCGACGCGCCGAAGGGAGCGGAGAAGTGTTCACGGCGTTAGCCTCCACGGCCTGCTAGGATCCCGTTTCGGCGCCGGGAACGGGGAGCGCGCGCAGACTGTTGAACATGAAGATGCACCGCATTCGAGCCGCGCGTTTCAAGACGGGCAAGACCGCGGCGGACCTGCCGGGTCCAGGCACCGCGGACGCCGCTGCCGGACGGGCGACGCGTGCGATCCGAGGACGAGCACTCATCTTCTGGGACGAGGCCACGCCCGGTAAGAAGCGCGACGCGATCGATACGGATCAAATCACCCCGGCGGCCGACTGCGTCTCCGAGAGCCTGGAGACGTTGGATGAACGGTGGAAGGCGGGCTCCTTCCGACATCTGATGCCCGATTTCCGGCAGCGCGTGCATCGCGGAGAGACCTTCCTGGTCGCTGGCGAGAGGTTTGCCATCGGTTCGTCGCGCGAGATGAGCCCCGCCGGGCTCAAGGGCATCGCCGAGGAGAAGGGACTTGAGCTCGTCGTGGTCTGCGGTCACGCGATGGGTGAAATCTTTCGTCGCAACGCCTTGAACCTGGGACTGCACGTCGTCCAGGCGCCCGAGGCCGTCGAGGCCGCGCGAGACGGGGACGTCTTCGCGTTCGATCCGGCCACGCGTCGCCTGACCAACGAGACGCAGGGCAAAAGCTACGAGCCCGTGCCCCTCTCCGCCAAGGAGGAGGAGATCCGCCGAGGAGGCGGCATCTTTGCGGTCGGTCGTCGCGAGCTCCGGCAGTCCGTGGAATCGCGGCCCGAGGTCCGGTGGCCCGATCCCGAGGCCGCGCGGCGGATGAGCACGACCGAGCAGATCGTCTGGGCGCACCGCGTGGACCGGGACGCTCCGGTCCGTCACGGTGTGACGCTTCGCGTCTATTCCGATCTTCTTCCCGCCTCCGACGGCACGGCTCCCTTCGCTATTCACACCTTCAACCAGATCACCGGGGGGGACACGCTCGATCCGCGGCAGGCCGCGATCGCCAACGATCACTTCGTTTTCACGGGAAAGGACGTGGACGAGCGGCAAACCGCCATCGGTCGGGAGTTCGCGCGCCGCCACGGCATCGAGAAGCCCTACTACGCAACCCCCGGCGACGGGATCTTCCACTTCTATTTTCCGGAGCAGGGCCTCGTCCTGCCGGGACAATTCATTCCGGGCGCGGACTCACACAGCCGAGCGTACGGCGCCTACGGCGCGGTCGGCTTCGGGGTTGGCTCGACGACGCTCGGTTTCGGCTGGGCGACGGGCTACGTCTACTTCACGCCAGCCCGGCAGCGCCGTGTCCGCTTCGAGGGGCGACTTCAGCCCTGGGTCTCCGGCAAGGACATCGTGCTCGAACTGCTGCGCCGCTGGGGCGCGAAGCAGTCGCAGGGAATGTCGGTCGAGTTCGTCGACGTCAACCGCCAGCTGCCGATCGCCTTTCGAAACACGATCGCCAACATGATGGCCGAGGGAGAGGCGTTGAACGGGATCTTCGCGCAGGACGAGATGACCGAGGCGTGGTATCGCGCCAAGGGAATCACCGACCTGCCCTACGCGCGCGTGGCGCCGGGCCCGGACGCCGAGTACGAGATCGACGAGACGGTCGGGCTCGCCGACATCGCGCCGATGATCGCGAAGCCCTTCTCGCCCGGCAACGCGTTCCCCGCGGAGGAAGTGGCCCGCGAGCGGATCGTCTTCGACAAGGCGCTGATCGGCTCGTGCACCAACGGCAGCTACGACGACCTGCTCTCCGCGGCGCTCGTGCTCCGCGCGGCCCGCGAACAGGGGATCAAGAGAGCCGCGCGTCCGTTCGCGATCTTTCCAGGCTCGGGCGGGGTCGGGCGGCAGATCGAGATGCCCGATGCGCGGCTCGGCGGCGAGTCGATCGCCCAGGTGTTTCGCGGCGTGGGCGGCGAGATCCGTCAGTCCTGGTGCGGGCCCTGCTTCGGCCAGGGCTCCGACGCACTGAAACAGGGCGAGCGCGCAATCACGTCTTTCAATCGAAACTGGCAGAACCGAATGGGCGTCGGCGGGGAGGGCTTCCTGGCGAGCCCCGCCGTTGTGGCCGCCTCGGCGCTGCTCGGTTACATGGGGCCTCCCGGAGAGCTCGGTTTGCGCTGGGAACCGGAGCGATTCGGCGTCTGAAGGGTCGCCTCTTTTATCGGCTGTTTAGCGGCCGTTTTCTTCATCCATTCTTTAGCCTACGGAAAGTCGCTGAATCCCGTGGAGTTGGCGGCGGTCTCCCGACGGGCGGCGCTCGCATGGCCACGCGTTTGCTCCGCCTGACGCGGACGGAGACGGAAGGGCCGTTTCCACGCCTGAGGCGGCGCGCGCCGCGGAAACGCGCCGCGGAAAGGAGAGTCATGCGTTTACGAGTTCGGGGTCTCCTTTTGCTCACTCTCGGCCTCGCAGTCCTCGTCGGTGTGGCGAGCCGGCTTTCGGCTGAGAAGGCGAAGAGTCATCACACCCTGGTTGGCATACCCGCGGAGGACCGATTCGCCCCGTTCGCGATCCAGATTCGCCAGGGCGACACTGTCGACTGGGTCAACAACGACACCGACGACCATACGGTTGTCAGCAACGACGCGATCAATACGGCGAATCCGAAGAACATCGACGTGATCGTTCCTGGCACCGACAGCAACGGCGGGCAACCGGGCACGTTCTCGATCACGTTCCACGACCCGGGAATCTGGAACTACTACTGTCGATTCCATTCGACCCTGAACGACGAGTACCATCAGCCGTTCGCGCCAGGACCTCGGGGGGGCATCCAGACCACAAAGGATCCGTCGATGTGCGATCCCGCCGGGTCCGACACGTGCGACTTCGGGACTCCGATGATGGGAGTGATCACGATTCTGCCGCATCACGAGGACTGAGCTCACGGTTTTACTCCAACGGTCGCAAGTCTTCGAGCGAGACCGCCGGGCAGTAGACGCCCAGCGGCTCGCGGCGCCACCAGGCGCCCGTGCGGCGTCTCTCGGCGGGGTCTGTGAAGCGGTAGTCGTAGAGGACCGCTCGCACGAGTCGCGGCGGACGGCGAAAGGGCGTGGCCGCGAGGAGTCTCTCGACGGCCGGCGACCCGTCGAGCAGGCGCATCACGAGATCGAGGAACCAGGGATTGTCCTGGTATCCGCCGAGGGCGGCAAACCACATCTGCCAGTCGAGGCGCGGCTGGTGGGGCGCCACGAAGGCGGGACGGCGGCTCAGGGCGCCGGGTTTCCAGCGGAATTCGTACGGCAGCCAGACGACGCCGTCCATGCTCCCCTCGATCACGATTTCCGGACGCGACGTCGTCATGACCGCGAAGAGCCCGTAGCTGTTGACGCTTCGGATCGGGGCGACCGCTCGCACGACTCCGGCGAGGAGCCTCGGCAGCCGTAGCGAACGCGAGAGGCCGTAAGCGAATTCGATCGAGGACGCAACCAGCAACAGGGCCGCCAGCGGAATCAGAACCCCTCGCCGCCAAGCTCGCATCTGGCCTGCCGACCGTTGCGCCGCCTCGCGCCAGGGGGTCGGGAACACGCGGTCGTCGAGCAGCAGCACGGCGAGGGCGATTGCCAGCAGGTTGAAGAACGCGTAGTTGCCGGTCGCCGCGATGACGAGCTGAAGGAAACAGGTCAAGCCGAACGCGGCGACCCGAAGCCTCCGCGGCGCAAAGAAGAGAAAGGGAACGGCGAGCTCGACGGAGAACAGAAAAAGAGCCGAGAAACTCTGGAACCACGGAGGCAGCTGGTGCATGAACCAGGCGGTCCACGGCGGAAGCGGCTGGGTCTGGTAGTGGTAACGAAGCGCGGTCAGTCCCCGCCAGGTCGGATCGCCGCTGGCGAGCTTGACGTAGCCCGAGGAGAACATCAGCCGGAACAGGAGCCAGCGCAGGAGAAAGAGCGTCAGGCCCGAGGCGGCGAGGCCGATTCCGAACCGACGACGCGCGGACGAGACGAGCAGGATCCCCAGAAGGCCCGTCTCCAGCAGGAGAAAATCCCACTGAAACTGCAGAAACGTCTGACCCGCGATCGACAATGACAGATAGGAGGCCCACGCCGCGGCGGCGGAGAGGCACGGCGCCACCCCGGCGAGCAGGAGCAGCGAGGCGGCCGCCCCTCCGGCACACAGGGCGTGCAGGAGGGAATCACCCGGCGATAACCAGCAGAGCGTGGGCAGCAGCCAGTAGCGTTCCAGTCCCGTGTGCGCTCGGACCCAATCCAGATAACGCGCGACCGGAAGAACGCCGCGCGCGCCGATCAGTCCGTCGATCTGAACCCACAGCGAGACGAACGCCGTGAGATAGCTCAGGCCGAGAAGGCGCACGAAGAGCGCCGCGGCGATCCTGTAGGTCGGCTTTTCCACCGAGCGCCCCCACAGAAGCCGCGTCACGCGGAGTGCGGCGGTCCGATGGCTGGCGACCAGTCGGTAGGCCACCTCCGCGATCGCCGCCGCTCCCGGCACGGACCGGTAGATCCACAGATAAGCACCGCCCCTCGGAGTCAGCGCGAGAGTCCGAGCGACGGCCTCCGCGCCTTCGAACACCTCACCGTCGGGAAGAATCAGCTGCACCGCGCGCCGAAAGGCCTCGGGCGGGATCTCCGGGTAACGCGCTCCCGCGGCCTGGGAGGTCTCATAGCCGACGCGGTCGCCGGTCCGCTCTTTCCAGCGGGCGATCCAGAGCCGGCAGAATCCACAATCGCCGTCGAAGACCATCAGCGGCTTGGGCGGCGGATTCGCGACGCGGATAGTGGGCATCCCCGGCCGAGTCTATGCAAGCGCCGAGGCGGGTGGACATCCGACCTCCCGAGGAGACATTCCCCTCTCGCGCGACTCGGGAATAGACGCGGCTTCGACGAGAACTGCCTGATACACAGGCACCTGGGCGTCTCGTGTGAGCCGTCCGAATCGGGAATCAACCTTGCAGGGAACCGACGCTGTGGAGGATCGCTATGAACAGAATGTGGAAACGGGTGCTCTCGACGACCGCGGGGCTAACGATCGCGCTGATCCCGGCCGCGGTGGCTTCCGGCCAGCAGCTTGACGAGTACGGCGACGTCGCCGCTTCTCCGGCGGGCCAGACCGTCGCTCGGATCGGTTTCGTCGAGGGAAACGTCTCCTATGCGCGAGGCGACGACCCCGAGAACTGGCAGGCCGCCGACCTCAACGTCCCGATGACCATCGGCGACCGCCTCTACACGGACGATCGAAGCCGCGTAGAGCTCCAGGTCCAGGGCGGCGACGTCGTGCGCCTGGGTGCGAAGACGGACCTGGCAGCTTTGAACCTCACCGAGGACACGCGGCAGTTCGCAGTGAAGGCGGGCCACGCCACTTTCGAGATTCGAAGGCTGGACGAGGATGAAGCGTGGGAGGTGGACACTCCCAACGCCGCCGTCACGCTGGAGCAGGCAGGCCGGTACCGCGTCGAGGTGGACCGGGATGGGAACACGCGCGTCTCCGTCCGACGGGGTGCCGCGAGCGTCGCCGCGGGAGGCGGACAGGTTGCCCTGAACGCGGGGGAGGCGATCCGCATCGACGGCATCGACTCGCCGCGCTACGACGTCGAAGCGGTCGGCGCTCCCGACGGATGGGAGCGCTGGAACGAGGAGCGCGAGAACCGGCTGGTCCACACACGCTCGTCCCAGTACGTCCACCAGGACTTGGTCGGCTTAGACGACCTGGACCAGTACGGTCAGTGGCAGCACGTGCCGGATTACGGTTGGTGCTGGAGTCCCGCCAGCGTGGAAGTCGGCTGGACGCCCTATCGCGTCGGGCATTGGGTCTGGCAGGATCCGTGGGGCTGGACTTGGATCTCCACGGAGCCCTGGGGCTGGACGCCCTATCACTACGGCCGATGGGTCACGTATTCCTCTCGCTGGTTTTGGGTGCCTGTCGGTCCGAGCGTCCAGGTCGCCGCCTACTCCCCTGCTCTCGTGGCCTTCGTCGGCGGCGGTCCCGGGTTCTCCGTCTCGGTGGGAGTCGGTGGGGGAGGTGGATTCGTCGGCTGGTTTCCCCTCGGTCCGCGCGAGCCTCTGATTCCCTGGTGGTCTCGAAGCTCGGATGCCGTCAACGTGACGAACGTGACTTACATCAACAAGACCTACGTGACGGTCGTGAATCAGAACACGTTCGTTTCCGGCGCGGTCGTGACGAACAACGTCGTGAGGGATCGAGCAGTGATTCAGCAGGTCTCTTCGGCCGCGGTCGTGCGCGGTGCCCTTCCCGTCGTCCCCACCGCCGCCTCGACCCGCGTCTCGGTCCGGACCGCCCCGGCGGCGCGCCCACAGGCCGCGGTGGTCTCCCGAGCGGTCGTTGCCCGCATGGCTCCCCCGCCGGCTCCGCCCAGGTTCGAGCAGAAGCTCGCGGTCATCCGGCAGAACGGCGGCCGGCCGGTCGCTCCCGCAGCCGCTGCCCAGCTCGCCGTACAGCAGGGGGGCCAGCCGCGCACCGTCATCCAGGTTCGCCCCGTGGCATCCGAGCCGGGGCGGGTGAATCTGGTTCAGGGTCGCCAGGCGGCCGGCGCGACGGCTGCCCCTCGAGTCCAGCCGGTAGCCCCCGCGAAGGGAGGACGGCCGATGGCGACGGCGCAGCGCCCGGTCGCGGCGGCTCCGGTCGTCGGGCCTCGGTCCGCAGGCGCTCAGCGACCAGGCCAGCCCGTGACTCAGCAGCAGCACCCCGAAGCTCGTCCGTCGAACGAGCCGCCGACAGGCGCCCCTATCCGTCCGACGCCTCTGGAGGAGCCCGGGCGGCTGCGGCCGCAGGAGAATCGTCCGCCCGCGGAGCGTGCGATCGTCCCGACGCCGAACGTCTTCCGCGAACGCGGTCAGCCCACTCCGGCGATCCGCCCCGAGCGCGCACCCGAGAACCGCCCGCCGGCCGAGCGCGAGCGGCCGTTGACTCCAGCCTGGCGCGAGCGACTCCAGCCGACGCCGGTACGCCCGGAGCGCGAGGCGGCGCCGGAGAACCGTCCGCGTTCGGAGCGAGAACGGTTCCTCACTCCACCCGCGTGGCGAGAACGCCCGGCAGCGACGCCCCCGAGCCGCCCGGAGCGCGAGGCGGCGCCGGAGAGCCGCGAGCGGCTGCGTCCCACGGCGGCGCGTCCGGTGGAGCCCCCGCCCGAGCGGGTACGCCCGCAGGGGGCGCCGCCGCCCCCACCCGAGCGAGCCAGCCCGGAGGATCGGGCGCGCGAGAGGGAGCGGGCCAAGCGTCCGACGCCGAAAAGGACACCGCCGCCCGACGCGGAGCGCCCGCCGGGCTGAGGGCTCAGTTCCTGGCGGCGACAGAGGGGGAAGCGCCCGCCCCGGTGGGCGCTTCTTATTTCTCTAATACGGATGTAAAGCACTCAAGACTAGTGACTTGTCACCTTGCCCAGATAATTGACTTTTCAGTATAGATTCAATAACCTCGAGATCGATATGGACGCGCAAGGACGTGCTGCCGCTACGAACGCTTCCCTTCTGGAGCTGACCAGCCGCGAATACAAGGCCGGTTTCGTCACCGACATCGAGTCGGAGGCGATCGCGCCCGGCCTGAACGAGGACATCGTCCGCCTGATCTCTGCCAAGAAGAAGGAGCCCGAGTGGATGACCGAGTGGCGGCTGAAGGCCTATCGCCACTGGCTCACGATGAAGGAGCCTACCTGGCAGAACGTTCACTACCCGCCGATCGACTACCAGTCGATCGTCTATTTCGCGGCGCCGAAATCGCGCAAGGACGCGCCGAAGTCGCTGGAGGACGTGGACCCGAAGCTGCTCGAGACCTACGAGAAGCTCGGGATTCCCCTTCGGGAACGCGAAAAGCTCGCCGGCGTCGCCGTGGACGCCGTCTTTGACTCGGTGTCGGTCGCGACGACGTTCCGCGAACAGCTCGCCCGAGTCGGCGTCATCTTCTGTTCCTTCTCCGAGGCCGTCCAAAATCATCCGGACCTCGTTCGGAAGTATCTCGGGTCCGTGGTGCCCTACACCGACAACTTCTTCGCGACGCTGAACTCTGCCGTCTTCTCGGACGGCTCCTTCTGCTACATCCCGAAGGGCGTGCGATGTCCGATGGAGCTGTCGACTTACTTCCGGATCAATTCGGCCAACACCGGACAGTTCGAGCGGACTCTCATCGTCGCCGACGAGGGCTCCCACGTCTCGTACCTCGAGGGCTGCACCGCGCCGATCCGCGACGAGAACCAGCTCCACGCCGCGGTCGTCGAGCTCGTCGCCCTGGACGACGCCGAGATCAAGTACTCCACGGTCCAGAACTGGTATCCCGGAGACAAGGAGGGGCGCGGCGGGATCTACAACTTCGTGACGAAGCGCGGCGCCTGCCGCGGCCGGCGGTCCAAGATCTCATGGACTCAGGTCGAGACCGGATCCGCCATCACCTGGAAGTACCCGAGCTGCATCCTTCAGGGCGACGATTCGGTCGGCGAGTTCTACTCCGTTGCGGTTACGAACAACCGGCAGCAGGCCGACACGGGCACGAAGATGATCCACATCGGGAAGAACACGCGCTCCACCATCGTCTCCAAGGGGATCTCCGCCGGGTTCGGCCAGAACACGTATCGCGGGATGGTCAAGATCCTCGGCAAGGCGGACGGAGCGCGCAACTACTCTCAGTGCGATTCGCTGTTGATCGGCGATCGGTGCGGAGCGCACACCTTCCCCTACATCGAGGTCAACAACTCGACCGCTCAGATGGAACACGAAGCGTCCACGTCGAAGATTGGGGAGGACCAGGTCTTCTACTTCCAGCAGCGCGGCATCTCCGCGGAGGAAGCCGTGAACATGATCGTCAACGGCTTCTGCAAGGTCGTCTTCAAGGAGCTGCCGATGGAGTTCGCCGTGGAAGCGCAGAAGCTGCTCGGAGTGAGCCTGGAAGGGTCGGTCGGATGACGACCGGATGCGGGAAGGGCCAATGAAAGAGCCGCTGCTCGAGATTACAAACCTCCACGCCTCCGTCGGCGACAACGAGATCCTCCGCGGCGTGGACCTGACGGTCGACTCCGGCGAGGTGCACGCGGTCATGGGACCGAACGGCTCGGGAAAGTCGACGCTGGCGCACGTTCTCGCAGGCCGTCCGGGATACACCGTCACGGAGGGGCGCGTCCTCTACCGCGGCGCGGATCTGCTCGCGATGCCCCCGGAAGAGCGCGCGAGGGAAGGCATCTTCCTCGCGTTTCAATACCCGGTCGAGATCCCCGGCGTCTCCAACGTCTACTTCCTGAAGGCCGCCGTCAACGCGGTCCGCAAACACCGTGGCCTGCCGGAGTACGACGCGATGGAATTTCTCGCGCTGGTCAAGGAGAAGGTCAAGCTGGTCCAGATGGATGAGGACCTCGTCAAGCGACCCGTCAACGAGGGCTTTTCGGGCGGCGAGAAGAAGCGCAACGAGATCTTCCAGATGGCGCTGCTCGATCCCAGACTTGCCATCCTGGACGAGACGGACTCGGGCCTCGACATCGACGCCCTGCGTATCGTCGCCGGGGGCGTGAATCAGCTTCGCAGCCCCGAGCGCTCGATGATCGTGGTGA
>Ga0070706_100002078_pt1 | contig 20414 bp, 16 predicted proteins | sample KBSK5501metaG_FD_65476 | JGI IMG/M metagenome (GOLD analysis project Ga0070706, IMG submission 65476) | Corn, switchgrass and miscanthus rhizosphere microbial communities from Kellogg Biological Station, Michigan, USA - KBS K5-50-1 metaG | ecosystem: Host-associated > Plants > Roots >... | reverse complement strand
ATATGCAGCCTCGGCATCAGTGCTCGTGACATCGGGGGCGAGATTGGCTTTGAGGTGCCTCAGCGGTTATTTCACCGGAGCGCCGGCATGATGAAACGCGCTCTGGATCTAATCCTTACCTTGGCAGGCTTATTCGCCCTGTTGCCCGTGTTCCTTTTGATCGCAGCAGCCATCAAGCTTACGTCTATCGGCCCTGTCTTCTACGGACACACTCGCTATGGTCGCGATGGTACGACATTCAAAGCCCTCAAGTTCCGCACCATGTTTCAGAATGGTGAATCCATATTGCTGGAGCATTTCCACAAAAACCCCGAAGAATTAGCTGCCTGGCAGCGCGATCAGAAGCTCAAGCGCGATCCAAGAGTCACTTCGGTCGGGGGATGGTTACGCCGATACAGCTTGGATGAACTTCCCCAGCTCTGTAACGTCCTACTCGGACAAATGAGCCTCGTGGGCCCGCGGCCCATCGTTTCAGCCGAGGTAGAGAAATATGGTCGCGGTTACGACCTTTACAGTCGAGTTCGTCCCGGAATCACCGGACTCTGGCAGGTGTCAGGACGAAACAACACCACTTATCCAGAACGAGTCGCCTTCGACGAATACTATGTTCGGAACTGGTCGATCTGGCTGGATACCTATATTTTGGTTCGCACGGCAAGAGCCGTTTTCAGTGCAGAAGGTGCCTACTAGCACATATCTGCTAAAGACCACCTATCAGGAGAGTCAGATCAATGATCAAGAACAAACGAATTCTCGTCTGTGGAGCCGGCGGTTTCATCGGAGGCCACTTAGTAAAGCGACTGAAAGCTGAAGGTTACTGGATTCGCGGCGCTGATATGAAGGCCCACGAGTTCGCAAGCACCGCCGCCGACGAGTTCATCGTTGGGGATCTCCGGGACCAGGCTGTCGCGCGCGGGGTCGTCGAGGGGATCGACCAGGTCTACCAGCTGGCTGCGGATATGGGTGGTGCAGGGTACATCTTCACCGGCGAGCACGATGCCGTTGTAATGCACAACTCCGCCACCATAAACCTAAACGTTCTGGAGTTTGGCTATCGCGCTGGTGTTCAAAAGTTTTTCTATTCCTCATCTGCTTGCATGTATCCCGCTTACAATCAGGAAGACCCCCACAATCCCAAGTGCTCTGAAGAGTCTGCGTATCCAGCTGCGCCAGACAGCGAGTACGGTTGGGAGAAGTTGTTCAGCGAGCGGCTCTATTTCGCGTATATGAGAAATTATGGCGTTCAGGTGCGGGTCGCGCGTTTCCACAACATTTTTGGTCCCGAAGGCACGTGGAAGGGGGGGCGCGAGAAGGCCCCGGCAGCTATCTGCAGGAAAGTTGCCGAAGCTCCAGACAGGGGTGAGATCGAAATCTGGGGAGATGGGTGCCAGACGAGGTCATTTCTTTATATCGACGAGTGTGTGGATGGTATTCGACGGCTGATGGAATCCGATTTTACGGGGCCGGTAAATATCGGGTCTAACGAGATGGTTTCGATAAATCAACTGGCGTACTTGGTCATGGACGTAGCAGACAAGAAGCTCTCGCTGCATCATGTCCCCGGCCCGCTTGGCGTTCGCGGTCGTAACTCGGACAATCGGCTGATCGCGCAAAAACTCGGTTGGAGCCCCTCCAGACCTCTACGAGAGGGCTTGGAGAAGACGTATTCGTGGATTCAGCGGCAGATCACCCCGATGCCATCGGTCGAGAAGCTAACGCTCAACCAAGCAACGGCTTAATCACTTCCTGTTGCGACAGCAATTGGCGAATTCACAAGCACGGAGCACAGATCCCTACGCCGTGAAATTGGAGCACTCGAACGGAATCAGCCGTAAATCCAAGAAACATTTCAGCTGTAGTTCTGGCTTTCTCAAGGAGTGCACTATGACTCGTCACGCAACCTTGTTGTGCGTGCTTCTGATCGCAAATGGCACCTATTCTCAGCCGCTCAATACCGAAGAGCCGGCAAATTCCAAGTCGGGAAATACACAGGTGCCCGAAGCTAAGTCGGCCAATCTACCGCCTCGTGACGCAAATGCCGATTATGTGCTCGGACCGGGAGACCAGATTGGCCTCATTGTTCCCGGTCTGGAGGATCAATACAACGAGAAGGGGTTCCGAATCGATGCGAGCGGTAACGTCACTTTGCCTCTAATCGGGCGAATTTACGCTTCCGGCCTGAGTGCCGCCACCCTTGAACACGAACTCCAAGTCAGGCTGAGGCCAATCCTGAAGGATCCGCAAGTTGTAGTTAGGATTGAAGCCTTCGGAAGCCAGCCGGTTTCAGTGCTCGGTGCCGTCAGAAACCCGGGCATCGTACAGCTCCAAGGCAAAAAAAACCTGTTCGAAGTGCTTTCCATGGCCGGCGGTCTCCAGACCGATGCCGGCTACGTTGTCGAGGTTACTCGTTCTTTGACGAATGGCAATATTCCCCTCTCGACAGTGCGGACCGATCCAAGTGCTCAGGTTGGTGTTGCCTCGATACGATTAAAGGACATCATCAACGTTCCGAACGCCAGCGAGAATATCGAAATCCGTCCCGGTGACACAATATCGGTCCCCAAGACGGGAGTGGTTTACATTGTCGGGTCGGTTTCCAAACCCGGCGGATTCCCGCTGGCAGAAAATGAATCGCTTTCCGCACTTCAAGTTTTGTCCCTTGCGGAAGGGTTGCAGCCCACAGCCGCTGCGTCTAAGGCGCGACTTCTCCGCTCCGTTCCGGGCTCTCCGACTCGAGCTGAAATACCCGTCAATTTAAATCACCTCATGGCAGGTAAAGCAACCGACGTGCAATTGCGTGCCGACGATATCCTCTTCGTGCCGGCCAGCAAAGCCAAGAAGACCGGTTTCCGCACCATCGATGCAATCGTTAATGCTGCGACTTACTCGACCGTATATGCAGGGCGGTGAGGGCCAAAACGTGGAAAACAAGCAACAACTACTACCGAATGTACAGGCGCCACGGCTCAGCCCCCGCAGCGCCCGAGCTCTTCCTGAGATGAATCCGCGGGAGGAGGCAGCCAGGCCCTACTTGGTTGAGGCAGCCGATCGCCCGGAGGAGACTGGAGACCTGCTGGATTATTGGCGCGCTCTGGGCAGTCACAAGACTGCAGTGCTGGCTGCAAGTCTCGGAGGTTTGCTGCTGGGCGCCTTGATAGGAGTTCCGCTGAAGCCGGTATTCCGTGCCAGCACAACGCTTGAGGTTCTCAATGTCAACCAAGACTTCATGAACATGAGGCCAGCGCAAGCCTCGGTGCCAGGCGCGGATTCCGACAATTTGTCGGAGGAGGAGACTCAGGCGACGTTGCTGCAAAGCGACCTTTTGCTGGGCCGGGTATGCGCACGGCTCGATCCAAATCCGAGCCCACCGGCTCGGTATGCCACGTCGGGCTGGCGTAGTTGGTTCAACTTGCAGGAGGGAGGAAAACCGTCAACTCGAGAGATGCTGCTGGGTTCGGCGGTCAAGAGCCTTAAAGTCACGAATCCCCCGCGGACGCGGGTTCTGGGCATTACGGTTGATTCTAAGGACCCGCAGTTGGCGCTCGATTTCACCAACGCACTCGTTCAGGAGTTCATCAAGCAAAACATCGACGCCCGCTGGGCAAGCACCCAGCAGACCGGCGATTGGCTCGGCCGTGAGATCAATGACGCCCGTACCAAGCTTCAGAGTTCTGAAGACGCGCTGCAAGCGTATGCGCGTAGCTCCGGATTGTTCTTCATCAACGATGAAAAACAGACGAACATAGAGACTGAGCGCTTGCAAGAAATACAGCAACAGCTATCAGCAGCTACCGCTGATCGAATTGCCAAACAATCAGTTTTTGAGTTGGCAAGAAACAGCCCGCCCGGCACGCTTGCAGAGATTCTGAATGACGCCAGCTTGCAGTCGCTCAGCGCTCGACTGGACGATGCGACCCGCCAAGTCGCAAGTTTGAGTGCTGTCTACAATCCAGGTTACACAAAGCTCCAGCAGGCCCAGGCGGAAGCGGTCACCCTTCGGGAAGCGTTCGCAAGCCGCCGAGCCGATCTCCTCCGGCGCATCGAAACCGACTATCAAAGCGCGACCCGCCGTGAAAAATTGTTGTCGGCCGCATATGACCAGCAGGCGCGAGAAGTCGCCGGCCAGGATCAAAGTGCTGTGCAATACAACATTCTGAAACGAGAAGTCGATAGCAGCCGGCAGCTCTACGACACGATGCTCCAACAGATGAAGCAGGCTTCCATTGCAACCGCGTTGCACGCCAGTAACGTGCGCGTTATCGATCCGGCATATCTTCTGGACCGGCCTGTGTTCCCGAATTTCAAGATAAACGCCGTCTTGGGCTTTTTTTGCGGATTGATTGGCTGTGTTGGACTTATCCTGATTCGCGAGAGGGCCGACCGCACATTGCGGCAACCCGGTCAGGTGAAGTCATGGTCAAGCCTCCCCGAACTGGGAACAATCCCTCGCCTCCAGTGCAACCCAGGTCGAAGCTCTTGGGCACTACTCCCAGGCGGCATACGGAATCGCCAATCCCCGAACAGCGCTGGTTCCTTTACGGCCGGTGAACAAACGAGTCTGTTGCAGTTGGCGGACGTCTGGGATACGCCGAAAGCACTCGCGGAGGCATTTCACTCAGCCCTGACGTCGATCTTGCTTGCCGGTGAAGTCCGCGGAAGCGGCAGGGTTTTGGTGTTCACAAGCGCCGGACCCGGCGATGGCAAAACCAGCGTTGTTTCCAACCTTGCAATCGCAGCCGCTGCGACCGGGAAGAGGGTCTTGCTCGTGGATGCTGATCTTCGTCGCCCTCGCATCCATGCCCTTTTCGGGCTGCAAAACGAAGCAGGCGTAGCTGAAATGCTTCGTTCCGAAGCCAACGATGTGGGTTGGCCGGAGCTGACTCGGCGCACAAAAATAGCGGGTTTGAACGTAATTACGGCAGGAAAACCTAAGCGAGGGACCGCCCAGTTGTTTTACTCACACAAGTTCTCCACTCTTCTCGCCAACTGGAGGAGAGAATACGATCTTGTTCTACTGGATACTCCACCCGCCCTGCATATTACCGACGCTCGTGTGATTGGAGTGCTGGCCGATGGGGTAGTGCTTGTCGCTCGAGCGGGACAGACCACGCGCGAGGCTTTACTCGCCACACAGGAGCGCTTTACGGAAGATCGTATTCGTCTTCTGGGATGCATCCTTAACGATTGGGACCCCAGCCGCTCTCGAAGCACTTATCCCTACTACCTTTCGGAAGAGACGATTGCCTAATATCCCGGATGAAGACCATCACCGAGGGTCTCTATTTAAGACCCATCGGCGTTGGAACTCCAGCAACCGCTTCGGAACTGCCTCGGTCCGTGGCAGATTGCTTCGCGGGCTGGGTGCCACGGCACTACAACCTATCGTCACTGCGGTGATTCAACTCGGTACCGTTCCCTGTCTGCTGCACGCCTGGGGCGCGGCTAAGTATGGAGACTGGCTGATACTATCTGCGATTCCGAGCTACCTAAGCCTAAGCGATCTCGGATTCGGAGACGCATCTGGAAGCGACATGACCATGAGGGTGGCCGCAGGAGATCGGAGGGGAGCCGTCGAAACCTTTCAGAGTTCGTTGGCGCTGCTCTCGCTGGTTTCGCTACTGGTCGGTCTGCTCGCAGCCACCGCAGTCTGGCGTGTGCCATGGCACCGTTGGATAAGACTTACCACTCTTTCCGATTTTCAAGCCTCGGCGGTCGTACTCGTGTTTGGCGCTTATCTTTTAGTCAGTCAGCAGTGTGGAATCTTGGAGAGCGGGTTCAGGTGTGACGGAAACTTTGCGACCGGTAACGTCTTGGGTTCGCTCTTACGGCTTATCGAGACCGGGGCGGGTACTGCGGTAGGAATCGGTACCGGTAGTCTCTTATGGGCTGCGGCCGCTTATCTGTTTAGCCGCACCCTGGGCACCATTGTGTATGGTTTGCTCTTGCGTAGAAAAAGCCCCTGGCTTCCCATCGGATTTTTTGACGCCAGGTTGGCGAGAATCAGAGAACTCGCGGCACCCGCCTTCGGCTTCGTGGCTCTGCCGCTTGCTCATGCCATCAGCATCCAGGGCTTCACCTTACTGATTGCCTCGGTGCTGGGATCGGTTGCGGTTACCAGTTTTTCGACGCTTCGCACGCTTACGCGCGTCAACTTCCAATTGATGACCGTGATCGCATGGGCTATGTGGCCTGAGCTGTCGCGAGCCTTCGGCGAAGGCAATGTCTCCTTGGCGCGGACCCTCCACCGACACGCCTATCAAGCAGGACTCGCGCTCTCGGTCGTTACCGGATCGGCGCTGTGGTACTTCGGGCCCACCCTTTACCACCTGTGGATACGCGATGCCGTCACGTTTGATGCCAGCTGCTTCCATATTCTCCTGTACGTAACCTTTGCAAACTCACTATGGTTTACTAGCTCTGTGGTGCCCATGTCGACCAATGCGCATCACCGAATCACTCTAGCTTTTGTTGCCCTCTCGCTGCTTTCGCTAGGCCTCGGCTGGGTATTACTTCGGCAACGAGGATTGAGCGGCGCGGCAATTGCCTTGTTGCTAATAGACATCTCCATGACTTGTCTGGTTCTGAGAACATCGCTGCGCCAGTTACAGGAGAGACTCGGAGATTTCATTCGAGCCCTGCTGGTTTTTCCCTTGCCTTTTGGTTTAGCCGAACCCGCAAAACGGACCGAGATATGACCTCCAGCATGGCCGTTCCATCCTCCAGGGCATGTATGCCGTCGCACCTCTCGATCCTTTACCTTGGGCGGAATTGGGGAACATCGCGCCACCGCGCCCTTAGCTTGAGGCGGCTTGGTCACACCGTGCAGACTCTGGATGCGCACAGCTTTTTGCCGCATGGCCGAGTCACAGATTATTGGATACATCACTCCGGCGCCTGGGGTCTAGAGAGGTTCATTCGCACCCGGGTATTAAAGACCATCCGATCCGCGGAATTCGATCTGGTGTGGGTGGACGCCGGAGATGTCATAGGTCCCGAGCTTGTCCGCGACCTAAAGCAGCAGGCAAAGTTCGTTATCAACTACAACGTCGATGACCCATATGGCACCCGTGACGCTAACAAGTGGCGATTGTACCTGCGCTCCGTCCCCCTTTACGACGCGGTGGTTGTAGTTCGCGACTGTAACGTCGCCGAAGCTTACAAGGCGGGGGCGAGAGACGTCATGCGAGTGCACAGATCATCGGACGAAATTGCTCATGCCCCGCGAAAACTCTCCGGGGGCGATCAGACCGAATGGGGGTCCGAGGTAGCATTCGTCGGAACCTGGATGCCGGAGCGTGGACCATTCATGGCTCGCCTGGTTGAGCATGGCATTCCTCTGGCCATTTGGGGTGACCGTTGGTCGAAGGCAAGCGAATGGCAGTTTCTAAGGCCGTATTGGCGTGGTCCCGGCCTTTACAACGAAGACCACTACGCGATGGCCGTGCAAGGCGCGAAAGTTTGCCTAGGCATGCTGTCGAAAGGTAACCGCGATTTGTGCACCCAGCGCTCATTCGAGATCCCACATCTGGGCGGACTCCTGTGTGCCGAGCGTACCTCCGAACACCTCGCTCTATACACGGAAAATGTCGAGGCCGTGTTCTGGAGTGGCCCGGACGAGGCCGCGGAAAAATGCGGACGCCTTCTAAGCGATAAGACCTGGAGGAAAAAGGTGGCCCGAAATGGCCAACTCCGAAGCATCCGAAACAGAACCACCAATGAGGCTGTAATCGAGCAGATCGTCTCCCGTGTGTTTAAGGGCGCGCAGGCCGGAACGCCTGTTTCCCGATGAGAGTTCCAGAGATGCAGATGGTTCCAGTTGCGATTGCTCCCGTCCGAGAATCGGTCGGCCGAAGGCCAGGTACCGGGTCGCGAGCGATTTTAGATCAGTTGGCGAGTGCGTCGCTTGCCTTAGTGTTGGTTCCTACCTTCCTTTATTTCGATATTAATCTTGCCATCGCAGCGCCGCTTTCGCTACTCATTGGTTTGACGAGCCAACACCTGTTTCGGCTGATATTCAGCCCGGACGGTGATGTCTTTTCTCCCACTACTCTGGTAGCTGGCTACTTCGCCATATACTTTGCGCTCAGATCGTTTTATCTCTGTACCGTCCCATTTTTTGCCCGATTAGGCCGGAATTCATATGATGATTACCTGCCTACCGCTTTGTGGTGCGCCTGCGCGGCCTATGTGTCGTTTTCGGCCGGCATTGGTTCAAGGATGGCGAGCCGCTGGTTGAAACGCTTGCCGTCCACTGCCCCGTATTGGTCAAAATCAGTACCCACATTCCGTCTTCTCGCGATGATGCTGGTGGGCCTGGCGTGCCTGATATACCTGTTCAAAACCGGGCTGGCAGTGGGCAATTATGGAAACCGGGAATTCCAGCAACATCCGCCGCCGGGCCTGATCGTGCTTCTGGAAAACATGATCGATTTGTCCTGGGTGGCGATCTGCGTCTTCCTGGTAGCGCCGGGACGAAAGTCGGATCCTTCCCTGACATGGCTGCTCCTGGGAACCTCCCTGGGCATGCTCTGTATTAAGCTCGCCACCTCAGGGGGGAAAGTCGCCCTTATTCAGCCCCTTATAGAAGCGGCAATCGTTGTTCACTACGGCAAACGGCGGTTTCGGATCTGGGAGATGTTGGCCATTGGCGTTCCGGTACTGATGCTGGCATTCGGCGTTGTGAACTTTTATCGCTTCGTTGTGGTTGGGCATCTAGGTTCGCCCAAAAGTTTAGGGGATGTGATTTCTCGCATTTCCTCGACTTCCGATTTGTTGAATTCAAAGCACAATGAAGCGGCGCAGCGACCTGCGCTCGAGCAAATGGTGGACCGGGATGCGGGCGTGGATGCCTTAGCATTAGTCATGAAGTACACACCGCGACCGTTTCCCTATGTATATGGGCTGCACTGGCTTGAGATACCGCTTACGTTCGTCCCGCGACAGATCTGGAAGGACAAGCCTGTCAACATGCCAAGCGCAGAGTTCGAATCCACCTACATGGGTCTGCCGAGCAGCTATAACGGATTCAGTTCCATGCACCTGATTTCCGACCTGTATCGGAATTTCTCTCTCCCCGGGGTGTTCTGCGGGATGTTTGTTTTCGGGGTGACTTTGCGCTGCTTTTATCTGTTCTGCTCGCCATCTCGAGAGAACAGCACGGGGCTGTTTCTGTACGCAGCTTTGTTTCCAGAAATTATTCATTCCCTTGAATCCGACGTCGGTTATGCCGCGATTAACGTGACCAGAGCCGCTGCTTTAGCTGTTTTTGTGGCCTTTTTCCTCGGAGGAGGATACCGGAGACTTCGTCGGATGAGATTTGCCCCCCGACCTTTGAGTGTGGCCGTTGCTGACCGCCGCTTCGCAACCCCTCGATGATTAGGATATTACTAGCGGTTCTCTACCTGTTCATGTCAGGTCTCGGGTACGCTGCGTCCGACGAACGTACCAGCTTGACCGGTTCGTCGCACGCCGTGGTCAATCTCTTGTCATTCGGCGCGCGGCCGAACGACCCCACATTTAACAGTCGGCTTCCGTTTCAGCAGGCGCTTGACACCCTCCGACGCTTAGGCGGGGGCATCTTGTCGATTCCCGCCGGCGACTACTATCTGGCTTTTCCTGACATTGCTAGCGATGTTGATCCGGACGACACCCGGAATGCAGCACTACTCAAGGAGAAGAATTTAAAGAGGGAAAAGTTAATCCTGGCTCCGCCGGGCACTATGGTGCAAGGAGCTGTCGATAAGGCAGGCAACCCGAGTACACGGATCCACTGGCGCGCCACGAGCTTTCCACTGCTCTCATTTGTTAACTCCGATGGCTCGGGTATTCGGGACATAGCGTTCGTCTTCGACGGCGTGCAGCCGCAGTTCTTCCCGTGGTCCCAAGAGGAATTCTTGGAACAGGTCGGCTATAAGGCCAGATGGCTAGGAGGACCATATGAACTCTCAACTGTGATCTATACCATAGGATCCAGCAGTCTGCGATTTGAGAATATCTCTTTTCACTCCAGCAAGATGCCCGCTGATAATGGACATACTTTCGCGTTCGGTATCGTTTCCAAAGGAAAGGGTCCGGTACCCCAGCCGGAAACAAACTCCGTCAATACCCTTTCGTGGGGAACCAAAATACCGGGTGGCGGCTTGTCGGAGTGTGTGTCAAGCAACGTTTTTCGGTCGCTGCGATTCCAGGACTATGTCATGGGCATCCTTGCGAGCGGACAGTGCAGTGCAGTTTTTGAGAATATTGAGGGGAACTATCGTGGTTCCTGGTATCGCTCGTTCGATCCCTTACACGAAACCGGCCCTGACATAAAACATATCGGTCCCCCAGGACATCTGATTTACCTTACGTTCCAAAATGCTTACGATGTGCAGGGTTATCAAGACGCACCCGCCGGACGCGCGGTGTTTCACAGCACGACCAGGAATAGGGATGTGACCCTCCGAAACGTCAAGGAAGGCCCTGAGACCTTGTCAAATTTGAACTCCCTCGGCACACTAGCCCTCAAAGACATCGAGCATGGGCTGGTTGCAAACGTCGTTTCTCAACACCCCGCGGGACTCATACAGAGCATGATCGATGCGCATGACGTGCAGCTCGACAATCTAAGCTGGTCGTCGGATCGCGATATCTGCGCTGAGCTAGGCTCCCGGTCAAATTGCAGTGTGCCGGTCATCGCGCTTGAGCCCGGACCCGCAGACTCCGACAGCCAATTCAACAGCCGGGTGCAGTTCAGGAACATCGCATTACAAAGCTCGCGTCGGCCGGCCATCTTCAAGATCTCGGAAGAGAGTGGACACTTACCGTTAAGTCGGGATATCAGCGTGGATGGACTCAGGATTGAATGCAACCCAGGATTCGAGTCCAAACAAGAGTCCCCACGAGGCATTATCACGCTGCGTACCGTCGCCACTCACCTGCGGGATATTAGATACACTCCGCTGCTTCCCAGCGACGCGACCTCGCATCGGCAGAACTATGCCGCGTTAATTCAGTCTGGAAGTAGTGACACCACGATCGACATCACGATCAAGCGGTCGCCGGGCTATACCGGAGATGATGCCCTGGCATACCAGAGCATGATTGAGGGCCAGCGCGGCCCGAGCCCGAGTCCTGAAACGGACAATAAATGTCGGATTCTGCGGAAGCTTGTCAATTGACCAGGCGAAGGTCTATCCGTGCCAGCAGCAAAGCCACGACCGTCCAGATTTCATCCGTCACGACCCTTCCGATCTAAAGCGTAAATCGAAGAATGAATATCCTTCTGGTGGGAAACTATCAGCCCAGCGGGCAAAAAAGCATGCAGCGTTTCGCTGCGCTGCTAAGCAGCGGCTTCAGAGCCCTCGGACATGAGACTCGACTGATACGCCCGCCCGTGATTGCGGGGAAGTTGCCGCTCCGCGGCACAGCCGGTAAATGGCTTGGGTACGCAGATAAGTTCTTCGTTTTCCCCACATTGCTAAAGAAGGCAGCAGAGTGGGCAGACGTCGTCCACATCTGTGATCACTCCAATGCGTTCTATATCAAGTATGTCCAGCATCGCCCCCACATTGTTACCTGCCATGACATGCTCGCAATTCGAAGCGCCCTTGGCGAATTTGCCTGTCATCGCACATCTTGGACTGGCCGCCGATTGCAAAGCATGATCCTCAAAGGACTCCGGGCTGCAGGGCGCTCAGGACATATTGCCTGCGTTTCTGAGGCGACACGCTCGGATATGTTGCGCGTTGCGCGAGTCCCACAAGACAACGTTTCCCAAATTTATAACGGCTTGAATTTTCCTTACACTCCTTTGAACCCGAGGCAAGCACGACGAGTAATCGAGAAGTTCGGAATCGGTTCGAACCAACGATTTATTGTCCATGTGGGCGGAAATAGCTGGTACAAAAACCGTCTTGGTGTTCTTAAGATCTTCGCCGCGCTGAAGTCACACCCGGAAGGGAGGCCCTTGTCCCTGGTAATGGCGGGCCAGCCATTCACCAGGGAGATGCGTCGCTTTTTGCGCAACAGCATGAGAGGCCGGGACGTGTTTGAGCTGAGCAACCCTAGCAACGAAGAATTGAGGGCACTGTATTCGTGCGCTGACCTGATGCTTTTCCCGTCACTTCAAGAGGGTTTCGGATGGCCCATTATCGAAGCCCAGGCCTGTGGCTGCCCGGTTGTGACTTCGGATCGCGTGCCCATGACAGAAGTCGGCGGCCAGGCGGCGACATACATCGACCCTGACGATATTGATGCCGCCGCCTCTGCCATCGCTCGTAAGGTTTGCCGGCGACACCAACCATGCGAAAAGAGCTTGAAAAACGTCGAGCGGTTCAGCACTTCGGGCATGATCAGCCATTACTTGGCACTGCATGAAATTCTCCTGGGTTCCAAGCATTTAAATGGATGTCATTAACCAGCGAATGGAAAATGTGCAAGGTCAGCTGCGAGACGCCAATTCAGTGGACCTGCGCTGTCCGGACAATACGGAACTGGTCCGCGGCGCCCCGCTCTGGGTCGAAGCGCTCTGGTATTTCTTTGCCCTACCGATCGTTCGATCTCACCTCGTCACATCGTCTGCATTTCGGTGCAGATTGTTGCGCATCTTCGGGGCAAAGGTTGGCAGGGGCGTGTACATAAAGCCCGGTCTCCGAGTCAAATTTCCATGGTATCTCGAGATAGGGGACTATTCGTGGTTGGGTGAGGATCTGTGGATCGACAATCTAGCGCAGGTAACAATAGAGGCACACTGCTGCTTGTCTCAAGGCGTATATCTCTGCACCGGCAATCATGACTGGTCTTCGTTCAACATGAGGCTGTTTCGCCGGCCAATTACTTGCAGACGGGGTTGTTGGATCGGCGCCAAAGCCATGCTTTGTCCTGGAGTTGTTGTTGGTGCTGGCGCCATTGTCACCGCCGGCAGTGTGGTGACTAAGGACCTTCCGGATATGGAAGTTCATGCCGGCAACCCCGCACAGTTTGTAAAGCACCGTGACTTGCGGACGCGATGAACGGATGGGTTCTCCCCAATGGATGAATCAACAATCATGAACATGAGCGTTCTAGTCACGTCGGGCGCTGGCTCCTGCGGCAAGGGCCCGAAGGATCACCGTAGCAATGCTTGTCGCTATGATCCACTGGCTCCAACCATATTCCATGAAGAATGGTGGCTTGATGCCGCTACGGGAGGTCGTTTCGACGTCGCTCAAGTAACTGCTGGGGGGCGAACCGTGGGCCGGCTTCCCTTTCACCTGACGAAACGCTTTGGCCTAAGAATGATTCGCATGCCTGAGCTGACCTACTTCTTGGGTCCGGCCATCGAGGAGGGCAAAGGGAGTGCAACCAATCGTTTTCTGAAACGCCTGGAGATAACTCGGGAGTTGCTTGAGAGATTGCCGCCTGCCTCCTGGCAATACGTGAAATGCCACGGCGGCATTACGGAGGTGATTGCGTTTCAAGAACTCGGCTTTCGAACCTATGTCCAATTCACGCACGAGATCCGGCCTGCTCCGGCCGAGGTTCTCTGGCAGCAAATGCGTGACAAGACTAGAAATGTCGTCCGCCGAGCGGACGAGCGACTCTCCATCAGAGAATTGACCGATCCCCTTGAGTTCGCGCACCTGTATGAGCGCAATCTTGCCTTGCGAGGGCTCGATAACGGTATCGATAATACCGTATGTAGAAAAATAGTTTCCGCATCGCTCGAGCGGCAACGCGGCAGAATTCTTGCAGCACATGATAAGGACAACCAAATCGTTGCTGCGAACTTTTGCGTCTGGGATGAGGTCTCGTCCTTTTATCTTCTGTCAACCCGAGGCGCCAATTCTGGCAACGGCGCAAGCAGTTTGCTCCTCTGGGAAGCGATAAAGGACTCAGCACGCAGAGGGTTGGTCTTTGATTTTGCCGGCTTAGGCGGCAAGGGGAGCGTCTTGTTCTACTCAGGTTTCGGTGCTTCGATCAGTGCACGGTACGTCGCTGTGCGGGCCCGTGTGTTGGCGAGGGTGATAAATGAACTGAAATTGCCATTTGCGCCGGAGAACTACTTTTACTAACTAACAAATCGGAGGAAACAGTGCCAACTTTTCTGAATTCAGCAGCGTGGCGGCCTGCAATTAAGAGAACGCCTGGCGTGCAACGCGTCATTGATCTGAGCGTTGTGGTAGAAGATTGGTGGTTCGATTTCTATCACAACGTGGACACTTCGTCTCAGATCAGCGACCAAAAGATCCTAGGCTGGCCGACGGACAATGTTAACTTCCACTACCTGCCGATACGTCCGAAATGCGCCCGCCGAGTTCTGCGGGAACTGCCTTTGAAGAGCCGTGGCGAGTATACATTCGTTGATTTCGGGTCGGGCAAGGGCAGAATGCTGTTGATAGCCGCCCAGTGCGGGTTTAGACGGCTGTGTGGGATCGAACTGCGGAAGGAACTCCACGATCAAGCATGCCGGAACTTTCGTCAGTGCCATAACGTCGAGACCTGCAGTTTTGAGTCCCTCAATATGGATGCCGCGGACTATGAATGTCCGAACGAGAAGTTGGTTCTATTCTTCTTCAATCCGTTCGCGAGCGAGGTGATGGCAAGAGTTCTTAGGAAATTGATCGCTTCGCTCGACCGCTGTTTCCGGGATGTTTGGGTCGTATTGCACGATCCGAGCTGCGCCTATCTCGCCGACAGAACACCTCAACTTAGGCTGCAGGTCGCTCAGAACGGTTATCGGATCTATCGCAGCACTTCCTCAACAAGAGAGCCGGAGGAGACATCGGCTCCGTCCTCTCCGAGCGACTGCACGAAATCAAACCTGCGCACTGAAACCGCGTCTGCTAACGCTGCGTCTTTCAATGACTAAATGTTCTCGTGCTTGGCAATCAGCTCGACCAGGCTAGGTAATAGGTTTCTACTGCGACTTGAACCGGAGTTTTCTCCCTATCCCCAAAAAGCCTTGGCCGTTTACACCGAGGAATGGACAGAAGCTCACCTTCAAGACTCGCGCCTGCCAGGAAGTCTGCGCAGATCATCTCAAGACGGTAGCCTCGCTACTTGTTCGTGCCCGGCATCAAAACCGCCGTCTCAATTGCCTGCTCGATGATCGGAATCTGGGTCTTGTACGGCTTGCAGTAGATAATCTCCCACGGTTCTGATTCCCGCCCCGTCAGTTCCCTCTTCACCTTCCCGCTTGAATTGATCCTTCGGCAGTGCGCGCGCCTTGGGCAGCCAGGTTCACAATCGAACTCCTGCCCACCCTTCTGGCCAGCTTCGCCTCCTAGTCCCCGCGTCGATCCCACATCCTTCAGTAGGCCTTCCACCGGGACTCCGGCAACCGCCTCGCCAGAACCTCATCAAAGGACTTCAGTTTCTCCGGCTGCCGGCACTAAAGCCCGTTCGACTTCAGACCGCCACTCTCGGGCCGGGATCTGGAAACGAGCGAGCCATCCCTTTCTCCGTGATTCGAGGGCCGCCAATCAGCGATTTCACGAGATCGTGTAGTTTATGAGGACAAAACGCGCAGTCCCATCGGAGACATTTACGCCGTGGCCGAAGAAACATCCTCCACCGAAAGTCATACCGGCGCGGCCCAAGTTTGTAAGGACGTCGTGGAATCCGGCAAGTGTGGTGGCATCGTAGTTTCCGACTTTGCCATACACGCTCGACCATTGATCCGGCGTGAGCGCTACGGTCAAGGTGACGTTTCCCGACATCGGCTGCAGTTCGTATCCGACTGGGTTTGCCCACCAACGGTAGAACTCCCCGGTGAAGTCGTCATTCTTGCGCTCCAAGAAAAGGCGGACGCTCGCCGGCGTAGTACAGGTGTTATCACTCTCCATAACGTAGTTGAAGGAGGGCGCCCCCGTGGTCACGATTTGGAATGTCATACTGACACTGTGCGTCACCGGTCCGCTATAGGAATTTGTAACGTAGCCTACAGAATTGCAGTTCTGGCTGGGAATGCATGCTGGATAGTTCGGGTCTGAGGGAAAGTCGAAGTACCAAGTGCCCGGGCCGCCGAGTGTCGGATCGGGAGGCATGCTGGGACTGTACTGAATCCTCCAGCCGGCCGTGGCCCCTTGGTTTGCTGACGATGATCTCTCGTTAGATGACCCACATCCCGTCGCCATGAGCAAAAGGAAAACGACACCACCTTGACGCCACGGTTTCATCTTGTCCTTTGTTGGTTCTTCTCCCGCGCGTCACGGCAGTGCCAGCCTTCAGGAACCGGAGCCACGGGCGCATCAAAGCCGGACCGCCGAGTCGAGAGTTAACGTTAGAAAGCAGACGGACTTGCGCCTGAACCCTCGTCTCCTACCTACGAAAACCTCTTATCGGCATTTATTGGCCCGAGCATTAGGGAGAGGGTTTTGATCAAGAGGGCTACAGAGTCATGTGGACCCGCGCATTGCGGGAATGCCCAATCACAAACCCGAGGCCCAGGCGTCTCTTGCCCAGCCAGATTGTTTGGAAAAATGGGCGCGTACGTCAGAGGTCACCTTGGTCAGTGCAGTTCTAGGCACCGCCCTCGCTCTTTGAGCAGGTGCAGCAGGAGCCGAAGGAGTAACCGTGCCTGGGGCTGGGCGGTGGGGAGAAGTTGTCGGACGCTTGCGACAGGATCTAAAACGATAGCAGGCACTCTACTTTTGACGGCCGTGCACTTCGCCTCATCCACAATGATGAACAAGGGAATGGCATCGTGCGTACAGAGGAATCAGGTTCTCTTCGGAATCGTGACCGCCCTGGCTGCGAAGCTGGTGGTGAACCTCCAGATTTGACCTGGTCCCACAACCTTGGCATCTGCAGCCGTCCCGGCGCCGCACCTGCTCCCGAAGTCGTACGTACAACTCGGGATCGAGGCGCACGCGGGGGGTGTTGGGGGAGAATCCGATTCACGAGGCCTTCCCGGTTACTTCAGGCAGAAAAGCCTGCCGCTGTTCGCCAGGAAGGAATTTGAAGAACCGTTGACATAGAGCGCAGATCAAGCCAGGCAAGACCGCTGCCGACGTGGGTGGCGGCCAAAACTACGTGGGCAAGACCTTGCACACTGACCGCAAATTTGTTGACCGCTTTCCCGCCCCGCTTAGAAATGGGGTGCATTACAAGACTTGGAGACGGTCGGATGCCAGGCGGCCCCAAAGAAGGCAAGCGGGTGTACAATGGCGCCGTCTCTAGGGGTCCAAATGGAGGGCCCGGCCTCATGTAGCGCCGTCTATATCGTGCTTTCTGGCGACATTAACTGCAGAACGATTGTCGTTTCTCGACTGATTTAACTAGGTCCAATTGCATACCGATTTCTAAAGGAGATCATTTCCCATGCCCGACACGCTCGGTGCGCCACAAAAAAGCCAGACTGATGAACACAAGGAGAAATACTTTAGCTTTCAAATTAAGGGCTGGACAAATTTCGACCCGATGGACAAGACCCTGGCCACAATTGCGGAACGCATAGAGCAAGGAGGCGGATTTCTGACGCTGGTGGAAGTCGCAAAAACCGAAAACGATCTTGCCGGTATCGGCGATGAAGAAGTGAGGGAATGTTTTGCGAACATACTCGCCGCCAAGAGGCTGGTAAGAACCGTTCATGAACTTCCAAAGAATCTGATAGAAGAGCTTCGCTTAGCATTGACAACTGAGGAGGATGTCGCGCCCAAAAAGACGGCTGCCTCGGTGGCGAATTTTCCGGCGAACGACGAGTCAGGGCCGCGCGCCAAGCACTGGCCTTAAAACTAGCAGTGCGGGTGGAAGCGCGGGGAGGCTGGAGCGTGTTTCTCGTCGGGCTCGTAAGCCTCTCTCTTTGCTAGAGTAGCTCTTGAAGTACTGCCTGCAAGTGCGTGATTAGTTATGCCATGATCATCTGACCGCAGAACTTGCCAATGAAGAGGAACAAGGGGCTGCAGAACCTAACAGAGTGCCAAACGAGTGCAATAGTGCTGCCGGAACCGGATGATCGATTTGACAAAGAACTAGTGGGGTGGTTCGCCCTACGCGGAGGCGTCTGGTCTGGAACCGCGGCTGAATTGCTTGCCGCGGTAAGAACCAGAGTTGATGTTAGCAACGGCTTGTGGCCCCAGTCTCCGCGTACGCTTTATGCCCATATAGAATCGCACCAACAAATAATCCGTTCTTTGGGCGTGGCCGTCTTGCTGCCCTACGGATTTCCACGAATGATATCGCTCCGATCGTGCCGGGACGAGCAACCGGCAACAGAACCACTGTCGGATGCGTCCGGAATCAATGAAACCTTCAGTCAAGACGGCCCCCTAGCTCAGTCGGATGTCGACCGAGACAACCCCGAAAGTGTTTGCGAAAGCACAGCCGAGGCGCTTTTCGCCATGTTGAGAACATCCACTACTCCCGAGTCGAGTAGGCCCAGTACTGTCGCTAAATTGGCCGCTGCCCCCACCCTCCTGTGGACCTCCTTCAAGAGAGCTTGGATGAGACACACGAGCGCGATGTAGACGGGCCTTGCCAGAAGCGTGCCGAACCGCAGATCGTCTTTCTGACAACATGGATGTTGATGATTTATTCTCAAACGTTGTCGATGACGGCGTGAGTCGGGCGGCGTTTTCCTTGAGCCCTTCCTCTCTACTCTCTACGCTACGCTGGGCGCTTGCTCGCAGTTGATCGCCCAGGGTATGCCGAATTGATCGACAAGCACGCCAAAGCGGACGGACCAGAAGGTTTTCTGGAGGGGCATTTGCACTGTGCCGTTTTCCGCAAGCGCGTGAAATATCCGTTCTGCATCCACAGGGTCATCGATGCCAAGCAGCACGGCGAAATTCTCAAGGGATTGGGACAGCTGACCATGCCTGAAACAGCCGATATCCCCGCCTTGCGCCGCGGTCGGCCCTTGAGAATTTGCTCGGGCAAGATCCGCAAACACACCGCCCCGCCGAACCTGCTCTCTCGTATGAAAATTGGCGACGTTTCTGACGTCTTACGCACAGAGCAGGGATTCGTAATATTGCAGGTGACGGATCACAAAGACGGTTCACTTGGGTCGAGGAACATCGATCTCCTGCTCCCTGCGCTTTTCAAGCGATCTGGGATCAAACGCCGCGAGGACGAGTCGTCTGTCACGTTCGTAGAGGATGGTCAACTCACCGCCGGCGAGCGAGGCTAGATGAATTTCCCTCACATTACTAGCCACCTCGACGATCTTCCTGCCAGGAGGGTCGAACAGGAGAAGTCTTCCCACGGCAGTTTCGGGGGAGCCTGTCGTTGCTTTCACCAGAACCGCCGTCGCAATCATCCGCTTCGCGTTGTGATCGGTGTCATCGGTGATGTCGGAACTATCACCGATGACGTGATCGTTGTCCGGAAGCAACCAACGCGCTACCTTTTGCCCAGGTTCTATGAAGAGGATGTTCCTCGTTTCCGTATATCCGCCACTACTGAAACCCGCTCCCCCACGATTCAGAGAAAGGTCGGCCCGCATCACGTCCGTGCCCGCCACGGCCGACGCACGCCCGAGTGACAAGGGAGCGCTCGAATCGGCGGCCACGACAGGTATTCCCGCTTCCGCTTCACGATTCCGAGCTGCTCTCGCCCCGAACTCCCCTACCAAGAGAGCCACAACCCCGAAGGTGATGGCCCCGGCAGCAAGGAGAATGAGTACGGCATCAATGCGCCAGAGGTAGCGAAAGAAAGTTTGGGATCTCAATGGTTAAGCCTCCCTTGCTTGGCAGAATTATTGGCGTAGCTGGATCGTATCCCCTGCGGCTATGTACGGTCTAGATTACTTCCGCACCGCTCGGTTTCAGGAATAAGCTGTGGCGTGGGCATGAACGCGCTCCAGGTCAATTGCTGGCGTAACATCGCCACAAGTAGCTCGGTTCTGAGGTGAAGTCGAGGGGGTGGCGCGACGGTTTAGGTGCGGCCTAGCCGAAGTCCGGCCCTTTCGTTTGCCGGTGCCTCAATAGCCTCACCATGCCACGTTTCCACACCCCCGCGTATCGAACCGGACAGGCGCAGTTAACGCATCCAGCTCTCGGAGAAAGGATCACGTTTTCGCCCACGGAAAACTGCGGGTCCGCGCTGTAAGTCGAACCAAGCCAAACTTCTGATGCAAGGCTTTTTGGGGAAACCGCTTATTCCCTCCGGCCCGCTCGTGGTGTTTGACACACAGCCACCGGCGAAGCCGCCGACCCGTATGTTGCTCCACGGCTCGGTAGGCGTTACTGACCGGACCCCAGCAGAAGTAGTTAGCCCAACCATTAATCTTCCGGTTGAGCGCTGCTACCAGCGTTGCCGCATCCTGCTGGGTTTGACTCCGGCGGGTCATCTCGCTGATCGCCTTACACAAACGCTGCACTCGTTGCTTGGAGGGAGTGGTGCCCCAATAGGCCCGCCCCGTCTTCGGCGAGTAGCATCGACCAAACGAGTACCCGAGAAAATCGAACTTCTCTTCCGGCAGTCGACAGACCCGCGTCTTACTTTCGTTC
>Ga0070706_100002077_pt1 | contig 20415 bp, 19 predicted proteins | sample KBSK5501metaG_FD_65476 | JGI IMG/M metagenome (GOLD analysis project Ga0070706, IMG submission 65476) | Corn, switchgrass and miscanthus rhizosphere microbial communities from Kellogg Biological Station, Michigan, USA - KBS K5-50-1 metaG | ecosystem: Host-associated > Plants > Roots >... | reverse complement strand
TGCCTTTTGCGAAATGGTTGAAGAGCGAGTTGCGGCCGCTGGCGCGTGATCTGCTGGCGCCGGAACGCCTGCGTCGTGGTGGTCTCTTCAATCCCGAATACGTCGCGCGGCTGCAGGACGAGCACGAGCGCGGCGTCGCAAATCATCGCAAGCTGCTTTGGACCCTGCTGTCATTCGAGCTGTGGCGCGAGAGCTTCATCGAGACGCCGCGGAGGATCGAGACGTCGATTTCGGCGACGCAGTAGAATTTGGAGCGCGGTGGCAAGCGCGGCGCGACGCCGCTTTGGATCCAAATAATCCTCAATCTTGTATAGCGCCAGCAATCCAATCAAAGCGCCGTCGCCGCTTCGCTCTGCCGGCGCACTCCAAATGTCAATCGATTTCAAAGCTGCGCACCAGGATTTGTGGAAGTGGTGCCGTGCGCAGGGTTTCGCCGGCTATGATCCCTATGACGCGCTGAACAGCCGCTTGTTTCAAGCGATGCGGCTCAACAATTCGCGCACAGCCCGCCTGGCCTGGACACAGTTTCACAAACGCTCGCCGGTTAACTTTCGTTCTCTCGTTCGCATCCCGCGCGAAAGGAATGCAAAGGCGATCGCCCTGTTCGCCCTGGCGGCGCTGGCTGATTACCGGCGAGCCAAAACGAAAGAAGCCGAGATTGAAGCACGAGAACTGCTTGATGATTTGATGTGGATGCGCCTGAAAGGCTTCAGCGGGGCGGCGTGGGGCTACAACTTCGACTGGCAATCACGAGCTTTCTTTCTACCGCGCGGGACGCCTACGATCGTGCCTACGGCATTCGCCGCCCGCGCGCTGTGCGAAGCCGCTGAACTTTTTGGACACGATGAGTACCTGCCGTTTGCTCGCACGATTTGCGACTTTATTCTTAATGACCTCAAGCGATCGGAAGAGACTAGCGACGACGTTTGCTTCAGCTACTCGCCACTCGATCGAACGCGCGTTTTCAACGCGAGCTTGTTTGCGGCTGAAACGCTGGCTTCGGTTGGCAGTCTGACCGGCGAACCTAGCCTTTGCGATTGGGCGATGCGCGCAACGCGCTATGTCGTGCGTCGTCAGCGCGCAGACGGTTCTTGGGCCTATGGCGCTGATGACTCTCAACAATGGAGTGACAGTTTCCACACGGCTTTCATTCTGATAAGCCTCTCTGGGATCATCGGCGCTTGCCAATCCACACGAGATAAACTTGAGTCTGCACTCATCCGCGGCTACGAGTTTTGGAATGAATGCTTTTTTCTAGGTAACGGCTGGCCCAAGTACTATCCTGATCGGCTCTATCCAGCGGATGCACATTCGGCCGCGTCTGCAATCGTCACTCTGACGGAATTGCGCGGGCGCATTCCCGGCACGATGATCCTGGCGGAGCAGATCGCACAGTGGACGATTGAAAATCTGCGTGATCCACGCGGCTTTTTTAATTATCAGCGCTGGCGCTTTCATACCAATCGAATTCCCTATATGCGCTGGTCGCAAGCGTGGATGTCCTATGCGCTGGCGCGACTGCTCGAAGGAAAAAGTAAAAAGTAAAAAGGAAAAAGGAGGACGAAGACTTCGATGAAGGACCTTAGAGAGAGAACGTTTGAGTTTGGAGTTCGAATTATTAAGCTCTGCTATGAACTTGACAGAAAACCAGGCGTTAGTCGAAACGTAAGACGAGGCTGAAGAACTTAAGCGTATTCTCGGATCGATTGTTGTCTCTGCCAAACGGGCGCAACAAACGTTATAGAGATATTTTTGCCTTTTTACTTTTTCCTTTTGCCTTCGCGCTATGCGCATTTGGATAGACCTGGCTAACTCTCCGCACGTGCCGTTCTTTCGGGCGCTGATTCCAGAGTTTGTCGCGCGCAGGCACCAGGTTGAAATCACGGCGCGTGATTTTGCCCAGACTGTCGAGCTGGCGATGCAAGCGGGGATGACTCCACACGTCATCGGCGGACACGGCGGCGGCAAACTCACGGGCAAAGCGGGGAACCTGGTCGGTCGCGCGGCGGCTTTGCGCAAGTGGGCGCGCGATCGTGGGTTCGATTTAGCCGTGAGCCACAACTCTTACGCGCAGATTGCCGCCGCCGCGACGCTCGCAATAAAGGCAGTAACCCTGATGGATTACGAGCATCAGCCGGCGAATCATCTGGCATTTCGCCTGGCATCGCGCGTAATTGTGCCGCGCGCGTTTCCGGGGGCAGAATTGCGTCGCTACGGCGCTTCGATGCGAAAAGTAAAGCGCTATGAAGGAATCAAGGAAGACGTTTATCTCGCTGACTTTACTCCTGATCCCGCTTTCGCCGAAACATTGCGTAAACTCGGCGTGGCAAGCGAAGATGTGCTTGTGGTCGCGCGTCCCCCGGCACGCGAAGCGCTTTATCATCGCTTCGAGAACGAATTGTTCGATCAGTTGCTTTCCCATTTGAGTTCTCGCCGCGAGGTGAAGATCATTTTGCTGCCCCGTTCCGAAGCGCAGCGCGAAGAATACCGGGCACGCAATCAGACTAGTGTGATCATGCCTCGGGAAGTTTTGGATGGCGCAAACTTGATCGCGGCCGCTGATCTTGTAATTAGCGCCGGCGGAACGATGAACCGCGAAGCCGGTGCGCTGGGCGTGCCTGCCGCCAGCATCTACGCCGGCAGTTGGGCGGCGATTGATGAAGAGCTCGTGCGCGAAGGACGATTGAAGCGGATTACTTCGCGCCAAGATATTGAAGTGCTGGAGATTCAAAAGAAGGAAAAGATCAAACTTCGCGGAGCCCTGAAGGTCCGCTCGGAAATTGTTAAGTTAATTCTGGAATGAAAGCGGAAAGTGTTCGAGAATCCTTGACCGACGCACGCGCGGTGCGCGTGCCGGCGCGGGCGCCGCGTTGGGTTGTGCCGCTGGTGAAACTTCTGCTCGCGTGCACCGACATCGCGCTGGCGACCCTTTCATTTGTAGCTGCCTTCTATCTTCGCCATCACGAAGCGATTCTTCATCGCACCACCCGCGGGAATTTAGGCTGGAGCAGAGAGTTTGCCCCTTATGCGCTGCTCCTTCCGCTGGTTATTCCAATTAGATTATTGCTGCTCCGCTATTACGATCTCTATCGCGTGCGCGGCGAGTTTTCTTTCGTCGACGATCTGGCGCGCGTCTTCAAGGCAACTGCCATCGCTTCGCTGTTGATAGTGGCGGCGGCCTTCATGTATCGCGGTGGGGTAGCTTATCGGACGTTTTCGTACTCGCGTGGAATTTTCGTGCTGGATTTTGTGCTGGTGCTGGTGAGCATGGTTGCGGTCCGAATGCTTTTGCGCGGCGGCCAGATCATTGTGCGCCGTCGTGGGGTTAATCTGATTCCGACTTTGATCGTAGGACGCGGTCAAGAGGCGGCCCTGTGCATTCAGGAAATGCGGGCGCGGCCTGAATTGGGTTATCGCGTGATTGGCATCGTCGAAAACGGACACCTAAGCGCGACGGCGCCGACGACGTTCGAGGGGGTGCCCGTCATCGGCGATCTCAAAGATCTTCCTGAAGCGATTCGGGAATCGGGCGCCAATGAAGTAATCATCTCCGACCCGAACGTCCCGGGCGAGGCCCTGTTCGACGTGATGATCCAAACCGGTCGCCGGCGCGGCGTGGAGTTTCGCATCGCGCCCACGCTTTTGAATTGTCTACCGAGCAAGACCGAGATCGATCAAGTCGGCTCGCTCCCCATGGTCACGCTCTTTCGCTCGCCTCTTTCGAGCGCCGCCCGCATAGTCAAACGCAGTTCCGATTTGATGATTACGTCGCTAACGCTGGCGATCCTCGCGCCGGTGTGGCTGTTCATCGCTTTGCTCATCAAATTGGATTCGCGCGGACCTGTTTTCTACAAGCAGGAGCGCGTTGGCATGGACGGACGGGTTTTTCTTTTCTACAAATTCCGCACCATGCGTGTCGGCGTTGATGACGCGCAGCATCGCGAGTTTCAGCGGAAGTACATAAAGGGGCAGCCGGATTCCAACCAGGGTGATGAAGCGCGGCCGGCTTACAAATTGCGCGCGGACGAGCGCGTGACGCGACTGGGTCGGATGTTGCGAAAAACCAGCCTCGATGAGCTGCCGCAGCTTTTCAATGTGCTGCGCGGCGATATGAGCATCGTTGGCCCGCGTCCACCGATTTTTTACGAAGTCGAAAGCTATGATTTGTGGCACCGCAAACGGCTGGATATGAAGCCGGGCATCACCGGCCTGTGGCAAGTTTCGGGGCGCAACCGTCTGCCGTTTGACGAGATGGTGCGAATGGATTTGTACTACATCGAAAACTGGTCGCTGCTTCTTGATCTGAAAATTATTTTGCAGACACTGCCCGTGATGTGGCGGGGCGACGACGCGTATTGATGTCAGAGGAGAAGTTCATCGTGGCGAGTTCAGATCCGAAACGCGAAATGATTCGACATACCGTGGCCACCGTCGCTTACCGCGGCGCGAAAGCACTACGCGGCGCTCCCGATTCGTTTGCTTCCTTTAAAGCTTCGGAAACTACGCGCACTCCCGCGCAGATTCTGGCGCACATCGGCGATCTGTTGGATTGGGCCTTGTCAATCGCGAAAGGCAAAGAGACCTGGCACAACTCAAAACCGCTCCCATGGCCTCAAGAGGTCGAACGTTTTCACGCCGCGCTCGCGCGGTTCGACGACTATCTCGCATCCGACGCCAAGCTGGCGGGCACTTGCGAGCGCCTCTTCCAGGGAGCGATTGCAGACTCCTTGACGCACGTAGGTCAGATAGCGATGCTGCGGCGCATGGCGGGAGCACCGATTAAGGGCGAGAACTACTCAAAGGCGAAGATCAAAGCAGGCAAGGTCGGAGCAGAGCAGACGAAAGCCGCGCGTGAGTTTGATTGAAGCTTGTGTTGACAGATTCCCTGTTCACCGGAAAAATGGTTCAAGCATCATGAAAAGAGAAAAATCGATTAAAGAACTCACGAACGAACGCCCACACCGTGCCGTTGTGTCTGAAAAGGAGGCCTTAAAGCGGATGAAAGACTTCTCGAAACGAAAGGAGCAATTCCTTGCCACTGCTCGAACGGGCAAGGGTCGAAGTGTACGTCCCTGACCTGCCCACACCTCACTACCGCAATTTGCTTCTGTCTTTCGAAGAAGAGTTCACATACGCATTCGGCGGCTGCACGACTGTGCGAGGACTTGATGGCAGCTACCTCTCCCAGGCGGGCGTCAAGACTGTTTGATCCGGCATTCGTGATCGGCGGATCGAAACCCATCACACGATGCACGGCTTCGGCCATGCGCACGAGATAAGATTCGCGGTGGCCGGGAATCACGGCCGCGGGCGAAGTGGAAATGACGTCGGTCTTTACATTCATTCCCACGCGCGCAGCTTCATCGGTCAGAATGTGCTGAATCTGCTTTTCCAAATCGGCGATCACTTCGTTACTCGTTGAGCGCAGATCTTTCCCTTGTTCTCTCTCATATAATTGTTCACGCCCTTAAACGTCGTCTCTTCCTCGACCGTAAACAGGGTCAGGTTGCCGGTCGAGTCGTAATGGATGTCATCCAGATGATACTTGCGAAGCAGACTTTCAATATGCTTCGATGAGAAGTAGCGCAAGTATGCAGATCGACGTTCGCATGTGGGTTTCCATCAGAGGTCGCATATAATCCGAGCGAGCGTGATTCTAAGCGTTTCGATGCAAATTATGAAAGGCTCACCCGTCACCAAGGTTAGCGACAACGCAAAGGTCGGAGCCCTCCTTGACGGTCGGGCTACTGCCCCGTGAAGGCTAAAGTCGAATCTTCAAGAACACAAGACGGGCCGCTGGCGCAGTGGCTTGAGCGTGCCATCGTTGTGGCGCTGTTTCTGTTCGTTATTGCCGCGCCCAATTCGATCGCTGCCACACAATCCGCGTGGTTTCTGGGCCTGGTCTTCTGGGTTTTGCGTTTCGCAATTTGGCCGCGTCCGAAGCTTCATCGCACGCCGCTGGACTACGCGCTGTTCGGCTTTTTCATCATCACGGCGCTGTCTTCGTTTCTTTCTTACGAGCCTATCGTGTCAATCGGCAAGCTCCGCCAAGCCAGCTTGTTCACGATTGTCTATCTCGTCGCACAAAATATTCGTTCACCCCGAGTGTTGCGCGTCCTGACAATCGCGCTGGTGGTCTCATGTTCCACCAATGTGCTTTACACCTTCAGCAAATACGCTGTAGGGCGCGGCGTGAAAGTATATGGCGTTACCGCCAACAGTCCGCTGAGCGCCGCGCAACTTGTCTCTCGTGAGCGCATCCAGACCATTCCGATAGTTACTGGCGATACGCTGGAGGAAATCGACGGACGAAAATTGCGAAGCGTAGACCAGTTGGTGGCTGCTCTTGAAGCGTCGCCGCAGCAAGGGCCGGCGAAGATCAAGATTTATCGCGTTGAGTGGATCGCGGTGCTTCAGGTGCCGCGCGCACGCTTGCTGCCAGGTGCAACGTCGGAAGAGCGTTTAGGCATTGAACGCTGGACATCGGGACGAGATTGGCGCGCCACAGGCTTTTACGATCACTGGACGACATACGCCGAAGCGCTGCAGTTGATCGCCTCACTCACGCTCGGGCTTTTCGTCGCATTGCCGCGCAAACGAAGCCGTAACGGCGTGTTACTGGCCTTTGCAATCGTCGGGATGTGCGGCGCTTTGCTGCTGACGGTAACGCGCGCGTCATGGCTCGCGCTCTTAGTGTCCGCAGTGTTGATAGGTATCCTGGGCGTCAGTCGCCGCGCACTCGTGCTCATTGGAGCATGCGCGCTGGCGCTAATCGTCGCCGGCGCATTCGTGTTGCATCAAAAACGTAACGTCGGCTTTTTTGATCAAAAGGACGACTCGATTCGCTGGCGAGAGACCGTACAAAGAGAAGGCCTGCACTTACTAATTAGCAATCCTCGCCACCTGTTAATTGGCGTTGGCATGGATTCGATCAAGGCACATTGGCGCGAATGGGGACTGTTTGACAACGGCCGGCTGCCCATGGGTCACATGCATTCGGACTATTTGCAGATCGCTCTCGAGCGAGGCGTGCCGGCGCTTGTCGTGTGGCTGATTCTGTTGGGTACGTACGCGCGCATCCTCTGGCGGCTGCGGCGGCGCGTGCCTCTTGAGAACTGGAGCGAGAGAGGCATCGTCTTAGGCGCGCTCGGGGGACTGACTGGCTTCATGCTGAGCGGCTTCGTTCATTACAACTGGGGCGATTCGGAAGTGGTGATGATCTTCTATCTGATTATGGGGTTGAGTCTGATTGTTCATAGGAAATCAACTGAGGGAGCAGAAGCTTAGTTGCAGGCAATAGCTCAACGGCGCCATTTTCTCGAGGCGAAGTGTGTTGTTGAGACAGGCATATCCCGGATTCGTCGTCATGACTGCGAGGCAGGCACAAACTAATGTGGCAGAGCTGCTCGCAGCTTTGCGCGAAGCGCGCGAACACACGCTCGCGTTGGTTTCCGATCTCAATGACAAACAATTGATGGGGCCGCGCCTGGGGATAGTAAATCCGCTGCGCTGGGAAATTGCGCACGTCGCCTGGTTTCAGGAGTTCTGGCTGCTCAGGCATCTCGGAGGTGAGCCACCAATTCTGACAATCGGCGACGAACTCTATGATTCGGCGCGCGTGGCTCATGATACGCGCTGGGACATTCCGCTGCTTTCGCGTGCAGATACCCTTGCGTACATGCGCGAAGTTCTGACTCGCATCGCTGATTGCTGCCAGCGCACGGACTATCTGGCGTTCGCAGACGCGAGCGGCTATGGCGCAGAATACTTTTTGCACCTCGCCCTATTTCATGAACAGATGCACGACGAGGCGTTCGCCTACACGCGCCAGACGCTCGGCTATCCAGCGCCTCAGTTCAACGAAGGGGTCCGAGTTGCTAACTTACCACTGCCCGGAGGGCGATCTACCGAGGTGCAAGATGGCGCCCTACGTAACAATGCGCCAACAAGCCAGCGCTATCCGGGCGACGCGCATGTTCCCGGCGGAAAGTTTGTGCTCGGCAGGTCGGCCGGACCAGCTTTCATCTTCGACAACGAGCAGCCTGCGCATCAAGTTGAAATCGCGCCATTTTCGATCTCGAAAACTGCGGTAGCGAATGGCGAGTATTTAGAATTTGTAAAAGAAAAGGGCCATGCTCGGCGCGAATTCTGGTCCGAGGCCGGCTGGCGATGGCGTGAGAATGCAAGTGCTGAATATCCTGTTTACTGGAAGCGCGATGGCGAGTCCTGGTTGCACCGCAATTTTGATCAGTGGACAGATCTGGAACTCAATCACGCGATCATTCACGTCAACTGGTACGAGGCCGATGCCTTCTGCCATTGGGCCGGGCGACGTCTTCCGACTGAAGCCGAATGGGAAATTGCGGCGAGCGCGGAACCTATCGCAGATCGCAGCGGCATTTCCAACCGCCGAAAGTATCCGTGGGGCAACGCACCGCCTACGCCTGATCGCGCAAATCTTGACTGGCACGCGATGGGTTGTATCGATGTGCGCGCTCTGCCTGCAAGTGACAGCATGTTTGGCTGCCGCCAAATGATCGGAAATTCCTGGGAATGGACGTCAACCGATTTTTGTCCATATCCTGGATTTCGTGCTGGGCCCTACAGAGAGTATTCCGAGCCGTGGTTCGGCGATCACAAAGTTTTGCGCGGCGGATGTTGGGCCACGCGTTCCTGCATGATCACGAACACCTATCGCAACTTCTACACCCCCGATCGCCGTGACGTGTGGGCCGGCTTTCGCACTTGCGCACTTTAGCGATTGGAGTTCAATTCAAGGTTTTAGCTTGCCGCCTGAAGGCTGAACTCTGAACAGATGAAAATTGGTATCGTCACGCCGGCACCGCCCACTTCGCGCTACGGCAATCGCGTTACCGCATTGCGCTGGGCGCGCATTTTGAGAAAGCTCGGTCATCACGTCAGTGTCAAACAGCGCTACCAAGGCGAGGCCTTCGATCTACTCCTTGCATTGCATGCGCGGAAGAGCCACGCTGCCATCCAAACTTTTCATCGGCGACATCCGGCTGCGCCAATTGTCGTCGGGCTGACCGGGACAGACGTTTATCACGACATTCACAAGAACAGTCAAGTGCGAGTCTCGCTGCGTCTGGCAACTCGTCTAATTGTGTTGCAGCCGGAGGCGATCAAGGAATTGCCTTCGCACGAGCGCCGCAAGGCTCGTGTAATTTATCAGTCAGTCGAATGGCCAAAGCAGCCCAAAACGGACGCGATCACAAATCAGCCGCATGGCATTGATGCGCATTCATTCCGAAATTTCCCTGCGAGCAGGCGAGCACATCGGGTTTTCAATGTTTCTGTCATCGGCCACCTGCGTCCCGTCAAAGATCCTTTCCGTGCTGCAATGGCCGCGCGCTTACTACCGAACTCGTCGCGGATTCGGATCCTGCAAGTCGGTGGCGCCATGAGCCCCGCTATGGCCCGGCGCGCACGCAAAGAGCAAACATCGAATCCTCGGTACCGCTGGCTGGGTGAAGAATCATGTGCGCGCGTGCGGCAGATGCTGTCGAGTTGTCAGCTTTGCGTCCTCTCTTCAAAGCTGGAAGGTGGCGCGAACGTCTTGGGAGAAACGATCGTCGCAGGCGTGCCGGTGCTTGCTTCGCGCATTCCCGGCTCGGTCGGAATTCTCGGCGAAGACTATCCCGGATATTTCAAAGTGGGCGCTACGCGCGAGTTGGCGCGACTGTTGTATCGGGTTGAGACAGATGGACGATTTCTGAACGGGCTTCGCAAACGTTGTCGAAGGCTGGTTCCACTTTTCGATCCGATCCGTGAAGAGACTGCATGGAAGAAACTCTTGCGTGAGCTGACTTAGAAGGCTCCTGGCAATCATTCGCGAATTGTTTTTAGAAAATATGGGCACGTCTTCTTCAAGGGGCACTCCCAACACAACGGTTCCCTCGTCTTGCACAACTCTTTACCGTGCTGGCGCAAAAGAATGTGCGCACTGATTAGCCAATCGAAATCTTCTCTCCGTTGACTCTGGATCGCTTCCACAACGCAGTGATATGTCGCAGTGTAATTTTTTCTTTCTTCCCCAAAGCCCAGGCGCACGAGCGCGCGCAAACCGTTCGAATCCAAACCAAGAACCGGATAGCTCCGCGTAATCAACAGAATCTTTTCTGCACCGGGCTCGCCGATGCTCGGAAATTTGCGGAGTGCTTGTTTGGCTTTTGGCAGTGGCAGTCTCAGGGCTTGTTTGAGGTCGCCGCCAAACTCGTTCATGGCGATCAACGCGATCTCGCGCAAGCGCTTCACGCGTTTCTCGGGATGCATGCCGCCAAGTTTTGTTGCCTTTAGAATATCATCATGCGAAGCAGCCAAAATCTCGGGCGGCTTTGTGCCGGCATGTTTGCGCAGTGCCATGAAGGCTTGTTCCCGCCGATCGTCGCTGACCAGATACGCGACGTTCTCCAACAGGATTAACTCGAACGGATCGCTCGTGATGGGCGGCTTAGGATTGCCGTAGCGCGCGGCGAGCTGTGCGATGATTGTCTGTAGCTTGGGACGGGCCGCGGGCATTGCTCCATGCGGAACCTACGCCACCTGCCGCGGCACTTCGCTCATCAAAGCCAGCAGGTTGCCCTCCGAGTCGCGAAAGTCGGCCAACCAAAGATCATAGTCGGGCATCGGCGCGACCAGATGCGGTTTGGTTTCGAAGTGGACGCCGCGCGCTTTGAAAGTTTCGTAAACCTTCTCGATATCATCAACCTTGTAGTAGATGATCGAAGCGGGATGATCGAGATCGGGTCTGTCAGGCACGCCCAGCATCAAACGTATTCCCCCACAGTCGAAGAAAGCCATGTTGGGCGGCGCCTGAAAAAGAAAGAGCATGCCGAGTATGTCGCGATAAAAAGTAATTGCGCGATCCAGGTCGTGCACGTTGACGAAGATCTGTCCGATCCGCGACAAGGTGGGCCCGATTGGTATTGGAGCGCTCACGATTTGTCTCCTCTCGAAACCTGAACGGCTTTCGTATAGCATGCCTGCTGGCGTATTATCAACACCCTTCAGGAAACATAAATCGGTGAGTCGACTTTTTCGCACGTCAGTCTACGTCATAATGCTTTTTTGCGTGTCGGGCTTCACTGAATGCTACAAGCCGGTGACGAAGAGCGAACTGCCCCCGCACATCAAGACGGTGGCGGTGCCGGCGTTTCAGAACAACGCGCTGCGATTTAAGATCGAGCATCGGTTCACTGAAGCTGTGATGAACGAGTTGATTCATCGTGGCCATGGCCTGCGCGTGCAGAGCGAACGCGAAGGCGCTGACGCGGTGATCGACGGCGTGGTTAAGAGCTTCGCTTTTTCCGGAGTGCTGCTTGACGACAAAGGCCGCGCCCGCGTCTTTGAAGTGACGATCACGGCGGCGGTGACCGTGCGCGACCAGCACGAGAATCATGTGCTTTACGACAATCAGAATTTTGTTTTTCGCGGCGAGTTTGAATTTGCCAATGACCCGCGCAACTTCTTCAACGAAGAAGACCCCGCCGTGATGCGGATGGCGCGCAGCTTTGCCGAGTCGATCGTCTCAACCCTCATTAACGGGTTCGGCGTGAAAGAAGATAAGTAGCTCCCGCCATGCCAGTCCGAACCCGCAGAGATCTCATCCAGTCCCTGAAGCAGGGAAGGATCGAATCTGTCTATTTCCTTTTCGGCCCCGAAGCTTACCTTCGCGAAGAGGCCGCGCGCGCCATTGCGGATGAAGCGCTGCGCGAGACGCTGTTGCGTGAATTCAACGACTCGACGTTCAGTCTCACCAGCGATGATGTGCGCTCCGCAATCGCGATTGCCGAACAGCTTCCTATGATGTCGCCGCGGCGCGTCGTGCGCGTAAAGGATTTTGGCAAGCTCAAAGAGGCGGACGAAGAAGTGTTGCTTAGTTATCTCGAACGCCCGGTTGAAACTTCGGTTGTCGTCTTCATTACTGAAGACATCGACAAGCGAAAGAAGCTGGCGAAGACGCTGCTGTCGGGCGCGGCCTTTGAGTTTCAGCTCCTGAAAGGCAACGAACTTCAGGCATGGATTAGATCGTATCTGAAAGAGCTTAAGGCCGAGATCGAACCCGAAGCTCTGCAGCGCGTCCTCGACGTGGTAAGCAGCGATTTGCATACGCTGGCAAACGAACTCAATAAACTTGCGGCTGCTGCATTGCCATCGGGTCCCATCACCAGGTCGCTGGTTGATGCGCTGGCTGTTCGTTCGCGCGAGCACATGAACTGGGAACTGACCGACCAGATCGTTGCGCGCGACGGCAAGGCAGCGCTTAAGACGTTGAGAGATTTGCTTGATGACGGGGTCGAGCCGGTTATGCTGGTCGGGCTCATTGCCGGCACCTATCGGCGAATGGCATTAGCGCAAGCGCTGTTGTCTCACGGCGCATCCCCAAGCGAAATCTTCAGCGAAGTTCGCATGCCACCTTTCAAGCAACGCGCTTATCTTTCAGAGTTGAGCAGAATGAATTCCGCTGACATGGCGCAAAAGATGCAACGCATCGCGGAAGCGGATGTAGCAATCAAAACTTCCAAAGCTACCCCGCGCATGCAAGTGGAGATGCTTGTATGCGAGCTGCTCAAATTAGGCAACATGAAGCAAGTGGAGCACTAGCCCGACCGTTAGGGAGGGCTCACGTCATGGGGCAAAAGTTGCTCAAGACAAAAAAAATGAGGCGGACCGATTACGATCCGCCTCAATCTGTGAAAGCCTACCCACTCGCTACCGCGGAGCGGTTCTGTACCGTTTACTTCGCGCTGGCCTGGTTCACGCGAACCGTCAGGCGCGACTTGTGCCGGGCGGCGGCATTGCGATGCAGCACGCCCTTCTGCACAGCTTTGTCTATGGCCGAAATGGTGGTTGGTAGAGCTGAACTAATCTCCTTTGAATCAGCGCCGGTCAATGCGCCGCGCAGCTTCTTGATCGAAGTGCGCAGCTGCGCGCGATTACTGCGATTGATGTCCCGCCGGCGCTCGCTCTGACGCACACGCTTTTCTGCTGACTTATGATTGGGCATTCAAATCTCCGTTAAATTCCTTAAATCACGCGCCTGCATAACATCAACAATCACAAGCGCGAAGTTAGAGACTATAGGGACGACGATCGTCAGTGTCAAGGCGACCGCCTTGAATAAGCTCAAAGCAAAGAGACCCCGCAAGGGGCCTCTTGCTTGCTCGAAAAGTACCTTGACGCGAAACTACCCTAGTCATTCAACCGCAACGACCGCAGGACGTTCTGAAACGCGTTTTGATAGTTGTAGTTATCGCTTTCCGGAGCGACCGTGATCAGATAGAACAACTCGCCGTTACGCAACTGAGTGGTGACGACGTTGACGATCTCTGAACTTCCGGTTGCTTCATTGACGTTGCTCAAGCTAATCGATACTGCGTTGCGTCCGTCAATGTAGGTCCGCTGATAATTACTGCGGGCGCGCAGGTTGCCGTTGCCTTGCTGCAGTCCATTGAGAAACTCGTTGGTGGCCTGCTGCAGGTTGCGGCTATTTGTTTGGGTTACCCCGACGTTGACGCCGTGCGTGTAAACGACCTGCCCGTTAGCTGATCCATAAGCCCCTTGTGGAGCAAACCACACCGATCCTCGATCAGAAAGCTCGCGCCAATTGTCTGGAACGCTTACTTGGAACAATCCAGATTCGGAGTACGTGCGGTAGCGCGATGAAGGATACTCAACACGGCCGCGCGGCACGGTCGGGTAGTTAGCTCTGTCACCAGTCGGATACTCGTTGCCCTGGTTTGGATAGCGCTGGCCACTGCGCGCAATCTCCTGCATCGAAGGTGCGCGCGGATAGCCACGTAAACGCGCCTGGACAGCGGAGAATTCACGGCTATCACGGATAGGATTTCTCACTCGCAGATACTGCGCTTCCTGATTGATGCGCGCGTATCGGTTCGCAGGGCTCGGGTGATCGCTCAAGAAGCCGCCGCCACCGCCACCCTGTGCTTCGATGGTGCGGAACATGTTTGCCAGTTCGCGCGGGTCGTAACCGGCATTCGCCATGATGCGCGCGCCGAGCAGGTCCGCTTCCGTTTCATACTCACGGCTATACTTCAGGAAATAGATGCCAAACGGAGCCTGAGCAACTTGTCCAAGTCCCGGCCCGCCCAGGATCGTGCCGAGGATGCCCGCAACGCCCGCGCCCAGTGCATACTTCTGAGCTTTGGTCGCTTGCGCAGTGCCGTGACGCAAAGCAACGTGACTCATCTCGTGGGCCATCACGCCGGCCATCTCGCCTTCAGTCCGCGCAGCTTCGATCATGCCGCGATTGACATACATCGGCCCGCCCGGCAAGGCAAACGCGTTGATGTCGCGTGCGTTAATGACTTTGAAGTAATAGCGAAACTCGGGATGCTGAAACTCTGGTGGAATCGAGGCGACCAGGCGCTGCCCGATGCTTTCAACATAAGCGGTAACTTCCGCATCGCGCAGCAGCGGAAACTGTTGTTCGGCTTCAGCAGCTGCCTGCCGGCCCAATCGTACATCATCCGTCGGTTTGAATTTGTTGCTGTGATACGTGATCTGCGTTTGCGCAAAAGTCGCAAGCGGCATCATGACGATGGCCACAGACATCAACCACGCCAGCCACTTCACTCTTCGATAATCGATTCTGTTCATTTCCCTGACTCCTCTCAGAACGTACCCTGGAAAGATTTGCAAACGCATCCGGCTAGAGCTTTGATTAGTAGTCATCAGGACACGTTTGCCCCCGACCTTATAGTCAAGCCTAGTGCCATCGAACGCCTGCGCCGGTTCTCGGAATGTTATTTTTTGAAGACCTTCCGGCAAGGCCTTATTAGCGAGCCGTATTGGAAATACTTAGTCGCATACCGAATTTATCCGCGCTAATGCCGTCGCCAACGTGCCGGCAAATGCTTCGATTTCGTTCATTTGAAGACTGATTTGGTTCACTGGATTTACCGTTCACCTGCGCGGTTTGATCTTTTCGTCCAGCCATTTGGTGCCGTCATCAAGCGGCGCGATGTGGTGCGGCTTTCCTTTCCAGACTCGCACCATGGAAACGATGAGGAAGATAGTCGCTGCGAAAGAAAAGAGGTTCGCACCCGTACTGCTGTCTGAAATAGCAGTCACACCACTTAACAGTGCGGAAATCACCAGGATGGCGACTTGCAACGCTAATCCCTGCGCCGCATGAAACCGCGTGCGCGTTTCTGTTCGGGGCACGAGGATAAGTTCAATCACAGCAGCGACGGCGCCGATGTGGCCCGGAATGTAAGGCAGCAGGTTTGCCCACTTCTCGGGAATATTTATTCCAACAACGTGATGCGATGTGGGCGAGCGTTCGAACGGAGTTGGCGGCCGCTGATAAACGCCCGATGGTGCAACTGGTGGCGGCTGGTATATGTTTTGCGCAGGTGTGCGGGGTGGCAGATAAGTCGCGGATTGGCGAGACGCCGGCGAAACAAAGACTGACGGATAGGACGATGTGAGATTATCGTCGATGCGTCGTGTAGGTGCTTCACTCTCCGGATTCTGGCGCGCCGCTTCGTTGGCCGTACGACCAATGTCCCGAGTGGGACCACCACGGACTTCCTCCGTCGGCGGCCCGGGATGGCTCGAACCAAACGATTGATCGGCGCGGTCTGCGACCTTCTCGTTAAGCGGATTAGTGTCGTACTTGCTGCGCTTGGGCTCCATAAGAAGCTTTACGAACCGACTTCGCTTTCAGTTTCGTTGACGTCCGGGCGCACGCGCTATCGCTTGCGCCGCTGCTCATCTGTCAGCTATGACTTCGAATTCAGCGGCTTCCCAGTGCCCTTTACGCTCTGAAATCCGAAAGGCACGCAGACAAGGCTCTTTGCCGCCGAGTCCGATAATAAAGTAGACCGCTCGCGGATAGTAGGCAAGCCGCACATCAGTCTCGGAAGGTTGAGGATTGCTGGAACGCGGATGCGAATGATAGATGGCCAGCAGTTGCTCTCCGCATTCACGCATGGCGCGTTGCGCGGCAAATAAGTCTTCCGGCGCGGCCTCGTACGTGACCAGCGGGTCGGCCGCGATACTTCTCAGGCGATATACCGTGCGCGCGCGTCCGGCCTCGTTTCCGCCTATTAGGCCGCAGCATTCGCCAGGACTCTGCTCGCGAGCGTGGCCGCATATATCGTTCACGTGAGCCTGCTGGAGAATAATCAAACTAATCTCTGACGATCTTAAGATGCAGCTCTGCCAACTGCTTCGCATCGACTTCGCCCGGTGCATCGATCATCAAGTCCTGCGCGGACGCAGTCTTGGGAAACGCCATGACGTCACGAATGTTATCGGTGGGTACGAGAACCATCAGGGTGCGCTCGATGCCCGAAGCGATTCCGCCGTGTGGCGGCGTGCCGTAAGCCAGCGCGTCCAGAAAGAAGCCGAAGCGAGTCTTCGCATTCTCTTCCGTCATCCCAAGCGCCTTGAAAACAAGTGCCTGAACATCGCGACGATGAATTCTGATCGAACCACCGGCGACTTCGACTCCGTTAATGACCGCATCGTAAGCCTTCGCGCGAAGTTGGCCAAATAATTGTTCGCCGCCGTTGACTGCACGCTCGAGCAAAGGCACGTCTTCGTCCAGCGGCGACGTGAACGGATGATGCATCGAGTAGTACCGACCATCATCTTCGTGAAATTCAAACATGGGAAACTCAGTAACCCACAGCGGCGCGAATACCTTCTCAGGAATTAGTTTCTCGCGATGCGCAACTTCGTTGCGCAAGGCTCCAAGACTGGCAACAACCACGTCAGGTTTGCCTGCGACAATGAGCACAGCGTCACCTTTTTCTGCGCCTGCGAGTTCCGCTATTCGCGTCACGGTTTCAGGACCCAAAGCTTTTAGCAATGATGATGAAAGATCATCGCCGAGTTTGATCCAGGCGAGAGCACCGGCGCCGTAACGCTTCACGAATTCTTGCAACTCATCGAGCGTCTTTCGGGACATTGAGGCGCCACCGCTTACCACGATGCCTTTGATCTCTCCGCCCGCGCTTATTGCTGACGCAAAGGGTGCGAACGTCGTATCGACAAGTGCTGGAGAAACATCTTTGATTTCCATTCCTTCGATTCTCAGGTCGGGTTTGTCCGAACCAAAACGCCGCATGACTTCCGTGAAGGTGAAACGCGGAAACGAGGTTAGCAACTCAGCGCCGATCAGATGAAAGATGCGGGCAAACAGTCCTTCGATCAAGCGATAAACCTGATCAGGCGTGGCGAAACTCATCTCGACATCGAGCTGTGAAAACTCCGGCTGGCGATCGGCGCGCAGGTCTTCGTCGCGAAAACAGCGAGCAATCTGGTAATACTTGTCCAGACCGGCAATCATGCAAATCTGTTTGAAGATCTGCGGGGATTGCGGCAGGGCGAAGAATTTTCCCGGCTGCACGCGCGACGGCACGATGTAATCGCGGGCACCTTCGGGCGTCGATTTAATCAGATTCGGCGTTTCAATTTGGGTGAAGCCCTGCTCGTTCATGTAACGGTTTATTTCCAGCAGCACGCGGTGGCGCAGACGCAGGTTTGACTGCAACTGCGGGCGACGCAGATCGAGGTAACGATATTTCAAGCGCAGGTCCTCAGCGGCGAGCGCCTCAGGAGTGGCAGTCTCGAGCTGAAAAGGAAGCGTGCGCGCGTCGTTCAGGATCACGATCTCAGTTGCCTGAACTTCGATATCGCCGGTGGCGAGTTTCGGATTACGAGCGCTTTCATCGCGCAGCACAACCTCGCCCATCACAGCGAGAACGTACTCGCCGCGGACCTCTTTCGCTTTTGCGTGAGCGTCCGGGGCCCGCTCCTGGTTCACGACGGCCTGCGTAATTCCATCCCGATCGCGTAGATCGATGAAAGTGAGCGGACCAAAGTCGCGCCGCCGCGCGCACCAGCCCATAAGCGTCACGCGCTGGCCGACGTCTTCTTGCCGCAGCGCGCCGCATGAATGGGTCCGTTCAAGACTTCCGAGATTTTCGATCATCTCAATTCAGTGAGCAGCTTACTGTTTACTAAAACAGCACCGTCCCACCATCCACATTAATCGCCTGACCGTTAATACCACGACCTTCTTCGGAAGCTAACAACAACGCGACGGCTGCAACTTCTTCTGGCGTCACCAGCCGCTTTTGCGGACTCATCTGCCTGATCGCTTCCAGCGCTTCATCAGCCGACTTGCCGGTTTTCGCAGTAATGTTTTCAACGCCGCGCGAAGTCATTTCTGTGTCGACATAACCGGGACAGATAGCGTTTACGGTGACGCCCTTCGCAGCGACTTCCAGCGCCAGCGATCGCGTCAGACCAAGCACGCCGTGCTTTGATGCGGTGTACGCTGAAATGTAGGGAGCGCCAGTCTTGCCGGCGATCGATGCGATGTTAATGATCCGACCCCAACCGTGTTCAAGCATCGCGGGCAGTGCGGTGCGCGTGCAGTGAAAGGTTCCCGTCAGATTCACCGCGAGGTGCCGTTGCCATAACGCTTCATCAGTTTTCAAGAACGACGCAGTCTCGACGATGCCGGCATTGTTCACCAGTATGTCGGGTCCGCGACCAACCTTTTCGCTGAAGCGCTCGAACGCTCGGTTGACACTTTCGGCATAGGCCACATCGCATTCAACAGCGAACGCTTCGATTCCGAATTCGGCAGTAGTCTGATTAGCTACTGTTTCAATCTCCTCGCGAGTTCGCGCCGCAACCGCGACCTGCGCGCCTTCGCGCGCGAACGCAAAAGCGATGGCACGTCCAATGCCGCGTCCGCCACCGGTGATCAGCGCTAGTCGATTCCCGAGTCGCATTAAAGTTAGGTTTCAGGTTTCCAAGTTTCAGGTTAAAAAACCGAGCTGTTCTCAAACTTGAAACTTGAAACCTGAAACCTGAAACTGAGCGGTTATCTTCCAGTAAATCGCGGCGGACGCTTGTCGATGAATGCGCGCACGCCCTCGCGGCCATCTTCCGATTCGAAGCAACGAATCTGCGCTTCTACTTCGTACTGCAGCATTTGTTCCAACGCGTCGTGCTCGCTCGCATAAACCGCGTGCTTGGCCGCGGCAATCGATACTGCCGGCCCATCGCGCAGACGCTCAGCCAGCTTTCTCGTTTCTGTTTCGAGTTCTTCGGGAGCGACAACCCAATTAACTAAACCAAGCCGCAGCGCTTCTTGCGCGTCGATTGTGTCGCCCAGGAAGAACAGCTCGCAAGCGATGTTCGCCGGAACCATGCGCGGCAGAAAGTACGTGCCACCCCAATCTGGATGAAAACCCAGCTTGACGAATGACTGGCTGAATGTCGCAATCGATGATGCGATTCGGAGATCGCAGGCGAGCGCCAGATTGAACCCCGCTCCGGAAGCGGGCCCGTTGATCGATGCTACGACCGGCTTGGTCATTTGTCTGATTCTCAACACCACGCGACGTGCGGCCCCGAGCAGACGGCCGAACTCCTCGCTGTCATTTCGCTCGACTAGCTCGGCCATGAATTGCACATCGCCGCCCGCGCAGAACGCGCGCCCTTCGGCACTGATAACGACCACCCGGACGTGCGGATCACTGCTGGCTTCTTCCAGCGCTTCGGCGAGATCTCGCCGCATGTGACCCACGAAAGCGTTAAGACGATCGGGCCTATTTAGCCTGATCGTCACGATGCCGTTGTCTTCGGCGACTTTTATCAGTTCGTCGGTCATAACAGTTAGCAGTGAGCGGTGAGCAGTAATAACAGTGCTGAGCGGACTGCTCACCGCGTACAGCTCACTACTCACTTTCCTTTGAATACCGGCTTACGCTTATTGACGTAAGCGTCCAACCCTTCCTTTGCGTCCTCGGATTGGAAAAGTTGCTGTTGTAATTCGCGCTCAAGAGCGAGCGCCGATTCAAACGGAATCTCCGCGCCAGTCTGCACGCTTCGCTTGATTCGGCCGACGGCGCGCGCGGCTTTATTCGGCGTAGTGAACTGGCGCGCGTAGTCCATGATTTGCTCCATGAAACTATCAGCAGTTTCGGCGTCGAGAATTTGATTAATCAAACCAAGTTGTTGGCCTTTTTCGAAATCGAACAGCTCGCCGGTTGCCATTAGTTCAATCGCTCGCGACTTGCCCACGATTCGTGACAATCGTTGGGTCCCGCCGGTTCCCGGCAGCACTCCGAGCGAAACCTCCGGCAACCCCATTTTGCCCGCATTTCGGCGCGCGATCCGGATGTCCGCAGCCATCGCTACTTCCAATCCACCGCCGACGCAGTGGCCGTTGATGGCGGCGATGACCAGCTTGGGTGTGTGCTCGAGGCGCAGCAACATTTCGTTGGCATGCAGGCAGAAGTAATACTTGAAAGTCGGATCGACGCTCGCCAGCATTTTGATGTTGGCTCCGGCCGAGAAAAACTTGTCCCCGGCGCCGGTGAGCAGGATGACGTAGGCGTCGTT
>Ga0070706_100002076_pt1 | contig 20431 bp, 16 predicted proteins | sample KBSK5501metaG_FD_65476 | JGI IMG/M metagenome (GOLD analysis project Ga0070706, IMG submission 65476) | Corn, switchgrass and miscanthus rhizosphere microbial communities from Kellogg Biological Station, Michigan, USA - KBS K5-50-1 metaG | ecosystem: Host-associated > Plants > Roots >... | reverse complement strand
CTCGAAGCTCGAACCTTGAAGATCTGCCACATAGATCACATAGAACACAAAAGCAGATCCCTTTTGTGATCTTTGTCCTCTTTGTGGCTAGCTTTCCCGCTGTTCCGCTCTTCACCCTCCTGTCTCCTGCCTCCCGTCTCCTGTCTCCGCGTGCGCGCCAGCGCACGCCTCAGCCATCATCCGAACGACATCTTCCATGTGATATTTTGCTTTCCAGCCTAGTTTCTGTTCAGCTTTTGAAGCGTTTCCACGACCAATCATGATCTCGGTCGGACGGAGGAGCCGTTCATCCGTGTGGGTGAACTGTTTCCAATTCAACCCGAAGTGTTTGAACGCCGCGGCGACGAAGTCTTCGAGCTTGCGGGTCTCACCGGTGGCAATAACATAATCTTGCGGCGTATCTTGCTGAAGCATTCGATACATTGCATCGACATATTCCGGTGCCCAGCCCCAATCTCGCTGGATCTTGATATTCCCCAGTCGCAACTCTTTTTGTTCGCCGCAGGCAATTCGATGCGCCGAAGCAACAATCTTTTGAGTCACAAACCGTTCAGGGCGCAACGGGGACTCGTGATTAAACAAAATACCCGAGCAAGCAAAGATTCCGTAGCCTTCTCGATAGTTTGCCACTTGCCAGAATGCTGCCGCTTTCGCCGTCGCATAAGGACTCCTGGGGCGGAATGGTGTCGTTTCGTCCGCTGATTGGTCGCCGAGATCTCCAAAACATTCACTGGAACACGCGTTATAGAGCTTGATCGGCCGGCCAATGAATCGTATCGCTTCGAGCAAATTCAACGTCGCCAAGTGTACGCTCTCCTGTGTCTCGACAGGCTGTTGGAACGACAGCGAAACCGAAGACTGTCCCGCCAGGTTGTAGATTTCATCCGGCTGAACCTTCGCCAAAATCTGAATGACGCTCCGAAAATCATTCAGAGCAGCAGACTCCAGCTGGACTAGATCTTTGATGCCCAACCGATCAAGGTTGGTAAACCGCGCCACCTCAGCATCTCGTGAAGTTCCTACGACACGGTAGCCGTTTGCTAAGAGCAACTTAGCAAGATAGGCCCCATCCTGGCCGGAAATTCCAGTAACCAACGCGGTCTTCATGACATGCAAGTGCTAGATGCGATCTGCAGATCGAGCAAGGGCTTTCATTTGATGGCTACTCGAATGTCGCTACCGAAGTCGTGGGAGCGCCTGTCTAGCCGAACTGCGAAAGCGGGAGCGACTATTTTGCTTCGAGATTCTGAACCGTCGAATGCCCCGCAACTAGATCAGAAACGGCTCTTCCTGCCGGAAACTTTTCTTCACAGAATAAGGCATTCCGGCTGCAGAGGACGTTGTAGTAGGCGAATTCTTTGTTCGGGTCAGGCAGATGTTCTTCTTTCAACTCTGAAAATCGTCCTTTGTCCATCCGCCAGAGGACAAAGCCTAGTTCTCGTAAGTACGTGACCAGGTCTGATGCTCGAGTTCCTGCCCGCAATAACCCGTAAGGCCAGAGCTCAAGCATAATCGTGATATTCTTACTCCGCTCCAACAACGCGCGTGCTCCAAGAAGAGCTTGATGTTCCCATCCCTGAATATCTATCTTCAGAAAATCGATCGTTTGACCGGGAAACAATTCATCCAGTTTCACGGCATCGACCTCGATCTGATCAGTTTCTGTTTTCTGGACTGACACAATTCGATTGTCGCCACGATTTATTTCTCCAGGCTTTATCGCAAGTCTGCCGGAGGAGCTCGATACGGCGGCCTGCTGGCAGACGACATTTTTAACTCGATTTTCGAAGACATTCGAAACGAGCCGTTTGAAGAGCATTGGTTCGGGCTCGAACGCAAACACTTTGGCCGGCCGCACCAGATTCGCTAATAGGAGTGTATAAATCCCTTGGTTTGCACCAATGTCAGCTACAGTCATGCCAGGACCTACCAAGCGCTGGAGAATTTGCACTTCCTCGCGACCAAGAAGGCCTAATTTGTGCAGCCAAAGGCTTATGAGACGGTCAAGCGTCGGTGCTTCAAAACTGTTCCCAAAGACGCGGAGCCGTCTTCTCCAGATCCAGTACTCATTGAGTCTACGCAGCGCCACAGGAAACGATTGACTTGGTACCATATCTTGTCCAAGGGAATACAACGACATTAGAAGTGATCACATTGCAAGAAACTCCGGCGGACCAGCACCTAGTTGAGATGCACCTCAATAAAGAGGCGTGGGATAGAAAGCCGTTATTGAAGGCGGTTTACGGTCATCTGTATCTGCTCATTGGGCAGCAACTGTCTCGCGTCGACGGAAGTACGGTCGAACTCGGATCCGGTATTGGCGCTATAAAGAATTATATCCCTTGGTGCGTTACTACAGATATTTTTCCGAATCCGTGGATCGATCGCCGCGAAAACGCGTATGCTCTGGATTTTCGCGACGGAACTGTGTCGAACCTCATTCTCTTTGACGTTTTCCATCATCTGAAATATCCCGGAACCGCCCTAAAAGAATTCAAGAGAGTTCTGGCGCCGGGAGGGAGGGTTCTCCTGATGGAACCAGGGATGGGGCTACTGGGCAGAGTTATTTACACCCTATTTCATCACGAGCCATTAGGTCTCTCCAGGCCGATTAGCTGGCTCGCACCTCGCGGCTTTGATCCTGAAAGAGCTGGTTACTATGCCGCGCAGGGCAATGCATCAAGGGTGTTTGTGAAGCGAGAATTCTCCGGAGAGCTGGCCGCTTGGAGATTGATACGAGTCCACGCCTTTGCAGATTTCGCTTATGTGGCATCTGGGGGATTCAGCAAACCGCAGCTTTATCCGAGCGCGTTCCTTCCGGTCATCCGAAGAGTCGAAAACCTGTTTCTCCGATGGCCAAGCTTAGCTGCTACCCGATTACTAGTGGTTTTGGAAAAGCCGCTGAACGAGGGCAAGGATGGAAATTAGCCGTTTATCGAACCACGCGAGGGAGCATCTCGAAACGATTCGAGCTCACTATGAAAAGCGCGATCCGCTGACGAACGCGGCGCGCGCTTATCGGGACATACTTGCTAGTTATTACAATTTATTGATTCCTGCATCGGCTTCGGTGCTTGAGGTGGGTTGTGGCGCTGGAGATCTTTTGGCGAAAGTTCGGACAAGCAGGAAGACTGGAGTCGATCTCTCAGCAGCACAGATCGAACTTGCCAAAGAAAAAGTGCCAGGGGCGAGTTTTTTTGTGCAGGCAGCAGAAGAGCTGGACCTTCGCGGAGAGACTTTCGATTATGTCATTCTATCCGAGACCATCAATCTCGCCGCCGACGCGCAGCGGGTATTCGAGAGTTTACGAACAGTGTCCCATCCGGCTACCCGCCTGATTGTAAACATTCATAGTTCCATCTGGCGTCCACTCGTTGGGTTCGCGACCTGGGCAGGTATTCGAAGCCGGCAGCCCACCAGTAACTGGCTGTCGAAAGATGATATCGCAGGGCTATTAAATTTGACTGGCTGGGAAGTCATCCGCCACGAATCGCGAATCCTTTGTCCTCTGAAAATCTTTGGCCTCGAGAAGGTACTGAATCGCTTTGTTGCGCCGTTGGTAACGCCCTGTTGTTTGTCACTTTTCACGATTGCTCGTCCGCTGTCCGAAAATTCGCGACATGATAGAACCGTTTCGGTTGTTATTCCGGCGCGGAACGAGGCTGGCAATATTCGAGCGGCGGTCGAGCGAACTCCGGACATGGGAGTTTGGACTGAGTTGATTTTCGTCGAGGGCAATTCCAAAGACAATACTTGGCAAGAAATTAAGCAATTGGAAAAAATCTATCCGCAAAAACGTATTCGTATTTTGCAACAAAGCGGCAAAGGAAAAGGCAACGCAGTGAGAGAGGGATTCGCCGTTGCACAAGGAGAGATCCTTATGATCCTGGATGCCGATCTGACAATGCCACCCGAAGAACTGCCAAAATTTTATCAAGCCATTGCTTCAGGGAGATGCGAATTCGCAAACGGATCGCGTCTCGTTTATCCCATGGACGAAAAGGCAATGCAATTTCTAAATCTTTGTGCAAACAAAGCCTTCAGCATCCTTTTCAGCTGGCTACTTGGACAGCCCGTTAAAGACACTCTGTGTGGTACCAAGGTCTTGACGAAGGCGAACTATGAAAAAATCGTAGCCAATCGATCCTATTTTGGTGACTTTGATCCATTCGGCGATTTCGACCTGTTGTTTGGAGCTAGCAAGCTGAATCTCAAAATTTTCGACATCCCGATCCGCTACAAGGAACGCGTTTACGGCGAAACCAACATCCAAAGGTGGAAACACGGGTTTTTGCTGTTACAGATGTGTTTCTTTGCTGCTCTGAAGCTAAAATTCGTGTGACAAGCAATCCTATGATGCCGAGTATGCGAGGCGAGACCGATCTGCGTGACGCTTCTAGTCAAACAACAGTTGGTATACAAGATCGACGTCCGGTTCGATCGCTTCTACTATTGCTCGTCATACCTATCGCCTTCTTCTTGATTTCCTTTCAGTTGACCAGAACCAGCGGACCTGAGTGGCTTGGAGCAAACTTCGAAAATAGCTATGTATACCTGTTGAATTCGCTTCTTATAGCGCAGGGGAAAGCGCCTAGCCATGTGGATCATCCTGGCACAACCACTCAGCTTTTCGGGGCGCTCTGTTTGCTTTTATCCGGGCATGGCTCTGACGACCATCTGGTTGATGCCGTAATCTCGAATCCGGAACCGTTCCTAAAGGTAATGCACGGAGCGCTCCTCGTTTTTGTGGCTCTGGCTATCTGGATTTGTCCTTGGTTGATGACGCAATATTCCGACGGCGATGTCGTAAGAGGAATTCTCGTTCAGATCCCCACTTTGCTTTTCACGACGATCTTTAGTTATAGCATCTGGTTTGGATCTGATCTTTTCCTGATTATTCCAAGTCTTGCTGCGATATCTATCTGCGTATTTCTGGTTAAACGGCGCGAAGAGAGTGGCTTGAAACCTTCCGCCTGTGCTTTGGCGGGCTTAGTCTGCGGACTCGGCATCACAACAAAACTAACTTTCTTCCCTTTGATTCTGGTGAGTGTCTATTGTTGCCGAGGTTTGAGAAGCTTGATTTGGTTTACCATTGGACTAGCGCTCCCAATCTTGATCGTTGTGGCGCTCATTCACTCTCGCTTTGAATATGTCCTCCATTGGATTACAGGACTATCCACTCATTCAGGGTACTACGGTGGGGGCGAAGTGGGATTTGCGAGGATGGATACCTATCTGCCTGACGTCATTCGACTTCTGGCTAGAGAACCGGCCCTTGCGCTAATTCCAGTGCTCTCTACGGCTACGATTATCGTTGCCTCGTTCAGGGCCACGAAAGGCGGAAACGCTATCCAGCAGCTGAGTCGAACTGCAGTTATCCTCTTCCTTCTACAATTGATCTCATTTCTCGTAATCGCAAAGCACGCGAACCATCACTATCTCATTGTCGTTTATCTTAGCACCGGCCTTAACTTGGTGCTTCTATACGACGCAATTGGGGCCACGAAAATACAAGGCTTAACAACAAGGTCGGCGGTTGTGCTTGCGCTTCTTCTAGGCGTCTGTGGCATTAACAGTTTTTTAATCCAATTGCCATCCCTGTACCGTGTCCTTCGTTACATCAGGACCGAACAGCTGGCTGTTTATAGACGCATGTTACATACAGTAAATGATGGCGTTAGGGTTGACTACTATCGATCCGTTGGCCCGGAATTCGCATTCTATTTTAGCAACAATTTTGCAGGAAGAGGTTTCTCGGGGATCCTGAAAGAGAAATATCCGAGAGCTTTGTTCTACAACATTTTCGCGGGCACATTCGAAGACTTCGATCAGCAAATTGACCGGTCCACTGTCCTCAGGGAGCATGACCATCTTTATTTTTTTGGTAACCCTGATCTATTCAATTCAGGAGCCTTTGGGAAGATGAAGTATTTTCAGTCCCCCAATCTTCACGAGCTGTATCGTCAAGGAGGCTATTCTCTCCAAGAATGGTTCAGGGGTGAAACCGACCGTGAATGAGCTGGATCTCAGCGACTGTCCGATCAGAGGCTGTAGGATGATCCCGTCTTGTGTGTTGAAAATACTACAAGGCCCTTCGCGAGGGGCAACTGAAGCGACAATAGCAGCGTGACTTAGTAGCAGAGCGTTGCTTAGAACGCTGCTCCTTCCTCAAAGGGGTATCATGTTTGACGAGTACCAGGCGAAACGGATCTTGATAACTGGGCACACCGGTTTCAAGGGATCTTGGCTTTCCCTCTGGCTTCGGCAAAAAGGAGCGATCGTGGCAGGATTAGCGTTACCGCCTGAAAAGGGAATTCGCAACCTGTTCGAAGAAGCGTCTGTTAACCGAGTTGTAAGCTCTGTGTTCGCCGACATTCGGGATTTTTCGGATGTTGAGAGGTCTTTGAAGGACTTTCAACCAGAGATCATTTTTCATCTCGCAGCGCAGGCCCTCGTTCGACGATCCTATCGTGATCCGATCGGCACCTTTGCTTCTAACGTCATGGGAACCGCTCACGTATTGGAAGCGGCCCGCAAAACCCCTTCGGTTAGGGCGATTGTCTGTGTCACAACAGATAAAGTTTATCGCAATCGCGAAAGGGAACAGGGGTACCGAGAGGAGAACGAATTGGGTGGGAAGGATCCGTACAGCGCAAGCAAAGCCTGTGCGGAGCTCGTCGCCAACGTTTACCAGAAGACTCTCTTTCCGTTGGATGGTACCATCGCCCTGGCCACGGCCAGGGGAGGCAATGTTGTGGGCGGTGGTGATTGGTCGGAGGATCGATTGATTCCGGATATGGTGAGGTCTCTAACGGCTTCTGAAGACATTGTTTTGCGCAATCCGCGAGCAATACGGCCATGGCAACATGTACTTGAACTTTGCGCTGGTTATTTACGGCTTGGGAACTTCTTGCTCACGGACCCAGCGAAGGCGACTGGTGCCTGGAACTTCGGACCTGACCGAGAAAACGAAGTCGAAGTCGAAATGTTGGTGAAGGACTTTATCAGGGCTTGGGGCCGGCCTGAATGTTATATACGCGTGGAGCCCGCAAGATTGCCGGAGGCGGGGATCCTCAAGCTCGATAATAGCAAGGCCCGTCGGGTACTGGGTTGGCGTCCTATTCTGGGTTATGCTCGGACCTTACGATGGACAGCGGAGTGGTATTCTGCTTTCTACGAAAAGCGCAAGAATGCCATTGATCTTGTGTTCGAACAGATCCAAGCATTCGAGGAGTTGGCTTCGGAATGAGTTTCAGGTCTGCCCTGGTCACAGGTTCGGGAGGCTTCATCGGCCGGGCTCTTGTTCGCGAATTGCTCAATCGCAGGGTTTGGGTAGCAGCGCTTGGTCGGAACTCGTCTACGTTTCCGCAAGGCGTCATACCGGTTCGAACGAATAGCTTCAGTGGCTCAGATTTGAGAGCGGCTCTTAGTGATCAACAGTTTGACGTGCTATTTCATTTAGCGGCGTATGGTGTTAGTCCTGACGATCATGATGTGGACACGATGCAGCGTATCAATGTAGCAGCAACCGGTGCTCTGGTTCAGGTGGCGGCAAAATCGTCTGCTCGCGCCGTAGTCTACTCGGGTTCCTGTTCCGAGTATGGACCTGGCGAGCATGGACGCTTGATCGACGAAGATTGGAGGCTTGCGCAGAGCGGCCTTTATGGAGCTTCAAAGGTCGCTGCTGGATTCTGGGGCCGGGCCGTCGCCGCCCAGGCTGGGCTTGCATTTAGCTGGATCAGGCTCTTTGGCGTCTATGGACCTGGCGAGGCACCACATCGCTTAGTTCCCGATGTGGTTAGCCGGCTATGCCAGAATCAAATTGTGAGCCTTACTCCTGGGCAACAAACGCGAGATTTCATGTTTGTAGACGACGCGGTAGAAGGTCTGATCCTCGCCGCCGAGGCGGCGCTTCGGGGGCATATCGGTCCTTATAATCTGTGCACCGGCCGGCCAACAACGGTTAAGGAAGTCGCATGTACAATTGCGAGGAAACTGAGCAAACCTGAGTCTCTTTTGGCTTTCTCGGCACTCCCTTATCGCTCTGGGGAACCCATGTGGATGGTCGGTTGCCCAGACCGGTTTCGGTCAGTCACTGGTCATCTTCCCGCGATTAGTCTTGACGAGGGCATCGATCGCACGATAGCGGCAATGAAATATTGATTAGCCCAAATGATTCCTGGAAATGACACGAATGAAATTGATCTAGGAATTGCGGGTAATCACAAAATCCTACTTAGCATTTGTGTCCCCGCATATAACGAAGAGGGAAATATCGTTCCGATTTATGAGCGCATTAAATCGGTTATGAGTCCATTGGCCGACCGGTATGATTTCGAGCTTTTGTTCACCGATAACCACAGTGAAGACAGAACTTTTGAGGAAATCGCCGAATTAGCCACGCGCGATCCCCGGGTGCGAGTGATACGTTTCTCTCGAAATTTTGGCTTTCAGCAGTCGATCTTGACCAACTTTTGCAACGCGCGCGGAGACGCAGCGATCCAGCTTGATTGTGATTTGCAGGATCCGCCGGAGCTGATTCCAAAATTTCTAGAGCTGTGGCATCAGGGTTACAAGGTCGTCTACGGAATACGGAAAGAGCGCCCGAAAGAATCGAAACGGCTTTTCTATGCTCGGAAAGCTTTTTACCGTCTGCTGGATTTTCTAAGCGAAGATAGATTGCCACCTGATGCGGGCGACTTCCGTCTCATTGATCGATGTATTCTCGAACAACTTCGACTAGTTAAGGATCAGAGACCGTATTTACGAGGAATGATCGCCGCAATGGGTTTTCGACAGATTGGGATTCCGTACGATCGAAAGGAACGTGAGAAAGGCTCAACGAAATTCAGTTTTGCTCGGCTCACAGGATTAGCCGTAGACGGCATTCTTCAGCATTCAATTGTGCCGCTTCGGCTAGCTACGGTCCTTGGTGTCATCATGTTTGTGGCAGCTGCGATCGGCGCTGCCTATTATCTGATAGTTAAGCTATTCTTCCCGGTGAACTGGCCCCCTGGGTTTGCAAGCTTGAATATTCTTTTATTGTTCTCGATTGGAACGAACTCACTGTTTCTCGGAATACTTGGTGAATATATTGGAAGAATTCATAAGAATGCTGCCCAGCGGCCCGGGGTGATCATTGAAACAGTCATCGATCCGGTCCGGCGCCAAACAGAACGTCGATGAAAGTTGCTATACTAGCTGGCGGCTACGGAACTCGACTGGCGGAAGAGACACATTTGCGGCCGAAGCCAATGATAGAGATCGGCGGAATGCCTCTGCTTCTGCACATCATGAAGATCTACAGCCACTACGGCTACAACGACTTCGTCGTATGCCTCGGATACATGGGCTACTATATCAAAGAGTACTTTTCTAACTACGCGCTGCATCGCTCGAACGTGACATTTGATTTTAAAAGCGGCAGCCGGGAACACTTCGATAGCGTGGTTGAGCCTTGGCGTGTCACGCTGATTGATACAGGTGCCGATACGATGACCGGCGGCCGAATTCGGCGCGTCCGACAATACCTGGGGGAAGAGACCTTTATGCTTACTTACGGAGATGGCGTAGCCAACATTGATATTCGGGATTTGGTGCAATTCCATTCTCGCCACAGCCGCGCCGCTACCGTCACGGCAGTTCAACCGCCTGGTCGATTCGGCGCGCTCGAGCTTGGCGACGGAGACGTGGTATCCGGTTTTCGAGAGAAGCCCGATGATGAAGCCGGTTGGATCAATGGAGGATTTTTTGTTTTAGAACCTTCGATATTTGATGTGCTTGAAGATGATCGAACGGTCTGGGAGAGAAAACCGTTGGCTACCCTTGCCAGCAAGGGACAGCTTATGGCCTATAGGCATTCCGATTTCTGGCAACCGGTTGATACCCTGCGCGAGAAGAACTTGTTAGAAGGGCTATGGAGTTCTGGGAAGGCGCCGTGGAAGGTCTGGTAGTCTCGAAGTCGAATTGACTACGCGGCTGGCACGATCAGCCGCATCAACTGGGGCGCCGGGCGACGGCCGCATATTGCGCTCCCAGCGGCACGCCTTCGAGGTACCTCTCGATCAATCTGAATGAGGCGAGGAAATGTGGGAAAAAAATCAAGAACTTTATTTGAGGGTACTTCCAACCAGACTGTGCCAATCGTTGCCGGAACACATTTGCTGGGATGAGTTCTGCGTTGTCATCGAACGGACAATCTCGCACCACCTTCAATGTGATTGGATTCCAAGGATTGTGCTCGAAAATCGTCAGAAGGGCACCCGGTCTGCTGACACGTCGCAGTTCCTCCAGCCATTTGGCATGTTCTACATGCGGGATATGATGAAAGACGCATGCCGAAAAAACCAAATCCACATCACCGCTATCAATGGGAACCGTGTCGCCGATTATCTCGACATGCTTCGCAAGGTCAGGAAACCTCGCGATACTGACATCCAGACTACGCCGGGAAACGTCAGCGCAGATGAGCTGCGCATTTGGAAAGTACTTTGAGAAAAAAGGCAGAGAGTTACCGACCCCCGCTCCAAAATCCAGGATCCGCTCGACGTTCAGACCTTTTTGTCGCGCAATTTCCGAGGCGGTCTGAACTTTGTGTTCGTAGAAAAATGACGGATCCTCGCCAGAAAAGCCGATGCTTTTTGAGAGCAGTTGATGATATTCGTCTGCAAACCTATCGAACTCCGATCGTTGCATGTTGTTGCGAGGAGACGTGCTGGAATCAAAGTTTGGAGCCGTTCCGCACGATCCATGCTTCATGAATTTCCTGGAAAGTCGTCCGCAAATCCTTGGTCACCCGCCAGTTGGGATAATGAGATTTCATCTTCGACAAATCGGAGATATAACAAAGATGGTCGCCTTTGCGGTTCTGATCCACGTACTCATAACACATTTTTTTCCCCGATAGCTGCGAGATCAGCGAAAACGCTTCGAGGATCGAAACCGAGTTATCGCGACCGCCTCCGAGATTGTAGACTTCGCCCACCCTAGGCGACTCGATGAACTGATCCATAAACTGTGCAACGTCAAAAGAATGAATGTTGTCGCGAACCTGTTTCCCTTTATAGCCGAAAATCCGATAGACTTTGCCTTCCAGATTGCACTTGATGAGATAGCTGAGAAACCCGTGGAGTTCCACGCCTGCATGATTGGGCCCTGTGAGGCAACCTCCACGCAAGCAACAGGTCGGCATCTGAAAATAGCGGCCGTACTCTTGAACCATCACATCCGCCGCTACTTTAGAGGCGCCGAAAACCGAATGCGTTGACTGATCGATGGTAAAGGTCTCTTTGATTCCGTTTTGAAACTCAGGGTCCGCGTAATCCCAGCGCGTTTCTTTTTCGATTAGGTTGAGATAATTGGGAGCGTCGCCGTAGACCTTGTTAGTCGACATATGGACAAAGGGCGACTCAGGACAATTGCGACGGGCAGCCTCGAGCAGATTAAGGGTGCCCGCGGCGTTCACGTCAAAATCATCGAATGGCCGGGAAGCTGCCAGATCGTGGCTAGGCTGAGCGGCGGTATGCACTATCGCCGTTGGCCTGATTTCGGCGACCATATTTACGACCCGCTGCCGGTCCCGTATGTCAACTGCATGTTGCCGAAAGGTTGAGTAGCTTTCCTGAAGCCTTCTCTGATTCCAAGAAGTGTCTCCCTGCGGGCCGAAAAAATCCATCCGCATATTGTTGTCGATCCCGTGCACTTCCCATCCTTTTCCGCAAAAGAACGCGACAACTTCACTTCCAATTAAGCCACCAGAACCGGTTACCAAAAGCTTCTTCACCTCGTTTTGATTCCGCGAATGAGGCAGTTTCGTCAAGCTAGGAAAGCGGCATACATCTTGATCATTTGTCCGATTGTTACCGGACAATCCTGCTTCAAGGAGAAAGCACTGACGAAAGAGGACGATTCTCGTTGTGCTCCAGAAATTAATCTTCTATAGAACGTTTTTCGTTCCGTGGCAGAGCAGATAGAAGGCACGACATACATCGCGGAGTTCAGCTGATGAAACCTGGACCAACTCCCACGCTTTGGTTAGTGCTGTTGACCTTGGTGTTCACTCTTTTTCAGGTCGGTTGGTCATTCCGATTCTACAGACTTCGGGCCGAACCGACATTTGACGATGTTTCCTATATGAGCGACGCCGCCGCTCGACTGAGCGCGTTTGATCATCAGAGTATAATTTCCTGGCTATGGGATTTCGTAGGGAGATCTCAGCCCCATAGTCCTTATTCGACATTGATGGCGCTAATCGCCTTCGCCATTTTCGGATTCAACGAATGGGCTCCCTACCTGTTAAATGGGATCCTCATTTTCATTCTGCTCAGAGAAATCCGTAGAATCAGTACTCCGTTACCATGGTATTTACAGATTGCGCTTTTGTTGTTTCCTCTTTGCGTTCCATTGAGTCGGTCGGCGATCGTTGAGTTTCGACCGGACTTTGCCGGAGGGCTGTTCGGCGCAATTTCGGTCTGGAGAGCATTAGAGCTGAAGTTTCTTTCTACAATTCCTCGACCGGTTTCCCAGTATCTGACGTTGGCTGGATTCGCGGCTTTGACTTGGTTGGCTAAACCTACATTTTTCGTTCATACCGCTATACTGATGCTCGTTGTTATTTTGCTCTGTCTAGCTTTTAACAACCGAAACAGCGAGGCCTGGATGCGATCATTGACGATCATTGGCTCTTTGTTCCTTGGCTTTCTGATTGCGCTTCCATACTTTCTTGCCGGCTGGCGGTCCTATTGGAGCTATTTTAAACAGAACACCGGTGCGGGCTCGCTCGCCGAAGTCTGGAAGATACCCGGCGGATTCGTCGGCAGTTTAAGATACTACTTGTTCGGCTTGCCTGCGGACGCGGGTTTCCCCTCCGCGAGTGCTATGCTCGGACCTTTCCTGGGAGCTTTTAGCCTGATTGTTATCGTAGGCCTGACTTGGCTCGCGTTGCGAAAGGATTGGCGCCTTCTGATTTTCTATGGCTCGGTCGTTTGCGTGGCGATCGCGTCGTTCTCGGTGGTTGTTTATGGCGGGATGAAAGGACCATGCTTCGGGTTAACCTTTCAGATCCTGTTCATTTTGTTAACCGCATCGATTGTGGTTAATCTTCTGGTTTTGACCCCTTTCAAGGGGGTTCTCGCGTGTCTTGTCACAGCCCCGATCTGGATCTGCGCCCTCGGACAGCAGCCGGCTTTGCAAATGCTGCTTAGTCCCAGCTGGGTTTGGGCAGATTTCAACAGTCCTTTTAGCGACCGCCAGTTAAATACGGGAGGAAATGGGACGGCGCCAATTAACGAGAAGTTTTATTCTGCCATTGTAGACAGTCTAAAAGAGAGACCGACGGAACACAATCGGCTACCACTCGTCAATGTTTGTCTAGTCGGTGATATTGTGCCCGACACACAAAAGTTTTATGCGGAACGAGATCAGCGGGGGATCGGCTTTAATCTGTTCGTGACTGCAAATGACTTGAATTCGGCAAAGCAAGAATTGTTAAAAGGAGATTTTGTAGAGTTGGCCGATTTGAATTCCTCGGTGCGCGAAATGCGCGGCATGCCGATTGCCGCTATAGAAGATGATCTGATCAGAGATCTGAGCAATGATTCGAAATTTCGACTTGTTGAACGGTTTTCTTTAATTAAGGGGAACGGTTATCTGTTCAGAAGAGTCGATCGCTCTGATAACTAGAGTCAAAATCGTCGATGATTGGTGAACCCTTTGATGGTATAGGTTCAGTTTCGTCATAGAAGAGATGAGTCGAGAGACCCAAGGTCCAATCCTTTTACACGCCCACATACCAAAAACGGCAGGGGAGAGCTTTATTGACTTGCTGGTCCGAAATTTTGGTATGAGGGCTTACCGCTATGAGCACTCGGATCCAAACTTTGTAATTGCGCCAAACGATTTGGAACGCCTTTTCTTTGATCGACCTGATCTGATCGCGTTTTCATCGCACCACGTTCGAGTATTTCCGAGCATCCTGGCGGGTCGACGTGCGCTCTCCTTCACGACCCTCCGCGAGCCGACGGAAAGATACATATCTCTCTTGAAATATGTTCGTCGTAATTTTCTTGAGTTTTCGTCTGAGGCTCGGCGTTTCTGGCCCGACGACACGCCTGATTGCGCGCTACGAAAGCTCGCCGAACATGCGCTGCGACAACTGGGGCCTGAGTCCCAATCGTGTCTGCAGACCCGATTCTTTTGTCCTCCCGCTTATGTCAAAGTTCCCCTGGGCTATGATATGTGTGTTTATGGAGTGAATAGCTATATCTTGGCGTCAAGTTGTCTCGACCGATTTTTCCTGGTAGGCATCTTGGAGGAGCTGGCGAAGACATTGGAGGTGCTCGCGGCAAAGCTTTCGAAAGCCGGCATTTCTCTCTCGGTTAGCGCGATGGAAAAGATCAACGTGACGAAGGTTCTAGACGAGGAGCTGGACTGGTTGAATGCTGACGATCCCGTTGGCCGGCAGGTCTTGCAGGCGAATATTAATGATTCGCGCATCTACGAGCGATATCTGACCCGTCTGAAAGCCGAATACGAAAACCTAAAGGAAGGTCGGATTCTGGTGAATGGATTCTCAGACGGAGAATCCTCGAGCGACCTTGTGGACTTGGGATTGCAAGTAGAGGATGCCAGTGAACCGGAGGAAAGTGCCGATGAGCTGGCGCAGAAGGCGATCCAGGAGTTCAGCCTTTGGGAGTATGAAAGAATCAATCAGCGCCGGCTCGAACATCTCACTTCGCTGCAATTGGAATTCGATAAAAAGTCTGTTTGGGAAGTGAGCGCCGGCGTCGGCGACCTGAGCTCTTTTTTCATCGATCGAAATGCCGATCTAACAATTACGGATGTGCGCCCCGTTCTGCTTGATATTTTGCGCGATCGTTACCCAATGTTGCGAATAGAGGAGCTTGACCTCGAGAATCCGCGCCCAACTTTCAACCGCGTCTTTGATGTGATCGCCTGTTATGGAAGCCTTTATCATGTTCGGAATCCGGACCAAGCGGTAGCCTTTATGGCAGCGAGGTGTTCAGAAATGTTGATCATCGAATCGTGTGTTTCGTTCGGAGATTCGGTTGCACTTAACCTTGTTGAGGAAGATCGGACGGCTTTTTCCCAGGCTTACCATGGGGTCGGGTGCCGGCCAACACGTGCTTATATCTTTGGAGAATTACAAAAACACTTTGAATACGTGTATGTGGCATCCAAACAACCGCGACACGAACAATTTCCGACCGACTGGTCTAGTCCGTTGCCTGGGAGCTGCCTTTCTCGTGCGGTTTTTGTGGCCGGTCGGCATCCGGTTGATCAACCGGGACTGCTCGGAGACCTGCCGAGAACACAGGGGCGGATACGATAGTCAGGCTAGTAGCAATGCCACGTTTGGTGGGTATGAGTTCTAACGCCGTTTTGGTACAGGTTTAGAATGCAGCCGATGGTACAAGACAATCCAATCCTCCTGCATGCGCATGTCCCGAAGACGGCCGGGGAAAGCCTGGTAGATCTGTTCAGCAAGAATTTTGGCGAGCGCGTATTGAGATTCGAGTACACCGACCCAGTCTTCGTGCTTTCTCCTAACGAACTGGACCGCTTATGTTCCACTCGGGCCGATCTTATCGCCATATCTTCCCACAATTTACGAGTCTTCCCTTCGGTAGTTGGAGGGCGGCACGCCCTTTATTTCACGATGTTGCGCCATCCGGTGGATACATTTCTCTCATTGCTGAAATATGTACGACGCGATTTCCACAGGTTTACGGATGAAGTGCGGCGTTATTGGCCTAAAAATACTCCTGAATGCACTCTGCGAGAGTTAGCGGAGCACGCGATGTGGGAGGCTGGGGTTCAGGGGCAATATTGCCTTCAGACGAGATTCTTTTGTCCGCCGGCATATGTGAACATCCCGATTGGTTACGATCTAAACATCTACGGCGCTTGCAGCTTCGTCATTGCGTCGAGCTGCCTCGACCGATTTTTCCATGTCGGAATTGTCGAGGAAATGGATCAAACGATGGAATTGCTGGCGGCGAAGCTGGCGCGTGCTGGGATTTCTCTGGAAATTTCTGATTTGGAAAAGATCAACGTAACCCGAGTTCGAGAAGACGAGCTTGAATGGATAAATCGGGATGACGAAGTCGGCAGAAGCGTCCTTGACTCTCATATAAGTGATTTTCGGATTTATGATCGCTCCAAGAAACGACTTGCGGAGGAGTACGAACTCTTTAAGCGACAGAAAACTCTGTTCGTTTTCGGGGGCGATAACGATGCAAACGCTCAAAAAATTGGGTCCCGGTGGACATCGGTTTGGGAAGCTCCTGAAGTGGCTCAGTTGCAAAAAGCCATCCGTGAATTCAGCACATGGGATCGTATGCGGGCGAATCAGCGCCGGGTCGAGCATTTGGCTTCACTCGGTTCGGCGTTTCAGGGAAAGACCGTCTGGGAAGTAAGCGCCGGTATTGGTGATTTGAGTTCTTTCTTTCTTGATCGAAAATGCAGCCTAACAATTACGGAGGTTCGGCCGATACTTCTGGCGATTTTGCGCGAACGCCTTCCCTCGTTATCTATCGAGGAGCTCGACCTTGAATTTCCTAGCGAGAATTTCGATCAGATATTCGATATCGTTTTTTGCTATGGCTGCTTGAGTTGTGTCCGGAATCCGGATGTTGCGATTGGATTCATGGCGAAACGCTGTCGAGAGGTGCTCCTACTTGAGGCATCTGTTTCGTTCGGAGATGGGATTGAGGTTAGCCCTATTTCCGAAGATTCAAGTGCCTTCTCCTCCGCATATCACGGAACTGGCTGTCGCCCGACCCGAGCCTTTATTTTTGCGGAACTGCAGAAACATTTCGAACACGTCTACGTAACAGTCCAACAACCGTGTCACGAAGAGTTCCCGATTGATTGGGGTGCGCCTTTACTTAATGCAGAAGAAGCTCGTGCCGTGTTTGTCGCCTCCAGAGCGCCCTTACAATCCCCCAAATTGGTTACCAGTGTGCCAACTAAGCAGACTTATATTCCTTGAGATGGCCCGCGTTAGTGGGCCGCCTGCTCGGTTAAGAGCTCGGTGGTCAATTGAGATGACTCGAGGGCATTTCTCGAGGCAACAAAGATCGCCCTGACGAAAGGCGCTCTATGAAGGTTTTCGGTCCAGTTTGTGGGAAACTGCTCGTGATTTGGCTGCGTTTTGGGCAGATACACAAAAGGAAATCGTTGTTTTAGTTCACCGAAAATCCAACTCCTCGTGGGGCGGCAACCGATTCCGCTAATGGCCTGGCTCGGCTTGTCGGGTGGTTCATTCACCAGATGAGGATCGAGCTCGGACCCCAAACTCACGCAGGTCTCAAGTAACAGGAATCCGTTGCAACGAGCGGCGATAAAATCAAGAGCCTGCGCTGGAGTACGGAGATGATAGAGAACTCCGTAGCAATAGACTACGTCGAAGGGGCCTGGAAAATCCCGAGTTGGCTGTTCCAGATCGAGATGATATACGGGCAGCCCGTTGTACCTGCTTTTGATAATGTCCAACAGGTCCTGCCGAGCTTCAGAACAGGTAACTTCACATTGCCGGTCTAAAAAGAACGAGGTGTGGTCGCCGATGCCTGCACTAACTTCCCAAACTCGCTTCCCGCGCAACGGCAAGTTCAGGCTGATGAGGTGCTCCTGCCGTCTTTGGTTGAGTCTCAAATAATAGAAGCTGTGAAACTCGTCGAGAGCCTTATGATAAGCGTCTCCTTTTGGGACCTCGCCCTGGTAATCCAATTTCATCGGGCAGGATAGCAATTGCTCAGGTCCTGGCGTCTGTCCAGAGGTAGATCGGTTACCGCTTTGCGTCGACCGATGCAATACATTCGACCAGCTGTATCTTGTAGTGAGTATGCCTCGTGCAAAAATCACAAGTCTGGTTTTGGCCGCGCAATGAAAGAATTTCTAAAATCCGCCGTTCAAAAGGTTTTGGGTCGGTTCGGCCTTGAGATCCAGCAGCTACCGACTCGAAGTCCTAGTGCTCTGGGCCAAGCTGATTTTCGGTTGCAAAAACCGCTCCTTCAACAGGCCCTTGTTCGCCTGCGCCGGCATCGGATAGAATTTGCCACGGTCTTGGACGTTGGAGCTTCGGATGGCCACTGGTCGGCTGGTTTCGCAAGGATTTTTCCAGACAAGTTCCATCTTCTCGTCGATGCAAACGAGATTCACCTCCCGAAACTCAGGCATGCCTGCGAGCGAAATGAGCATTGGAAATACGAAGTCACAGCAGTTGGCGCCGCGTCCGGTACTCTTTATTTCGATGGCTCTGATCCACTTGGTGGCCATCTCAGCGAAATCCCTTACAACGAAAACTATAAACCGTGTCCGGTTCAGTCGGTTGATGATCTGGTTCGCAAACATCGACTTCAAGCTCCCTTTCTAATCAAGCTGGACACTCATGGAGTGGAAATCCCGATCTTGAACGGCGCATGCCAGACCCTGCAAGAGACCTCTTTGCTGATCGTAGAATGTTATAACTTTACCTTTGGGGAGCCAGCTGTCCCATTTTGGGAGTTTTGTCGGCTAGTGGCAGAGCGTGGGTACCGTCCGATCGATGTCTTTGACGTTTTGTATCGCGAAGTCGATCAGGCATTCTGGCAATTTGATCTGATGTTTGCCAAATCGGATTTACCCTTGTTCAAGGACTGGCGCTTCTTCCTCGACAAACGGCCATCAAGCTGAGCGATTTTCGTTGCCAGCCGACGCCAAGCAATTAACCCGATCTTGAACGCGCTCTATTTTAGGTCCGTTTTCCCGTTTTCTCTACCAAGGCGCGAGAAAATAGCCTTTTAGTGAGCGGTGCTCCGAAGGTCGGATTTTTCAACGGCATCGCCGGTGAAGACGGGTCAGATGCTTCGGGCCGATGGCGATCCGGCAGGATTCGACGGTTGCGCCTCAACCAGCAGGAGAGCCGTCGGCGGTTTCACGAGCAAAAATAATGTCGTGTTGCAGAAGCTCACCCGTCTGAGAGTCGCGCCAATCACCGGCGAAATCGTAATAACGGAAACCGCGTCGCTTGAAGATTTCCACAAATTCGCCCAACACTTTGACCTCTGGGGTAAAGCGCTTGAGTGAGACCTCAATCAGTACGAAGTCGATTTGACGCAGGAACTCCGAGGCTCCTTCCAATACGAGATGCTCGCTGAATTGGACGTCGATCTTAAGTATACCCCTTCCTTTGATATTTTCCGTCTTAGCGATCTGGTCCAAAGTCCGAATGGGCACCTTTAACGGCGTGAAACGTCTGTCATCGGGGAAAGCTGAGAGATTGAAAATGCTGCTTCCGTATAGATCCTGAGAGACGTGAAAGACCGTTTCTCCGGGAACAGCGCCTACGGCGGTGGCGATGCGATTGAATTCAGGATGAAGTTTATAAATCCCTCCCTCCTCTTCTCGATACTTTTCGATGAGAGGATCGACGAGAAAAAACTCGGCTTCTCCGAAAACGCGCTGGGCGACAAGCGACCAATATCCGGTTGATGCGCCAAGGTCGACTATGAAGTCTGGGCGGTACCCCGTTCGCTTAAGGCGCGTGAGGGCATCATAGTGCGGCTTGAACTCCCAATGGATATCATGCGGAGATTCCGCGTCGACGAAGGGAGTCAGCTTGTCCTGAATCGGTTCAAAGAACTCGTCGAATGGGTTCTCAACAACAAAGCCTTGTTCAATCCAACAGCGGAGCAATTTCGCTGCAGCTTGCGCTGAAGAGACCGCCCTGAAATCGATTGCTTTCTTCGAGATCGCTTCGCGTTTTTCGGGTGTGATTAGCGTGTCGATCTCACTTCGGAGATCTTTTTGCTCAATCTCGAGACAGCTGCCCAAGCCCCACGCGTCGATCAGCTTTGCTAAATTGCCTGATTTATTCCCGAGACAGACAACAGGAAGACCAGTCCAACAGACCGCGCAAAGCAGATCGCTTAGAAGGCAAATCTCCAACGAACTCCCCGGCTTTTCTTCCTGAATCCCGTCAACGGCCAGGACGAAATCAGCCCGCGCAAGAGCCTGCGCGAAAAGATCGTCCGGCGTGTCGCATTCGAGCGAGATGTGTTCCGCGCCGCCCAAACGGGAGCGTGCCGAACTGATTCTGCCCGGTGCAACGATCCAGGTGATATGGAGTTGGGACTTGCGAACCATCGTCTGCACCTGGTCGATCATAGAAGAGTTTGCAGGCTCCCCGAGCAAGACTCCGCGCAGAGCTTTGTCGGGTCGCGGCTGTGCTGCTAACGGGGGTGCTTCCGGCGCAACGGGTGGCAAAAGCCATACTTTGCGTCCGTACTTTTTTTGATACTTGGCGCGCATACCCTCCGACGCCGCAAAAAGGAGAGACGACTTTTTGATTGCTTCACAAAGCGCCGGGTCCAATTCCGAAGAAGATTCCAAATCGCCTATCAGGTACAACGCCATCGGAGCCCCCGAGATG
>Ga0070706_100002075_pt1 | contig 20444 bp, 21 predicted proteins | sample KBSK5501metaG_FD_65476 | JGI IMG/M metagenome (GOLD analysis project Ga0070706, IMG submission 65476) | Corn, switchgrass and miscanthus rhizosphere microbial communities from Kellogg Biological Station, Michigan, USA - KBS K5-50-1 metaG | ecosystem: Host-associated > Plants > Roots >... | reverse complement strand
CGTCCCGAACACACCTTCGAGATCGAACGAGGAGGAGAAGCATGAGGAGGATTCGCAGGGTGCACGTGCTCGTCGCGCTCTTTGCCGCGGCGCTTTGCGTGCCCGCGTTGGGAGCCGGCGGAGGAAGTGGGCTCCCGACGAAGATCGGGAAGGGCGAGGGCTCGCTCAACGTCATCGAGTGGCCCGCGTACGCCGACAAGAGCTTCGCAAACGCATTCGTCCAACAGACCGGCTGCAAGATCCACCGCAAGGACGCCGGCTCGTCCAACCAGATGGTCGCATTGATGCGGACGGGCGGCGGTGGCGGCGGCGGCCAGTACGACCTCGTCTCGGCCTCGGGCGACGCGAGCCTGCGTCTGATCCTCGGTGGAGACGTTCAGCCGGTCAACATCAACCTGATCCCGAGTTGGAAGAATTTCGTGTCGGTCTTCAAGTCGCCTGCGCACAACACCGTGAAAGGAGTGCACTACGGAGTGTCCGTGCAATGGGGCCCGAACACGCTCATCTACAACACGAAAAAGGTGAAGCCCGCGCCGACGAGTTGGAGCGCGCTTTACTCCTCGAAGTACAAAGGCAAGATCACCGTCCCGAACAACCCGATTCAGATCGCAGACGCAGCCCTCTACTTGATGAAGTCGAAGCCGAGCCTTGGCATCACTGATCCGTACGAGCTGAACAAGTCTCAGTTCGACGCAGCGGTGTCGCTGCTCAAGCAGCAGAAGAAGTTGCTCAAGCGGTACTGGAACTACGCTGCCGACGAGATCACGTCGATCGCGAACGGCGACGTCACGATCGGCGCAACGTGGCCGTACCAGACATTGGCCCTACAGGCGAAGAACGTTCCGGTGAAGGAGATCATCCCCAGCGAGGGAGCAACGGGGTGGGCCGACACGTGGATGCTGGCCAAGAAGGCACCGCATCCAAACTGCGCCTACCTATGGATGAAATACGTCACCACACCGAAGGTGGAGGCGAAACAAGCGCTCGTCTTCGGGGAGACTCCGGTCAACCCGAAGGCCTGCCCGTTCATGAACAAGATCGAGGCCGGCTCGTGCGCGAAGTACCACCTGAACCAGCCGCTCTCCTACTACAAGCGAATCCACTTCTGGAAGACCCCTGTGGCCGACTGTGGGAACGGCAGCAAGGACTGCATGGACTACAACGCCTGGCAGAAGGCGTGGGCACAGATAACGGGCTAGCGACCTAGCGTGGCGGTCGACGCCGTCAGGGCGGGCTCCCCTCTCGTGGGAGCCCGCCGCCGCCTGTCGGCCGCGTTGTGGCGCCGACGCTGGCTCAAAGCCGCGCTGTTGCTCGCGCCGCCGTTGGCGGCGTTCATCTTCGTCTACCTCGCGGCGCTCGTCTCGCTCTTCGTCTCCTCCTTCTGGAGCGTCGACGCGTTCACCGGCAAGCTCGTCCATAACTGGACGCTGCAGAACTTCCACGACCTACTCCACTCGAACGGCACGTACCTGCGCATTGCGGCACGGACGATCGGCATCGCCGCGGCCGTCACGATCACCGACGCGTTGCTGGCCTTCCCGCTCGCATACTTCATGGCGCGACTCGCCGGACAGCGCGCCCGCGGTCTGCTCTTCGTCCTCGTCCTCCTACCGCTCTGGTCCAGCTATCTCGTGCGGATCTATGCCTGGCAGACGATTCTCTCGCACAACGGCGCGCTCAACTGGAGCCTCAATCGGATAGGTCTTCCGGACGCGAACCTCGCCTACACCAACTGGGCGATGTGGATCGTCTTCTCGTACGTGTGGCTGCCTTTTATGATCATCCCCGTCTACGCGGCAGTCGAGCGAATTCCGGACAGCCTCATCGAGGCATCCGGCGACCTCGGCGCACGCGGCTGGAGGACGTTTCGCAGTGTCGTGCTCCCACTCGCGTTGCCCGGGGTGGTGGCCGGCTCGATCTTCACGTTCTCCTTGACCCTCGGAGACTTCATCACGCCGCTCCTCGTCGGCGGCAAGAGCTCGAGCTTCATCGGCAATGTGGTCGAGGACTTCATCGGGATCAACGGCAACGTCCCGTTCTCGGCCGCCTTCGCGACCGTTCCTGTGCTCGTGATGGCCGTGTACCTGTTGATCGCGCGCAAGCTCGGCGCGTTCGAGGCCCTCTGATGCAAGGAAGGATCGCTCGGAGCGCGTTGCTCGGCTGGACGGTGCTCGTCGTGCTGTTCCTCTGGATCCCGCTCGTGATCATCGCCGTGTACGCGTTCAACAAGTCGAACATCCAGGTCTGGCCCATTCCCGGGTGGACGCTCCATTGGTTCCGTGTCGCCTGGAACGACCCTGACGTTCGGTCTTCGCTGTGGCTTTCCGTGAAGGTCGGGCTGCTGGCGACCGGGATCTCGCTGGCGCTCGGGTCGATGGCCGCGTTCGCGATCCACCGGTTCCGCTTCTTCGGGCGGGAGTCGATCTCGTTCCTGCTGCTGCTGCCGATCGCGCTCCCGGGGATCATCACCGGAATGGCGTTGAATTCGTTCTACGTCTTCGCCGGCGTCAGCTTCTCGATCTGGACCATCGTGATCGGCCACGCGACGTTCTGCATCGTCGTCGTCTACAACAACGTCCTGGCACGATTGAGAAGGACGCAGACCTCCCTCGTCGAGGCATCGATGGATCTCGGAGCCGACGGCTGGCAGACCTTCCGCTTCGTCGTCTGGCCGGTGCTCTCGACCGCGCTCGTCGCGGGTGGCCTGCTGGCCTTCGCGCTCTCCTTCGACGAGGTGATCGTCACGACGTTCACGGCAGGAGCCCAGACGACGCTGCCGATCTTCATCCTCGACAATCTTCGGCAGGGACAGCAGCTGCCGATCGTCAACGTCGTTGCCTTCGTGGTGATCGTCTTGACGATCGTTCCGGTCGCGATCTCCCAGCGCCTGACCCGCGACACCGGCGTGCTCCGCCGCAGCGCGGCCCCCGTCACCTCGGCGGAGAGCCTCGAGACCACGACGGTATAGGCTCACAACACTCGGACAGGAGGAAAAAGATGAGCGTCACGGTGTCCCATCACCAAAACCTCGTCGGAGGCGAATGGGTCGACGCGGCAGGCGGCGAGACCATGGAAGTGCTGAATCCGGCCACCGGCGAGACGATCGCCGAGGTGCCGCGCTCGAGCGCCGAGGACGTGGACCGGGCCGTGCAGGCCGCGAAGAAGGCTCTCCCGGAATGGCTCGAGACGACGCCGGGCGAGCGCGCCGAGATGCTGCTGAAGCTCGCCGACGCGCTCGATCAGCATGCGGAGGAGCTCGCCGAGCTCGAGTCGGAGAACGTCGGCAAGCCCCTGGGCTATGCGCGGGACGAGATCCCGGTCGCGTCGGACAACATCCGCTTCTTCGCGGGCGCGGCGCGGCTGCTGGAAGGCAAGTCCGCGGGCGAGTACATGCGGGGCTACAGCTCGTGGCTCCGACGCGAGCCGATCGGCATCGTCGGCGGCATCGCACCCTGGAACTACCCGTTGATGATGGCGGTGTGGAAGCTCGCTCCTGCTCTGGCGGCGGGCAACGTCCAGGTGCTGAAGCCGTCGGAGCAGACGCCGCTCACGACCTTGCGGTTCGCGCAGCTGGCCGCCGACATCCTCCCCGCCGGCGTGCTGAACGTGGTGACGGGAGACGGCGTTCCTGCAGGTGAGGCGATCGTCAAGCATCCCGACGTCAGGCTCGTCTCGCTGACCGGCGACGTCGAGACCGGAAAGATCATCGCGCGCACGGCTGCGGACTCGCTCAAGCGCGTGCATCTCGAGCTCGGCGGCAAGGCGCCGGTGATCGTTTTCGACGACGCCGATCCTGCGGCCGTCGCAGCCGGAATCAAGATCGGCGGCTTCTGGAACTCTGGTCAGGACTGCACCGCCGCGTCGCGTGTCGTTGCCGGCCCGAAGATCTACGACAGCCTCCTGGAGGAGCTCGTTCCGGCCGTCGAGTCACTTCATGTCGGCGATCCCGCGGAGGGCGACGAGATCGAGATGGGCCCGGTGATCTCGAAGTCCCAGCAGGAGCGCGTGCTCGGATTCCTGGACCGCGCGAAGAAGGCCACCGTCCTCACAGGCGGGGGAACGAACGGCGACCGCGGCTTCTTCGTCAAGCCGACCGTCGTGGTCGATGTCGACCAGCAGGACGAGATCGTGCAGCGCGAGGTGTTCGGGCCGGTCGTCACGGTGCAGCGGTTTGCCGACGACGACCAGGCGCTCGCCTGGGCGAACGACGTCAACTACGGGCTGGCGGCGTCCGTCTGGACACGTGACATCGGTCGGGCGCTGAATGCCGCCCGCAAGCTCCAGTTCGGGACGGTCTGGATCAACGACCACATCCCGCTGGTGAGCGAGATGCCGCACGGGGGCTTCAAGCAGTCCGGCTACGGCAAGGACCTGTCGGCGTATTCGCTCGAGGACTACACCCAGATCAAGCACGTGATGGCGAAGCTCGACTGACCGGAGCGGGTGCGATAAACGGGTGACAGCAGCAGTCGGGGCGGCTAGAGCCGCCCCGACGCAAGCTGCAAAGAGCCGTACTTACTCAAACGGCTTCTCGAAGGGCTTCTCAAACGGTCGGCCGAGACCATGGCCTTCGACTTCGGGCTCCTCGGCAGCCGCGTCAAGCTCGTCGTACGGGCGCTCCGGGTCCTTGTGTGCGAGGTGTGCCTCGACGTCCTCGTCGGAAAGCCTCTTCTCCTTCTTCTCGTCCACGACTCCTCCTTGCTCGATGCCGGCAGCTGAGTCCGGCGGTTACTCCCACTAGACGGGGCTACGAGGTCATATCTTCCCTCTCTTCCGCAAAAACGCAAACCCTTCTACGATCGCCCGGATGCCCTCGCCGTTTCGCGAGCGACTCGACGAGTCGCGTAGAGCCTTCGCTTCGGTCTTCACGAACCCCAATTTGCGTCGGGTTCAGGTCTCCTGGGCCGGGACCGTGTCCGCCTACTGGATGTTCATGGTCACGCTCTCGTTCTATGCCTATGAGCGGGGCGGGCCGGCGGCGGTCGGGCTCGTGGGGCTGTTGCGGGTCTTGCCCGCGTTCTTCGCGGCCCCGTTCGGAGCCCTCCTGGGTGACCGGTATCCGCGCGAGCGGGTGATCATGGCGATCAACGTCGCGCGGAGCCTCACCATCGCCGGGGCTGCGATCGCGGCATTCGCCAGCGCTCCTGCCGGCATCGTCTACGCCTTTGCCGCCGTGATGGGCCTGCTGCAATCGACCTTCCGCCCGACGCAGGCGGCGCTACTGCCACTCCTGGCACGCACGCCGCAGGAACTGACCTCGGCGAACCTCGTCTTGACGACGATCGAGAGCGTTGGTCTGTTCGTCGGGCCGGCGGTCGGCGGCCTCCTGCTGGCCGCGACCGCGACGGACATCGTCTTCGCCGTCACGGCAGGGATCTTCCTGGGGGCGGCGCTGCTGCTCGTACGAGTCCGTGCCGACCGCCCCGCAGCCCGTGTGGCGCTGCGCGGCAGCTTCCTGCACGAGGCCTTCGCCGGCTTCCGCACCGTCCTCGGAGACGGCCGGTTGCGCCTCGTCATCGGGTTGTACGGGGGACAGACCCTCGCCGCCGGGGCGCTCAACGTGCTGGTGGTGGTCATGGCGATCGAGGTCCTCGATCTCGGGAAGGCCGGAATCGGCTTCCTGAACTCTGCGATCGGAGTAGGGGGGCTCGTCGGCGGCATCGTCGCCGTCGGCCTTGTTGCGTATCCACGTTTGGCCGCGGCCTTCGGGCTTGGACTCGCGCTGGCGGGACTGCCGATCGCCCTGATCGCGCTGCTGCCCTACACCGCGCCGGCCCTCGTCCTGATGGCGCTCGTGGGCCTTGGCATCACGATCGTCGACGTCGCCGGGCTGACGCTTCTGCAGCGGTCCGTCCCGGACGAGGTGCTGACTCGCGTGATGGGAGTGGTCCAGAGCGTCTTCGTCGGGAGTCTGGGGCTGGGCGCGATCATCGCGCCGTTGCTCATCGACGGCCTCGGGAATCGCGGGGCCCTCGTCGCGGTCGGCTCGGTGCTTCCAGTCGTGACCGTTCTCGCGTGGAGACGCCTGCGGGCTCTCGACGAAACCAGCGCGGGCGCGCCGCCCCATCTTGACCTCCTGCGGCAGATCCCGATCTTTCGGCCCCTTCCCGCCGCGGTCCTGGAGCAGCTCGCGCGCGAGCTTCGTCCGGTGCACGTGCCGGCGGGCACCGACATCGTTCGCCAGGGCGAGCACGGCGACCGCTTCTACGTCGTGGAGCGAGGGCAAGTCGACGTTCGGGTCGACGGTCGCCCGGCCGAGCCGTTGCAGGCGGGCATGTTCTTCGGCGAGATCGCTCTGCTCCGCGACACGCCGAGGACCGCCACGGTCACGGCTCGCACGGACACCGACGTCCTGGCGCTGGACCGGGACGAGTTCATCAGCGCGGTCACCGGTCACCCCGAGAGCGCGGAGGCCGCCCAGGCCGTCATCTCGAGCCGGCTCGGCTCGCTCCCGAGCCTCGGCTCGATCTAAGCGTTGAAGCCGGGACGATTCCGGCGGGGCCTACAGCAGCTTTTCCAGCTCCGCGAGCAAACGCAGGGCGCCCTCGCGCGAGCCGTCCTCCTCGCCGCGACGGTTCTCCAGCGCCTCCGCGACGCGCGCGAGGACGCCGAGATCGCCGTCGCCGCGCAAGGCGCGCTGAGCGCGCCGCGCCCGCTGCAGCAAATCCAGCGCGATTGCCGCCTGATTCGCGAACAGCCCCAGCAGTTCCATCTCCGCGAGCGTGAACCTGGCATCCCGGGGCCGGTCGAGCACTTCGAGCACCCCGAGTGCGTTCTCCTCGTGCAGCAGCGGGACGGCCATGAGCCCCTTCGGCACGAAGCCCGTGCTCTCGGCGGTCTCGCGTGAAAAGCGTGGGTCGGCGAGCACGTCCTCGATCACGAGCGGCTGGCGGCTGACGAGGACAAAGCCGGCGATACCTGTGCTCGAAGGAAAACGCTTGCCGATCAGCGACTCCGACGCCTCGTCGGCGGCAGCTTCGAAGACGAGCTCGTCCGTCTCTGCGTCCAGCAGGAGGATGGAGGCGGCCTTCGCCTTGAAGATCGCCCGTGCCACATCGACGATCGACTGCAGGAGTGCCCGGAACTGCTCCTCCGACCCGAGGACGCCGGCGGCGACAGCCGCCCTCAGATCGTTGCCGGCCCCTTCGGTCATCTGGCACCTCCCACGTTCGACGCCGTGAGGTAAAGGACGCTCTTCAGCTGGAACGGAGTCAACTCAGGATGCTTGGACAGGACGAGCGCAGCAATCCCGGCGATGTGCGGGGTCGCAAAGCTGTTGCCGGTGCACACGAGGCGCCCACCGCCGTTCCACGCGACTTCCACGTCGACCCCCCGGGCAAAGAACTCGACCGGCGGGGCCGGGTTGTAGTAGTACGTGTACGGGTCTTCCTGCTCGTGGCTCCCGACCGAGATGACGCTCGAGAAGCGCCAGGGATAGCTCTCCACGGGCATGTTGTGAGCGGACGCGACGAGCATCGTTCGTCGGAAGTATGCGGTGTCAGCGAGCTCGTGCAAGAGCGACGCGAACTTCTGCTTGGTCGTCGAGAGGCTCATGTTGATGACGTCATAGCCTTGCTCGATCGCCCAGCGTAAGCCTTCGAGCAGGACGGCGCCGCTCCCCGTGTAGCCGGCCCCGAGCACCCGGACGCTCACGAGCTCGCAGTCGGGTGCCAGCGAGCGAATCACCCCCGCGCACGCTGTGCCGTGTCCGCAGAGGTCCCCGGCGGTGTCATTGTCCTCGACGATCACCTCTTCACCCTCGACGGAGATCGCAACCGACTTCTGCACCGCACCGACCAGCGGATGGTCGGTCTCGATGCCGCTGTCGAGGACGCACACCCGCGCGCCGGCTCCGGTCGCTCCGCCCCAGGCCCACTCGCGCGTGATCTCCCCGGGCCATTCCTCCGGCAAGACGATGGATTCGGCACCTTCTGCGGACAGGCTCCAGGCCGGTAGCTCTTCGGACATCCATGCAGCGTACGAGCCGCGGTGTCGGGAAGACAAGAGGGGTCGCGACCGTCTGGTAGGTGGAGTGTCCTACTACTCGCATCAAGAGATCGCTCGAAGCCGCCACGCGGACTTGCTCCGCGAAGCGACTCAGGAGCGTCTAGCGGCGTCGATCCGCGCGGGGGACCCGGAGAGCGGATCGACAGCGAGAACTCGGACTCTCCGCTGGACCGCCGCCCTGAGGGGGCTCGTGATGCGGCGGCCGGCGGTTCACATCGCCTGATCTACTCCCGCACCGCCCGCGCCGCTTCGGCGGCGCGGGCGGCCTCCTCCGCCGCTTTCGCGGCCTCGAGGACCCGAGGATCGTTGGAAGAAGCCGTCAGGTTGACCGCCACCAGCTCCGCTGCGGCCTTCGCCGCAGCTGCGGCCAGCAGCGCGGCCGTGACGGCGTCGGCGTAGAGCGCTCGATCGCCGTTCTGGGCAACCGTCACCGCGAGCAGGGCGACGTCGCTCGCGGCGCGCGCGATCTCGAGCGGAGGCTCGGCCGCCTTCGCGTAGGCCTGCCCGAGCGCGAAGTCGAGCCGCGCGCTTTGACCCGCGCCGCTTTGCCCGCGGGCGCGGAGCGCGGCCTCGTACTGGTCCGCGTCTGCCTGGACGAGTGGAGTCGAGCGGTCGCGCAGGCTCTCTGCCTGCGCCGCGATTCCCGCCGCCTCCGACCAGGTCGCTGCTGACGTGCGGGCCACCTTGGCGAGGAGGCCGGCCGCGATCGCGGTGACGAGAGCGGCGACCGATCCTCCACCTGGAGTCCTTCCTTCGGCCCCGACCTCGTCGAGGAACTCCCGCAGGCGCAGGTCGAGCAAGGCCATGCGGGGATTGTCCTCGAAGCGCTACTTGGACTTGAAGCGAACCTTCAGAAGTTCGACGACCGCCGGATCGCGCTCGTAGCCTTCGGCCTCCAGCGCAGCCTCGAGGTCGGCCAACAGCCTGGCCCGGAATTCCGCGTCGGCCTCGGCACGGGCGACGATCTCGTCGAGCCCGGCCCTCGCCAGCGGTAGCTCCTGTGCCGCGCGCACCCACGCTTCAGGCGCCGGGGGCAGAGCCCGGATCAGGCGCGCAAGACGCTCTTCATCGAAAGCGGTCATCGAGAACCAGACGGAGTATCGGGCCGAGTTCTTCCCTCGAGGAGCTCGCGGAGCCGTCCCAGGCAGCGGGAGATGCGGCTCGCGATCGTTCCCGAGGGGAGGTCGAGCGCTTCGCCGATCGTGCGATAGCTCTCGTCGCGTGCGAAGAAGCGGTCGAGAATCTCCCGGCAGTGCTCGGGCGCGGCGGCGAGGGCCTCGTGGACGGTGAGTGCGTCTTCGAGCATGGTCAAAGTCTCCTCCGAGCCTGCGAGCTCCAGCTCCTCATCCGCGGTCGGACGCTCGCGCGAGGTGGCCCGCAGCCGGTCTATGCACAACCGTCGCGTCAGCTGTGCGAGCCAGGGCCTCACCGCGGCGTCGTCCCGGAGCTTGTCGAGATGCTCGTACGCGCGCGCGAACACTTCCTGGAAGACGTCCTCGGCGTCGCTGTCCGGCAAGCGGAACGCCTGGACCGAGATCGCGTAGACGTAGCGGGAGAAGCGGTCGACCAGTTCGGCCCATGCCTGCTGGTCACCGGACCGGCAACGTGCGACGAGCTCGCGATCACTGAGCGTCTGGGCCATGCGGAGGATTCTGACGGGTGGCTACGTCGTCACGCGGCGGGCTGTTGCCCGGTGTCCTTGCCGAGCTGCTTCGACCACCATTCCGACTCCCGGCGGTCGAAGTTGTCCTGCAGCTGTGCGACGTACATGGAGAGGTCGCTCTCCCGTGTCGACAGGGCTGCCTCGAGCTCGGCGCCGGCCTTCTCGCGCTGCTCGAGCCGCTGCTCCCGGACTTCGAGCTCGGCTTCCATCTGGGCCTCGCGGAGGTTGAGGGCGGCGTCGCGCTCCTCGAGCTCCTTGGCCCGGCTGGCGAGCACCTTTTCGCGCTCGTCGAGGCCCTTCTCCTTGCCTTCGTAGCGGCTGCGTGAGGCGAGGATCGCCTGCTCGGCCTTGTTGAGCGCGGCCTCGCGCGCCGAGAGGTCTTCGTCCCGCTGCTTCAAGCGGCGCTCCGCGAGCTCGTCCACCTCGGGCTTCCGCGCTTCCTCGGCTGCTCGCCGTGCGGTGGCCTCCAGACGATGGAGCTCGGCCTCGCGCGCAATCAGCTCGGTCTCGCGCTGTTCGATGCTGTCGAGCCGGGCGACCGCCTCTTTGGCAACCGCGTCGCGTTCGGCGACCTGTCGCTCGAGATCCTGCATGCGCGCCGTGAGGTCGCTCGCACGCGCGGAGAGCTCGAGCTCGCGCTCGTCCAACTCCCGGGCTCGAGCGCCCAGACGTTCGTCACGGCCGCCGGAGGTGGCCACATCCGACTCGCGCTTGTCCACCTGCTTCTCCCGCGCCTCGAGCTGCGCACGTGCTTGTGCGAACTCACGAGCCTCCGCCGCAAGCGACTCCTGGGCCACTCGCAACTCCTCTTCCCTGGCTTTCGTCTTCTCGGCCGCGGCTGCGCGATCCGCCGCTTCTCGTTCCAGCTGCTCGACACGCATCTTGAGCTCGCTGGCCTTGCTCGACAGCTCCAGCTCACGTTGATCGAGGTCTCGCGCCCGAACCGCCAGCTGCTCCTCGGTCCGCCCCGATCCGGCGGCAAGGTCCGACTCGTGCTTCGCGACGACGCTCTCGCGCGCTTCGAGTTGCGCGCGCGTCTGCGTGAGCTCGGCCTCCACCGCTGCGAGCTTCGCCTCGCGGTCCGCGAGCGCCTGCCCAAGCCCCTGCGCCTCCTCGAGCTTCGCCCGGGCCTCCTGGACGGCGGCCAGGTGCGAACCGGTTTGCTGCTCGAGCTGCTCGATCCGCGCCGTGACGTCGCCTGCCTTCTTCGACAATTCGAGCTCGCGCTCGTCGAGCTCACGGGCCCGGGCGATAAGTCGTTCTTCGACGCCGACACTCTCCGACTCGATCTCGGCTTCACGTTTCCCGAGCACCTTCTCGCGCGCTTCGAGCTGGACGCGTGCTTGAGTCAGTTCGCGTTCCGTGGCGGTCAGGCTCGTCGCGCGCTCCGCAACTCTCTTCTCGAGAGCTCGGGCCTGTTCGTCCTTGACCCGCGCCTTCTCTTCGCGTTCCTCGAGCGCGCGCATGAGCTTGGCCTGGCGCGCCTCCGTCTCGCCGCCGGCGGCGGACACACGCGCTTCTGCCTTGGCAAGGTCCTGCTCACGCTTGGCGATCTCGTCGAGCTTCTCCTTGAGCTCTGTCGCCCTGGACGCGCGCTCGTCGTCACTGGCCTTCAGCTCGTGAACTTTGAGCTCGACGAGCTGCTCGCGCTCCGCGAGCCGCGCTTCGAGCTTGGTGAGCTCTTCCTTCTCCTCGAGCAAGCCGTCCAGCTCGGCGAGACGCTCGGCCATCCGGCGCTCGCGGTCGTCAAGCGCCGCCTGGGTCTCCGCCAGCGCCGCGGCGCGGCGGTCGAGTCCGGCCGACTGCTCGGCGAGCTGCTGCTCGATCTGGCCGTCGCGGCCCGACGTCTCCGTCTGCTCGCTCAGACTTGCGCGCAGACTCTGCTCGCGCGCGAGCGACGCAGTCAATTCGGCGCGAAGGGCCTCCGCCTCGGTCTCACCGATGACGACTACCGGCTCTGCAGCCGCAATCGCTTCCGCCGGCGAGCGAGGTTCTGGCGGCGCCTCGCCGGACTGGAGCTTCGCCCTCAGTCCGGTGCCGAAACCGCCTTCGGTGCCATGTTCGGCCACTGACACCCTTCTTTCTCTAGAACTTGAAGAAGTGCGAGAGGTTGAGGAACGCGGGCCCCAGCACGACCAGGAACATCGCAGGGAAGATGAAGATGACCGTCGGGAAGAGCATCTTGATCGGCGCCTTCATCGCCTTCTCCTCGGCGAGCAGCTGTCGCTTGAGACGCGTGTCGGCGGCCTGGACCTTGAGGATCCGGCCGAGCGAGATGCCCAGCTGGTCGGCCTGGATGATCGCCCTTACGAAGCTCGCCATCTCCTGCGACGAGCTGCGCTCGGACATCTTCTTCAGCGCTTCGCTCCGGCCCTCGCCGATGCGGATCCCGCCCAGTGCCAGCTCGAACTCCTCGATCAGCGGCCCCTCCATGTGCTCGGTCAGCTTCTGTACGGCGCCGTCGAAGCCGAGACCGGCCTCGACACTCACCGCGAGCAGGTCGAGCGCATCCGGGATCTCCGCCGACACCGCATGCTGACGCGACTTCACACGGCTGTTGAGATACAGACCGGGAGCCAACGCTCCCATCAGGCCGAAGAGCAGCGCGAGGAGGGGCATGTACTTCGGCGCGGCCGTGCTGCCGAGAGCGAAACCGAGGAAGACTCCGCCGACGCCGAGAATGCCCTTTGCACCGATGATCGTGGTCGGTGACGTTCTCCGCATCCCGGCCGCCATCAACTTTTCCGATACGGCCTCCACCGACATACGCGGATTGATCCGGAGAACGAGTCGAGCCGCTTTTGACACGAATGGGTCGAGAGCACGCTCGCGGAAGCGCGGCATCTCCTTGCCGGTGACGCTGCGGAGGCGACCGTAGTTCGCCGCGCGGTGCACGAGGTTCCGCCGGTTTCGCATCGGCGACGTGGCCGTCTCCGCGAAGAAGAAGACCGCGCCTCCGATGCTTGCAATTGCCAGAGTCAAGATCAGTGACATGTCATCAACCCTTGAAAGAGACGATTTTTTTCAGGATGAGGGAGCCGAAGCCCATCATCACCAGTCCGATGAGCATGAGCAGGTGGCCGGTGTGGGAGTAGTACAGCGGGTGCATGTAGTTCCTGTTCACGAGCGTGATCACTCCCGCCAGGAAGAACGGGATGCCGATCAGCGTGTAGGCCGACATCCGCCCCATCGCCGTGAGCCCTTTGATCTTGCGGGCGAACTGCTGCCGCTGGCGGACCGTATCGGCGACCATGTCGAACAGGGTTGCGAGCGAACCGCCGACCTGCCGCTGAATCGTAACGGCGGTGATGGCGAACTCGAAGTTCTTCGATGCCATGCGCTCGGCCATCTCGAGCAGCGCGTCGTCCATCGGCCGGCCGAGGGACGCCTCTGTCAAGACCCGCTTGAACTCCTGATTCGCAGGGGGATGGCCCTCGTCGACGACGGCCTGGAGCCCCTGCTTGAAGGAGTGCCCGGCTTTCAGTGAGGCGGCGATCGTGATCAAGAGATCGGGCAGCGCGTCCTCGAACGCCTTCAGCCGCTTTCGCATCTTGAGCCAGACCCAGCTGAACGGGATCATCCCGGCGATAACCGTCAGCGCGACGAGGAGGACGAAGCCTGCCCCGAAGAGAAGTGCGAGGAACGCCATGAGCACAGCCGCACCGACGCTGATCCAGACGAACTCGACGGTTCGGAGCTGAACGTCGGCGCGTTCGAGCATCCGGCTGATCTTGTGCCACTGCTTCAGGTGCCCGAGACCTTTCTCGGTGACGGCGAAGATCGAGGAAAGTGCCTCGCTGCGCCGCTCCTTACGGTTCTTCTTCGCGCTGCCCTTGCCCTCGCCGGTGTGCGCGAGGATTCGGCTGCGCACCCACGAGCCCCGCATGCCGGCGAGGAAGAAGAGGCACCCGAAGAGCACGAGGACAGCGACGGCGATGGCGATCGCAAGCGGACCACCGGGGCCGTACGCGTTCGTCGGGAGGAGCTTCGACGGCTCGGGCGCGGTCGCCATGTCCCCTGCGGGGATCTTCGCGAGCTGCGTTGTCGAGCCCGCGCCGACGATCGACGCCGTCAGGCGGATGCTGTCCCCCGGCCGCGCGGCGGTGACGTACTGGATCCGCCACGTCTTCTTCAGTGCGGTGGCGATGGAGGCGTAGACGCTCGCGAGCTGCGAGGTCGACGCCGCACCGTAGTACTGACCACCCGTCGAGGTCGCCAGCTCCCTCAGTGGGTCGGGCGTGAATCCGGTGCCTTCGATCCCGATTGAATAGATGGAAGCGTTCGCGTCGTGGGCCGCCTTGACCGCGGTCTCGAGCGTGCCGGCGCTGGCGTTGTCGGCCCCGTCGCTGAGGACGATGATCACGCGACCAGGCAGGGGGTTGCCCTTGAGCTGGTTGGCCGCGGCGATGACAGCGTCGTAGAGCGCGGTTCCTCTGTGGCGATCCGTGGTCATGCGCGCCAGCGGGAGGTCCGCGTCGAGCCTGACGTTCGAGAACGGCGACAGGGTCGCCACCTTGGAGCCGAACGCGATCACCGAGAGCTCGTCGGCGGGTTGCTTGGCCGCCACGAATGCCCGGGCGGCGGCTGCAGCGTCCGCGAGCGGCCTGCCCCGCATCGACTGCGAACGATCGATCAACGTCGCGATCGCCTTGACGCTGCCGAGATTTTGCGCCTGGTAGCCGGCGACCGGCGTCCCGTTCTCCCACAGAGCAGGCCGACCGCCGCCGGTTGGCGTGTAGATCGACGCGCGAATGGTCGGGTAGGCGCTGGCGTCTACGCCCCGCAGCTGGACCGCCGCACCTGCGGCGGCCGGCACTGCGAGAAGGATGAACGCGAGCCCGGCGACGGCTAGCCGGAGTCGGCTCATTGAAACGCTCCTTTGAACTTGGAGGCCTGGTGTCCCTGGCCGACCACGGGAGCTTCCGTGTCGTCGTCCTTACTGAAGAAGCTCGACTGGAGGATGACGCCGTTGGCCGCCATCTTCTCGAGGAAGTTCGGCTTCAGCCCGGTGCAGGCCAGCGGCGAGAGCAGCCGCACGCCGACACCGCTCGAAGCCGTCTGCTCGTCCGGCGGCTTCGCATGGAAGACGTCCTGCAGCGTGATCACCTCGGACTCCATGCGCAGGACCTCGGTGATGTGCGAGATCCGGCGGGAGCCGTCGACGAGACGCGTGATCTGGACGAGCAGGTCGAAGGCGCTCGAGACCTGTTCCCGGATCGCCCGCAAAGGAAGCTCGACCCCGGCGGTCATCACGAGAGTCTCGAGACGCGAAAGCGCGTCGCGCGGAGAGTTCGCGTGGATCGTCGTCAGCGAACCTTCGTGGCCGGTGTTCATCGCCTGGAGCATGTCCAGGGTCTCCGGGCCGCGGACCTCGCCGACGATGATGCGGTCGGGGCGCATGCGCAGTGCGTTGCGCACGAGCTCCCGAATGCGGACCTCTCCCTGGCCTTCGATGTTCGGCGGACGCGACTCCAGCGTGATCACGTGCTCCTGCTGGAGCTGGAGCTCGGCCGCATCCTCGATGGTGACGATGCGCTCGTCGCCGGGGATGAAGGCGGACATCGCGTTCAGCGTCGTCGTCTTACCAGTGCCGGTACCTCCGGAGATCAGCACGTTCAGCTTGCCCTTGACGCAAGCAGCGAGGAACTGCGCCGCCTTCGGCGAGATCGAGCCGAACGAGATCAGGTCGTTCATGGTGTACGGGTCGCGCGAGAACTTCCGGATCGTCAGCGTCGGCCCCCTGAGGGCGAGAGGCGGGATGATCGCGTTCACACGCGAGCCGTCAGGCAAGCGGGCGTCGACCATCGGCGAAGCCTCGTCCACGCGCCGGCCGATCTGGGACACGATCTTGTCGATGATGCGCAGCAGGTGCGAGTTGTCTGCGAACGCGGCCTGCGTCCGCTCGAGCTTGCCCAGCCGCTCGACGTAGATCTGGTCGTACGCGTTGACCATGACTTCCGTGACGGAGTCGTCGCGGAGGAAGTTCTCCAGTGGCCCGTAGCCGAGAATGTCGTCCGTGATCTCCCGGATGATCTGACGGCGCTCTTCACGCGTCAGCGGCGTCCGGTCGAGCACGAGCTGCTCGGTGACAGCACGCGTGACCCTCTCACCGATATCGCCGGTTGCCTCGCGCTTGAACAGCTCCGCACCCAGAGTGGCGATGCATGCGTGGTGGATGCGGGTCTTCAGCTCGGCATACGGGTCCTGCGCGGGAGCGGAGGACGGGACCTCATGCTGGCTCTGGCCGGTGAGGAGCTCCGCGGTTGCCGAGGAGCTCCCGTTGGAGGTTTTGAGGCGGTCGTGAAGGCCCATGAGTTACGACCTCGCGAGCGCGGGCAGGAGACGACGCTTCTTGCCCGCTTCCTTGACAACCGGGAAGAGCTCCTTCGCCATTGCCTTGACCGCTTTCGACACGTCCGCCGATTCCTCGGCCAGCACGACCGGGTTGCCGCGGTTGACCGAGAGCGGAACGGCACGGTCGGACGGCAACTCGAAGCGCACCTTCATCCCGAGCGCTCCTTCCACCTCGTTCGGCTTCATGCCGACCTTGGAGTTGGAGCGGTTCAGGACGATGCGCACGCGCTGCTTCGGGAACGACAGCAGATCGAGCGTCTGCAGCGCCAGACGGAGGTTCTTCAGCGTCGGAACGTCGAGCGAGCAGAGCAGGAGCAGCTCGTCCGTGCGATCGAGGGTCGCCAGCATCGGACCGTGGAAGAACGGCGACGTGTCGACCACGATGACGTCGAACGACTCGCGGGCGACCTCGAGCAGGCGGCCGAGCTTGGCCTCGGTCACGAGCTCTGCATCCTCGGGTCGAAGCGGAGCCGGCAGTACCTCGAGCCCGCACGCATGCTTGGTCGTGTATCCGGCCAGCTTCTCCGTGTCGAGCTCGCCCGGGGCGACGACCAGGTCGTAGATCGTCTTCTCGGGCTCGATGCCGAGCATGATCGCTGCATCGCCGAACTGCAGATCGAGGTCGAGGAGCAGGGTCTTGCGCCCTTCGAACTTCGCGCAGGCGGCGGCGAGGTTCGTGGCGGTCACCGTCTTGCCCGTGCCGCCCTTCGGCGAGAAGACCGTCACGATCTTGCCGTGCCGGCCCGGACCGGTGTCGTGGTGACGCCGGGTCGTATGAGTCGCCTTCCGAATGGCGAAGACGATGTTCTCGACGAGCTGGGGCAGAAGCAGGACGTCTGCGACATCTGCGTCCAGGGCCTGCTCGAGCAGCCCCGAAGAGCCGCCCGACGCGAGCATCAGGATCGGGGCGCGGGAGTGCTCCCTGATCGCTGCCAGCTCGTCCGCCGGCAGTGACGCACCACGTGTTGCATGGAGGATCGCGTCGAGGTGGCCCCCGGCCAGCGCCGCGGCGCCGTCGGCGACGCTGGTGCTGGAACCGACCAGCTCGATCTCGGGATGACTGGCCAGCGACTCGCGGAGCTTGTCGAACCCTTCGCAGGATCCGGTGGCGTAAACACGCACGCGCTGGGTTGTTTCGTTAGCGGAGCTCATTACGGCCTCCTTCCGGGTCCGTCGAAGTACATGGTGTCGACTTCCTGAATCGTGTTGCCGCTGTCGACCGCGTTCACCGGAGGTCGAAGCGTGAGATGCCAGTCGCCGTTCTTCTCGATCCAGAACAGCTTCTGGGACTCGACGTCCGTCACGCGGAGCTGGACGTTCTGCGACTTGTCGCCACCGGAGGTGACCGTTGACCCGCCAGAGACACCGACCGGCGCGCGCATGACGAGAATGTTGCGAAGGACAACGCGAGTGACGTGATGATCGTCGCCGTTGCCGCCGTTGACCTTGACGGTCCAGTTGCCGACCACGTCGACGTGGTCGCCTTCCTTGAGCGTGCCGGCGAGGAGCTGGTTCGGATCACCTGCGAGCTCGTAGGCTCGCTGAGTGCCCTTGATCTGAGACCGGATGCCTTGCTCCGTGGGAGGGGCGAAGCGCCGCGTGCTCACCTGCTCACCCTCGAACACATCCTCGGTGGCGACGTACTGTGCAAGCTGGTCCGGAGACGAGATCGCGCCCGCGACGACTGCCTTGCGGGGCACGGTCTGCTCCTTGAGCATCTTCTGGTCGACTACGTCCGCGCCTGAAGTACCCGCCGGGATGTCGCGCGCGGCGACGAGGACCGTCACCTTGCCTTCCCCGTTCTGCACGTGGCGCTTGTAGTTGACGACGTATGCGCTCGTCAGGATGGCGGCAAGTGCGGCCAGGGCGACGGCGATCCCGATGTTCTTGGCGCGATAATTCATAGTCCTTTCTCTTTTCTTCGCTAGAAGGGCCTGAGGACTTGAGCTATTCGATGAGTTGAATCGACTTCACGCCGAAGGAACTTGAGGGTCCGCCGCCGCCGCCGGTCGTGGACAGGATTCCCTGGGCGATGTATTCCGTGAAATAGCCGTGCAGCGTGGCGTTGTTGCCGTGCACGTCGTAGCTGGTCAGGTGGAACCCGATCCAGCCGATGATCTCGTACTGGGCGTTCTGTCCCGAGCCGTCGAGCCGCCGGAAAACAGGGAAGAGCAAGACCGTGCCGATGCGGGCGTCGAGGGCGGCCTGAATGTTGAGGGAGGAGAACTTCGCGCCAGGGTCCGATGGGTAGTTCCCGGTGGGGAGATACTTGTTGAAGCCGTGGAGAATCCAGTCGGCCTCGGCGGATGTACCCACTGTGCCGCCCTGGCCATCGAGGTCGAGCATTCCGAAGGCGCCCGGGGCGCCCATCGGGTCGTAGTTCATCGTCGTGTCGACTCCGAAATCAGGCGTGCTGTTGCCTGGGCAGTTGTGGATCAGAGGGTGGTCGCAGTAGACCACCATCGGCGCCACGTACCTCGCCCGTTCGGGCGGGCCCACGCGGGCCTTCGCGCGCGCATCGATGTCGGCGCCGGGGATGCCGAGAACTCCGCTGAAGAAACCTGGATCCGTCTTCCGGGCCCGGACGCTGATGGTGTCGTTGGGAAGCACCGTCGACGAGACGACGATGTTCGCGCCCGCGACGTCGCCGCCGTTCTGGTTGGCGTAGCTCATGGCCATCGCCTGGGCGCCGCTCGGATCGTCAGGCAGCCGCTGTGCACCGGCGAGGGCCGCGGCGTCGGCCGTTCCCTGGAGCCGGCGCTTCGTGTGGAACCAGTTTCCGACGTCGAGCACGAGCGCCGCCATGCCCATGACCACGACGAGGGAAAGGGTCATCAGGACGATTGCCTGGCCGCGTTCGTTTCTGCGGACAGAGCTCATTCGACTCGCTCCTTCATTGTCGTGTTGAGCTGTCCGCTCGCAACAACCCAGCCCAGCAAGTTGATGTCGTACGGGTACGTGGCCGTGACGGTTACGTCCGACCCGGCCGCCCACGAAGAGGAGCACGTGAGCACGAAGTCCGTGCCGGGGTTCTTGAGATTGGATCCCGCTGCGTAGCCCGTGGACTGGCAGTCCCCCTGGGGATCGGAGGAGTTGCGGGACACTGCGCCCTTGCGCGATGCAGCGCGGGCTGCGTCAGTGAGCGCGACGTAGTTGTTGAAGATGATCCCGAACTGAATGATCCCGAAGAGCAGTACGAGCAGGATCGGCAGGACGAAGGCGAACTCCGTCATCGTCTGCCCTCGCTCGTTCTCGATTCTCTTCTTCAGGTGCATTTTCGGCTCCCACTTCGGATAGTTCGCGGGGCCCTCGCCACCAGGAGAGGGCCCCGCTGATGCCTGGGCGGCTAGGTGAATAGCCGCACCAAGCTGGTCACTGCACTCGCACCGTTCTCCGAGAACCTGGTGAGGGCGAGAAGCGAGCTTCCGCTGATCACCGTGAGCGTGACCGTCTTGTCAGGTTTCGCCTGAGCACCCTCACGCGAGAGAAACGTGAGGAGCTCCTGGATTCGATGCCTGCTGTGTTGCGTCACAGTCATGCTTCTGTCCTCGTTTTCGTCGGTGGACTACAGGTTGCTGCGAACTGAGTCGATTGCGCCGGAGATGGACGTGGAGAGCAAGCCGAGCGCCACGACAACGCCGATCGCGATCACTGCCAGGACGACGCCGTACTCAGCCATCGTCTGACCCTCCTCGACGGCGTAGCGTGCGCGGAGGTAATGGACCAGATCCTTGAACGACATGGATTCACCCCCCTTCGCCATTTCGGGCGCGCGCTGGCGCGCAATGCAAACTGGTCGAGTGGATGTGGAGTCGACTCGAAGTCGGTCAAAACTGCGTGACAAGCTGAGCGTCCTTTCTCTCTAAGGCGCGCCGCTTCGCCTTCCGTCAATCTCGGCAAATTCATCGCCTAACGGCCCTCTAGCGCGTATCCCCCGCGCGGGTGATCTGCCCCGACGTTCCCTTGATGGAGGGAGTTGGGCGGGCTCGGCCGGGATCGATAGTCAGAAAAACCGTAAGCGGCTGCGGAACGACGCAGAGATTCCGCGCCCAAGTGGCGGCCAGGGCGCTTTACCGAAGGAGCAATGGCAATGCCACGACGGTTCATTCGTAGAGACAACTGGGAGTACGGCGGTCAGCCGGCTCCTGTAGAGGGCGCGTCCGGCGAGCCCAAGTCGAGGAAGCGTCGGCTTGCCACTACGCTCGTCTTCACCACGCTCTTCTTCGCGGGAGCGTCACTCGCCGCTGTTGCGGGCAACCAGTTCAGCCCCCTGGCCGGGGAGGACAGCCAGCAGCTCGCCGGCGACGCGACGACCACCGCGACCGACGCCGGGACAACGCTGGCTGCGGTCGACCAGACGGCTGCGCCTGTGGACGCCGGCGCTGGTCCCGCGGCCGCGAGCACCGACGCAACCGCAGCG
>Ga0070706_100002074_pt1 | contig 20447 bp, 21 predicted proteins | sample KBSK5501metaG_FD_65476 | JGI IMG/M metagenome (GOLD analysis project Ga0070706, IMG submission 65476) | Corn, switchgrass and miscanthus rhizosphere microbial communities from Kellogg Biological Station, Michigan, USA - KBS K5-50-1 metaG | ecosystem: Host-associated > Plants > Roots >... | reverse complement strand
AAAGCGCGGCCTTCGAGGCCCGGGATGTTCGGGCTCGTGAGGTGCAACGTGGACGCTCCGGCGGCGTCGATCACGCCGGGCACTCCGAGCACGACTCCGTCGATCCGCTCGACCGGGAGTGCAGCTGCCGTGACGAGCGATTCGCGCAACGCTGCGATCGCAAGCAGCGCACCGTCGGCGTCGGCGCCGCGCAGCTCGACGTCCTGACGCGCGCGCACTTCGCCGGCGAGGTCGCACAGGGCACCGCGCAAGAAGCGCGCCCCGAGGTCGAGTCCGAGCACGTACGCGGCCTCCGGAATCGGCTCGAAGAACACCGCTCCGTAGCTGGGGCCGCTCGGTCCTCTGGCGGCTTCGCGCACGAGCCCGGCGTCGACCAGCGTCTGCAGCGCGAGCGAGACCGTGGGTTTCGAGATGCCGGCCCGGCGCGAGATCTCGGCCCGGGAGATCGGGGCTCCAGAGCGGATCGCCTCGAGCACGGTACGCTCGTTGAGGTGCTTGAGCAGCGGCGGCGTGGCTCGGGCAGCCTGAGGGACGATTTTCGCCATCTCGTCAAGGAAGTTAACTCAGCGGCCCCGGTGCTCGTCAAGCCTTGACTCCGTTTCGACACAGTCGTAGAGTTCTCGTTCGGAACCTTTACGAGATTCCAGATCGTCGGCGCACCGGGCGGCGGCACTGGAGGAGGAGACCGGGGTCGACGACAATCGGCCCCAAGGGAGGAAGGGTATGAGACGCGTGGGGATTGGCTTGCTCGTGGCGCTCGTGCTCGGCGCGGCGCTGCTCGCGGCAACCGCGAGGACCTCGGCCACCGCCGGCACGTCCGGCGCCAAGGCCGAGAACATCACGATCTGGGTGGGGTGGAGTGCTGCGGAGCTCAAAGCCTTCAAGGGCGTGGTGGCGGAATACGACAACAAACACGCCGACGTCACCGTGAAGGTCGTCGGCGGCATCAACGACGACAAGATCACCGCCGCGATCCGCAGCGGCAAGGTGCCGGACGTCGTCAGTTCCTTCACATCGGCGAACGTGGGCAGCTACTGCAACTCGGGTGCCTGGATCGACCTGAAGCCGTTCTTGGCGAAGGACAAGATCGACGTGAACATGTTCCCGAAGACGTCGCAGTACTACACCCAATACAAGGGCAAGCGCTGTGCCCTGCCGTTGCTCGCCGACGTCTACGGCTTCTACTACAACAAGAAGATGTTCAAGGCGGCCGGGCTAACGAGCCCGCCGAAGACGATGTCCCAGCTGACGGCATACGCGAAGAAGCTGACGAAGAAGAACTCCGACGGCTCGATCAAGGTCGCCGGCTACAACCCCTTCCTCGGCTTCTACTCCGGAAACGCTCCTGACCTGACCACGTACGCCCCGCTCTTTGGCGCCAAGTACGTGGACGGGAGCGGCAAGTCGGTGCTCTCACGGGATCCTGCCTGGTCGAAGATCCTGAAGTGGCAGAAGAGCCTCATCGACTGGTACGGCTACAAGAACCTCCAGAAGTTCAATGCCGGGGCTGCGGACGAGTTCTCGGCGTCACACGCCTTCGAGATCGGCAAGCTCGCGATGATGATCGACGGCGAGTGGCGCGTTGCGTTCATCGCACGCGAGCACCCGGGCCTCGACTACGGCACGGCGCCGGCCCCGGTCGACGACGCCCATCCCGAGCTCTACGGTGCCGGGTACGTGAACGGCACGATCATCGGCATCCCCAAGGGCGTGAAGCACAAGGACCAGGCCTGGGCTCTCGTCAAGTACCTGACGACCGACAGCCATGCGCTGGCGATCTTCTCGAATGGTGTCCGCAACGTCCCCACCACGAAGGCGTCGCTCACATCGCCTGACATCAAGCCGGACGCGCACTTCAAGACGTTCCTGAAGATCTTCGCGAACCCCAACTCGAAGACGTCGCCGATCACCGCAGCCGGCAACGCCTACGGCTCGCTGATTCAGGCGTTCGCGGTCAAGTGGCAGGCCGGGCATGCGGGCGACCTCGCCAAGGGTCTGCAGAAGCTCGACAAGCAGATCGACGCACAGCTGAAGCAGGCGCAGGCGGGCGGAGTGCCGTAATGGCGAGCTCGGCAGCGGTCGCTGTTCAACCCCGGCGACCTTGCGGCGCCGGATCAGGGCGTGCGGGCTTCGCCCGCACGCCCGTCTGAAATGACCGGTCTCACCGTTCGAGCTGAGCGCTCAGCGCCGTTGGACAGGACGCGGGCGAGGCGGAAGGCGGCGTGGCGCCGCCGCCGCCTCGTCCTGCTGCTGATGACGCCGTGGCTGATCGGCTTCTCGGTCTTCTTCGGCTATCCGCTCGTGATGAGCGTGTATCTGTCGTTCACGCACTACGACCTGCTGTCGTCGCCGAAGTGGATCGGCACCGCGAACTACCGGTACCTCTTCACCCAGGATCCTCAGGTGGGAGCGGCGGTGAGGAACACGCTCTGGATCATCGCGGTGATGGTCCCGCTGCAGGTCGTCTTCGCGTGCGGCGTCGCCCTGATGCTCGCACGGGCGCGACGCGGTGTGGGCCTCTTCCGGACGATCTTCTACCTGCCGGCGCTGGCGCCGCCCGTCGCCGCGACGCTCGCGTTCGTCTACATCCTCAACCCGGCCACAGGGCCGGTGAACATCCTGCTGCAGCACCTCGGCATCAATGGGCCGCTGTGGTTCCAGTCGACCAGCTGGTCGAAGCCGTCGCTCGTGCTGCTCGGCCTGTGGGGCGTCGGAAACACCATGATCATCTTTCTCGCCGCCATCCTGGACGTTCCGAGGCACCTCTACGAGTCGGCGGAGCTGGATGGGGCCGGGCCGCTGCAGCGCCTGCGCTGGGTGACGCTGCCGACGATCAGCCCCGTGATCCTCTTCTCGGTCGTGATCGGCGTCATCGCCGGACTGCAGTACTTCACGCAGGCGTATGTCGCAGCCAACGTCGCCTCGGGCCAGGCGTCGCAGGCCGGTGACCAGACGGTCAACAACCTCGGCTATCCGGAAGACTCGACTCTCTTCTATCCCGTGCTGCTCTACCAGCACGGGTTCCGTTACTTCAACATGGGTTACGCGTCCGCGATGTCGGTGATGCTGCTCGTCGTCGCGTTCACGATCACCCTTCTGATCATCCGCAACTCGCGCCGGTGGGTTCACTACGTCGGGGCGGCCAAGTGACCACGGCGAGCGTTCCCGTCGCCGCTGCGCTGGCGAGGCGGAAGCCGCCCGCGAGCGTCCGGCGGCGCCGCTTCCTGCTCGCCGTCGCCAATCACTCGCTGCTCATCGTGGCGGGGATTGCTTTCCTCGCTCCCTTCGTGTTCATCGCGCTCACGGCACTGATGACGAACGGCCAGGCGCTCTCTTCGCACCTCTGGCCGAACCCGTTTCGGTGGCAGAACTTCGTCGACGTCTTCCACCAGGCGCCGGTCCTCCGCTGGGCTCTGAACACGATGATCTACGCCTGTCTCGCCACGCTCGGCGTGCTCGTTTCGAGCATCCCGGTGGCGTACGCGCTCTCCCGGATCCGGTGGCGCGGCCGAAACGTCGCGTTCGGGCTCGTCCTGATCGCGTTGATGCTGCCGCCGGTCGTCTCCGTCGTTCCGCTCTACGTCATGTGGGCCAAGCTGGGGCTTGTCGGGGGGCTCGGTCCCCTGATCATCCCCAACTGGTTCGGCGACGCGTTCTCGATCTTCCTGTTGCGCCAGTTCTTCATGACGATTCCGGAGGAGTACCTCGACGCGGCGCGTGTCGACGGCTGCGGCGAGTTGCGAATTCTGGCCACGGTCGTCCTCAGGCTCGCGAAGCCCGCAATCGCGGCGGTCGCGCTGTTCTCGTTTCTGTACACCTTCAACGACTTCTTCCTGCCGCTCCTCTACACGCGCGAGAATCCGAGCCGCTGGGTGCTGCAGATCGGCCTCTCCGAATTCCGGTCGCTGCACCAGGTGCAGTGGAACCTCACCATGGCGGCGACGTTGCTCGTGATGGCGCCCGTGATCATCGTCTTCTTCCTGGCGCAGAAGGCCTTCGTCGAAGGCGTGACGCTGACAGGGGTGAAAGGATGAAGATCGCCGTTATCGGCGGGGGCTCGACCTACACGCCCGAGCTCGTGTCGGGCCTTTCGCGTGAACGAGACCGCATCGACGTGAGGGAGCTCGTGCTCCAAGACATCGATCCGGAACGGCGCGAGGTCGTGGGTGGGCTCGCCCAGCGGATGCTCGACCGGCAGGGCTACGAGGGCCGGCTGGAGATCACCGACGATCTCGACCGGGCCGTCGACGGCGCGGACTTCGTGCTGATCCAGATCCGCGTCGGGGGCCAGGAAGCTCGCCTCTCGGACGAGACCGTGCCGCTGGCGTGCGGGTGCATCGGGCAGGAGACCACAGGGGCAGGCGGGCTCGGAAAGGCGCTGCGCACTGTTCCGGTCGTGCTCGACATCGCCGACCGCGTGCGCGAACGGGCTGCAGACGGGGCCTGGATCGTCGACTTCACCAATCCGGTCGGGATCGTCACACGCGCGCTGCTCGATCACGGACACCAGGCGCTGGGCCTCTGCAACGTGGCGATCGGCTTTCAGCGCAGCTTCGCGCGGATGCTCGGCGTCGAGCCCGACCGCGTGCAGGTCGATCAGGTCGGGCTCAATCATCTGTCGTGGGTTCGTCAGGTTCGCCTCGACGGCAAGGACGTGATCGGCGAGCTGATGTCGTCCTACGGCGACGAGATCGCGCAGCAGAGCGGGCTGTCGCGCCGGCTGCTGGACGAGCTCGGCGTCATTCCCTCTTATTACCTCCACTACTTCTACTCCCACGACGCCGTCGTCGCGGAACAGCTCGACGGCGTGCCGCGCGCGACGAGAGTCGCCGAGATCGAGCGCGAGCTACTCGACCTGTACCGCGATCCAAATCTCGTCGAGAAACCGCCGCTCCTCGAGCAGCGGGGTGGCGCGTTCTACAGCGAGGCCGCGATCGGGCTCGTCGGTGCACTCGCCGCGGACAGCGGAGAACCACACGTCGTCGACATCCGCAACAACGGCACCATCGAGGGCCTGGCCGACGACGACGTGATCGAGGTGCTGGCCGAAGTCGGTGCCGGCGGCGCGAAGCCGTTGCCGCAGCCCCCGGTCGCCCCGGAGCTACTCGGCCTGATGCAGCACGTCACCGCCTATGAGCGGCTCGCGGCGGAGGCCGCGATCAGCGGCGATCCGGCTGTCGCCCGCAAAGCACTGCTGACCCATCCGCTGATCGGCCAGCATCCTCTCTCCGAGGACCTGGTCGACCGCCTGCTCGACGCGGGCGCCGCTCACCTGCCGCAGTTCCACGTGGAGATCCAGCAGTGAGCAAAACGGCTGTCCTTGGCGTCGACGGCGGCAACTCGAAGACGGACGTCGCGCTCGTCACTGCAGACGGCTCCGTGCTCGCGCTCGTTCGGGGCCCTCTGAGCTCGCCGCAACACCTTGGCGTCGACGGTGCCCTGACCGTGGTGGAGGGGCTGTTGCGAGAGGCGCTGCGGGAAGCACAGCTCGGCGACGGCGTCGGTCGGATTGCGCAGGTCGCGACGCTGCTCATGGCCGGAGTCGATTTCGGTGCCGAAGAGGACGCGGTGCGAACCGCCGTCGAGGAGCGCGGCTGGGCACAGAGCGTGCACGTCGGCAACGACACGTTCGCGGTCCTCCGTGCCGGGACGGAACGGGGGTGGGGCGTCGCGGTCACGTGCGGAGCCGGCATCAATTGTGTGGGTGTCGCGCCGGACGGGAGGCATGCACGCTTCCCGGCTCTGGGCGCGATCACCGGAGACTGGGGCGGCGGCTATGACCTCGGCCTGGCGGCCGTCTCCGCTGCGGCGCGCAGCGAAGACGGGCGCGGCCCCCGGACAAGCCTCGAGCGAGCCGTTCCCGCGCACTTCGGCGTGACCACGCCGAGCGAGCTCGCCGAAGGTATTCACGCCGGGCGGATCGACCAGCGGCGCGTCATCGAGCTCGCGCCGCTCGTCCTGGCGGAGGGAGCGGACGACGCGGTCGCGGCGGAGATCGTCCGGCACCTTGCGTCCGAAGTGGTGGCGCTGGCCCGTGTGGCGCTGACGCGCTTGGAGCTCACGCAGGAGCCGGTGGAGGTGCTGCTCGGGGGCGGAGTCCTGCAGGACGTCGACGGCGATCTGCTCGCCGCGATCGATTCCGGCTTGCGCGAGGCCGCGCCGAACGTGACCGTGCGGCCGACTGCGTCCCCTGCAATCGTGGGCGCGGCACTGCTCGGGCTCGACGCGCTCGAGGCCGGGATCGAGGCGCAGGCCCGCCTGCGGCGGGAGCTCGGGGCCGCGTTCTCTCAGCTGGAAGGTGTGGCGACCGTTGGCTGAGGTCAGATACGTCCAGGCAACAAGGATCTACCCGGGAACAGAGGTGCCGGCGGTGGACGCCCTGGACCTGGACGTCCACGACGGGGAGTTCATGGTCCTCGTCGGACCATCCGGCTCGGGCAAGACGACAGCGCTCCGGATGCTCGCGGGGCTCGAAGAAGTGGACGCGGGCGCCGTCTACATCGGCGAGCGCGACGTCAGCGATCTGCCCCCGAAAGAACGCGACGTCTCGATGGTTTTCCAGAACTACGCGCTCTACCCGTATCTCACGGTCGCCGCCAACATCGGCTTTCCGCTGCGAATCGCCAAGGTCAAGAAGACGGATCGCGAGAAGCGCGTGCAGGAGGTCGCGAAGCTGCTCGGACTCTCCGAGTTCCTCGAGCGCAAGCCCGGTCAGCTTTCGGGCGGTCAGCGGCAGAGAGTCGCCATGGGGCGCGCAATCGTCCGTGTCCCGAGCGTCTTCCTCATGGACGAGCCGCTCTCGAACCTCGACGCGAAGCTTCGCGTCCAGATGAGGGCCGACATCGCCGCTCTGCAGGCCGACTTCGGCATCACCACCGTGTACGTGACGCACGACCAGGCCGAAGCCATGACGCTCGGGCACCGCGTGGCGGTCCTCCACGAGGGTCATCTGCAACAGTGCGGACCGCCGCGCGAGTTGTACGAGCGCCCGGCGAACGTCTTCGTGGCCGGGTTCATCGGCTCACCGGCGATGAATCTGTGCACCGTGCCGGTGTTCAACGGCGCCGCCTCCTTCGGTGGTGTGGACGTGCCCCTGCCGCAGAGCGTCCTCGCGAACGGGAACGCGAGTCTCGTGATCGGTGTCCGGCCCGAGTCGCTTGATGTCGCAGACGACGGAATTCCGGCAAAGGTCGACGTCGTGGAAGACGTGGGCGCCGACGCGTTCGTGTTCTGCAGCGCCGAACTCGATGGGAAGACGACGAAGCTCGTGGCGCGCTCCGAGGCGCGGAAGGCGCCGAAGCAGGGCGATCGCGTCACTCTGCGGCCACGTGCCGACGAGTCACTCCTCTTCGATCCGGCGAGCGGCGAGCGGCTGGACCGCTGATGTCGAAGGCCGCCGGCCCGCGGAATCCGGGCGAACTGTTCCTCGGCGAGATCAGGGAGCAGCCCCAGGCGCTCCTGCGGTTGCTCGAGCACGAGGCCGACTTCGATGCCGTCACGACGGTGATGCGAGAGCGGAGGCCGTCGGTCGTCCGACTAGTCGGGCACGGCTCGTCCGATGCAGCCGCCTCGTTCGGCGTCTATGCGTTCGGGCTCCTGCCGGGTTGGACTGCGATGCGCGACTCCATCTCGCTCACCGTCTACTACGACGCAAAGATCGATCTGTCCGACTCGGTCGTGATCGGCCTCTCGCAGTCCGGTGAGACGCCCGACGTGGTCGAGTACGTCAAGCGCGCGCGCAAACGCGGGGCGTTCACGGTCGCGATCACGAACGGAACCGACTCGAGCCTCGCCGGGGCAGCCGATGCCACCCTCGATCTGGCGGCCGGCCCGGAGCGGGCGGTCGCCGCGTCGAAGACGTTCCTCAACACCCTGGCGGCACTCGTCTGGGTTGCTGGAGGCACGGCGGAGAGAGGAGGCGAGGTCGCCGAGGGATTGCGCCGCGTCTCGATTCAGCTGTCGGAATCGCTCGACTCCCTCGAGCAGGCGGTCTCGAGGGTCGCTATGGCGTTCGTATACGTCGGGCGGATGTACGTGATCGGGCGCGGAATCGAGTTCGGCACCGCGCGCGAGGTCGCGCTGAAGCTGACCGAGACCTGTCGCGTCGCCGCCGAGCCACTCACGGCGACGGACCTAGCGCACGGTCCGATCGCGGCCCTCGACGCGCTGTTTCCGGTCTGGACGATCGCCTCGCGCGACGAAAGCCTGCCGGCCGTCCTCGAGGCGGCGGCGCGCGTGATCGAGGCGGGAGCGACGGTCGTCGCGAGCGGCAACGCGGCGGCGGAAGTCGAAGGGGCTGCCTACGTGCTGCCGGTGCCCGAGCCACTCCATCCGATCCTGTCGCCGCTCCTCTCAGTCGTGCCGGGACAGCTCTTCGCCGGAGCGCTCGCGCAGGCGAAAGGGCTCGATGCCGACTATCCCGTCGGCCTCAGCAAGGTCACGCGTGCCCGCTGACCTGTAGTCGAGGGGATCGCTCCATCGAGTTAGCTCTTTCGGGGGTAGACGTCGAGCCCGGATCCGCCGAATCTGTTCTTGGAGATCTGCGGCAACCATGACTATGTTCGAGACCAGCCAAGCGGCGTCGGCTTCGCCGACCGTCCCTCCTTTCAGCACTGCTGAGATGCGGAGCTATCCGCTCGGCACGCTCGTGGTTCGCTCGGGGTTGATGCCGCTCGAGACCGTCAACAGAGCTCTTGCGGAGGCGGCCGAGAGCGGAAGGCGGCTCGGCGAAGTTCTGCTCGACTACGGACTGCCGGAGCGCGACCTGACTCGTCTGCTCGCAGCTCAGCATGGACAGGAGTTCGTCGACCTCACCGAGTACCCGCTGGATCCCGAGGTCGTCCGCCTGCTCCCGCGTTCGGTTGCCGAGATGTATTGCGCGCTGCCCCTCGGGCGCGAGGGAGATTGCACCCTCGTCGCCGTTCCCGATGCCGACAACGCCTCTCATCTGACCAGGTTGCGTGAAGCGCTGCACGGGCCGATCCGGCTCGTGACGGCTGCTCGCTCGGACATCAAGGACGCGATTGCGCGGGCCCACGAGCCCCCGGGAATGATCACGCAGATGGCACTCGCCGAGTCACGGCCGCCGGCGGTGGTCGAGGCGGAGCCGGCACCGAAGACCATCTACCGCGTCGAGGTGACACTGGCCAGCGGGGCGACTCTTCTGGTTGCCGAAGCAACCGACTTCGAGTACGCGAAGCAGATGGGCATGCGTGTGATCGACGAAGCCGAGGCCGGCGGTACCGTCGCCATCGGCGACGCGACCATCGACGGCCGGCAGGTCGTGTCGGTGGACGTCCTCGGTCGCAACGGCGCATGAACTTCCCGCTCAATGCCGTCCGCGAGCTCGTCTCCGCGGCGCGCAAGGACGGAAAGCCGGTCGTGCGACTGACGTGTGCCGACTACGGGACGGAGTGGGTCGTCGCTGCCGACGTCTACCCGGCCGACGAGCTTTCCGTGCAGCCGAGGAGCGCCGGGCCGTACGTCTTCGACTCCGCGCAAGAAGCGCGAACCTTCATCGAGAGCTCGCTCGAGGCGCTGCAGCTGCTCGGCTGCGAAGTCGCCTAGGCCTACGGCCTCGATCTCTGCCGCGCGACCGAAGCGATCTGCTTCCAGCGCTTCTTCCGTGCGATGCGAAGACGCCTGTCCGTCCGCGCGGCGATCGCCTCGAGCTCGCGCTGCAGCTTCCGCCAGGAACGCAACCGGTCGAGCTCGAGCGTGCCGTCATCGACCGCGGAGAGCACAGCGCAATCCGGCTCGCGCACGTGTGCGCAGTTCCGGAACCTGCACTCCAGGGCGAGCGCCTCGATGTCCTCGAACGCCGCACGGAGATCGCCTTCCCAGAACTGAAGCTCACGGAGGCCGGGAGTGTCGATCACGAGGCCGCCTCCGGGCAGGCGTACGAGCTCCCGGTGGGTCGTGGTGTGGCGGCCGGTTCCGTCTACGGCAAGCTCGCGAGTCGCCATCACCTCTTCCCCCGCGAGCCGGTTCAGCAGCGTCGACTTGCCGACGCCCGAAGAGCCGAGCAGCACGACCGTCCGGCCGGGCTGCAGGTAGGGATCGAGGCCGGCCAGCCCGTCGCCCGTCACGTTGGACACGGGGTGGACGGGGACGCCGATCGCGACGGTCTCGACCTCGAGGACGGCAGCGGCGACGTCCGGGGCGAGGTCGGCTTTCGTCAGCACGACGATCGGCTGAGCGCCGCTCTCCCAGGCAGTCGTGATGTACCGCTCGAGCCGGCGCAGGCTGAAGTCGTCGTCGAGGCCGGCGAGCAGGAAGGCCGTGTCGACGTTTGCCGCCAGCACCTGCTCGGTGGAATCCTGTCCGGCGTTCTTGCGAATGAAGGCACTTCGCCGCGGCAGGATCGCTGTGATCGTCGCCGGCGGCGTCACGGCGACCCAGTCCCCGACGGCAGGCAGCTGCCCGCCCACCTCGCGGTCGTAGAACAGGCGTCCCGCGGCTCGCGCGCGTAGCTCGCGTTCAGCGGCGAAGAGCACGAACTCGCCGCGGTGCTGCGCGGCGACGCGGGCCGGAAACAGATTGTCATCTTGCAGTTGCTCGAACGCGGACGCTCGTTCGGCGTCCCATCCGAGCGCATCCAGAGCAGGCAAAGCGAGTCTCCTTTGTGAGTGAGTGAACGACGAAGCGCCCCCTCTTGCTGAGGGGATCAGCTCACGGACTCGCGTTGGCTGTGTGAGTGGTGCCGGCTAGACGACGAGCCGCGTGGCTCTTCGAAAGGAGGCAAGCGCAATCGTCATTTGTTCGACCTCCTTGTCGCCGGGAACGCACGGACGGTAGCACGCCGTTACGGACAGCACCACCCTGCGAGCGTCGCATAGTGCTCCGGGCCCGAGTCGAAGGTGTTGCCGATGTTGCGGACATCGATGCGCCTCACCGCGGCAGATCGGATGAAAACCCACTGGTCGGCATCGCGCCAGTCGACGAGCAGCCAGCGTCCGTCCGGAGACCACGCAAGCCCGCCGAACAGCCCCGCTCCTGAAAAGACGACCCGGCGCCGGTCGTAGCTTCGGCCGGAGTAGATCGAGACGGTGCTGCGTCCGTCGGCGACGTTGACGAGCGCGATCGAATGACTTCGTCTCACGAACGCCGCGGGGAGGATGCTTCGGCGCGGGAGTGCCGCGATCGTGCGCCCGGCCGCGTCCAGGATGCGCGGCCGACCGTCCGCCACGAGTAGGCGCCGCCCGTCATCGGACCAGAGCAGCTGTTCCAAACCTGCGGCCGGCCGGCGCCACACCACACGCCGCCGGTCGACGTCCAGCAGGACCAGTTGGTTGTGGGCATTGTTGTAGGCGAGCTCGTGCGTTCCAGGTCGCCAGGCCAGAGACACGAGCCCGGAGCCGCCCTCATTGTTCGTCACGAGGCGGTCGCCGGTCCCGTCTCCGTTCACGACCCGCAAGTCGCGCCCCGCGGTGTACGCGATTCGGTATCCCTCGTAGGACCATTGCGGTCCGCCGACCTGGCGACTGCGCGCGAGCTTCCAGTGCACCTTTCCGTTCGGCTCGAGAGCGACGAGCTCGTTCTCTCGCGCGGCCGCCAGGTAGAGCCCGTGCGGAGACCAGGAAGCACCGTCGTAGCCGCTGAGGAAACGCTTCGATCCGTTCTGCTTCACGACCCAGACCCCGCCCTGCGCGTTGACGAGGATGCTCCCCGGTGCCGGGAGCGACACCAGATGATCCTCGCCGCGCACCGCGTCGCGCAGTGATCCCAGCACGGCGTTCCCGGGCGGTGAGAACGCAGCAGCGAGGAGAGCCACCCCGAATGCGACAACGACAACGGGCCGCCAATCGCGCTTGCGCGGGACCGGGATGCGTTCCTCGAAAGCCGAACGAACGACCTCCCAGGTGCGGTCGGCTGCATCGCGCTCGCCCGGTGCAGGGTCGTGCCAGCGAGTCATTGCAGGTCCTCTTCGAGGCGACTCGCCAGTTCGTCAAGGCCACGGCGCAGTCGCGAATTGACGGTGCCGCGTGGGAGTCCCAACGCCTCGGCGATCTCGCCGGGTGTGTACTCCAGGAGGTGTCGCATGACGATCACGGCACGATGCTCGGGTGAAAGGTCGGCGAGCGCAGCTGCGAGCGTGTCCGCATGGTCGCCTGCCGCCCGCGGCGGGGCAGCAATGTGGCCGAGCCACGCGTCGCCCGTCTCGCGGCGCAGTGCGCGCGACCGCGACCAGTCGATCGCCCGATTGACGACGATGCGGTGCAGCCATGGACCGAACGGCCTGCTGCGATCGAAGCGGTCGAGCCTGCGCACCGCGGCCAGGAAGGCCTCCTGCGCGATGTCCTCGGCTGCGGCGGAGTCGTGCACGACGAGATACGCCGCGCGGTAGGCGCGCGGCCAGTGATGTCGGAACAGCGCTTCGAGATCGGGGACCGATCCCGACTGTGCGCCCCGAATCCAGGCGCGCTCGTCGCCTCGGGAGCCCGCCATCGCGCACCGACTCTACGAGCCTGAGGTCCCTTCAGGTCCATGCGCGAGAACTACGCGACTGGGAGGCGCGCAGGTCCCGGGGGACGCAGCACGGCGAACTGATCCGTGATCTCGAGCTCCGGCGACCGGAAGCGGAAGAGCGAGCCGGGCCGGCCGCCTGTCGGCCCTGAAGCGCGCCGCCGACCGGTCGTCTCCAGCACCTCCCGGCGCAGGAGCACGCGCTGCAGGTTCGTCGCGGAGACATCGTGCCCGAGCGCCGCAGCGTAGAGATCTCGCAGCTCCGAGATCGTGAATTCGGCGGGTGCGAGGGCGAACCCGAGATTCGTGTACGACAGCTTCGCGCGCAGCCGCTCGCGCCCGGCCAGCACGATCGACCCGTGGTCGAACGCGAGTGCGGGCAGGCCCTCGACCGGATGCCAGTCGGTGTCGCCGGGAAGCTCGGGGTCGATGTCGCTTGGGACGAGGCCGAGGTATGCGGTCGCGAGCTGCCACTCCCGAGGCGAGCGCTCCGGATCGCTGAGCGTCTCGAGCTGTTCGAGGTGTGAGAGCTCACGCACGTCGACCTTCTCGGCGAGGTGGCGTCGGATCGACTCCTCGAGCGTGTCGGGTTGCGTGAGATAGCCACCCGGAAGCGACCAACGGCCCTTGAAGGGCTCCCGCGCGCGCTGCCACAAGAGCGCCTGCAGCACGCCGCCTCGTACCTGGAGGACGACCGCGAGGGTCACGTGAGCGGGAGCAGGGTGCCCGCTGATAGGCTCGGTCACAGTTTTCGCCCCATAGTCGCAAACCCTAGCGGAAAGGTCAGGGATGAACAGATCACTCGCCGCCCTCCTCGGCGTCCTCGTGCTCCTCGTTGCGGCCGGCTGTGGTGGCGCGAAGAAATCCGCGGCGAACACGACCATCGCCGGTGGCGCCAACTCGGGTAAGACGGTCAAGGTGGGCCTCGTCACGGACATCGGCGGGCTCAACGACCGCGGCTTCAACCACCTTTCCTACGTCGGGCTCCTGAGGGCGCAGCGCGAACTGGGCGTCAAGCAGCGGGTTTACCAGGCGAAGTCGCCCCAGGAGTACGTTCCGAACCTCTCGACGTTCGCGCATGACGGCTATGACCTCACGATCGGAGTCGGCTTCACCGAGGCGGACGCGATCGACACGGTGGCGACGGACTTTCCGAACTCGAAGTTCGCGGTTGTCGACGTCAGCCAGACCGAGGAAAAGCACAAGCCGGCGAATCTCCTCGGGTTGCTGTTCAAGGAGCAGGAGACCGGCTACCTCGTCGGCTACCTCGCCGGCCTCGAGGAGAAGCGGCTGCCGGGCAAGGACATCGTCGGTTCGGTCGGCGGCCAGAAGCAGCCGCCGGTGGATCGGTTCATCGCCGGATTCCAGGCCGGCGCCAAGGCCGCAGATCCCGGCATCACGACGCTCAACGCGTACTCCGAGGACTGGAACGATCAGGCGAAGTGCAAGCAGATCGCGTTGAACCAGATCGAGCAGGGCGCCAGCGTGATCTTCCAGGTGGCGAGCGGCTGCGGCCTCGGCGCGCTCGACGCCGCGAAGGAGAAAGGCGTGTGGGGCATCGGCGTCGACGCCGACCAGTCCTTCCTCGGGCCGCACATCCTCACGAGTGCAGTGAAGCGCGTCGACACGGCGGTGTTCGACGCGATCAAGCTCGTCGCAGACGGAAAGTTCAAAGGCGGAAACATCGTCTTCGGCCTCAAGGACAACGGCGTCGGCATCGGCAAGATCAGCCCGAAGGTGCCGAAGTCCGAGATCGCAAAGGTGATGCGAATCCGCGCCGACATCATCGCCGGCAAGATCAAAAACATCCCTACAACGTTGAAGTAAGCATTCGGAAGCGAGCCGACCCGAGGGGGTTAGCTAGGACGGGGACGCGGGCTGAGCCCGCATCCCCTCTATGCGGCATCGCAAGCGACGCCGCCGCCACGACGTTGAAGTAAGCGTTCGGTAGCGAACCGACCCTACGGGGTTAGCTCAACAGTGTTGAAGTAATTAAGGGAACCGGGCCTGTTGCGGCCGGAGGTCCAGGGGCCCGCCGGCGTAGCACTGCGGCGATCGATACTCGCTCGGCTCGTTGGGGTAGCCGCGCCTGAACAGCCAGGCCTGGAGGTCCTGCGCCTGCTGCTCCGGAACACCGAGACGTGCCGCCACGAACGCCGTGTTCTGCAGCGCGTAGCACTCGGTCACGCCCTCGTCCTCGAAGCCACGCAGGTGGAACGCTTCGTGGGCGAGCGTGTGCGCCGCCCAGCCGGCGGCAAACTGGGTGAAGCCACACGCGTTCCGCTGGATGCAGGTGAAGTCGACGGCGTCGAGGTGGCGCAACGCCTTGCACGTTTGCGGTGAGAGATCCATGTGATCGGCCGGGCGGCCTGCGTCGTCGAATTGCACCCGTCCCGCTTCCCCTCGCGTGTCGACCAGGCTCGCGAGGAAGCTCGGGCAGCGGACACCGACCTTGCGGCCTGCGAGGTCGCTTGCGATCGCGCCAAGCTGATCCTGCTCGCGCACACGCTCCTCGTGCCGCGCGAAGCCGAGCGCGGCGAGGCCGCCGACGACGACGAGAAGGACTGCGATGGCCCGCACCGGGTAAGGATCGGCACCGCCCCGGACGGTCTTGATTCCAACCTGGTGTGTTTACCCGCCCGCGATCGCGCCGACGATCCGCACTTCCGACTGCCCGGTGAGTGGCTCGTCGAGCAGACGGCCGCCGCGGACATCGACTCCGTCGACGAAGACGTTGACCAGACGTCGCAGCTCGCCCACCTCGTCGAACAGGAGGTTCGCGACCGACAGTTGGCGCAGGGCCTCGCCGACGGTTGTGGCCTCTACCTCGAAGCGCTTCTGCCCGCCTGCCTCGGCGGCCAGCGCTCCGGGCAGGAGCACTACCGCCACGTCAAACGCGAGCGGCTTCGACGGAGAGGATCGGTGGCAGGTTCCCCGCCGCCTCGATCCACTCGCCGCCGCCATGTGGTGCGCTCCATACGGATCCGCTCTGGGTTCCGAAGTAGAGCCCGCCCTCGTCGTACGCGAAACCCTCTCGCAACACGGCTGCCCACGCCCGGCCGGGCAGACCGTTCGAAGTCAGCTCCCACGAAGCGCCGCCGTCCCCGGTGCGGTAGACGCCGAGACGACCGTCGGGCGTGAAGTGTTGTTCCCCCGACACCTCTGGGATCACGTACGCGACATCCGGGTCCCCGGGATCCAGGGCGAGCGCAAACCCGAAGTCCGACGGCAGGCCGTTTCCGTCGAGTCGCTCCCAGTTGTCGCCCCGGTCGTCGGAGCGATAGACGCCGCAGTGGTTCTGCTGCCACAGCCGATCCGGTCGCGCGGGATGCGCAAGCAACTTGTGCACGCACTGGCCGACCTCGGGGTACTTCTCCGGGTGGAAGTCGGCTGCGACGTCCTTGTTGATCGGCGTCCAGCTGTCGCCGCCGTCCTCGCTGCGGAACGCACCGGCCGCGGAGATGGCGATGTAGATCGTCCCGTCGACGACCTGGATCGAGTGGCAGCACATGCCGCCCGCGCCGGGCTGCCAGTTCTCCCGCGTCGGGTGCTCGAGCAGCCCACGGTTCACGTTCCACGTGACGCCGCCGTCGTCCGACCGGAACAGCACGCCCGGATCGCCGCCGAGCCAGAGCTCCGAACCCGTGCCGGGCTCGACGTGCCAGGTTGCGTTGAGCTTGAGGCCCGATTCCTCAGGGAGGCCGAGCTCCTCGGCGCGCTCCCAGTTCTGGCCCAGATCGCTCGAACGGTGCACCGTTGCTCCGTAGATGAAGCTGTTCGTCGCCGCGTAGAGCACGCCGTCGCGCGGATCGACGATCGCGTGGTACACCGGCCAGCCCGGCAGCAGCGGCCCCTCGAGCTCCCACGCCTTGCGGTCGTCGTCGCTGCGGAGGAGGAACAGCCCCTTTTTCGTGCCGACGGGTAGGAGCGTGGCCATCGGGGAAGACGCTAGCGCGTCGGGTCGTTGTCGGTCAAAACAACCGGAGGTGAGGGATGGCCAAGCTCAAAGAGAAGGCGCGCAAGTTCCTGGACGAGAGCCCGTACGTCGGGGTCGTGACCACACTGCGGGAGGACGGGTCGCCGCACGCCACGATCGTCTGGGTCGACGTGGAGGGCGACAAGGTGTCGTTCAACACGGCGCTCGGCCGCGCGAAGCCGAAGCATCTGAAGCACGATCCGCGTGCCTCGGTGCTGATGGTGGATCCCCACAACTCGTTCAAATGGGTTGCCGTGAGCGGCCGCGCCGAGCTGACGGAAGAGGGTGCCGACGCGCAGATCGACAAGCTGGCGAAGAAGTACCTCGGGAAGGACGAATATCCGTGGCGGAACCCGGAGGAGACCCGGGTCAAGGTCCTGATCGAACCCGAGAAGGTCGACGCCTCCGGCTTCGACGAGTAGGCCGTCCGTAAGATCGACTGGTGAGTGTCGACCAGTCCGGCCGGCTAGCGGCCGCCACAGAGAAGCTTCGCGCTGAGAAGACCGTTCCCGGTCTGCTCGGCGCGACTGCGCACGCCTACGTCGAGCTCCTCGACGCGCCCGCGTGCACGATCTCGCGCGTGATCGGCGAGCTGCTCGTCGACCTGATCCAGCATCAGAAGAGCGGCAAGCCGGAGCGGCTCGGGCACGGCTACCTGATCCCGGACTATCCACTCACCCGCGCGGTGATCGAGGAGCGGCGGCCGCAGACCGTCTCGCAGAACGACCCGGACCCCGACCCGAATGAGGTGAGGCTGCTGCGGGAACTCGGTTACGACGCGCTGTTGATGGTGGCAATCGAGGCGTCAGACGGCGCCTGGGGGCTCGTCGAGGTGTACGGCGAGAAGGGACGTCGCTTCGACGACGCGGAAGTCCAGCTCGCACAGGACCTGGCGACGGAGGTGGGGGAGATCCTGAAACAGCTCGAGCAGCCGAAGTAGCCTCGTCGTGGGGGTGACGATCTGCGATGTCGGACCGCGCGACGGTCTCCAGAACGAGCCCGAGACGCTCGCGCCCGCGGTTCGGGCAGAGCTCGTCAACAGGCTTGCCGCCGCAGGGTTGCCGCGCGTCGAGGCTGCGAGCTTCGTTCGTCCGGACGCCGTGCCGCAGATGGCCGGTGCCGAAGAGGTCGTCGCCGCGATCGAGCGTCGCGTTGGGACCGAGTATTCGGGTCTGGCGTTGAACCTGAAGGGTTACGACCGTTTGGTCGCGACCGGGCTCGACCGGGTCAACTTCACGCTTGCGGCCACCGACAGCTTCAGCAGACGGAACGCGAATCAATCCGTCGAGGAGGCCGCGGCCGCCGCCGCTAGTGTCATCGACCGTGGCGAGCTGCCGGTCACGTTGACGATCAGCGTCGCGTTCGGCTGTCCGTTCGAGGGTCGCGTCGACCCCGGTGTGGTCGTGGAGCTCGCCTCGCGCTTCCCGCACGCGGAGGTTGTCCTGGCGGACACGATCGGCGTCGCGACGCCGCACCAGGTGCGCGACCTCGTCGAGCGCACCCACGCTCCCGGGGTGCATCTGCACAACACGCGCAACACCGGTTATGCGAATGCCGTTGCCGCGCTCGAAGCAGGAGCGTCGTTGCTCGACGCCTCGTGCGGCGGCCTCGGCGGCTGCCCCTACGCACCGCGCGCCACAGGGAACATCGCGACCGAGGATCTCGTCTACCTGCTGGACGGAGACGGCGTCGAGACCGGTGTGAACCTCGACGCGCTGATCGAGACTTCGGCCTGGCTCGAAGAGTTGCTCGGACGCCGCCTCGAGGGCCAGGTCTACCGGGCCGGCGCGTGGGCCGGTAACTGACTCGCGGTTCCGAACGCCTCGAGGGCGAGATCGATCTCCTCGTCCGTCGTCTGCCAGTTCGAGACGGAGATGCGAATGGCTCGGCGCCCAGCCCACGTCGTTCCGCTCATCCAGACTTCGCCCGCGTCCTGCACTTCGCGCAGGATGCGGTCGGTCCGTTCGTCGGTTTCGAATCGGAACAGCACCTGATTGAGGACGACGTCGTTCAACACCTCGACTCCTTCGAGCTCAGCGACTCCGTCCGCGAAGCGCCGCGCGCATTCGCAGCTGCGCTCGACGAGCTCCGCGAGCCCACTTCGTCCGAGTGAGCGCAACGCGGCATAGACCGCGAAGCCCCGTGCGCGGCGCGAGAACTCGGGCACCCAGTCGACCTGGTCGCGCACCGCGCGCGTGTCGTCCTGGATCAGGTACGAAGCGCTGACGGTCATCGCGGCGCGATGCGCTTCAGGATCGGCGCAGAGGACGAGTGCCGAGTCGTAAGGAACGTTCAGCCACTTGTGTGCGTCCGTGATCCACGAGTCCGCCCGCTCGACGCCGCGCACGAGAGGCCGGAGCTTCGGGCTGGCCGCGGCCCAGAGCCCGAACGCGCCGTCGACGTGCAGCCAGGCGCCATGCTCGGCCGCCAGGTCGGCGATCTCGCCGAATGGATCGAAGGCGCCCGTGTTCACTTCTCCCGCCTGCGCGCAGACGATCGTCGGTCCCCCTCCGTCGCGCATGGCTTCGCGCAATGCAGCGACGTTCATCCGTCCCTGATCGTCGGCGGCGACGACCTCCGGGGTGCCGAGCCCGAGCAGGCGGAGCGCGCGGTCGATCGTCACGTGCCGCTGCGCACCGACGAGGACGCGGATCTGTGGACCGCCGGCGAGACCATCACGTGTGACATCCCAGCCCGCGTGCTCGAGCACCCGGAAGCGTGCTGCTGCAAGCGCGGTGATGCTGCCCATCTGCGTTCCGGTCACGAGCCCGATGGAAGCATCGTCCGGCAGTCCGAGAAGGTCGGTCACCCATTCGCGCACGACTTGCTCGACGACCGACGCGGCCGGACCGCAGGCGTACAGACCCGCGTTCTGATCCCAGGCAGACGTCAACCAGTCGGCGGCCAAAGCTGCGGGGAGGCCGCCGCCGATCACGAAGCCGAAATAGCGGCCGCTCGGGATCGCCACGATTCCGCGGTCGGCTGCGGCTACAAGTCGCTCCAGGACGTCCTCCGGGTCGGTGGGCTCGTCAGGGAGCGGCCCGCCCAGGGCTTCGCGCAGCTCGGCGGCGGACGCCGTCGGGAAGATCGGCCGATCGTCGAGGGACTCGAGAAAGTCCGACGCGAGCTCGGCCGTCCGCTGCAGAAGCGCGCGCATGTCGGTCATGCGCAGGACTCTACGCGCCGGATTACGCCGTGGGTTACGACTGTTGCGAGCCCGGCAGCGGTGTAGCCGTTGTCGCCGGATCCGTACAGTAAAGGGCCCGCGAGCGAGCTGGTCACCTCTACGACTCGCGGCCCCTCGAAGGGCAAGGGCCCTCGACCATGCGCGCGCGACGACACCAGAACGAGCTACTGGAAGGGCTCGTGCCCCTGCCAGCAATACATGTCGGCCTCTGGCTTGGTGCTCGTGGCCCAGAAGCTCGACGGCATCACTGGCAGGGGCTCGTGCCCCTGCCAGCAATACATGTCGTTCGACGGCATTACTGGCAGGGGCACTAGTGCAGGTCGCGCTCCTCCAGGGCCTGGTCGAGTTGCTGACCGGGTCGCTGTGGACGTACCCGCTGCTGTTCGGGATCTGCGCCGGCGACGCGCTCATTCCGGCGTTCCCGAGCGAGACGGCCCTGATCGTCTGCGGTATCCAGGCGGCACGGGGCGAGCTCTCGCTCGAGTGGGTGATCGTCTCCGCCGGGGCCGGCGCGTTCGTCGGCGACAACGCGTCCTACGCTGTCGGCCGCTGGCTCGGGCGTCCCGCCGTGAAGAGGTTCTTCAGCGGCGAGGTGGCGCAGAGCCGACTCGATTGGGCGCGGAACTTCCTCAGGCAACGAGGCAGCTACGTCCTGATCGTCGCGCGCTTCGTCCCTGGCGGTCGGACGGCGACGACCTTTACCGCGGGGCTCGTGCACCTGCGCTGGCCGACGAGATTCGCGCCGTACGTGTTCCTCGCTGCAATTCTCTGGTCGGTCTACGGAGCGCTGCTCGGCTATCTCGGCGGACGGATCTTCAG
>Ga0070706_100002073_pt1 | contig 20449 bp, 22 predicted proteins | sample KBSK5501metaG_FD_65476 | JGI IMG/M metagenome (GOLD analysis project Ga0070706, IMG submission 65476) | Corn, switchgrass and miscanthus rhizosphere microbial communities from Kellogg Biological Station, Michigan, USA - KBS K5-50-1 metaG | ecosystem: Host-associated > Plants > Roots >... | reverse complement strand
CCCCGCTCCCTGTTCGCCGCAGGACGAAACCGCCGTGGCGGGCTCCCTGCCCTAATCGCCTTTCGCTAATCGCGTATCACCAATCACTTATCACCTCTTACCTCTCACGCTCCCGTTCAGAGATCAGAGGTCAGAGGTCAGACGTCAGAGGTCGGAGACCAGAAGTTCGACGTTCGGTGTTCGATGTTGGGTGTTCGATGTTTGCTTTTGCCCCAGTGTAGTCAGGACGTGGTAACACACTTGTGGTTCAAAACGGTATACACTTGGCTTACATTTGTTGGTTGTTTTGATCATGAGCGCCAGCCCGCGTAAAAGCTTTTGCTAACGCGGCTTCGCTTTCTACGCGGCCAGCTCCCCGCTCCCTGTTCGCCGCAGGACGAAACCGCCGTGGCGGGCTCCCTGCTCCCGCCCATTGCTTTCATCCATTAACCAATAACCATTAACCGCTGCGGCACGCCCGCAGCTATAGAAGTAGCAAATCCAATCCGGAGAACTTGGAGAAACCCTGATCAAAACTCACCAGCCGCAAACCGGCGCACGTCGCAAACGCCGCCAGATATGCATCCGTCCACAAATTCGGCGAGCTCCGGCCCAAATCGCAGAACTTTCCTAACTGGGCGTCCAATCCTGCCGGCTCGGCGATCAACGTCACTTCCGGCAGAGCCAGGAATTCTGCGCACTTTTTCCAAGCCGCACCCGGCGCCAGCGCCTGGCTTCCCATCACCGATTTGTTGGTTAAGTGCCGGAGAAAAGCCAGTTGCGTTACTCTGCAAAAAGCCGCGAGCGGGGCCGCTTGGTTTTGCCAATACGCCTCGGCGCGGCGGTGGTGAGTGTGGGCTTCGGCCGCTAATGCCAGCCACACATTAGCCTCTAAAAGATCGGTTGAGCTTGGCAAGGTCCTCCTCTTCCTCGAGTTTGCTCTGCCGTCGCGCCGTCAGATTCGGCACGACGTGTTTTCCTCGCCGCTTAATTACCGGAAGCTTGCTCCGGGAAAGCGTTTGGGGGGCAGGTTGGCGCAATCCGCTCTGGACATAACGCGTGAGCAGGTCCTTGAGCTTGGCGCCCTCGAGAGCCGCCTTGGCCTTAAGCTGCCGAAATAGGTCGTCTGGCAAATCTAAGGTTGTTCTCATAAAAGCATCTTTACATCAAAACGTATTGAAGTCAAAATGCGGCTGATCTCTGCTGCGAAGGTAAGAGCTGGGAGCCTGGAGCAGGGAGCACGGAGCCGAAGCGAACGCCCAACGCTCAACGCCCAACGTCCAATGAAAGGCAGGAGAACAAGCTCCATGCCCGAGGCGCCCAGGCTCCACGCTCCCACGAATAACCATTAACCATTAACGGATAACGATTTCTTAACTCACTAATCACTTCTCACCTCTTACCTCCCGCTCGGCTTAACGTGGGAGGGGGCCCTCAGCGCCGCGACCCTTCTCGCTTCCCATTAACCACTAACTATTAACTGATAACCGTTATAGCCATTAACCAATAACCGCGACCGGTCGGTTATTCGTTATCTGTTATCAGTTATTTGGTAAGAAGCGAAAGCCGAAATCCCCATTACGATTAACCGATAACTGATAACCGATAACCGTTATTTCCATTAACCATTAACGATTAACCGATAACTTTTGAATCTTAACCATTAACTCCATCGCGGAATTCTAACTTCTCTCGTTCGATCAGGATGATCTCGTTATTTGTTATTCGTTATCAGTTATTTGTTTCTGAACTGGGGCGCGGATTCCGCCTTAATAACCAATAACCATTAACTAATAACCCGTTAGTCACCTTTTCAGTTTTTCAGCTTTTCTCTTTCGATCAGCAACCTGATCGAAAGAAGCAGCTTCACGCCGGCGCGACGAACAACTTTCGTTCGCGATCAGCGGCAAACGCCAGGCAGGCTTTGATATCCTCACGCCTAAGCTCCGAGAAATCGCGCAGGATTTCCTCCTCGTTCATCCCACCGGCCAGATATTCCAGGACATCTTGCACTGTAATCCGCAAGCCGCGAATGCACGGCTTTCCTCCGCGCTTTCCCGGTTCAATCGTGATGATCTTGGAATAATCCATCAGATTAGTTTACAAGAATGTGCACAGCTGCGCAATGTGCATCCGTGTCATCCACGCAATCCGCGGTTAAACAGAAGATAAGCAAGAGAACAAAGTTTTTGTTTCCGACCTAATCCAAACCTTCGTTTCCTTCGTTGCCGTCTGTAAAGTATCCGTGCCATCCGCGCAATCCGCGGTCGACTTTTTTTCAGTTTTTCAGCTTTTCCCTTTCGATGAGCAGCCTCATCGAAAGAAGGAGCTCAGCGATGCAACGCTGAGCGACATAAAACCATCCCGGCCAACCATCCAGAATTAGCCCGCGCGCAAACAACAGATAAACAAACATCGCCGGCGCCGCGAAGAAGACCTTTCGCCGCAAACGATCTTGGAACTTGAGTTTTTCGAGTGGCGTCGCGAGCAAGTGACGCGCTTCAATCGTCGCGTAACGATCCTGCGCCTGGATCCAATGACTCAAAGATTTTCGATCGTCATGATAAATCTTGCCGGAAAGTTTTCCGATCCGATCTGAGTCTTTTGGAGGGCGGAGCTCGTGTGACGCCGCTTTAATCCACAACGTCTGCGTGTGCCCGTCATCGACATATCTGGCCTGAGACTTCCGAAAAAGAACAACGCGCGGTGGATAACTCGAAGCCCGCAATGGATGACCGAAGATTCGGTAAACAAATTCCGCCGAATACCCAGTCACATCGGCAGGCGGGTGAAGTTTCGCAATCTCTTCCTGTAACTCAGGCGAAACCTCATAATCAGCGTCCAATGTCAGTACCCATTCGGTCGCAACATGATCGAGTCCGGCATTCCATTGATTGGCATGCGTATCAAAAGCGCGCTGTCTAAATTCGACATTGGAAAATGAACGAGCGATCTCCGCTGTCGCGTCCGTACTGAAGCTATCAAGGATGATGATCTTTGGGACCCATGTCAAAGAATCCAAGGTTCTGCGGATGTTCGCGTCCTCATTGTAAGTAAGAACTAACGCCGTGGTATCGATCGTCATCGGTATTATCCAATTAACAAATAACCATTAACCAGTAACCCGCCGCCGCCAGCGGCGTAATGTTCTCCTGCTCGTTATAGGTAAGAACTAACGCCGTGACGATCTTCATCGAGACGAAAGGTGCTTATCGCTGAGCATTATCCCACTAACCAATAACAAATAACCAATAACTCGCTGCTATCCGTTGTAAGTGAGAATCAGCGCGGTCAGCGGGATCATAGCGTGCAAGTGCCCCTTTCGATCAGTCCTTTCGACTCTCAACGATCAAGGTGTGCGGCATCTCTGGCGTCGATTCCCATTCATTCTGGAGAACTAACTTATCGAAGAAATTCGGGAAATGTGTCTCGGTCACAGGCTGACAGCGCCAAAGAGTTCTGAATCCGGCTTGGTGCGCCACCTCCTCGAGCCAGGAGAAAGTCAAAATCGCTAAATGTTCGCCACGGCAAAGGATAAAGTTGGAAAAGCGTCCGCCTAAACTCTCCCGCTTATCGGGAAAATCACCGAACCATTCTCTGTCGCCCTCTTCAAATTTCTTGATGGCTGAGTCAGCATTCGGCCCGCCGAGTCGAAATACGCCACCGGATTTAAGACATCTAAAGATCTCGCGAAAATGGAAAGCCCAAAGACTTTCAGGCAAGTGCTCAATCACATGATGCGAATAAAATGCATTGACGGTCTGGTCTCGAAAAGGAAGCTTGTTTCTAAAATCGGCCCAAACATCGCAATTCTTTGTAAACACGTTGGCGTCGACATTGATCCAACCCGGCAGGTAGTGCTGCTGGCCCGGTCCTAATTGAACTTTAATTGTCCCAGTTCGTGGCGCGCGAAATGCCCGGTAAATCACGCCATTCAGTTTCATGACCGGACCGGCAACCGCGTAAAACAATGCTTTCGAAGATCGCGAGATCATTTATCGCGTCGCGATCTTAATCGGATTTTGTCGTACTCGGCCACAAGCGATTCACCGACAGATTGCAGTGAAAAACGTTCAGCCGCCAAATGCTTTCCCCGTTTTGCCAATCGCGCCCGCGTCTCAGGTTCTGATAGAAGCCTGCAAATCGCGTGAGCAATCGCACTCGAGTCGCACGGAACCACCAGAGCGGACTCATTGGTTCGTAAATACTCAGTCAGCGCGACTCGATCTGTTAAAATACAGGGGACCCCGGCGGCAAGAGCTTCAGCGGCAGCGATACCAAAATTTTCCGAATACGACGGCAGCACAAACACCTTCGCCGCAGCGAAGGCCGCGTCTTTATCGTAACCGCTCAAATTACCGGTCCAAAGAATGTGTGACGAGATTCCGAGCCTGTCGGTAGAAGTCCGTAGGCTTCGAACATGGCCGTCGCTGCCGCTTCCGGCCAGGACGAGGAGAGCGTCGTCGATATGACGCTTAACCTGCGCAAAAGCTTGGAGAAGCAGTTCAAGGCCCTTCTTTGGATCGATCCGCGAAAGAAACAGCACAATCGATCGATCTTTAGCTTGCGGAAATCTCGCCAGGAAGCGCGAGCTGTCAGAGTGCCCTGCCACCTCCGAATCGATCGCGAGTGGCACAACAAACGATTCCCGTTCCGCAATTTCAGGAACAGTCGCTACTGCCTCACGCTGCTCGGCTGCGCTTGTGAAATGAATCGCAGCGGCATTTCGCAGGATTGATCCTTCGACAAATCGAAGCGACAGGCGTTTGAGAACGGGTCGGCGATGGGCGATTCCCCACTCATTGAGGACACCCAGCGGCCTAACGATGTACGGAACGCGCCTTCTTTGTGCTATTTTCGCCGCTGCGGTGCTCGCGTAGGAAAACAAGGCGTGAATGTGGAGCAGGTCATACTCGGCGACATGGTTTGAAATCCAAGAACGCAGCGCGAGCGACACCTTGTAAAAGCTTGTTTGCCTACTGAAGAAAAAATATCTGCTCCCGTCGCACTTGACCGGCTCGCCGGGAGGCTCTGTTGATTCGTCATTGCGGGTAGTCGCCACATCGACCGATACGCCCTGCGCCGTGAGCGCGCGGACCATTAGCGGTAGGGCGACACTGGGTCCCCCCTCTTTAAGCGAAAGCGACGGAACTACATGCAGAACTTTCAAGCGAAGCTCGCGTCAAGTTGCCGTAGCCGATGATTGCCTTTGTACTCCAAGCGGCGGCGATCGTCGGAGATAGCTCATCACTGTTCTGCCAAAAAGCTTATAAATTACAATACTAACGAGGCCTCCCCCAATAACACCGCCTACCAGCTTGATGTTCGATGTTTCGATCGCATATGCATTGAAAACTAGGATGGACACCGCGAAAGCGCTGCCAAGCAACTTATATCGCGTCCGGGTAATAAAGATGCGGTTGATCAAGCCATATAATGCCCCCAGAAGAAAGATCGGCACAAACATCCCGACCGGACCAAAATCGATGTAGCTCTCACCACCGTAACCAATACCGATCGACGTTCCTGATTCCATTCCTGCCACTTGCACGCCACTGTACAGTCTTGTTCTCTCTGAATCGTCCAATGTCGGCTTGTCAGGAAAGAGAAAGCGCGGGGTCAGTACATGTATTATGGATCCCTTCCAAAGTTCGCCATTTTCGTACGGAATTCGGGCAGGTACGTTCTCAATAGTTAGCGCGAAATAGTTCACATAGCTTACGCGCATGACAAGCGCGTCCATACCATCGTTGAAGTTGTCCCAGGTCACGCCTTCGACAAGATCCGCCAGCTTCTCAAATTTCCGTTCAATCGGAATGCTGTCTTCGTTGGAAGTTTCCTGGTTCGCGAGGAATTCGCGGTAGTCCATCTTGACCGCACTCCATACTACACCAAGAACAAACAGAACCGCAAAACAGGTCGTTGTGACCGCGAGACGACGGCCTCGCAATGCAAGCGGTGACGACAGTGCCGCCACTATAAGAACGAAGAACACGCTTTTGAAATCCGAGAATATACCGAGTAATCCCGTCGCGAACTCTAGCGCAACGCACGCAAGGAGAAGTCCGTAACCTTTGCGTTGGTGTAACACCGTATAACAAAGCAAGAAAACGGCGGCCCATTTTAAAGAAGCAACTGCGAGAAGCGGCTGAGTGATAGACGTTAGGCGCCAGGCAACCGCGTTCAGCACACCGGATACCACGAAGCTGATCCCGTAAAGCACTGCGATCTTATTGATATCTATTTTCGAAGCGTCCGATTCCAAGTCATTCTTTCTCGAATGACCGGCGCCGATAAATCCACATCTTATCCCTACGGCAAGCACGAGGACCGCCAAGATGCTCAACCAGGTAGCCCACGTAAGCTCATTGCTGCCAAATGCTTCGTCGAGCGTTTGGCCAAAGTGATTAGTGTAGAAGATTGCTGCGGCCGCCTGCAGCCATTGGAAGACACATCCAAACAATAGTACCGGTGGCTCCCCTTCTCGCCACAGGAGGTAACCGAGGATTGGTAGAATCATGATGGCCGCCGAAGTAATCAATCCATTCGGTGTGAAAAAACCGACGAAAGCGAGACCCAGGCAGATCACCCAAAACCCGGTGCGCGTGCTGTGGGATCGCACGGTACTGGCGCTTCCGGGTGCCAGAACGGAGCTAGGCAGCGCTGTCGATACAGTATCCATTTTTATCTCACATCGCAGTTTTCTTCGTTAAGCACATCGTTGAACTCTCGCACAAAGCGCTCTCGATTGAAGAGCGCGACGACGAAGACTTCATGCGTTTTATCCCATTCGTTTGCGCAGTTGGACATCCACGCACAGTGGTCAGATACACGCAAGGGCGTTCCTGAATTCTTCGCATTGTCGAGCAAGGTTGAAGGATTCAGATATTCGCGCGCGAGCTAGGTTACCCATTTCCTCTCGAATGCGTTCGTTTGAAAGTAACTCCTGGATCGCCGCCGCCATCTCATCAGGCTTTGATTTTTGCACTAGGACGCCTGTTTCATTGTCGACAATTATTTCTGTCGCGCCACCGCTGCGGGTTGCCACGGCAGCTACACCTCTCTCCCCTGCTTCAGCAAGAACAAGTCCAAATCCTTCGTCATGGCGAGATGCAAGAACAAAAAGATCGATCGCGTCGAAAAATTGCGTAGCCGTCTCAAGCCAGCCTGAGAATTCTACAACTCCGTCCAAACCTTCAGCAGTGATCAAAGTTCGCAGAGTGGAAAGAAAAGGTTCCGTCGGCCTACCTCCGATCACAAAGCGAGCATGTGGGTTGATGCGTGCCACTCGCGCTGCCGCCGCAATAAAATCTTCATGGCCTTTCGCTTCCGCCATTTGACCGGTAAGCCCAACAATCAAGCTGTCCTCAGGCCAACCAAACCGTCTCAAGAAAAGATCACCGCGGATTCGCGGCGTTGGGAGATCTTTGATTGCAACGCCATTCCATATCACAACATTCCTGTCACCAAGGGGGCCAAGTTTCGCCAGTCGTGCTCTTGCACTTTGCGAGATGAAAATAAATTGACCAATTGCAAGCCGCCAAAAACGAAAACTCATTCGCTGAAACGCGATAGGAGGAGGAGGATCATGTATGTGGCAAACAACTTTTCTCCTTACGAACACGAGGAGAGGCCACAAAAGGATCGCCTCGTGGTGATTGGCGAGGAGGATGCAAGTTGGTCGAAACCGACGGTAGAGCTGTAGGAAAACGAGATACGCGGACGGAAGCTTGAGCAGGCATTCAATGCTCATCTTTAGATTTCGCCAATCGAATTTACGGGAGAACATTCCGAGCCATGCTGAGGAAAATGGGATATTAAGTTGCCGTAGACGCCGGGGAAATTCTCCATCATTCCAACGAGTGATTAAAAAGTGACAAGGCACGTCCGGCACCATCCTTTCAAAAAGCGCAAGCGTAACGTTCTGAAGACCAAAACAGAAGGCGCTGGGAACAATGGCAAGTACGCGCGGGCTGTTTTGTTGCACGAATCGAAAATTCTACCGTTATGCAGGTTCGCTAGTTTAACAATTCCTTCCAGGCACTCACGACTCCACGGACGGTTTCGTTGAACGAATAACGTACAAGCGGCTCTTCGAATGAAAAAGGCGAATGGTCATTCCTGAGCAGAGAGATTCCACTCGCTAGTTCCGGAATATTGCCGCATTCGTAAACCGCGTTCGGAGCAATTAGGCCCAAATCTTCCGCGCAGCCGCAATGGTCACTGATGATGCTCGGAAGTCCGCTTGCCATTGCTTCATTGACAACTAACCCCCAAGTTTCGGCATAATCGCTCGGCAAAACGAGCACATCCGCCGCAACATAAGCTTTCGAAACCTGCGTTTGATTTAGGAATCCAGTGAATGTGGCCGCAGGTTTCGCGTTATCAGCCTCCGGCTCGTCGGGGCCTACGGCTCGGAGAGTTATCAGTTCTCGGTTATCGGGATTCAAGCCTGGAGCTTCGGAAAAATGGTCCGTCGTCTGTAGTCTGTGGTCAGTAGTCGGCGTAGCTTCCGCATCAAATGCGACATCGCACTGCGCGCGTAGCCCTGCTCCAAGCTCCCCGCTCCCCGCGAATAGAAGATGCACGTTCAATTCAGGATGCGACCGGAGCAGCAACTGCGCCGCTTTGATTAGATCGAGCGGGCGCTTTTTCGGAATAAATTTCCCGCAGAACAAAACGCAGAACGATTCCTCTGGAATCTTCCATTGTTTTCTAATTTCTAATTTCGACTTTCTAATTTGATTTGCCTGCCTAGCGAACCTCTCGTTATCGACTGCGTATGGCGTCATATGCAGCTTCGATTCCGGGACGCCATAACTTCGATAGAGCTCACGATTTGCGGTTCCGATGCACAGAAAGTGATCAACCCGCCGAAACAACTGGCCTAACAATGGACGCTTGATCGCATTCTTCCACCATGGAGTTGGTGCCATGATATTACTTTCGCCACGCAGCCACACCTGAACTCCAGCCTTGTGCGCAGCCCAGACCGCCTGCCAATACGCCGCCACCTGCCAGCCTTGAACCCATAACACCTTTATCTTGTTCTCCGTGAAGAGGACAGAAAGGGATTCAAAAACCCACGTGCGCAACGGCGTGTTCGGGCTGGCCCCGGCAGAAGTTATTAAAAATCGGTGCGGATAGCCTTCGAGCATGTCGAGGTCCCAGGCAAAATCCCGCCCAAACTCGCGGTCGCGACTTAAACGCGTTGCGTGTTCGCTGAGGTACCAGACTTCAAAAGGAACGTGGCCATCCCGCGCCAGCATTTGCCAAAGCGGCACCTGATACTGGATTGGATGGGTTACAAGAATGGCGAGCATTCAATCGGAGGCTAGGCGCAAAGAGCTAAGGGCAAAGGGCAAGGCAATCATAGAGAACGGGAAAAATTCGTGATGCCCCGACTGAGTCCATCACAATCCCAAAGCAACTGGTCGGTTTCTACTTCGTTGAGCAGGCCCAGTCTTTCAAAGACCAACAACATGGACGCGTCTTCGAATAATGAGCGGCGCGCAATGTTGAGGAACTGAATAAACTCCTGTTTGTGTGTACTGCCTGACCCTTCAGCTATGTTATTCGGCAGCGACAGACCTGCAGCGCGCAGTTGTTCAGCATATCGATAAAGTCTTCGCTCATCCAGTCGGCCAGCAATTTGGTGGAAATCGACAGCCAGGTCGCAAGCGTCGTTCCAGATTTGAAGGTCTTCGAAGCGCCAATGTGGCCGTCGTGTGCGAATACCAGTCTCTCTTTTGCTCGTTCTTCTTTGTTCTTTCGTCATAACCTTATTTTCGTCAGTTTGTGCTCTTTGCCCTCCGCTCTTTGCTCTTAGCCCGCTAAAGACTTCAATCTTCGTATAGTTTCTCATAGTCTTGTAGTCTGTAGTCGGCGCTCAGGTTGTGCGGTGTTTCCAGTAATCGGGTTCGCGGCTACAATGCATTACGGCATAAATAGTAATGCGCTCTTGTTCGATCTCGTAACGGTAATAGAGGACGTACGGGAATCGTCGAAAAACGTAACGGCGAATATTTGGCTGCTCGACGACACGCCAACGAGTAGGTGTCTCTAGCAAACCGCCAATCGCGGATTCGACCGCTTCAACGAACGCGTCAGCCAGCTGCGGAGAAGCCTCCCGAAGATAATAACTGGTAGCCTCAGCAAATTCGAGCAAGGCTTCCGGGTGAAAGCCGTAAACCGGCATTACCCCGCGCGGCGAGCCGCATTCACTATCCGTCGAACGCTCGCAAGCGCTTGATCTCCGGGAATAAGTGCTACCTCGCCTGACTCAACTTGATCAATACGTCGCTGGACCTCGTCTAGCTGGGCGCGCTCGATATCACCCGGGATTTCGCGTGTGAGCGTCTCTACCAGTCGATCAGCAAGGTCCGCCCGCTCGGGAGCTGATAGCCGCTCGACCTCGTTGAGAATGTGGGCAACTGCCTGGGTCATACGTGAAATATATCAAGAATTTAATGCTGACGCAAGGAGAGCGCGGTAGTGAAGCCAGAGATCGGAGGACAGAGAACAGCGGTCAGCGGATCCTGATAACAGATAACTCATAACCGATAACTAGGCCGTCTCTGTGACGGCCTTTAGTATCTCCACCCATCGATCTCCATAAGCGTCCCAGCTGAATCGTTCGACTGTTCGGCGCGCGTTGGCGCCCATTTCGGCAACGAGATCCCGGTTTTCCAAACAGAATCGCATCGCACTCACCAAGGCGTCGAGACTTCCTGGATCGATAATCCATCCATCTCGATCCTGTGTAACGATGTCCGGACCGGCGGTAGCTGTTGTCGTGATCACAGGTAACCCGCAAGCCATGGCTTCGAGAAGAACAAGCGCGAAGCCTTCGAAGTAACTCGGGAACACAAATACATCGCTTTCGGACAAGATTGTGGCCAGCTCTGTGTTCGGAACCTTACCCACCACTCTGACTCTGCCGTTACTCAAAATCCTTGTTGCGGCAGTCGGAGTAATTGGTCCGACGATCCACAATTCCGCATTCTTTGGTTGTAAGGCTGCCCACGCTTTCTGTAACAGCGGAATTCCTTTCCTCGCGCAAACCAAACCGGCAAACACAAAGCGAAAAGGGCGATTTGTGCGCGGTTGATGGCTCAGGGTGAATCTCTGCAAATCGACGCCGTATTGATTCAGAAAAATTTTGTCCGGCGGCACGCCATTTTCAACAAGTGTCGTTTTCGTAAAAGAACTTGCCACGACTATCCGAGCAGCCTTGCGGTGCTCGGCATCTTCGGCCGCGCTCACAGTTGCTGCACGGACCTCCAGGTCATCTGTCCAATCGGGGAATTGTCTTTTAATCGATTCGTAGACGCGATTCTTTGATCGCGGATGCGCAATAGTCTGATCGAGGATCAAAGGGCGCTTCCCATGCGCAGCGCGATCAGCAAGAATGCTGGAAGAAGTATCGAATCCAATCACTACATCGCTCTGCTCGATCTCTACCGTCGGGATAGCTAACTGAAATCGATCATTACGATCATGTAAAACAATCTGTAATTCCGCGCCCAATCTTAACCGAAACAATGCAATCAGCTCCAAACGTGGGACTGTTCGGATCTTTTTGGCGGGAACATTCGCAACAATACGATTTCCAAGCCATTTCGGCGGCACTCTCAAAAACAGCCTTAGAAGTCCTTCCAGTACGCTGTTTTCTGGTAACGCGAACCCTGTCCAGAATCTGTGCAAGCAATGGTTGCGATGGAGCTGCCGTGCCAACTGCGCGGAGTACTGCGTCCCCGGGTGAGCAAGCAGTGCTTTGACCGTGCGAGTCTCTTGGCTCACAAGGGTGTCCGGCATGATGAACTTAGCTGCCTGAAAGCCGTATTAGTCCTCGCCGCCTTCCAACCTGAAAAGCAAAGGACACGCCAAAGAAACTGTTGGTGCGTGTCAGACAACAACTCAGAGCACTCGTCCCAGTCACGGCACGCGGAAGGAAGGCCTAACGGCGTCAAGCCGCCGGTACAAAGTTCGCGAATCGCCTGAAGACACCGTTCCCTCAACGGCCCATCCAGCCAACGTCGAAGGGGGGGCGTGAAACCCCGCTTTCGGCGATCGAGGAGCCGCCGCGGAATTCGTGAAGCAAGATAGCGACGCGCCAATTGTTTGCCCTGTCGCGCAGAGGAGTCAAAGCGTTCTTTGATCGGAAGCTTTAAGCCCCATTCAACAAAATTATAATCCAACAACGGCTCGCGCAGCTCGAGACCAACCTTCATGCTAGCGCGATCGGCTTTCACCATCAGATCGTCCGGCAGGTATGTGATCAAATCCATTCGACCGGCCCAATCCAGCGGATCGGAAATATTTTGGATCTGCTTCGCCCCTTCTTCGAAATAGTATCTCGGAGCTACCGGTTCGGCGTCGATGGGCAAGAACCGCACAGTTGCCGGCGTCAAACCCGTCTTCAAAGCCGCCCACGCTTCTGTTCGATCTGATGCAGCGAGCACGGCACCATAGTAACGCCACTTGCGATTCTGACGGGACACGAGCCGTGCCGCGAGACGCCGTCCGATGCGCGGAACCGATGACAACCTCTCAGCACGATATAATGCTCGGTGCCACGGATAGCCGCACCAAACTTCGTCGCCGCCGTCTCCGCCAATCGCCACCGTTACTCGTCGAGCAATTTCGCGACAGAGTTCCAGCATCGGAAGCGCTGATGAGTCAGCAAATGGTTCGTCAAACGCCGACCAAACCCTGTCAAAGAGCGCTGCAATATCAGTCTCCTCCGCGAGGAACTCTTCGTGTTTGATTCCAAGAGTCTCGGCCACTTCGCTCGCGAATGCCCGCTCATCCGAATCCTGGTCGGCGAAACCCATCGTGAAAGCAGGGACATTTGCTTCGTCGCTTGGCAATTCCGCGCACGCGGCGGCGACACTCGATGAGTCAATGCCTCCAGAAAGGAGCAGACCGACCGGCACATCGCTGACCAACCTGGATCGTACCGCCGTACCAAGCTTATCGCGAAATTCAGCATCGACGTTTGATCGATCGGTCGAACCAGCGGGCGGGACCGGTTTGAAACTCCAATACTTGGATTCCATCACCTCGACCCCGCCTCCATCGCGCCACCGAATGCGGACATAACCGCCAGGCATTATCTTCCGAGGACCGCGCCAAATGCAGCGCGGAGCAGGGACATATCCCAGCATCAAATAATCCCGTGCGGATTCATGATCGATTTCCCTGCCTCCGCCCGCCATCGCATCCAAAGCAAATAAGTCAGAAGCAAACCGGACCCCATCATTTGTCCTTTCCCAAACCAGTGGCTTTACCCCAAATCTATCTCGCGCAAGCAGAAGTTCGCGTCGGTCCGGATCGAGCCAGCCGAACGCGAACATTCCGTGTAATTTCTCGATTGCGTTCGAACCCCAGCGAGCGAGAGCTTGCAGTAATACCTCTGTGTCTCCAGTCGAACGAAATCGATGGCCTGACGCCGCTAGCTCTTTTCTGAGCTCCTTGAAGTTGTAAATCTCACCATTAAAAACGAGCCAGCGACCTTCGTTATCTCGCATCGGCTGCGCAGCACGTTCTGTGAGATCGAGAATTTTGAGGCGCGTATGGCCAAGTACCCAATCTCTTCCAATCTCGGTTTGGGTTCCGTTGGGGCCGCGACTGCGGAGCGCGTTGAGAGCGAGGTCAACTCGTGCTCGCGATTCTTCCGTTAGAGAGTCCGCACCAATCCAACCGAGTATACCGCACATGTCAGGTGACCTGTCTCTCTGCACCCAGTGATGTCAGTTCGCATTTTAGCCTTTGCCATTCTGGAAGCTCGGAAAGATTGTACACTGGCGAGCGATCGAGTCGTCGCAGAAGTCGCCGCGTCTGACTAGAGATTGGCTTGCGGGACTGAAACGCCTCTCCGATGTGAAACAAAAAGCTCAGCCAAGCTTTAAGCCAAAGACCAGGTTGCCTATATCTTAAATACTGCCCAAAGCTCTTTACCAGTTTGGACAACAAGACCGGCGCAAGCCACATCGCTGGTTCGCGCATAGCAGCGCAAAGCAGTTGACTGCGGAGACCGTGGAAGCGCCAGTCTTTGGTTGACCTGCCTTCCTTTGCAAGGGCGTGAAACATGCAAACGTCGGCCACACGTTTCACCGGGCGACCTTGCTCCCACAGTTCAGTACACCAGAATGTTTCTCCTGCAGAACGAAAGAACAAATTGGGGAAAGCCCCAATCCATTCGGAAAAGACTTTTCGGGGAAACATTGTAAACCCGGTTGTGAAAACACTTATGTATTTGTCCCTGGAATCACCTGGAGTTTCGTACGGTCCTTCTAGGGTGCATGTCACTGCACCAAGATCTGGCTCTTGCGCGAATTTATCGACGAGTCGTGATAAAGAATCGTCCGTCGTAAAATGGGCATCGTCATCGACAACCATCACGTAATCCGTATCCGCTTCGGCTAAACCTAAATTTAACGCCGGGAAGAATCCGATATTCGTTTGGGTTCGGATGATTCGCGCGTTCGGTATGGCTTGCTTGATCACTACTTCAGACTCACCGTCTGGAGGATTGGCAACGACAAAAAACTTTAGGGCGGGATAGTTTTGTCTGGCACAGGATTCGAGACAGCGCCGCAAAATTTGGGGGCGGCCATGAGTCACACAGATCACCGAAAGAGATTGACCCATTCGCTTTGAATATCATTAACCCGGTGCTACTGCCCGGAAACAAAATGTAGTTTTGTTTGCCATAACATCGCGAGCTCCCAGCGAATTGAGAGTGTACAGAATCGAACGAAATGTCATCGGCTGGTCATACCGCGGCGTGTACATGTCAACGGTATCGAGGACCGCCCAAAGTATCCGCATTTGTTCGTCTTGAAAATGCGGGGATCGATTAAAATCTGCGATGGGAACGATTTGGTTGGCTATGTTTCGACCCCAATTATTGTCCGGCAAGAAAGGTGTAACATATCGCGATTTAAATTTAAGCAGTTTAGGGACCCAGCGCTCAGCAAGTTTCGTAAATCGAACTGGATCCATCCGTCGAGTAAAAGGACGCAGCCAATATTTGGTCACGAACGGAGTGTACCAGCGAAGAGGATAAACATCGAACAGCACAATACCATCCGGCCGGACATAGTTAAACAGAGCCCCAATTGCCGCTTTTGTGTCGCGTGTGTGCTGCGTTACACCACGACAAAAGACCACATCAATGTTTTCCCTGCGGATCGGTAGTTGGAACAGATCGGCGTGAGCGGCGACTAGGTTGGGTGATCCCAACGCGGCATTGACGGTTAATGCCTGACTCGGCTCGATCGTGATCACAGTACGGCAAAGATCGACTAGATAATCGGTGAAACGCCCGGCGCCTGACCCAATTTCGAGGCAGGTCGCGTTCTTAAAAATGGACAAGTCGCCCTGGGTAAATGTCTGCAAATGGTTGTACGATCCGCGCGTCCCATTCAAGCGATCTATTTGGACATCGCGATATTTTATCCACTGCAAGCCGAACGTGGTTGCGTAATGCATCGGTTCGTCAAGAAAGTCGCAGATCGAAACTGATCCCCCGCCCCGGGAAACGTTATCCACTGTGATGAGACGTTTCGGTCTCTCGGAAAAATATTCGAGTAAATCCGCTGTCATCATCAGATGCTTAGGACCCGCGCTTGACTGCTATCACTGGACGGCTTCCTGCATTCCGGCCGTGCGTGATTCGCCTCGCATCCGAGCGACTTGGGCCGGAACGCCATAAGCGATCGCGTTTGCGGGTATGCTTCGCGTAACCACGCTAGCTGCTCCGATGACTGCTCCACGTCCAATCCGGACGCCGGGCAGGATCACGACATGACTTCCAACCCAGACTTCGTCTTCCAGGACGACGGGCGCTGTGCGCATGGGCTGCGCCTGCACCGGTAGACCCGGTTCCTTAGAATGGTCGCCGTCTGTAATGTAACAGTGCGGTCCAATCATGCACCGGCGCCCAATTTCGATCGATTCGTGCCCGTCAAAGATGGTGTAGCGGTTTACGTATGTGCCAGCCCGGATAGTGACCTTGCCGCGCTTTGGTGGCCCACCCGTAACAAAGACAACACCGTTATCCAGAGAAACGCCTTTCTCTAAATAGATGTCGCTCCAATTTCGGCCGATCTCGATCCGTCGCATCCAAACATAACCAGTAATTTCTACACCGAGACTCCTGTAATAGACATTCCGCGCTCGCGAAGCCAAGCCCATGCCGGCGCGGTGAAATAAGCTTGGAATGTTGAGCAAGCTCATGTGCGGCGACCCAAAATCTGCGCGTATCCGTCCAATTGTCCGCGCAACATTGCAACAGCTTTTCCGCGTGTTTCCGAGCGGACGGCCACGCTCGCGAGTTGAAACAACTCCCACATCAAGAGCTTGAGATGATCGCTTAACGTCCCCTGGTTTATTATCTGCGTCATGACAAAGTAGCGATTTGTTAGCTGCATACAGTTCAGCAGGCGCTGGTTCGATTTGTAATCAGCCGGCTGGCTGTCGTGAAAAATGCGCGCGGTGCGGGCGTTCGCTAGCTTCCATTTCTTGCCTACTTCAAGCGAAAGAGCAACGTCCTCCATCAACGAATAACCCTTGAATTGCGCGAGAAAAGGTGGATTCGGCAACGCCTCATGACGGTACATTGTGCAAGTTGTGTTGAGCCACTCAACGGGCACGACTTCCGGCAGGTCATCTCGATCTTCAGGCAGGAGATTGATGGCCGGACCGATGACACGGCCAGCGTAGGTCGGTTCGCTTTTGCCGTTCATCCATCGAAACATGAATCGGCTAACTGCGCCCGGCGTACCGTAACTCTGATTTTTAATCATGGCGTTGACTCCGCCGATCTGAGGATCGGATTGCAGGGCTCGCCATAAACGCTCGAGGCAATACGGCTCGAAAACGATGTCATCGTCGAGAAACCAAATCACGTCTTGCGTCGCGACAGAAACGCCCTGATTACGCTGGACCGCCGCGCCGGAAACATCAGCTGCAAGCCAGCGCACGGTTACGGAAGGTCCAACACGTTGCGCAAATCTTTCGATCACCGGTTTGGTTGCGTTGTCGGTGGACGCATCAACCACAATGAATTCCGCCGGCAATAGCCCCTGCCCCAAGAGTGAGTCGAGGGTCGTTGAGAGACTCTCGGCACGGTTTTGTGTGGCAAGAACCGAGGAAATCGAAGCGATATAGCTCACCCAGACAAACGTTAGTTGTCTACTTTGCGGCCGACGCAGCTGTCTTGCGTACTGCAAGAAGACTTCGGCAAGTAAAAGGTATGACCTTAAAGGCATACCAAAAGCCATGAACACGGCAGTACTTCACGCTTCGCAGCCAACGCTTCCAGCGCGAATCCGGCGGTAGCGGGATTAGCTCGTAACCTCTTTCTCGCAACAGATATCGAACGCTGGCCGCTGCGGACGGAATGAACGCATCGTGGAACACCAGAATACCCCCGGTATTCAGGCAACGGTCGGCAAAGAAAGTATTAGTGACCTTCTGGCCGATGGTACGGGAACCATCATCGAGAATCAGATCAAACCGCCGCCCGGATTTGGCTGCCTGGGGCAAGAATTCCTCGGAATGCTCCGGCCGGAATTCGACCACCCGGCTTAATCCCAAGCGCTCCAATTCCCGTAAGGCAACGTTCCCAAAATCAACTTGGAAGGGATCCAGCGCAATATGATGCGCGTCACCATCATTCTTCTCTAGGATCTCCGCAATGGCGACCGCTGAAGAGCCTAGAGCCAACCCAATCTCCAACGTGTTCTTAGCTTTCGACTCCGCCACCAAATCTTGTAAGGTCAAGGCCTCAATCAATTGGAGGGATGTCTTGTCGATTAAATATTCTCTGCCATTCGCCCCCACCTTCACTGGGGACGAAAAGAAGTCATTCAGTTTGGATTTCCTCGGTAGCATATCTTTTGAGAGTCTGAATCTTGTTACGCACCGTTCTGAGTAATTGCGGCTGCTAGTCGCGAACACCTGTGGTCTCTATTCAAAGCAGCATCTCATGTTTCGCGGACTTTAATTTAATCTTAGCGAATAATTCTTGAAACCGTCGAGACCACGTATGATCTCGGCGTGCGCGCTCGTAGCCAGCCCTCCGGAGGCGTTCCGCGGCACCCTGGTCGTTGAGATAGAATCTTGTTTTATCCACGAGTTCATCGCGAGTCCGATAGGTGTCGATTTCTTTCCCAATTTCGTAGAACTCTCCTATTTCTTCGGTGTGCCCAGTTAAATAGCACGTTCGGCACATGGGCGCCTCAAAATCGCGCAGACGCACGTGGGGAATTAATGTCGAGGCCGGTCGACTATCGGCCCACACATTGCTGAAATTTAGAATGACCTCGTGCGACGCGAAGATTTCGGCGATTTTCTCGAATGGCACCGACCCTTTCGCGTGAGAAACAAACAACGGCGAAAGCCTTCTCGTCTCCTGGCGGTATCGAATTTGTTTTGTCAGCCGCAATGCTCCCGCGAACAACCCGTAATCCGAAACTAGCTGCCGCGCGCTAGCGAGATAACTCGATACTGTTCCCGGTCGATGTTGGACACGGCCAAGATAGCTGAGTGCTGAGTTCGTTGCTTGTTCGCCATTCCTTTTGGCTTCGCTTCCCCAGCCCGGTCCATAGATCTCTAACGGAATCTCGGCCCGAATGAGGCTCGCCATCCAGCGATCCCGATCGGCATACCGTTGACCGACAAAACAAGCGCTCGTTTTTCTTGGGACCCTGGGCACCGGACGGTAAACCTCCGGGTCGGCAGCCATTTGCACCCAGACCGGGTGTGCGCCCGCGCGCACGTAAAGTTCGCGAGCGTTCTTCTCCGGATACCATGAGTAATCTACTTTGGCGGCGATACCTGCGACATTTGCGAACTGATGAATACTGTTGCAATAAAAGTTCACGGATGGGACGCCGAGCTGCCGGAGTTCGTCGAATCCGGTGGGATCGAAGTGCGCGTTGTAAAAGTAGCTGAGAAACAGATCGATGGAACGCTGCCGATGTGCGGTGCGGACTTCGTCGACGATCTGCTCAGTAATTTCGGTTCGCGCCGCGAGTTCCCCTTTCGTGAAACCGCTCCCGATATGCATGAACCGGCTGGCCGGCAAAAGATCGACGCGTGACTCGACGATTTCATGCCCCAGGAGACGAAGAGCGGGATAGAAGTTGCCGTTCCACAGCCCGCCGTAATACCGGTTAGGATCGACTGAATGCCGGACTGCGCAGAAGATACGCATCAACTCTTCACAAAGCAGTATAAGCCGCAGGCGTACTCGCTGTCATAGAAATCTAATGGTTGGACTGCCTCCCTAAAGTGTCCGCTGTCGTCGATAGCTTTGAATTCTATGAGCCGCATCGAATCAAGTATTCGAACGGGCTTATCAGGATTCCAAATGCGTTGCGCGTTGAACTCAACGCGTTCGCGGCCGATCGGCATTGCAAATAGGAGCTGTCCACCCGGTGCAATGACGCGCTGAAGTTCTCTAAGGGCCTTTTCAGTGCCGGAAGGGTCGATGGCATCACCGTAGCGTCCTAACCCGATATGCTCGGCGACGTGCAGACAGGAGAGAGATCGAATGGAGTCACTTGCTAAAGGCAAATCAAGAACGCTGCCTTGACGAAAATGGAAGTCCGGAAGAGTGAATTGCGGAGCTCTAATATCCCAATAGAAAACAGGACAAATTGCCGTCGCTTGTGCCACGAAACCGTCTAATCTCGAACCGACATCGTGATGCTCCGGCGGCTGAAAGCGTTTCAGGTGCCGCAGAGCCCAAACGTCCTGGTAGAAGTAGTGTCCTCCCCCGGTTTGCGTATTTGGGAAGCGGTCCAACAATCTAGGAGCGATGTCGCTAAAAGGCGCGCTTCCACCAAGTTTGCGGAAGCTTCGCCAATCGCGTAGAAAAGTTCGAAGTAATGCAGGACTTTTCAGTACGTAGCGGGCATCTAGTCCTCGGAATGCGCACAGCATCCGCCAGCACCCACGTGCAGAGTCATAAACCATTCGTGCGACCTAATGCTGTGATTGCTTGTGATTTCGCCGTTTGCCAAACGTCCAAGCAATTCTGAGGAATTGCGAAGAGATTACAGACCCAAGTTATCTGCCCAAGATCCGAGATCTCTTCTGCGAACGGCTTACGTTGGCCTTCGAAGTCGTCAACATAATAAAAACAATAGTCCGACAATGACCGAGTTATCTCGTCCACTGAGCTATCTGCTTCGGATAAGGTCACAGGATTCCATTCGAAACAGACGGCGGGAGGTTCACTACCAGTCAGCAATCCTGCGGCGCCGCGCAGCACGCGCGGCTCAAAACCTTCAACATCGATTTTGATGAGCGATGGCTTCAAGGCAAGCGAACTTACAACTTCGTCGATGGTCGTCGTAGCTGACAGCGTAGAGTAGGAGCCAACGCGCGGATTCAGCGTGTTATCGCCTATCTGTGCAAAGAGCGATTCCCGCGGGTTGTAAAAGACCTTCGT
>Ga0070706_100002072_pt1 | contig 20453 bp, 17 predicted proteins | sample KBSK5501metaG_FD_65476 | JGI IMG/M metagenome (GOLD analysis project Ga0070706, IMG submission 65476) | Corn, switchgrass and miscanthus rhizosphere microbial communities from Kellogg Biological Station, Michigan, USA - KBS K5-50-1 metaG | ecosystem: Host-associated > Plants > Roots >... | reverse complement strand
AGCGATAGCGCGACCGATCCGAGCCTGGCGCAGACGATCTACTTCGCCGTCGAGCAGCCCACGCCGACGCCGAGCACGAAAGGCACGCCCTCACCCACAGGGTCGCCGACAGGCTCGCCAGTGGGTACGACGACGCCCTAAGATGCGCGCTGTCACTAGATGTGAGGCAGGCCGGGATGGGGAACTCTGAGGATCGACGCGCGCCATCCAATCCGCTGGGCGGTGATCGCTGGGATGACTGGGACCCCTCCAACGCCCGCACAGGCTATACCGGCAAAGAGCGCGCCCTGCGCGACATCGCCCTCCCGCGCGACCCCGCGCTCGATCAGCCTACGCCGCTCTTCCCGCCGCTTCCGCGCAGCGCCCCGCCACCCGGCGCCGGGCTGAGTCCCGCCGCGCAGGCGATCCTCGCGCGCGCGTCTGCGGAGAGCTACCTCACGATCACGCATGACGTGACGGAGCCGGGATTCGCCGAGGTCTACGACACCATCCTGCGGCCAGAGTGGTCCGCGCCGTTTGGGCGGCTGCTCCTCAGCCTCTTCCTCACATTGCCCCGCACGACGGGCTGGCAGGTGCTCGATGTCGCCTGCGGCGCTGGCTATCCGACGCTGGAGCTGGCGCGTTTCCTGGGGCAAGATTGCGACATAGCCGGCATGGACGTATGGGACGAGGCCATCGCCATCGCGCGACGCAAGGCGAACGATCAGTGGCTGCGCAACGTCTCCTTCCTGGTCGCCGACATCATGGCCAGCGGTCTGCCCGACGCCGCCTTCGATACGATCACCTGCAACCTCGGTCTGGCCAGCTTTGCCGACCGCGCCGGGGCGCTGGCGCAGATGCGCCGGTTGCTCCGTCCTGGCGGGCAGTTGCTGCTCACGACGCCGCTGCAATCGGCGATGCGCGAGTTCCTCGACATCTACTACCTCACCCTGCGCGACCTCAAACTGGAGGGCGCGGTGCGCGACCTGACACAGATGATCGCCGCCCGTCCCACCGTCGCCTCGGTCCAGCGCCTTCTGGAGGACGCCGGGTTCGCCTTGAAACGCGCCGCCAGCGAGAGCTTCACCCTGCGCTACCCCTCGCCGCAGGCGTTCTTTGGCTCGCTGCTGATCCAGACGACGTATCTGGGGAGTTGGCTTGCGGTCATCCCAGATGAGACTGTGCGCGGCCTCGTCTTCCATGAGGTCGAGCGCCGTCTGGCCACGCGCGCCTACCTCACAGGCGGCGAACTGGCCATGACCGTGCCGATGCTCTGCGCGCACGCGGTACGCGCCTGAGGCGCCGCTTGGCGAGTGAGGTGACGGATGAGACAGCCTCCCTGGCTGGTGTGATTGACAGGTCGGACCCCGATGCGTACAATCGCCTGGGATATTGAAGTTCTCCGCGCCCCATCACACGCCGACGATGGCGTTGATTGGCTCGTGCGCGGTCTGCTCTGGCTGGAGGATGGGACGAGATGAGGATGCGAAACGCCAGGACGAACGTGGAGCGGTCGGGCAGGGAACGCCGCGCATACGCGCAGGTGACCCTCGCGCGCGCCTTGCTCATTCTTGTTGGGCTGATACCCCTGATCCTCGCCAGTTGCGGCACGGATTCGGTCTCGTCCAGCTCGCCCGCGAAGGACCAGACCTTCACATGGCCCTATACCGGGGGGAAAAAGATTAACTATGACGAGATGCTTGATCCTGCGTCCACGTCCCAATACGATGATACCGCAACAGTTCAGATGCTTTTTACGGGCCTGGTGAAGCAGGATAGGGATCTGAAGGTTGCGCCCGACGCCGCCACCAGTTGGGATGTCGGGCAATCTGGCACACTGTACACCTTCCACCTGCGGCCAAACATGCGTTTCAGCGACGGGCAGCCGCTCACCGCCAAGGATTTCGCCTATAGTATTGATCGCGCTCTTGACCCACGCCTCTGTGAAAAGTTTGACTCCGACACATACGGCCCGAACGCGACTGACACGTGCGACAGCACCTTGGCATTCGCCTACATAGGGAACATCGTGGGCGCTGGCGCGAAACAAGGCGCCACAGGGAACAACGTACCCTCCCTGATCAGCAACGGCAACGACCCGAACAAGGGGCTGAACGTCATCGACCCACTCACACTCCAGATCCGTCTGGACACGCCCGTTTCATTCTTCCTCGAAGCGCTCACCTATCCCACAGCGCTTGTGCTTGAGCAATCGTTCGTCGAGAATCCGCAGTGGGCTGGTGGCAAGTGGGTAGATCACTTGGATCAGGGCGGCTGCTCTGGGCCGTTCAAGGTGCAGTCCTACGGCAATGGCGAGCAGATGACGATGGTTCCAAATTCAGCCTGGGGAGACGCCTGGGGCAAGCAGATCCAGCTCAAGCAGGTCGTGCGCCCGGTTGTAGCAGATGCGGGTGACGCATACAACAACTATCGCGCAGGCAAGTACGACTATGTTGTCGTGCCAGGGAGCTCCTACAATACCGCGAGCGGCCAGGGTGACTTCCATGAGCTCCCGACGCTCATCACGCGGTTCTTCGGCATGAACCTGAATAAGGCGCCCTTCAACAATCTGCAGGTGCGCCAGGCGTTCGCGCTGTCGCTCAACAAGCAGATCCTGGTTGACCGCATCGAAAGCGGCGCCGCAGCGCCATCAAATCACTTCGTGCCACGTGGCATGCCAGGTTACAACGCGGGCTTGAAAAACCCGCCACCTGACGCTACACAATCTCTCACAGGAAGCCAAGCGGCGGCGATTTCGCTGCTCAAGAAGGCACAGGACTCCTGCCCTGCTTCCGGCATTTTCACAGACAAGAAGTACGATTATTGCCGGTACATCGTGGGCAAGGCTCCGCTCGAAATCGACTTCTATGTTCGTGACAACCAGCCGGCCTCAATTGCACTCACTAGGACCGCCGCTGACCAATGGAGCGCGGCGCTAGGTCTGAACGTAAAGGCGCTTCTTGTAGATAGAAACACGTTGTTCGCCAACCTCCGCGCCAAGCCAAATCCGCTGCAAGGGTGGAACTTCGCATGGATCGCTGACTATCCCGATCCGCAGGACTTCCTTTCGAATTTCTTCCGCAGCGGCGCTACCTATAATTACACGGGGATTAGCGATCCGGCGCTAGACAAGCTTCTAGATGACGCCGACAAGGAGCTGAACTTCGACAAACGCATGGTCATGTACAACCAGGCGGAGCAGTTCGTGATTGATAACGTAGGCATCCTGCCGCTGCAGCAAGAGAAGTTCATCTGGCGTCAGCGTCCCTGGGTGTCGGGCTTCGCCCTGACTACACTTGGGCTCATGGTCGACACGAACTGGCCGAATGTGGTCATTCTCGCGCACTAGATGTACGCACAGGCGCTATCCCTCAGAGCCGGCGCAGCCCATCCACTGCCGCCGGCTCTCTCCTTGCACGGGACGCTCGGCGCCACCTATTCGCCGCCCCGCGCGTATGCTCTCTAGCGCGAGGGCGCGCTACAATCTAAGCGCGTTCATCCTAAGCGCGTCCATCGCCTTACTCGCGCGAGCGAGATAACGCAGCCGCGCGCCGCAATCATCTGAAGCTTCCTTCCGCCAGGAGAACCGCATGTTGCAGGACCCCCAGTTGGGCGCCCCAACTCTTCCACTGCCGCCACAAGATGGCGTCCGTCCCAACGAGCGTGGCATCGCGCAGATCGTGGTCACGTCGCTGCTGGTCGTGCTGGCGTTTGGCGCCGGGTGGTTCGGCAACGCCTTTGTCAACCAGGCCAACTACATCCCGGCGAACGACGTCAATCAGCACATCATCAACCAGGCCTATACCGAGATCAACAAGAACTACGTCTTCGCCAGCGCCGTTGACAAGCAGAAAATGGCCTATGCGGCGATCAACGCCATGGTGGACACCTTGAACGACAGCGGCCACAGTCGCTTCGAGACGCCGGAGGAATACAAGAACGAGGCTGGTCAGCTCAACAACGACAAGATCATCGGCATCGGCGTCTACCTTGGTGGCGGCGGCGACAAACCGCTCACGATCACCGCGATCATGCCCGACTCACCCGCCGCGAAAGCTGGACTGAAAGCCGGCGATCAGATTACCGCCGTCAACGGGACCGCGCTCAAGGGCCTCACTATCGAGCAGATCAGGCCGCTCATCAAGGGCGACGGCAAGGAAGGCTCCTCGGTGACGCTGACCATCCTGCGCCCAAGCGAAACACCGCCCACGCCGCGTGATGTGACGCTCGTCCGCGCGCAGATCACGCCTCCAACCGCCGTTGGCTACACGATCTCCGATCTCAATATCGCGCACATCCAGTTGCTCGACTTCTCCGCCAACGCCGACGATGAGCTGAAGAAGGCGATTCGCGACGCGCAGCAGAAGCACGTGAAGGGGATCATTCTCGACCTGCGTGGCAATGGCGGCGGCTATCTGGATCAGGCGGTCAACGTCACCAGCGAGTTCGTCCCCGCCGGAACAGGCAAGAATGTGATGATCCTGAAGACGCGAGCGACGAGCGAGACGCTCAAGGTGAAATCTGGCGGCTTGGCGACGACGACGCCGCTGGTGATCCTGGTGGACAACAATACTGCCAGCGCCGCCGAGATTACCGCCGGCGCGATCGCGATTGACCGCCCCGATGCGCAGACCGTCGGCGTGACGACCTACGGCACTGGCACCGTGCTGGAGCCGAAGACCCTGGCGGACGGCTCGACCCTGATTCTCGGCACGGGCGAGTGGCGGCTGCCCAACGACACCTCGATCTATCACGTCGGCTATCAGCCGCAGAATGTGGTCGCGCTGCCCAAAGATGTCGTCGCCTTCACGCCGCTGAGCGCAAATGGCGACCTGACGACCTCCAGCGACATCAAGGCCGCCAACGACACGCAACTGCTGAAGGCCATCGCGCTGATGCAGGCGAAGACGGGTGGCGCGGCGACGCCATAGACTAATACGACTGACAGAACCTAACCCGCCGCAAGCCGCCGGGGTGTAACCCGCGCGGTCAGGCGGGCTTCCCAGGGCTTTAGCCAGAAGTCCTCTCGTATCCGGCTTTGTACCGGTCGAGCGGAATAGAGAAGCATGGACGAGCAGACGGTACGCAAGACCTTCAAGTACAAACTCAAGCCGACTCCGCAGCAGGAGTGGGAGCTTGAGCGCGTCCTGCTGCTGTGCAGGCATCTCTACAACACGGCTCTTGAGCAGCGCATCACCGCCTGGCGCCGCTGCCGCGTCTCCGTCTCACGCTATGAGCAGGAAGCCGAACTCACGGACATCCGGGCCGAGTTCCCGGAGTACGCGAGCGTCCACTCGCATCTCCTGCAAGATGCGCTGGCGCGGCTGGAGAAGACCTACCAGGCGTTCTTCCGTCGCGTGCAGCGAGGCGAGAAAGCGGGCTTCCCGCGTTTCAAGGGCCGCAATCGGTTCCACTCGTTCACCTTCAAGGAGTATGGCAATGGCGTGCGGCTGGACAATGGGTTCCTTGTACTCTCCAAGATCGGGCGTGTTGCCATTCGCTGGAGTCGGCCCATCGAGGGCGCACCCAAGACCGTCACGATCTCTCACGAGGCCGACGGGTGGTATGTGGCGATCTCCTACGCCGATGTGCCGGTGCGTCAGCTTCCCGTAACAGGACAAGAGACGGGCATCGACATGGGCTTGGAATCGTTCGCCACGTTCGCCAATGGGCAACGCATCTTTGCTCCAACGTACTACCGCAAGGCAGAAGCCTATCTGCGACGCTGTGGGCGATGTGTCGCCCGCCGCAAGAAGGGGAGCCAGCGCCGTGCGAAGGCGGTAAAACTGCTTGCCAAAGCGCATCAACATATTGCCAACCAGCGGCGCGACTTTCACCAGCGGGAAGCGGCGAAGCTGGTGCAGGCATACGACAGCATCGCATACGAAGATTTGCAGACGGCCAACATGGTCAAGAACCACCATCTCGCCAAGTCGAGTACCGACGCGGGCTGGTCAGCGTTCTTGAGCATCCTCACTTTTAAGGCGGGAGGAGCCGGGAAGCGAGTGGTAGTGGTGTCGCCTGCCTACACCAGCCAGGCATGCTCAGGCTGTGGTGTGATCGTGCAGAAGGGCTTATCTGTCCGCTGGCATTCCTGCCCGGACTGTGGGACAAGTCTCCAACGCGATCATAACGCTGCACTGAACATCCTGCGGCTGGCCCAAGAGCAACGAAGTCGGCTCGGATAGAGCCGTCAGGCGTCAACGTGGCCCGGTGGGACTTGCGTAGCCTGAGAATCCGCTAGGCTTTAGCCCTTGCGGAGTGTCAACAATTGACCCTTATTCCCCTTGGCCGCCAGTACAGAGGCAGGCCAGGGGGTGATAATTGAAGTCCACAAATCTTGCACTTCAGGGTGTTTCGTGGTAGACTGCCCGCATGCCTGGCGGTGGCTCTGGCGAGATGACGCGCGATAACCAAGCGCGGCGCGAGCCAAGGGTCTCAACCTCGCTTTCCCTCGAGTGCAACTGGCCGGGAGTTCCTCGGACAGTCAAAACGCCTGTGGAGAGGACGGCGCTGGCGTGGGTCTGGCGACTCACGTGAAACCATCCCCAGTGAAGCAGGAACCAGATACGTTCGCTACTTCGGTGGAAAACGGTAAATTCTGGAGAACGGATCATTTTGCGCCTCGTGACGGCGTTCAGCATCACCAGCATCACCAGCCCTCACGTCGCTGGCAGGCGGGCGCGGCTAGCTCAGCGTCTGCGTTTGCCAGTCGCGTAGAGTGGCGGCGAGTAATTCCGGCGCCTCGTACGAGAGGTAGTGTCCGGCGCCGGCGATCTCTACGAGAGTCGTATGGGGCAAGGAGTCGCGCAGGAACGCCGCGTATTTTGGCGGCGTCAGGCGATCCTCCGTCCCGACGACGATCAGCGCAGGGCAGGTGATGCGCTCAAGTTCCGCGCGGCAATCGAAGGCGTCGCAGGCGGCCAGATCGCGGTATAGCGCCCCCGGCGCGAGCGGCTCCAGTTCGCGCAGAAAGCGCTCACGCGCGTCCTCGTGTCCCGGCGCGAAGCCGAACCCCGCGAGTTCATGAAGCGCCGCCGGGTCTTCTTGCGCAGCGGCAAGCAACTCTGGCAGGACACGCAGCCGCGCGCCTGTCCCTACCAGCGCGACGCCAGTGATCATCTCCGGCGCGTCGAGCGTGAGTTGGAGCGCGATAGCCCCACCAAGCGAATGCCCCACGACGCGCGCTCCCATCAGCCCCCGGCGCTCGATCTCCGCGCGTACGAACGCCGCATAGTCGCTGACGGACGGGCTGTCCGGCCCAGGCTGCTCGATCAGCGCGCCGTGCCCAGGAAGATCGAGCGCCACGCACGGTATATCTGGAAGGGCGTCGATTACCTGCGCCCAGGATCTCGCGCTATCGCCGGAACCATGCACGAAGACCAGTGGAGTCTGTTGACCAGAATCACTCATAACGCCTCCGCTCATTCTCACGCTTATGCGCCCGCGCGTGTCGCGACGAACCAGTAGAAGGGGACGATCACCGTTGCCCGCGTGTAGCCCGCCTCGCCCGGCTCATCAAAGCGCACGATGACATCTGGATCGTCCGCCGAGGCGTGGGTCGCGCTGCCGAGCGGAATCAGGTCGCAGGAGAGATCTCCGCGCAGAGTGAGCGCGACGCCCTCCCGCCGAACCTCCAGCGATTCACCGATGAAATTGTCGTGACAACTCCCGACAGATACATCCGCGGGCTTCTAGGCCGAAGCCAGAGCGTGTTGCCCCACGCGCAAAATGTTTCGACTCGCATTCAGGTCACGGTCTAAGACCAGCCCACAACAGGGGCAGGAGTAGGTGCGGTCGGAGAGAGTGAGCGCTTGCCGATGCCCACACTGCGAGCAATCCTGACTGGTATACGCGGGGTTCACTGCCACATACTTCCGACCGGCCCATGCTGCCTTGTACGAAAGCAGGAAAGCGAACTGACTCCACGCCGCGTCATGAATGCTCTTGGCGAGACAATGGTTGTGCGTCATCCGGTTGACCGTCAAGTCCTCAACGGCGATGAGGTCAAGAGCGTTGACGACGCGGCGACTGTGCTGATGGGTGAAATCACCTCGTCGCCACGCGATTCGTTCATGCACCCGCGCCACCACCTTGCGGCGCTTTGCCCGTTCAGGTGCCCCTTTTTCCTCCTTGCTGAGTCGTCGCTGCGCTTTGGCAAGCGCCCGTTCTTCTCGCCGGAAAAAGCGCGGATTGGCAATGGTCTGTCCGGTGCTGAGCGTGGCGAAGGTTGTGAGGCCAACGTCAATGCCGACCTGTTGACCGGTTTCTGGCAGAGGAGATGGCTCAGGACACTCGCATGAAAAGCAGATATACCACTTGCCCGTACTGCTCTGGGTGATGGTCGCTGTCTTGGGCGTGCCTTCCAAGGGGCGATGGAGTACGATCTTCACCACGCCTACGCCATGGAGACGCACTCGACTCGCTTCAGCATCCAATTTACAGCCACTTGGCGCTTGCGGATAGGTAATGCTGCCATAACGCCCCACCCCCCGAAAGCGCGGGTAGCCGGGGGTGTCGCCTGCTTTGCAGCGGCGGAAGAAGGCCTGAAACGCAAGATCGATGCGTACAGCGACGTTCTGCAACACCTGCGCGTTCACCTGTGCCAGCATGGGCCGCTCTGATTTGAGCGCGGGCAACATGGCCTGCTGATCGTAGAGGCGCAGTGGCTCTTGCCGGTCTTCCCAGGCAGCTTTGCGCTCGGCGAGCAGGTGATTATACAGCCAGCGGCATTCCTCCAACTGTTGAGACAGGAGGTGTGCCTGCTGCTTATTCGGGTACAGGCGATACTTGAACGCTCTACGCATGTTGCTACTATTTACTTAGAGCATTCGGGCTGTCAAGGGGAGAGGGCCATTCGTCCCTTTGCCAACGGCGAGGGTGCTCTGGCCTTCACTTGGTAACACGCCGACGCAGGCGTCAAGTTCCTCCGACGAGACAGGGAAAGCCCCCCGCTCCGGCGCTGGCGCCCCCAGGACGCGATTCACGATCTGGCGGGCGAGCCCCCCAGCGTCGAACAGACCGATGTTGGAGAGGACAATGACCGTCATGTTATCGTCGAGAAAACGTCCCAGGAACGACGAGTAGCCTGGCACACCGCCCGCGTGGTGGGTCACGCCGCGCCCGCGATAGCGCGAGAGTCCCCAGCCCAACCCGTAGCCCATCTCACGTCCATCGCTGAGCCTGACTGGCGCGCGCATATGCGCATCCATCTCGTGCGAGATCAGTGTTCCTTCTCGGAGCGCCTGGTCCCATACGATGAGATCGTCGAGCGTCGAGCCAAGCCCACCGGCGGCGTAGGTCACGCTCGCGCTGACGTAGGGCGCGCGCAGCCAGCCCGCTTCATGAGACGCATAGCCCGCCGCGCGCCCCGAAATGATCGTCTGGTCGTCTATGTAGTGTGAATGGACCATGCCCAGCGGCGCGAAGATAGCCGACTCGACGAATGCGCCGTACGGCATATCAGAGATAGCTTCGATCAGCCTCCCCAGCAGGACATAGCCGGAGTTGCTGTAACTGTAGTTGTCGCCTGGCTCGAAGTCCGGCGCGAGGTCGGCGAAGAGCGCGGTGACCTCCGCTGGCGTGCGCTCGGCTCGCGCCGTGTTCGGCCAGAATCCTGGCTGAGTGACAAAGTTGGCGATACCGGAGGTGTGCGTGAGCAGATGCGCGATGGTGATTCGCCTGCCATGGGTCGGCGCGTCGGGCAGATAGCGGGTGATCTCGTCGTCGAGGCGCAGCTTGCCCTGCTGTTCAAGTAGCATGATCGCCTGCGCGGTGAAGGGCTTGGTGAGCGAGCCAAGGCCGAGGATGGTATCAGGCCCTATTGGCGCTCTCCACTCCAGATTGGCGAACCCATAGCCATGCTTGTAGACAACTTCGCCATCGCGGATGACCGCCACGGCGACGCCTGGTCCGTCCGGCGCGACACGCTCACGTATGATCTCGTCAATCCATTTCGTCTCCGTCATCGATCGCCCCCTCTCGTCGTCCCTACGCGCGGGAAACCGCCGCACATCTTCCCGTCCCGTCAGGCGAGACCGATTCTAGGCGCGCTGGCGACGCGGAGTAATCGGCCGTTCGAGGGATGCGGACGGCGCAGGAGGAGGGGTACACTGACGTCAGGAGATAGAGGCCGTCAGCGAATGCTCGCTATTCATACCGTCGACGTAAGCTGTCTGAGTAGTCGCGTATCTCATACCGCCCGGAAGCGCCGCCACATCGCCAGTTCGTCGTCGTGCCCGCACAGCCGCTCCATCGCCTGCTCTAACGTCCGCATCTCGGTTAGTTCATAGCACAGGAAGGTCGGAACGAACGCGCTCGCGTAGCCAAACGGCGCTCCCTCTGGCCCGATATGCGCCACGCAGCCATGGCGCAAGAAGACATCGGCTAGCTCCGGCGTACCCGTCTCGCATCCCAGGCTCAACACAACCCGCCCTGGCAGATCGACGAAGCTGTCCAGGTCTTCACGCGTGAGCGCGTCGTTGAATTGTTCGGTCGCCGCGATGCGCTCGTACAGCGACGGCAGCAACAGCCGGTTCTCGTCGCCATGCATCGCCAAGATGACATACGGCGCGGTCGCCGCCGCTCAACTCAGGACATTTACGGCGTGCTGCGCGTGGCCAAAATCTACACTCGTCCAGCACGACCCGCCTTTGGCGACCTCGTGGATCATCGACGGGCGCCGCGTCTGCCAGTAGGGGTCGGCGGCGGATAGTTGTAACGCTGCGTCAATCGCATCCTGCTTCGTCTCGGCGCGCTCGAGGAACGCCTGAAACTCTGACGAGACAGGCAGCGTTCCCTGTCGGCGCAGGGCGCGCAATTTCTCAAGATAGGGCTGTGAAAGCGAGGTGAAAGGCGTCACCTGGCCATCCTTCCAACCGATGGCACAAGCGCGCAGATGGCGCCGAGTTAGCGACGCGAGCGTATGGGCGCGCGCAGCCACGCCGCGACATCGCGCGCGAATTCGGCGGCTTTCTCCTCCTGGGGAAGATCGCCACAGTCGTAAACACGCGTCTCGGCGCGGGGATTCGCCTGGCGGAAGGCCCGCGCCTGCTCCAGCGGGACGAGGCGCGCGCGTTGCCCCCAGACCAGCAAGATCGGCATTCTGAGCAAGCCGTAGAGATCGCGCACAGGAGCGTCGAGCGCGCCGGAGACGAAGCTGGCGACCGGGTAGCGCGCGCCCGCCTTGTGTGTCTGCGCGTAGTAGGTTTTCACCAGCTTCGACGTGACTGCGCGCGGGTCGGCGTAGATACGTCGCAGGTAGGAGCGAAGCCCCACGCGCGAGGTGATCGCCTGGTAGATCGCCTGCCCGATCAACGGCGAGCGCAGTAGCGCCAGCAGCGCGCGCTGCGCCGGCGGCGCCACCGGCCCGACGCGAGTCTCGATGCCCGTTGGCTCGATCAGCACGAGCCGGCTCACCAGGCTGGGACGCTCGGCGACGGCGCGGATCGTGAACGCCGCCGAGAGGTTCGCGGCGATGACGAATGCGGGATGATCGACGGCGCCGACGACCTGGGTGAGGAAGTCCAGAATCAGCGTCTCGTAGAGGATCGGCGTGTAGACCAGCGGCGGGCGCTGCGATTGCCCGAATCCTAACAGGTCCACCGCATAGACGCGGTAGTCGCGCGCGAGCGGATCGAAGACGCGACGGTACTCAAACGACGACGCGCCCGCGGAGATTCCATGGAGCAGCACGACCGGCGCGCCACGCCCCTTCACCTTATAGGTGACCTCGCCATGCCGCCACGCGAAACGCCGCTCCTCGGCCTCGATCGTACTGTCCGCCGGGCCGGAAAGCCGCGCTCCCAGCCAACTCGCCAGCGCGACCGCGCCCGCCCCGCCCGCGGCGAGCGCCGCCGCCATCTGCCAGCGCGAGAACCCCGCCTGGGAACGATCCTGCATGCCGCTTTCCCCTCAGTGCCCACTTGCGATGGCTGTCCGTGTGACCGAGATATCCTTCTGCTGGTACTACGGCCCCGAAGCCGCGCAACGCTCGTAGAACAGGCCTCGGCGTGACTATTGTAGCGATGCTTCCCGTCCCTGGGAAGCAAGCTCATCCGCGCCGTGGCGCTTACGGCCCATGCTCCGTATGTCTCCCGCTGACCAGTTCGATGGCGTGTGGCAGGATCGGCAGGACGACCTCCAGGCATTCGCGCACGCCCTTCGGGCTGCCCGGCAGATTGATGATGAGCGTCGCGCCGCGTGTCCCGGCGACCGCGCGACTAAGCATCGCAAACGGAGTCTTCGCCACCGTCTCCCGTCGCATCGCCTCGACGATCCCCAGGGCCTGCCGCTCCAACACGGCGAGTGTGGCTTCCGGGGTACTGTCGGTCGGGCTGAGTCCTGTACCCCCCGTCGTCAGGATTAGATCGAGCCGTTGCTCGTCGGCCCAGCGGCGCAGGATCGCCTCAATCGCGGCGCGGTCGTCGGCGATGATGGCGCGCTCGGCGACGACCGCGCTAAGGGGCGGCGCCGTGACTAACTCGCGGATGACCTCGCCAGAGGCGTCCTCACGCGCACCCGCCGCGCCCTTCGTGCTGATCGTCAGGATGCCCACCGTTGTCATATGCTGTTTCTCCCTGTCCCTTCGCTCGCGCCACACTATTGTACCGCCGCGTCGAGGAACAGACGCTGGATAGGCGAGAGCGGCAGTGCGCGGACCTCCGCCAGCGGAAGAAAGCGCGCGTCCAGTTCATAATCGTCTCCTGCACGCTGGTCAGGATGGTACGCTTCGGCGGGCGCGGCATAGACAACCTGCAAGAAGTCAGGATAGGGATATAAATAGGCGGCTGGCTTCGGCGTGAGATGGTGAAAATGCTTGAAGCCTAGCAGCCGGAGCGATGTCACGCTCCAGCCTGTTTCCTCCAGCGTCTCACGGCGTAGTGTCTCAAGCAGCGACTCGCCCGGTTCGCGTCTGCCACCAGGCAGGATGTGCTCACGGTCGGGCGAGGTGATGACCAGCGCATGCGCTCCCTGCGTCACGATGACGCGCACGGAAGTCACGTACTCCAGTGGTGGCATGCTGGCCGTCAGATAGCCGCTGACCTGAAACGCTATCTCACCCCACTGATCTGTCTCGGTCGCTGCGGGAGCCTGGCCGTGCAGAAAGGCGCTCAACGCTGTATCCATCCTCATCACTCTTCCATTGGTGTGTTGCGGCTTTCTGGGTACTCACCCTCATAAGATTGTAGGAGTCGAAGGCGATGATGGGCGCGAAAACGCCCGACGCGATGAAGGGCGCCGGGCGTATGAGTGAATGAGGAACAGACCTCGCGTGGAGTGGTCGTGGATCAGTCCAGATAGTCCTTGAGGCGGCGGCTGCGGCTGGGGTGGCGCAGCTTGCGCAGCGCCTTCGCCTCGATCTGGCGGATGCGCTCGCGGGTAACCTTGAACTCGCGCCCAACCTCCTCGAGCGTGCGGCTGCGGCCATCGTCTAGGCCGAAGCGCAGGCGCAAGACCTCCTGCTCGCGAATGGTCAGCGTGCCGAGCGCGTCCTTCACCTGCTCCTTGAGGATCTGGTGGCTGGCGGCCTCGGCGGGCGCCAGGGCAGTGCTATCCTCGATGAAGTCGCCCAGGTGGCTGTCATCTTCCTCGCCGATGGGCGTCTCTAGGCTGACCGGTTCCTGGCTGACCTTGATGATCTCGCGCACCTTCTCCGGCGAGATCTCCATCGCGGCGCCAATCTCCTCCGCGGTCGGCTCGCGGCCATGCTCCTGGAGCAGCCGGCGGCTGGTGCGAATCAGCCGGTTGATCGTCTCGACCATATGCACGGGAATGCGGATCGTGCGCGCCTGATCGGCGATCGCGCGGGTGATCGCCTGGCGTATCCACCACGTCGCGTAGGTAGAGAACTTGAAGCCCTTGGTATAGTCGAACTTCTCGACCGCGCGTATCAGCCCGATGTTACCCTCCTGGATCAGGTCCAGCAGGCTCATTCCACGACCGATATACTTCTTCGCCACGCTCACCACCAACCGCAGATTCGCCTCGGTCAGCTTGCGCGTTGCTTCTTCGGCGTCGCAGAGTACGGCAAAGTTGCGCTCGCGTGGTAGCTTGACCCGCTCCAGCTTGCCGCGCTCCATCCGCTTGGCCAGGCTGATCTCCTCCTGCGCGCTCAGCAGTGGCACACGGCCAATCTCGCGCAGGTACATGCGAACCGGATCATCCAAGTTGCTATCGAGGTCGGCGGCGATCGCGGTCAGCCCCTCACGAAGCTCGTCCCAGGTGTGGCGTCCGTTCGATTCCGCCTCGTCCTCCGTCGCAACCTGTCCCCACACGCTCTTTGGCGCGTCAAGCGGATCAATCACCATGCCGTCATCCCGCATCTTTCCAAGGACGCCAAAAGCATCCTCATCCGTATCCTGGCCGAGGAAGTCTGGCTCGACAATAGGAGCGTTGTACAGCGTCGCGGCGCCGAAGAAGCCGTCGTCGGCGTCTTCCTGGTCATCAGCATCGATCAGCGCCTCACGCTGACGTGTCGCGGACGTTGCGCCCGCCATCGGTTCTGTGACGCTGCCTGGGAGCAGTGCGTACACGCCAAGCGTCCCCTCCTCATCCTCCACGCCGGTTGGCTCACGTACCGCCAGCGCCGTCAAGACGCTGTCGTACTCGTCCGGCCTATTCTCCCGCCTGCCTGGCCTCGATGTCGCCATCTTGCCGAAAACCCCCTGGTGTCCCGCCACTCCATCGTCGGAAAATACCGACCATGCGAGCTGGGCGCGACGCATGACTGACTTGTGAACACGTTGAATGATGACTGCCTGCCGCTTATCATGCTCCCGCACAGTGCATAACGAGGATGCGCGGCAGCGATAACCCCAATTATGTCTATTGGCCCATCCGACGCACTTTCCGCTGCGGAATCGGCCTGGCGTCGTGCGTTACCTCGGTCCTAGTTCTCCAGATTTCTCCTGACGTGAGGCCACCTAGCCCTGAAGCTGCGACGCCTCGTCGATGATGCGCCGCTGCGCAAGCAGGGTCCGCTTGCGCGTGAGCAACGCGCGTAGTGTCTCCTGATCGCTCGCCTGCTCAGCCTCGCGGATCAGCGAGTCCAGCTCGGCCTGTTCAGCCCTCAGCCGCATCCGCTTCAACCGATACGCCACCTGGCTCGCTTCTTTGAGCAGCGCTGGCCCCTCCTGCTCCGCCCGCAGCGCCACGCGGTTCCGCGCCTGCGTGACCGTTGCCAGCAACGCTGGCTCCAGTTGCGCCAGAAACGGCTCCAGCGCGAGGGGCGCTGCAGTCGTCAGCGCCTGATCCAGCGCACGAAACACCGCGCGCGTCTCCGTGCCGGTGAAGTCATCCTCCCGCAGGATCGCGCGCACCTCGCCCCAGGTCTCCGGATGGTCGAGCGTTAGCCCCAGACAGTATTCTTCCTGGGAAACCTCGGGCGTCGCATGGGCCGAATCTCTATACGTCGAGTTCCCAACTGCGTGGGCGTCGGACTGGGACTTTTGGGCTGTATCCCCTGGCTCCTCGTCGCGATCGGGAGGCGTCTCGGCACTGGCAGGCGCGCGCGCGGGCGCCGTCCTCGCCTCGCGGTCGAGCCGTTGTCGCGCCAGCGCCAGATCACGCTGCACGTCGCGCACATCCAGGCGCAGCTTCATCGCGAGCCGGTCGGCGTACTCCCCCGCCAGCGTGCGCGAGCGCACTTCGGCGATGATCGGCAGCAGGCGCTTGCACGCCTCCATCTTGCCCTGTGGCGTCGTCAAAACGAGATCGGCGGTCTGTGCGTCGAAGAGGTAGTCGATCAGCGGGTCGGCCTGCTCGATGGCGCGCTGCCAGCCAGCCGCATCGCGCCGCACGAACTCATCGGGATCTTCGCCCGCCGGGAGCCGCGCGACGGTGATCTCCGCGTCCACCTGCTCCTCAAAGCGCACAATGCCCTCGGGCGCGCCACGTTTCCGCGCGCGCGCATCGCCCGCCGCTGGGCCGGGAACGGGGATGGCGACACGGTCGAACGCCTGCTGTGCGACGGTGATACCACGGATGGTCGCCGACTCGCCAGCGGCGTCGGGATCGAGCGCGAGGGTCACCCGACGGGTCAGCTTCTTGATCTGGCGGATGTGCTTCTCGGTGATGGCGCTGCCGATGCAGGCGACGACATTGCGCGAGCCGTACTGATACGGTACGATCACGTCCATGTAGCCCTCGACGATGACAACGCGATTGCCGCGGCGGATGGCGTCGCGCGCGAGGTCCAGCCCGAAGAGCGTGGCGCTCTTGTCGAAAAGCGGCGTCTGCGGCGTGTTGAGGTACTTGGGCTGGCCGGAGCCAAGCTCGCGCCCGCCGAAGGCGATGGTGCGCCCGGCGCCGTCGCGGATGGGGAAGATCAGCCGGTTGCGGAAGTAGTCATACATGCCGGCGCCGCGCTCTGCGTCACGCATGCGCGCCAGCCCCGCCTCCGTAAACTCTTTCTCGCTGTAGCCCTGCCCGAGTAGGTAGCGCGCCAGCAGGTCGCCGTCGGGCGCGTAGCCCAGCCGCCAGAGCGCGATAGATACGTTGTTGACGCCGCGCGACTCCAGGTAAGACCGCGCATACTGCGCCTCGGTCGCCTGCAAGAGCTGGCTATGGAACCAGATCGCGGCGGATTCGTTGAGCGCGCGTAGACGCTTGCGCGCCACCGTCTCGGCGGACTCTGGCGCTGGACCCTCCTCGCTCGAACGCGCGTTCGGCGCGACACCCGCGCGCTCGGCCAGGTAGACCAGCGCATCGTGGAAGTCCAGCCCCTGCTGCTTCTCGACGAAGGTGAAGAGATCGCCGCCCTCACCGCAGCCGAAGCACTTCCACGTTCCGCTTTCGGGGAAGACGTAGAACGAGGCGGTGCGCTCGCCATGGAATGGACAGAGACCCTTGAACGCCTTGCCAGATTTGTGCAGCGGCACGACCGCGCCGATCTCTTCGACGATGTCGAGCTTCTGCTTGATCAGTTCGATGGGGCCGCTGACCGGTGATGTCATACGCCGACGAACCAGCCTCTCCCGCGCAGTAGTCGCATGATCTCAGTCGTTCCCGTCGCGTCGCCCGCTCAACGCCCGCGTGATCGTGACTCCCAGCGCGATCACCCCACCCAGCGCCAGCGCCACACCGCCAAGCAGCAGCGCCGTCCGCAGCCACGACCCCCATACCGGCTCAGAGCGCGCCATCGCGATCGTTCCGTACGGTGTGCGCACGAACAGCTCGCCGCCAGCCGCCGTCTCCTCGCTCGCCACGGGGCGCCCCTGCGCGGTGAGCGTCGCGTCGATCCCGGCGAACAGCGCGTCCGCGAAGCCACGAGCGGCGACTTCAGAGAGACCATCCGCCGCCCCCTGCGTGTGAAGCGCCCATGCGCTCACCGTTGTGTCGCCCTGCTCGTCGAGCCGCAGCTCGCCACCGGCCCCGCGCGCACGGTGCGCGCCTGTGGCGTCATCATGCCAGCGCAGATCAACCCCGATAGTGTTCGTGTCCGGATGCGGACGCAGGGTAATCTGCGCGATCTGCGTCGTGGGCTTCTTATCCGCTCGGATGCGCGCCTCCAGCTGCGTCGCGCCGTCAAGGTTGGGCGGGCCAAACTGGATGAGCCGCTCGCAGTTGGGAATCGTCTGCGCGAGGAGATCGGCGTTCAGAAGCGCGGCGTAGACACGCTCGACTGCAGCGGGAAAGGTATGTGAGCCAGTGATCTCCATAGCAGTTCCTCTTTTTGGCGCCGCGAGCAGTATATCTCCGAGCAGGCCGTTTTCGCCAGCAACGGGCGATGGGTATGCGCGAACGGTGAACAGAAGTCTGTGTCAGGCAAGCGTTGCGCAGCGGCAGCGTACCTGTCATACTGGCGACAACGGTAGCTCGCACACTGGAAGAACGAGCGAGGCGCGCGAGAAGTCATGGCGATTGATACGTACGGCCATGAGGCTGCGGCGAGGCGCCTCCAAGATGGATCAGCAAGCATCTCCTTCATCAGTTCAAGGGCCAGCAGGAATGATCCGCACAGCTGATGTCCTGGGCGCGCTTTCCGCCGCGGCCGATCTCGCTCTCGGCATGCCCGAAGGACACGCCGCTCGCTCCTGCTACTTGGGGATGGCTATCGCCGACCGGCTCAATCTCTCTGCGGAGGAGAGGGCAACCGTCTACTACTCGGAGCTCCTCATGGACGCGGGCTGCACCTCGTGGGCCGGGTATATGGCGACTGCCATCATGGGCGAAGAGATAGAGGCGCGGCGCGCTTTCTACTTCCGTCTGGATGCCCGTAACCCTCTCGATGTCCTTGGCTGGCTTCAGCAGTACATGGCGGTGGGCGCCCCTGCGCACATCCGTGCGAAGGGCATTCTGGACTTCTCTGTGCATGGGAAGGAATTCGCGCGCGAAGCGCTACAGAACACCGCCGAGGTCGCCTGCCGCTTTGCCGAGAGGCTCGGGATGCCCGACGAGGTCCAGAGCACCCTCTGGTCGGTATTCGAGCAATGGGACGGCAAGGGACCCAATCGGGCACGCGGGAGTGCGATTCCCATTACCTCGCGCATCGTCGCCGTGACAAGCCTCCTCGAAGCCTTCTACGCCGTCGGCGGCCGCACGGCAGCCCTACGCATCGTGCAAGCGCGACGTGGCAAGGCGTTTGACCCCCTGCTTGTCGACGTATTCCTCTCGCTCGCGCAGGACAAGGCATTTTGGGAGGGATTCGAAGAGGATCGCGTCTGGGAGACTGTGCTGTCCATGGAGCCTCTCTCGCCACAACGGTTTCTGTCTGCGGAGCGACTCGCAGATGTGGCGCTGGCGCTTGCCGACTTCGCAGACCTCAAATCCTTCTATGCCGCGGGACATTCTCGAAGGGTGAGTGACCTTGCGGCCCGCATCGCCTGCCGCATGCTCGGCGAGCGCGAGGCGGAAACCGTTCGACTGGCCGGACTGACACATGACCTCGGTCTGGTTGCGGTACCGTCGTTCGTCCTGCACAAATCGCAGGAAGAGCTCTCGGCTGCCGAGTGGGAGCGTCTCCGCCTTCATCCCTACCACGCGGAGCGCATTCTCGCGCGGATTCCCGCATTCCGTGCCGTCATCCCGCTCGTCGGGGCGCGCCACGAGCGCGTGGACGGCCAGGGTTACTATCGCGGCCTCGCTGGTTCACAGATTCCGCCCGGAGCCCGCATTCTTGCCGTGGCTGATCGCTACGATGAGCTCACGCACGGCCTCCCCGGTCATCCCCCGCTCGATGGCGGATCGGCGCTAGAACGGCTGTATGCCGACGCCGGGGCGGCATACGCCGAGGACTGTATCCGAGCACTTGAGGAGGAGCTGCGCTCCGACACGCCCTCCAAGGCAGGCGCGCACGGATCACGCCAGCGCCAGTGGCCCAGCGGTCTTACCAGCCGCGAGGTCGAGCTCCTCCGCCTGCTGTCCGGAGGACTCAGCCGGCGCGAGGTGGCCACGCAATTGTTCCTGAGCGAGCACACCGTTCGGCACCACCTGGAGCACATCTATAACAAGATCGGCGTCCGTACCCGGGTCGCCGCCACCTTGTTTGCAGTCGAGCACAACCTGCTGAATTAGCCGGTCGTCCGTCCCTGCCGACCAGACCGCCCTCACGGCGCTCACGGTTCGCCGCTCCAACTCGCTCCGCAAAATGGGACGTTCGTCCGATGCGGAAGCGCCGGCGCTGGCTCATCATAGACCTTGGAATGCGGTCAAGGCGGGCCGATGTAACAGTGCACATTGGCCATGAACCGCAAGCAAGGAGAACGTGATGATGACCAGGAAACGCCTCATGCTCGTGATGCTCGTGACGATGGTGATCCCGCTAGGCGCCGTAGGGATTAGGGCGATCTCGGTGTCTGCCGCCGGTGCGCACGAGGTCCCGTTTACGGGATCTTATTCCGGCACAGCGGCCTTTACCAACGTCACGCCACCAACCTTTCACGGGGCAGGCGTCTCCACACTTCTCGGACGCAGCACAAACGAGGGATACAGTGTGATCACGGGTCTGGACAGTAGCTGCCCCGGAGGGCTTGCCAACGACAACCATGAAACGCTGACGGCAGCCAACGGCGACACACTTCTGCTCATTAGCTACGATGTCGCTTGCCCAATAAGCCCAGGAACGTACCATGGGACTGGTCACTGGGTGGTGACAGGGGGAACGGGCAGCTTCAGCGGCGCCTCCGGCCAGGGGACCTTCGACGGGCACAGCGACTTCAACCAAGGCGTGTTTAGCTTCCAGGTGACAGGGACCATCTCAGCCCCAAACCAAGGTTGAGTTTACGAATGCTGTAAGCTCGCTGACACGGTCGATGTCCTTCCCATACGAGAGGGCGCATCCTTTCCAAGAAGGACGTCGGCTTCTAGGCGGTCGGTCACCACATGCGAAGGTGTGCGCTTCCTCAGCGCGAGTTCCTTGAAGCGGCTTGCCTGGGCACGGTCGCAGAGCACCATGTGCGTGGGAAGTGCGTGGGTCAACTCGGTGAGTCTTCGTGGTCATGGGGCGCCGCATCAGCCAGACTCTCGAGAGTCAT